>Ga0247732_10000185_pt1 | contig 38504 bp, 35 predicted proteins | sample UWRJL163409C2_FD_180940 | JGI IMG/M metagenome (GOLD analysis project Ga0247732, IMG submission 180940) | Plant litter microbial communities from Arlington Agricultural Research Station in Wisconsin, United States - UWRJ-L163-409C-2 | ecosystem: Environmental > Terrestrial > Plant litter >...
TACGAGCCGATGGGCACCAACCCCTGGTACGGCGATCCGAACCAGATCCTGACGTGCCCCGCGGCAGGCGCGCGCTGCGACCAACCGGTCAAGCCCGGTTACGTGGTGCCTGCACCGACGATCAACAACGGGCTCAACCCGTTGCCCGCCGATCAGTTGCCGCCGAAGCCGCCGTCACCGATGAGCGACCCGCTTACGGCCCCTGGCCAGGGCACCGTTGCCTGCAGTGGCCAGCAGCCCAACCCGTGTGTCTACACTCCGGCAGCAGGACCGACGGCGGTTTACACGCCGTCCAACGGTCAGGTGGTCGGACCCGACGGAGTCACGTACTCCGTCACCAACTCAAGTGATCCAGGAGAAAACGGATGGAAGGAGATGCTGGCGCCAGCCGGCTGAACCCCCAAGACATCCCTAGCGAATCCGACGCGTCGGTGGAGTCCGACGCACAATCCGATCTTCAGCAGGACCAGCCTTCCGAGGTCGCAGTGACCGAGGAACTGGAGTCCCGTCGACCCGAGCGGTTCGGCCGCGGGTGGCTCGTCGCGATCTGTCTGGCTCTGCTCGTCCTGACCGCGGGCGTGGGAGTCGGTGGCTATCTCGCTCTGAAGTCGCACGACCAGAGCGAAGCGATCGCCCGACAGGACGCGATGGCGCTGCAGCGGGCCAAGGAGTGCGTCGAGGCGACCCAAGCGCCCGACATCGCGGCGATGACGGCCAGCCAGACCAAGGTCATCGAATGCGCCACCGGCGACTTCGGAGTGCAGGCCAACCTGTTCGCCAGCATGCTCGTCGAGGCCTATCAGGCGGCCAACGTCTCGGTTCAGGTGTCCGACATGCGCGGCGCCGTCGAGAAGCACAACGACGACGGTTCGGTGGACGTGCTGGTGGCAGTCCGGGTGAAGGTGACCAACTCCCAGGCGGCCGACCAGGAACAGGGGTACCGGCTGCGGGTCAACATGGCGCCCGCCGACGGCACCTACAAGATCAACCGCCTGGACCAGGTCACCTCGTGACGGCGGTGCTCGACGACACCACCGAGACGACGACGGCGGCGGACGACGTCGTCCGCTTCGCGTCGTGGCCCGCACGGGCGGCGGCGCTGCTGCTCGACGTCATGCCCGGCGTCGCCGTGGTCGCGACGATGTTTCTGCTGGCGTACACCACCCCCGTCGGGGGCTGGCTCTGGTGGGTGTTCATGGGAGCGCTCGCGCTCGCCGTCCTCGCCACGCTGGTCAACCGGTGGATCCTGCCGTCGGTGATCGGCACGACGATGGGTCGCGCGGTCGCGGGCATTCGCGTCACGACGCCGACCGGGCAACCGGTGGGCAGCGTCCGCTTGATCGCGCGCGATTTCGCTCACCTCCTCGACACGGCGGCATTGTTCGTCGGCTGGCTGTGGCCACTTGGCGACAAACGGCATCGGACGTTCGCGGATCTGTTGCTGCGCACCGAGGTTCGGGTCGTCGACGACGGTGCCGAGTCCGCGGGCCGCGACGTGCGACGGATCGCCGGCTCCGTGTTGTTGGCCGCGGCCGTGTTGTGCGCGGCCGGTGGCGGGTTGGGCTATCTCCAGGTGTTCCGCCAGGACCGAGCTCTGGAACACGCGCGGACCGAGATCGCCGAGCAGGGTCCGCGGATCGTCGAGCAACTGCTGAGCTACGGCACCAAGTCCGTCGTCGACGACTTCTCGCGCGCGCAGGGGCTGGCCACCGACGGATATCGGCCCCAACTCGTCGCGCAGCAGGAGGCCGTGCAAAAGGCGGGTGTCACCGACAACGAATATTGGGCGGTGAGCAGCGCGGTGCTGTCGGTGACGCAGGATCGCGCGGCAATGCTGCTGGCCTTGCAGGGCCAACGCGGATCGGATCCGAACAACCTCAAGTTCATCACCGCCACCGTGCGGGCGGACTTCGAGAAGACCGACGACCGGTGGCAGGTCGCCGCTCTCACCGTTCTGAAGAAACCGTTGACGGGCCAGAACGTCGCACCGCAGCAAGCGGCGCCACCGCCGCCGCCGTCGCCAAAGCCGGCCCCGCCGAAGGGGTCTGGCCGATGAGCCCGCGGCGCAAGGTGGACGCCAACGAGCGGAACTTCTTCTCGGCGAGCACAGCCACCAAGAAGACACCGCTGCGGTGGGGCCTTCCGTTGACGGCGATCCTGGCGTTCGTGCTGGCGGCAGTCGCCATCGCGGGCAGCATCTTCATGGTGGTCGACCACGAGAGCGTGAAGAGGACCGAGGACAGGGACGCGTCCGCGTTGTTCTACGTGCGTGGCTTCATGACGGAGTACACCTCGTTGGATCCCTTCCACGCCAACGACTATGCGGACCGCATCCTCGCTCAGGGCACCGGCGACTTCGCAAAGTCGTTCAAGGAGAAGCTGAACGACATCGTGATTCAGGTGGCTCGGGCCGAACCCACCACGGGTGTGGTTCAAGAGGCCGGCGTACAGCGGTGGAACGACAACGGCAGCGCAGACATCCTGGTGGCGACCAACGTGAAATCCACCGGACCCGACGGCAAGACGCCCATTGAGAGCGGAACCCGTTGGGTCGTGACGACTATCGAGGAGGGACAGCAGTGGAAGATCAGTCAGCTGATTCAAGTGATCTGACCGCCGACGCTGCCGCCGCCTCAGTTCCGCAGGGCAAGGCGGGGCGTAGCCGCCACCGGTTGCCTCGGCAGAAGGCGCAACAGGTCGACCAGTCGGACACGACGACGGAAGCCGAGGAGGTTCCGGAAGTCGCGGAGCCTGCCGACGTGCCTGCCGCCGTCGAGCCTGCCGAGGTCGTGGCAGAGGAGACGGTGGAGGCCGACGAGGCCGACGTTCCAGAGGTCGCCGATGTCGAAGCGGTCGTCCCCGCCGAACCCAAGCGCCGCCGTCGTGCGCTGTGGAAGCGCGGCACGGCCGACGTCCCTGACCCGGAAATCTCTGACGCCGAAAGCGCGGAGGTAGAAGCCGAGGAGCCCGAAGAGGTCGTCCTCGTTCCGCATCGCACGGCCGGGCGGGCGCTCAAGCTCGTCGCGGTGGCCGCGGGTGTGCTGTTCGTCGGCGCGGCTGCCTTCGCGGGCGCCGCAATCCAGCCGTATCTCGCGGATCGAGCCGCGGTGCAGACGAAGTTCGCCATCGCCGAGACCGCGGCCAGCGCGATCACCACCCTGTGGACCTACACGCCCGACGACATGGACAAGCTGCCCGAGCGTTCCGCCAAGTACCTCGGCGGCGACTTCGCGGCCGATTACAAGCGCTACATCGACGCGATCGTCGCGCCGAACAAGCAGGCCCAGGTCACCAACAACACGCAGGTCCTCGGCGCAGCGGTGGAGTCGTTGACGCCGACGGAGGCCACCGCCATCGTCTACACCAACTCGGTGGCGACGAGTCCGGTCACCAAGGGCATCCCGTCGTTGCGGTACCTGTCCTACCGGCTCACCATGAAGCCGCAGGGCAACCGCTGGCTGATCACGCAGATGGTCGCCGTCACGAAGCTGGACTTGACCCCACGCCTGTAGCCGCGGAGGTGCAATGGCAGTCGAATCCCCTGTCTCCCAACGGTTGACGGTCACCGCACTGCTATTGCTCACCTTCGCGACGGGGTTGGTCGACGCCGTCAGCGTGCTGATCCTCGGCCACGTGTTCGTGGCCAACATGACCGGCAACGTCATCTTCCTTGGCTTCTGGTTGGTCCCGCACTCCGGAGTCGACATGCTCGCCGCGGTCGTGGCGATCATCAGCTTCGTCGCCGGGGCGGTGATCGGGGGACGGTTGGCCCGGCACCTCGACGCAAAGGTCCGCCGTTGGTTGGTGGTGGCACTGGGGCTGGAAGTCGTCGTGCTGGTGAGCCTTTCGGTGCTGGCCGGCACCGGTGTCTTGCAGTACACCGGTGGCGGGCGACTGATCCTCATCTCCGGGCTCGCCGTCGTGTTCGGCACCCAGAACGCGACCGCGCGCCAGTTCGGGGTGCAGGAACTCAGTACGACGGTGTTGACGCAGACCGTCGTCGGCATCGGTTTCGACAGCAGGCTTGCCGGAGGAAAGGGCGAGCGGGAGAAGCTGCGGTACGGCGTCATCCTCGTCATGTGCAGCGGCGCGGTGCTCGGTGCGACGCTGACGTTGTGGACCGTTGCGCCGGTGATCGCCCTCGCCGCAACGGTGGTCGCGACGAGCGCGGCGATCTTCGCCTTTGGACCGGCCAGTAGCGCGGCCTAGCTGAGAATTTGCTGAGTGATCGACGGCGGTGATCTTGAACGCGCTGACCGTGTCGCCGCGGAACGGGATTCTGCAGGTCAGGTGCGCGGAATGGTGCAGGAGTCGCGAATCCATCGGTTGACACCTGTCGAGCCTTGGGATTGCCTAGCCGAGCTCGGTTGCCCACGGCCCGATAATCAGCGGAAGCGTCAGCCAGCAAATCGCCTGATAGGGCAGCAAAAATGAGTTCCGAGACAAGGCTTGGCCTAACCAATGGGGCTGTCAGCAATTGCCGTTTTGCCGCCCGCGTAAGTGTTAACGTGCTGTGTCGCAGCGCACACCGGGCATTGAAGGGACAGGTCAGATGGCAGGGAGTCACCGCACCAGAAGTCGTCGGCAGTTCAGCGTGGCGCTGGTCAGCGCCGCCACAGCGACGGCCACGGCGCTGACTGTCGGCGTCCAACCGCCGCCCGATCCAGCTAACCGTGTCAGCGCCGCGAACGTCGACCTGGCTGCCTCGACCCAGTTGCTGCCGACGCACGACAAGGTTCCCGACATCACCGGCGGACTCGGTACGACCATCTACAACGGTGGTCAGGCCATCTCCGACGTGATCATCAGGGCCGTGGTCAACGGCATCAAACTGACGGCGCTTGCCCAGGCCGCTGGCGTCGACCCGAAGAGCCTGATCACCGGACTGCTCGCCGATCTACCCGCGAACCTGCTCCCGGGCATCTTGGCCACGCTGTCGCTCGACATCCCGCTGTTGGGTCCGGTCCTCGCGCAGTTGTCCGGCGGGGACATCGACGTGCTGACGGACGTCCTGGACTTCCTAGGGATCGACGAAATCACCGGCGCCACCCTGACCGGCGTCCTCGGGCTGCTCGGTCTCAATCTCTCCGATCCATTGAACCTCGCAAACCTCAACGTTCCGGGTCTGAACGTCGTCACGTCGGGACCGGCCTTCGCGGCGTTGAAGATGCTCGGTATCGACCTCGGCTGGGTACCGGCACTGCCGAATTCGGTAGCCGCCGACATCAACGGCACCCCGTACGCCCGCCTTGGCGTGGACGGCGTCTTGGACCTCCTCTTGGGCGAATTGAAGAAGAGTCCGCTCGGCGGGGCGCTAGCACTGATTGCCCCGCTGACCAACCTGATCGAGAGCCTCTCCGATCAGATTCCCGACGTGGTCGACGTCCGCGTCGTCCCCACCGTCGGGATGGGCTTCGGCGCCTTTGCCGCAGCCATGGCGTATGAGAAGGTGCTCGCTGATCTCTCCATGCAACCCGGTGGTCTGAACCACGTCTTCGGCGCCGATCCGATCCTCGGCAGCCTCACCATCCTGCCGCTGATCCTGATCAACAACCCGGCCCGCCCCGACGGCGGTGCGCTCGCCCGATTCGGGCCCCTCGCCGCGCTCTTCGGCATCAACACCGTCAACCCCACGACCCATGCCGCCAACAACGGTGACGACGACCCGTTGAACATCCCTGTGTTGGGAACCGGTGTCGAACTCGGCCATGCGAATCTGCTGCCGATTCTGATCGACGCGACCTACGAGTATCAACCGCTCTCGGATCTGGCGTCGTCGCCCAACCCCTTCACGCTGCTCAACAACCTGGCGGCCGGCCTGTCGCCGACCTACATGCTGCGTGGACTGAACCTGGACCTCGGCGGACTCACCGACCAAATCCTTGAGGGGGTGGGTGCCGCAGTCGACGGAATCGATCCCGCCGACCCCAAATCGGCGTTGGCGATCAACCTGTACCTCACGCTGCACTCGGCGACGCTGCCGATGCTCGAACCGCTGTACCTGGCCTCGGACGTCCTCAACATCGTGGGGCTGAACCCGCTGGCGCAAATTCCGATGCGGTTGGCGAATGCCCTTGCACCCGCGCTGCGAATCCTCACCGACGTCGGGTACGCCAACACCGTCCGCAATCCAGACGGCACTTACGAACGGGACTTCTCGCAGGCGGGCACTGAGGTGCCGTTCATGTCCTTCCCGAACCTGAACCCCGGCCTGGTGCTGAGCGACGCCTTCAACGCGTTGGTGGCCGGATTCCAGAAGGAACTCGGACCCAACCCGACTGCGAATACGCCCAACGTCCTGGCCAACATCCTCGACGCGCTGCGCAAGGGCGACCTCCTGGGCGGCCTGGGTGCCCTCACCGCCCCGCTGGCCGTGCCCAACACCACGCCGGCCCTATCCAAGACGGCGGCGGGAGAGGTCCCGTCCGCGAATGCGCAACTGCTCAGCGTCGTGCCCTCGAGTGGGGACGCCGCGAAGGGTGTTGCGGCTGAACAGGAGTCGAAGTCGGGGGAGAAGCTGCCTGTCAGTGGGGAGACTGCCCCCGCATCGGGTGAGAAGACTCCGGCCGCCGGCGAGGAGACCCTCGGCGCGGAGGGTGACAAGACTCCGGAAACGACACCGGCGGTGGGGGACAAGACTCCCGCTGCTGGGGACAAGACTCCGGATGCCGGGGACAAGACGCCCGCTGCTGGGGACAAGGCGCCGGCCGCGAACGAAGACCCGAAGCCCGCTTCAGGCCCCAAACATGCCAAGCCTGAGGGAGATTCGACGCCGACCACCGGTGTTGGGACCGGCAAGACGAACGCGCCGAAGCACGCCAAGCCCACCGTCGCCAAGCCGACCGACGCCAAGCCGAACGACGACGGAGTGAAGACCGGAACGGACAAGACGCAATCGGACAAGGCTGCGTCGGACAAGACGGCGTCGGACAAGACGCAGTCGGACGGCGGGTCGGCCGACAAGGCGGCCTGAGGTCGGCTGACGGCGTCGCCGCCACCGTCCGGTGGCCGCGATGTTTCGTCGGCACCAACCCGACGAAAACGTTTACGTAAACGTTTTCATGCCCTAGTGTCACAAGTCACAACGCCCCGGGGCGTCAGTTCGAAGATGGGGATGACCAGTGAGCAGTACCTCTCGTGCCCACGAAGCGGGCGGCGGTGCGACCGTGGACGACCGAGGTGGGATCAGGGCCGAGCTCGTCGGAGCGTCGAAGCGCTTCGAGAGCGTCTACGCCGTTCGGGACGTGTCACTGCAAATCAGGTCCGGCGAAGTGCTGGCCCTGGTCGGCGAGAATGGTGCAGGCAAGAGCACCTGCGTCAAGATGCTCGGCGGGGTCTACCACCCCACCGAGGGAGTAGTCCGAGTGGGCGGCGTCGACGTCGAGCTACGCACCCCGCTCGACGCGCAACACCTCGGCATCGCCGTCGTCCACCAGCACCCCGGCTTGTTCCCCGACCTGCCGATCTACGAAAACGTCTACGCCGGAAGGCCTCTCACCAACCGCTTCGGTCTCCTGGACCACGCCAGGATGAGCCAGGAGGCGCGCCGGTGGCTGGAGGTCCTCGGCCTGCGGGTCGACCCGGCGATGACCACCGGCGAGCTCAACACCTCCGAACAACAGCTGGTGGAGATCGCGAAGGCGCTGGCCTTCGACGCCACCATCCTGATCCTCGACGAACCCACCGCGTCGCTGACCATCGGTGAGACGCAGCGGCTGTTCTCGGTCATCGAAGACCTCAAGGAGCGCGGCGTGGCCATGCTCTTCGTAGGCCACCGCCTCGAAGAGATCGTGGCCATCTCCGATCGGGTCACGGTCATGCGAGACGGTCGGTGGGTCGCCGACCTGGTCACCGCCGACGTCGACCAGCACCGGATCGTCGAGCTGATGGTGGGCCGCGAGCTCACCGACATCTATCCGTCCAAGACCGCGGCCATCGGCGACGTCGTCCTCCGGTTGTCGAATCTCGGTGTCACCGGCCACTTCTCGGACGTCAACCTCGACGTTCGCGCAGGCGAGATCGTCGGCCTGGCCGGCCTCGTCGGCGCGGGACGCACCGAGGTCGCCAGGGCCGTCTTCGGCATCGACAAGCCCGCCACCGGCGAGATCGAGCTGGACGGGCACGCGGTGCGGATCGGTTCGCCAGCTGCCGCCCTGGCGCACGGCATCGCCTACGTCTCGGAGGACCGCCGCGGACAGAGCATCGTCGAGGATTTCTCGATTCTCGACAACGCCACCCTGCCCGTCATCGACCAGGCGTCGCGCTTTGGTCTGATCCGGCACCGCGCCGAATTTGCCCTGGTGGACGGCCCGTTGCAGCGCATGCAGCTCAAGTTCAAGAGCTACGCACAGCCCATCGGCAACCTGTCGGGCGGCAACCAGCAGAAGGTGGTGCTGGCCAAGTGGCTGGCGACCAACCCGCGGTTGCTCATCCTCGACGAGCCCACCCAGGGCGTCGACATCCAGGCCAAGGCCGAGGTTCACCACATCATCGCCGAGCTGGCGCAACAGGGTCTGGCCATCCTGATGATCTCGTCGGACATGCCCGAGCTGCTGGGTACCTGCGATCGGATCTACGTGATGCACCAGGGCAAGATCACCGCGGAGTTCGACGCCGAGCACGCCAACCAGATCGACATCGGGCTGGCCGCAACGGGTCTGCTCGACTCCGGGCGGGAGGTCGGTGCCACCTCCACCGCCGATCTCGAGGTCATCAAGGCTCGGGAGGAGTCCGAGGTGGTGAGCGTCGGCGAGGGCCGGCGGTCGGGGTGGCGCAAGGTCGTCGCCAGGCGCGAGGTCGGACTGCTCGTCGCGGTGATCGCGATCCTGGTGCCGCTGGGGTTCATCAACCCAAACCTGGTCAGCCCCTCCAACATCGGTGATCTCGGGGTGACGACCGCTCTCTACGGCGTGGCGTGCCTCGGTCAGATGGTGGTGATGCTGACCCGCAACATCGACCTCTCCCAAGGTTCTGTCATCGGGTTGTCCGCCTACGTCGCGGCCTGGTTCATGAGTTCCCAGCCAGACGCACCCGTCGTCGTCGGAATCCTGATCGCCGTCGGGGTCGGGGTCGCGTGCGGTGCGTTCAACGGTGTGATCGTCGCCTACGGCCGGGTGCCGTCCATCGTGGTCACGCTCGGCACGCTGGCGATCTTCCGCGGGATCGACGCCATCCTTTCCAACGGCAGACAGATCTCGTCGGGCATGGTCCCGCCTGGCTGGCTGGCCTGGACGGCGGGGCGGCTCTTCGGCGTCTCGCTTCTGGTGTACATCGGGCTGGCTCTGTTCGTCCTGTTCGCAATCTTCTTGCGCACCACGCGCTTTGGCCGCGACATCTACGCCACCGGCTCGAATCCGGCCGGCGCCGACCTGATCGGCATCAAGACCCAGGCGCGCACGTTCGCCGCCTTCGTCATCTCCGGCACGCTGGCCGGGTTCGCGGGAGCGATGTGGGCGTCCCACTTCGCCACAGTCGACGGCCAACTCGCCTACGGGTTGGAGCTCACCCTGGTCGCCTCGGTCGTGGTCGGCGGGGTCTCCCTGCGGGGCGGCGCCGGGACCGTCCTCGGCGTCCTGCTCGGCACCGTCACGCTGATCATCATCCAGAACGCCATCACGGTGGCCAGGATCAATCCGTCCTACCTGCAGGCCTTCTTCGGTGGCGCGATCCTGCTCACCGTCCTGATCGACACGCTGCTCTCGCGACGCGGCACCCGAGGAGCACGCTGATGTGGGGCACCGTCACGGCCAAACTCCGGTCCTGGGAGTTCATCCTCCTCGTCCTGGTCGTCGTGGTCCTCCTGGTCGCGGCGAGCGGGGTGCCGGGCTTCACCAGGCCCTTCAGCATCTCCACCGGCCTGGCCACCTTCGCCCCCGCGGCGCTGATGGCTCTGCCGCTGGCCCTGCTGGTGATCGTCCGCGACATCGACATCTCCGTGGCGAGCATCGCCGGGCTCTCCTCGGTAGCCGCAGGCCTCGCCATCCAAGCGGGACAGTCGGTTCCGGTGGTCATCGTGGCGGCCCTGCTGACGGGCCTGCTCTGCGGTGCAGTCAACGGCTTCTTCGTCGCCGTGATGGGACTGCCAGCCCTGCTGGTGACGCTCGGGACCCTGGCCCTGTTCCGCGGGCTGTGTTACGTCCTCCTCGGGGGGACGCCAATCTCGCCGCTCCCGGATTTCTTCACCGTGCTCGGCAACGACAACATTCCCGGCTTCGTGGTCCCCTGGGCGATCGTGCCCTTCCTGGTGCTCGCCGTGGTCTTCGGGATCGTCCTGCACCGCAGCACCGTCGGACGGCGCATCTACGCCATCGGCGGCAACCCGGAAACCGCCCGCTACAGCGGCATTCGCGTCGCCCGCATCCGGTTCGTCCTGTTCGTCGTCTCCGGTGTGGTGTCCGGCCTGGCCGGGATGATCTACATGGGGATCACCAGCCAGGTCGCGCCGGACGGTGCACAGGGCCTCGAGCTCGACGTGATCACGGTCGTGTTCCTGGCCGGGGTGAGCGTGCTCGGCGGCAAGGGCCGCATCACCGGCGTCGTGCTCGCCAGCATCCTGATCCTGGCGCTGCGCAAGTCGCTGCAGCTGATGAACGTCAGCGGCTACACCCAGGGCATCGCGGTCGGCGGCGTGCTGATCGCGTCGCTGCTGGTCACCAACCTCTCGCAACGTTTCTTCGGCGCCGTCCGTGAGCGTCGCCGCCCCGCCTCTCAACTGGGGGCCGACACCACGTGACCCCGCTCAACCCCGCACACCTCGACAGCCGGTTGCCTCGACCCGTGGCCGCCGTACTCACCCCTTGAAAGGACTCCCCATGAATCGTTCGGCCCTCACCCTCGCGGTTGGAGCGACGGCAATGCTGACGCTCTCGCTGACCTCCTGTGCTTCCGACGGCGGCGGATCCGGCGAGAGCGGTTCGAACAACGCCGCAGGCAAGTGCGTCGAAGGCCCGATCAAGATCGGCCTCATTCCCAAGCTGGGCACCGACCCCTACATGGTGACCGTGCAGAAGGCCGTCGAGGCCGCCGCCGCCAAGGACGGGTCGACGGTCATCTACACCTCGCCAAGCGACGCGACCGGCGCGGCGCAGATCCCCTTCGTCAACCAGTTGATCTCCCAGGGCGTCGACGTCATCGCGATCTCGGGCAGCGACCTGAACAGTGCGTCGGCCGCGTTGGCCAAGGCCAAGCAGGCGGGCATCAAGGTGATCTCCTGGGACTCCGACGTCGCGCCGGACTCCCGCGCGTTCTTCCTGAACCAGGCCGACACCAGCAAGATCGGCGACCAGATGCTGGCGTCGCTGTCCGGGATGATCGGCGGCGAGGGCGAGTTCGCGATCCTGTCCTCCACCCAGACGGCGGTCAACCAGAACGCGTGGATCGCCAGCATCAAGGACAAGCTGGCCAACGATCCCAAGTACTCCAAGATGAAGCTCGTCACGGTGGCGTACGGCGAGGAGAAGGCCGACGTCAACGCGCAGAAGGCCAAGGAGCTCGTCCAGGCGTACCCGAACCTCAAGGGCATCATCGTCCCCGCGGGCATCGGCCTGCCGGCGGCGGCCGAGGCGCTGTCGCAGAGTGGGGATCTTGGCCGGGTGAAGATCTCCGGCCTCGGACCGGTGACGCTGGTCAAGCAGTACATCGACACCGGCAACGTGCAGGACGTGTGGTGGAACGTGCAGAACCTCGGCACGCTCACCTTCGCCACCGCGGAGCAGTACGCCCAGTGCAAGATCGAGCCGAAGGAAGGGACGTCCTACGAGGTCGACGGCCTCGGCAAGTTCACCGTCGGGGAGAACGGCACGGTGTTGTTGGGCGAGCCGACCATCGTCACCCCCGAGAACGTAAAGGACTTCCCGTTCTGATCGGTCCGAGCAGCGACTAACGAGCCGAGTCGGGGGATGCCGTGCGGTGTCCCCCGACTCGGGGCTGAGGGGAGAAGTTCGCCTGTCCACCATCAAGGACGTCGCACGGCTCGCCGGGGTCTCGGTCGCGACCGTGTCGCACGTCTTGAACGACACCCGTTTCGTCAGCGTCCCCACCCGCGAGCGCGTGGAGCAGGCGGTCGCCACCCTTGGCTACGTCAGCAATTCGGCTGCGGCGTCGCTGCGTTCGGGACGGACCCAGACCTTCGGGCTGGTGATGTCGGCGGTGATGAACCCCTATTTCAACGAGGTCGTCACGTCGATCGAAAGGGCAACGGTCGCAAGCGGTTACAGCTTGCTGCTGGCTGACCACCGCGACGAGGCGGAGCTGGAATACCGGTCGGTGCTCAACCTGGGGACCCACAAGGTCGACGGCCTGTTGTTGCAGCCGTCGGCGGATCCGAGCCGGGCCGTGGAGTTCCTGCAGGAACGATCCGTGCCCACCGTCTTCGTCGACCGCTTCGACACCAGTGGCGGGGCCGACGGCTACGACTTCGCGGGAACCGAAAACCACGACGCAACAGTCGAAGTCGTCAGGCACCTGATCGAGCATGGGCATCGTCGGGTCGGCATGGTCTCCGGCCAGGCGGGTAGTTCGACGACCGAGGAACGGATCGCGGGGTACCGGGCCGCGCTTGACGCCGCAGGCCTGCCCCATGACCCCGCGTTGATCGAGCCGGGCCATTCCGACGAGAAGCTGGCCGAGCGGGCCACCCACCGCCTGTTGGATCTCGACGATCCGCCGACGGCCCTGTTCTCCGGCAACAACCGGATGACGATTGGGATCATGCAGGCGCTGCGCACCCGCGGAATAGTTCCGCCGGAGGGAATCGCGCTCGGCGTTTTCGACGACTTTCCTTGGGCTGACCTGTTTCTCCCGCGCTTGACCTGCGCCGCCCAACGCGCCGAAGAGATCGGCGCCGCCAGCGTCGACTTGCTGCTGCGCCGGATCGCTGAGCCCGAGCGTCCCGCCGAGACGGCGAGGTTTCCCACCGACTTCCGGCGCCGCAACTCCTGCGGCTGCCACTGATCAGCTGAAGGCGAGCCAACTCGGCAAGGCACGCTCGCGGGAGTCGCACAGCACGGCCATCGTGTCGCAGGAGCCCTTGGGCACCCCGGCACCTGCCCACATGCCACCGGCGTCCCGGCGCAACACGATCGCCGACGACCCGCCGCCGTCGAGCAGGATGGCGGTGTCGCTGCCCAGCCCGCGGAACAAGTCCTGGATCTGGTCGGGCGTGTAGCTGCCGCCCTGGAAGACGTACATCTCGTCGCGGTCCCTGGCGTAGGCGATGGCCGTGCGGGCCGCGCTGGGGCCGGGGTCGTTCAGCTGGCCGGTTGCTCCCGGTGCCAGCAGCCCAAGGCCGCTGACCGCGACGAACCGGGTGCCCTTATCGGCCAGGTCCTTGACGACGGGCGTCGCCGCGTCGTAGTCGTCGGCCGCGCGGGGTGGCACGACGAACGGGGCGCCGCCGACGGGCAGGATCATCGTCGTCAGTGCGGTCCACACTTCGTCGCCGCCGGAGAGCGCCTGCTTGCCGGCGTAAGCCAGGGTTCCGGTGACCGCGGCGTTGGCAGGCCCGCCGCCTCGGGTGTTGTCGAAGTACGCCCCAAGGGGTGAGCTGCAGCCGGTCGACTTCCAGGACCCACCCCGCTGGCCGCGCACGTCGAAGAAGTTGGCGTTGATCGCGATCGTCGGTTTGCCGAGCGCCTGCCACGCCTGGATGGGGGTGAAGGTCTCCGAGGCTTGCAGCAGGCCCTCGCTGGTGCGGGCACCGGGCGTCGATTCGCAGCGGGCCTGATAGCCACGATGGGAGTCGACGAGGAGCCGGGGCGTCAGCCGCGCCGATGCCGACTTGACGATCATCAGGCGGCCGCCGCTTCCCACCTCATATCGGCTGCCCGCGGCGTTGAGCATCGGAGCGGGGTTGTTGCCACCGAAGTTGTAGACGAGGTAAGAGCCCCGCGTGTTGGCGATGGCGGAGGCGAGCAATTCGCGACCGTCGGCGGCCCGCGCGGCGGGGGCGGTGGCCATGGTCGCCAGGACGGCACCGAGCGCCACCGTCGTCGCCGAGGCGACGACCCGTCGAAGGTTCGCGGTGGTACCAGGCACGGTGGCCCCAATCGGATGGTTGCCACGAACTGTTCGAAGGCAGGTACTTGCCATCACAGCCGACGCACAGTCGGCTTTGGTTACGCAGAAGGCACGATTCGGCAACGACCGTTTGCCAGCGCTCCCTTCTTGGGTTTGCGGGCCGCCCTTGGGGCAACGTGTCAGCGACCGGGGGGCGCCACCCGATAGATGGCGTCGGCCGCGTCGTCGGTGACGTACAGGGCGCCGTCCGGACCGGCCACCGCGGCGACGGGGCGGCCCCACCGCGTCCCGTCTGCGGCCTGGAACCCGCCGACGAGCGTCTGTTGGTTGCCGAGGGTGCCGTTCTGCCAGGGGAAGAAGGACACCTCGGGGGCTCGCGGCGGTTGCCGGTTCCACGAGCCGTGCACCCCGACCAACGCCCCCTTGTCATACGGTGCGGGCAGCGCGCCGTCGACGAAGGCCATTCCGAGCGGCGCGGAGTGTGCGCCCATGCTCTGCTCGATCGGCGGCAGCGTCGCGCAGTCGAGCTTCGACCCGTCGGCGTTGGTCTGCACGTCGCGGATGAGGGACAGGTTCGCGGGACCGCCGTCGGGATTGCAGTACGGCCAACCCAGTTCGCGGCCCGGGGTCAGCTTGGCGAGGGATTCCGGGGGATGGTCGTTGACGTAGTCGGGAACCACCTGGCCGTAGGACGGACCTTGGTCTGGCACCTCGACGTTGTCGCGGTTGTTGACCGCGGTCCACACCGCGCCGTCGGGTGCGACGGCCAGTCCGGTGCCGTTGCGGACGCCGGTCGCGAACGGCGCGTAGGGCCCGCCGCCAGGGGGAACCCGCATCACGGTGGCCCGCTGGGGGTTGGCGGTGCGGTCCTCGGCGGAGATGTTTCCCGTCGATCCGATCGAAAAGTACACGGCCCCATCGGGTCCCACGGCGACGCTCTTCAGCGCGTGAGAGTAGGCGCCGCGGAGGTCTGGGCTCCGCGCGTCGGGAAGGTCCGCCGCGACGGTGCGTTCTGGCGTGGCCTTGCCGTCGGCGTAGGTGAACGCGTCGACCTGATCGCTTTCGGCGATGAACAGCGTGGAGCCCTGGAAGGCCAGGCCGTGGGGCTGGTTCATGCCGTTGACGAGGAGTTGCATCTGCGGGCCCAACCCCGATGGCTCGATCCGGATCACCTGCCCGGCGCTGGGCAGCGAGACCAGCAGGGCGCCGTCCGGTGCCCATGTCGCCAACCGCGGCTTGGGCACCCTGGCCCAGACCGACATCGTCCAACCCTTGGGCACCAACGCCTTTCGCGGTTCGTCGAACGGCTCGGCGGCGAGGTCGCCGGGGACCTGAACCGTCACCTCGTCGAGACCGGCTGCGCTTGGCGCCTGGCTCTCGGTGGTGGTGGTCTCCGACGCTGGCGGGGCGCTCGTGGAGCACCCCGCCAGCAGGAAGACGCCAATGAGGGCAAAGCCCTTACGCCGCAGACAAACTCGCATGCATCTCCCAGACCAGGATCTCCGACGGTTCGGTCGCGGTGATCCGCTGGCCGCCCGATGCCGTGAAGCGCACGGCGTCGCCTTCGTGCAGTGGGCCCGCGCCCTCGAGCACGACCTCGCCCCGAGGGACGAACAGGTGCAGGTACGGCGCCTGCGGCAACTCGACGGTGTCACCGGGCTCCAGTCGCGCGCCACGAAGGGCGGCGTACTTGTTGCTGATGGTGATCGCGGCGTCGCCGGCGTGCTCGGGCATGCCGGAGGCGATGGTCACCAGCTTGCCGCGCAGCGCCTCGTCGTCGATCTCGAGCTGCTGGTAGCCGGGGGTGATGCCGGATTCGTCGGGCACCACCCACATCTGGACGAAGTGGACGGGCTCGGCATGGGTGGCGTCGCCGGTGAGCGTCCACGAGTCGTTCTTCTCGGAGTGCAAAATGCCTCGGCCCGCCGACATCCGTTGCGCCAGACCGGGATAGATCACACCCGAGTGGCCGGTGGAGTCCTGGTGCACGAGCGATCCGCGCAGCACCCACGTGACGATCTCCATGTCGCGGTGCGGGTGGGTGTCAAAGCCCCTGCCGGGCTTGACGATGTCGTCGTTGTTGACCAGCAGCAGGCCGTGGTGGGTGTTGTTCGGGTCGTAGTTTCCGCCGAACGAGAAGGAATGCTTGGAGTCCAGCCAGGAGATCTTGGTGGCGGAGCGATCCTGTGCGCGTCGGACGTCGACGATGTCGGTCGTGGTCATGAAGAGCTCCTCGGGCGTCGTCGCCAGCCTAGGTGGCCGGCACTGGACAGGACAACTTAGATGATGTGTCATATATTCCATGTGGCTTTCCGAGGACCAGCAGCGGGCGTGGCGCAACTACCTGTCGATGAGCGCTCGACTGCAGGTCGAGATGAACCGACAGCTGCAGCGCGACTGCGGACTCTCGCTCGCCGACTACGACGTGCTCGTCGCGCTCGACGAGCTCGCGGTGTGCCGGGTCAACGAACTCGGCGAGCGCCTCGGCTGGGAGCAGAGCAGGCTGTCGCACCAGCTCAGACGCATGCGGACCAGGGGACTGGTCGACCGTCGCGGCGCCGACGACGACCGACGAGGCGCCACCGTCGAGCTGACCGAGGCCGGCCGGGCCGCGCTCGATACCGCGGCGCCCGCGCACGTCGAGTTCGTCCGCGACGTGGTGTTCGCTCGCGTGAGCGCCGCCGACCTGCGGGCTCTGGATAGCTGGACGTCGCAGGTCCTGTCACGGCTGGAGCGGGGGTCTGCTTAATCTGTCCTGCGTGGACATCAACGGAGCAAGTGCAATCGTCACCGGTGGCGCGTCGGGCATCGGCGCGGCCTCGGCCCGCCAGCTGGCCGCCAAGGGTGCGCGCGTCGTCGTCGCCGACCTGAACGCCGAGCGCGGACAGGAACTCGCGCACGAGATCGGCGGCGTTTTCGTCAGCGTCGACGTCACCGACACCGCGCAGATCGAAGACGCCGTCAACACCGCCGCGGACCTCGGCCCGCTGCGCGCCCTGGTCAACTCGGCAGGCATCGGCTGGGCCCAGCGCACCATCGGCAAGGACGGCGAGTTCGCCTCCGCGCACAACCTCGACGTGTACAAGAAGGTGCTCGCGATCAACCTGGTCGGCACCTTCGACTGCATCCGGCTGGCAGCCACGGCGATGAGCCGCAACGAGCCCACCGAGACCGGCGAGCGCGGCGCGATCGTCAACATGACCAGCGTCGCGGCCTTCGACGGGCAGATCGGCCAGGCCGCCTACTCGTCGTCCAAGGGTGGCGTCGTGGGCCTGACCCTTCCTGTGGCCCGCGACCTGTCGGCCGTCGGCATCCGCGTCAACACCGTCGCACCCGGGCTGATCGACACCCCGATCTACGGCGAGGGTCCGGACTCGGAGGCGTTCAAGGCCAAGCTCGGCCAGTCGGTGCTCTTCCCGCACCGTCTCGGCAAGCCCGACGAACTCGCGTCGATGGTGGTCGAGCTGATCACCAACTCGTACATGAACGCCGAGGTCGTTCGCGTCGACGGCGGCATCAGGATGCCCCCGAAGTAGCCGCAACCGGGTGGTCCCAGGATTCGGGTCTAGCGTGAGGGCGTGCCCTCGGTCGCGGTTCGCCTGGCCGCCGTCGCCGCCGCCGTGACCCTGGTGCTCGGCGGCTGTTCGCAGAACGCGAGCACCACCGCTGGCCCGTGGCCCCCCGATCCCGGACGCGGGCCGTGCGAGGTGACCAAGCAACCCGACGTGCCCGCCACGATGCGCGACGGCACCGTCCTGCGCGCCGACGTCTACCGGCCCAAGACGTCCGACGCCGTGCCGGTGATCCTCGTGCGCACGCAATACGGCAAGGAGGGCGCCCAGTCCGGCACCCGGTATCAGCCGCCGGACTGGTTCGCCTCCCACTGCTACCTCGTCGTCGTGCAGGACATCCGCGGCCAGGGCGCCTCCGGCGGCACCTTCAGCGAGTTCACCCACGACCAGGCCGACGGGTACGACTCCGTCGAATGGGCGGCCGCCCTGCCCGGGTCGAACGGCAAGGTCGGCATGTACGGCTCGTCCTACGTCGGCGCGACGCAGTGGCTGGCCGCCGTCACCGCACCGCCGCACCTCGTCACGATCGTGCCCGCGAACACCGCGTCGGACTACTACGACGGCTGGACCTACGAGGGCGGTGAGTTCCGGCTCGCCTTCGTGCTGCCGTGGGCCGTGGAGGCCATCGCCACCACCGCCGCGCAGAACCGCGGCGACCAGGCGACCGTGCACGAACTCGCCTCCGCGGTAAGGGATCCCACTCGATGGTTGGACTTCCGGCCGTTCAAGGACCTACCGCCGCTGCAGCCGGGAAACCCCGCGGTCGCACCCTGGTACTTCGACTGGATCCGGCATTCGACGAGGGACGACTTCTGGAAGCAGTTCAGCATCCGCGACCGCTACCCGTCGGTGACCGTCCCGGTGATGCACTTCGAGGGCTGGTACGACGCGTTCCTCGCCGGCGGCGTTGAGAACTTCGCGGGGATGGTGGCCCACGGAGCGACCGCCGACGCCCGGTCGAACCAGCGCCTGGTCATCGGTCCGTGGGACCACGTCGACTGGGGCCGACCGGGATCGCAGCCCGCGCCGATGCTGAAGTCGATCGGCGCGGTCGCGAACAGCCCGGTCAACGAGCTGATGCTCGAGTGGTACGACCACTTCCTGAAGGGCAAGTCCAACGGCATCGGTGGCGCGCCCAGGGTCGACTACTTCCTGATGGGCGCCAACGTCTGGAAGACCGCGACGAATTGGCCGCTGCCGCAAACCCGTCCGACGACGTACTACCTGTCCGGGTCGGGTGGGGAGGACCGCACGGGCCAACTGGTGGACGCGCCGCCGGCCGCCGACGCGCCCGACGTCTACACCTACAACCCGCGCTTCCCCGCGCCCAGTCTGGGTGGGCACTCCTGCTGTGGAGCGCAGTCCGGACCGCAGGGCCCCTATGACCAGACCCCGGTCGAACAGCGATCCGACGTCCTGGTCTACAGCAGCCCGCCCTTGCCGGGGGACACCGAGGTGACGGGGGCCGCGACGGTCGACCTGTGGGCCCAATCGTCAGCTCCCGACACCGATTTCACCGCCAAGCTGACGGTGGTCAAGCCCGACGGCGAGGTCGTCAACCTCAACGACGGCATCCTGCGGACGTCCTTCCGAGATTCACTGTCCAACCCGACGCCGGTGCCACCCAACCAGCCGACCCGGTACCGGATCCAGATCTGGCCCACCAGCTACCTTTACCGCGCCGGGGACCGGATCAGGGTGGAGATATCCAGCAGCGACTACCCGCAGTTCGCGCCGAACCCCAACACCGGCGAGCCGTTCGGCCAGAGCGCGAACACGGTGGTGGCCACGCAGACGATCCTGCACGACGCCGCGCATCCGTCGAGCATCACGCTGCCGGTGATCCCGACGGGCTGACCGCCTACAGCGTGGGGGCCAGTCCGAACTTCTCGAACAGGTCGCCGTCCTGCGCGTGGAACGCCACCACGTGTGACACCCCGCCGGCTTGCACGCTCAGCACGTGCAGCTGAAAGGCCTCGTGGGCGCCCGTCTCGGGGTTGAGCATGTACAGCGCCGCCGCCGGCTGGCCGTTGGCGGTGGTGTTGACGAAGCGCATGTCGCCTGCGCCCTGCGCGGGGCAGTGCACCGTCGACAGGGTGACGATGTCCGCCGGGCCCCGATACCAACCGTCGAAGGGCGGCATTTCGAAGATCGCGTCCTCGGTGAACAGCTTCACCAGCTGATCCATGTCGTAGGTCTCGAAGGCGTGGACGTACTTCGCCAGCATCTCCTGCGCCTCCGGCGACTCCGGCGCGGCGATGTCGTCGTCCTGGCTCGGCTGAATTTCGTCGAGCTGGGCGCGGGCCCGCTGAAGAAGGCTGTTGACTGCGGCGGTGGAGGCGCCGATCGCCTCGCCGACCTCGGCGGCCTTCCACTGCAACACCTCGCGGAGCAGCAGGACGGCGCGCTGGCGAGCCGAAAGATGTTGCAGCGCAGCGATGAACGCCAACCGCACCGAATCACGCGATGCCACGATGACCGAAGGATCCGACGGGTGCTCGTCGGGGGCATCCGGCAGCGGCTGCAGCCAGGTGACCTCGGGATGCTGGGCGATGTCGGCGGTCGGGTCGGAGTTGGGGGCGCCGAGACCACTCGGCAGCGGCCGACGCTGACGCCCGTCGAGCGCGGTCAGGCAGGTGTTGGTGGCGATCCGGTAGAGCCAGGTGCGAATCGACGAGCGGCCCTCGAAGCCGTCGTAGGACTTCCACGCCCGAAGGTACGTCTCCTGCACCAGGTCCTCGGCGTCGTGGAGCGACCCCGTCATCCGATAGCAGTGGGCAAGCAGCTCCCGCCGGTAGCGCTGGGCGTCGGCGAGGAAGGCGTCCTTGGAGTCGAATGTTTCGGCAAGCACACTCACGAACCCGAGCCTACTCAGAGGGTGTGACGAGCGACACCGTCGTCGTCTGGACCGTTCAGCCTGGACCGCTAGTCTCCCCTGATGGCCACAACCCGCAGCGAACGCAGCTTCGACGGTGTCGGCGGCACGAAGATCGTCTACGACGTGTGGACGCCCCCCATCGAACCGCTCGGCGTGGTGATCCTGTGCCACGGATTCGGCGAACACGCCCGCCGCTACGACCACGTCGCGCAGCGCTTCGGCGAGGGCGGACTGCTCACCTATGCCCTCGACCTGCGCGGACACGGCCGCTCCGGCGGCAAGCGCGTGTACCTGAAGGACATCGCCGAGTATGCCGACGACTTCCACCACCTGGTAGGCATCGCCACGGCCGCCAACCCGGGGCTCAAGCGCGTGGTGCTCGGCCACAGCATGGGCGGCGGCGTCGTCTTCACCTACGGCGTCGAGCATCCCGACGACTACGCCCTGATGGTGCTGTCCGGGCCCGCGGTCTACGCCCAGGACGAGGTGTCGCCGGTGATGATCGCCGTGGCCAAGGTGCTCGGCAGCGTCCTGCCCGGGCTGCCGGTGGAGGAGCTTCCCGCCGACGCGGTGTCCCGCGACCCCCAGGTCGTCGCCGCCTACGAGGCCGACCCGCTGGTGCACCACGGCAAGTTGCCCGCGGGGATCGCCAAGGCGCTGATCGGCGTCGGCGAGACCATGCCGCAGCGCGCGGCGTCGCTGACGGCCCCGCTGCTCGTCGTGCACGGCGGTCAGGACAAGTTGATCCCGGTCGCAGGCAGCCGCCGCCTCGTCGAGTGCGTCGGCTCCACCGACGTCAACCTGAAGGTGTATCCCGAGCTGTACCACGAAGTCTTCAACGAACCCGAGCAAGCGGTGGTTCTCGACGACGTGGTGTCCTGGATCGAGGTCCGACTGTGAAGACGATCCTTGCCGTGCTGGCCGCGCTGTTCCTCGTCGCGGGCTGCTCGTCGGACGGCAACGACGGCGCCGCGCCACCGCCACGGCAGGGCTGGGTCGAGGACGACGTCAGCTTCACCGCCGACGGGCTGACCATCTACGGCACCTACCGACACCTGGTCGACGCTCCGCCCGGCCCCGCGGCCCTGCTGATCTCCGAGAGCGGAAACACCGACCGCAACGGCGACAACGCGGTGGCCGGTCCGGTCGGCAACATGCGGCAGCTGGCGGAGTACCTGTCCGGCAAGGGAATCAGCACCATGCGCTACGACAAGGTGGGCACCGGCAAGACGGGGCTTGGCCCGTACGCGCTTCGGCCCGCCGAGGTCGGCAGTGCGGTCTACGACCTGGGTGCCAAGGCCGCGGTCCGCCACCTTGCGGGCCTGCCGGGCACCGACAAGGCGCGCCTGTCGGTATACGCCCTCGGTGAGGGCACCGTGCACGCGATGTCCCTGGCCAACGACAAGGCTCCGGACGCACCGAAGATCCACTCGCTCGGGCTCTTTGCGCCGCTGGCAGGTCGCTACCTCGACATCATCACCGGACGCGTGCGGACCGGGCTGGACGCCGACGTCGCGGCTGGCGCCAAGACGCGCGAGCAGGCCGACGCCGTGCTGACGACGTGGGACGCCACCGTCGTGCAGGCGCGGACCACGCGCACCGCGCCCGCCAAGTTGCCCGAGGGGCTCGGCGCGATCCTCAATCCCCAGAACGTCGGCGCTGTCGTCGAGGCCGACCTGATCGACCCGCTGGTGTCGGCGGCCGCGTTGCCTGCGGGCATGCCGGTGCTCGCCACCTGCTCGGACGCCGACAGTCAGGCGAGCTGCCCCGCCGAGCAACCGTTGTTCGACGCGCTCGCCCACACCGCCCTGACCGTGGTGCGGCTCAAGGGCGTCAACCACGTGCTGCGCGACGACCCGACCGACAACGTCGGCAACTATTCGAAGAAGGACCCGCTCTCGCCTCAGCTGGTGGCCGGCCTCGACGGCTTCGTCGGCAAGTAGTCGCTAGACTTCGACGATGACGAGAACCGTGGTTGCCAAGGCCTATGGCGGGCCGGAAGTCCTTGCGCTGCAAGACATCGAGCTTCCCGGACTCGCCGAGGGTCAGGTGCTCGTCGATGTTCGGGCGGCTGGCACCAACCCGTTCGACGCCAAGGTGTACAGCGGCGAGATGGGCGACGATCCGGCGAGATTGCCGATGCCGATCGGCCTTGAAGTGGCGGGTGTCGTCGCGGCGGTGACGCCCGGCGCCACCGGATACACCGGACCACTGACAGTCGGCGACGAGGTAGTCGTCACGAACATCAACGGCGGCTATGCCGACCAAGTCGTCGCGAACGCCGCTGACGTGGGCCACAAGCCCCAGAACCTGAGCTTCGAGCAAGCCGCGGGCCTGGTTTTGGCCGGCGCCACGGCCTGGCACCTGTTGACCAACACACGGGTGGGGACGGGCGACACCGTGCTGATCCACGGCGCCAGCGGCGGGGTGGGGTTGATGGCGGTGCAGCTCGCGGCCGCGCGCGGAGCTCGAGTCATCGCCACCGCGAGCCCCGCTCGGCACGATCAGCTGCGCAAATACGGCGCGGAACCGGTCGCGTACGGCGCCGGCCTCGCCGACCGCGTCCGTGCGATCGGGTCGGTCGACGCGGCGCTCGACCTGGTCGGTACCGACGAAGCCCTCGACACGTCGGTCGAGCTCGTCGCAGACCGCTCCCGGATAGCCACCATCGCTGGTTTCGCACGGGCTGGCGAACTCGGGATAGCGGTGCTGACCGGGGCGGAAGGCGGCCAGGCGATCCGCGACGCCGCCCGGCCCGAACTCGTCGAACTGGCGGCGCAGGGACGTCTCGAAGTCACCGTCGACCGGGTGTTTCCGCTCGCCGAGGCGGCCGAGGCGCACCGGTATCTGCAGACCGGTCACGCCCGCGGAAAAGTCGTACTGGTCCCATAGCGTGGCGTTCCATGAGTGACGACAAGATGCTGGCGCGCATCGCAGCCCTCCTGCGCCAAGCCGAGAACACCGAGAACCCGCACGAAGCCGAAGCGTTCATGTCGGCCGCGCAGCGGCTCGCGACGACGACGTCGATCGACCTGGCCGTTGCCAGGGCGCATTCGGCGACGCGCACCGCGGCGCAGGCCCCGATTCAACGCACGATCACCATCGGGGAGGCGGGCAGCAAGGGCCTGCGCACCTACGTTCAGCTGTTCGTCGCGATCGCCTTGGCCAACGACGTGAAGTGCGACGTCGCGTCCAACTCGACGTTCGTCTACGCCTACGGTTTCGCGGAGGACATCGACGCCACCCATGCGCTGTACGCCAGCCTGGTGGTGCAGATGGTGAAGGCCTCGGATGCCTACATCGCCACCGGCGAACACCGGCCGACCCCGACGATCACCGCCCGGTTGAACTTCCACCTGGCATTCGGTGGCCGCGTCGGGCAGCGGCTTGCCGAGGCGCGCGAGGAGGCAAGGCAGTCCGCGACCACCGGCCGAGACCAGCAGCCAGGAACGGCAGTGGCGTTGCGCAACAAGGACATCGAGCTGAAGAGCTTCTACCGCGCGGCGTCGAAGGCGCGCGGCACCTGGCGTGCCAGCAGCGCATCGGCGGGCTATTCGTCGGAGGCCCGACGGGCCGGGGACAGGGCGGGTCGGCGCGCCAGGCTCGGGCCGAGCACCGAGCTCTCCGGGGCGCGAAAGCCCTTGGGCCGGTAGGTGCCGCGCGACGCGCAGCGCTCCAGGGTCTACGCCGCCGAACAGTTCGTGCGGACGTTGTTCGACCGCGCCGCCGAACGGGGAACCAGGGCGGTCGACTTCTTCGGCGCCCAGCTGACCCTGCCGCCGGAGGCGCGGTTCGCCTCGACGGACTCGGTGCGGGACTACGTCGACGACGTGTTGGCCCTGCCCTCGGTGCGGTCCCGTTGGCCCGCCGCCGAACCGCTGACGGTGCGCGCCCGCCGCGGGGTCACCGCCGCGCATTACGAGTACGACGGCGGTGTCGCGACGATGGCGGTGCCCGACCGGCAGAGCACGTGGGCGCTGCGGGAGCTGGTGGTCCTGCACGAGGTGGCCCATCACCTGTGCCGATGCGAACCTCCGCACGGACCCGACTTCGTCGCCGCCTTCTGTGAGTTGACCGAGACGGTGATGGGCCCGGAGGTGGGGCACGTGTTGCGGGTGACGTACGCGAAGGAAGGCGTACGGTAGCCAGGCATGGACGAACCGGACCCACGGGCACTCGATGCGATGTACGGCGAGTTGTTGCACACCGAGGACGCGGTGCTGGCCGCCGCACGCGAAAGTGCCGTCGCCGCAGGCATGCCCGCCATCGAAGTGTCCGCTCAGCACGCCAAGCTGCTGACGCTGCTGGCGACCATCTCCCGCGCCACTAGCGTGCTCGAGATCGGCACCCTCGCCGGGTACAGCACGATCGCCCTCGCCCGCGGCGTCGGAGCGACCGGTCGCGTCGTCTCGCTGGAGTACGAACCGCGGCACGCCGAAGTTGCCCGGGGGAACCTGGCCGCCGCCGGGGTCGCAGACCGCGTGGAGATCCTCGTCGGCGCTGCCCTTGACACGTTGCCGACGCTCGCCGAGCGGGGTGAGCGGTTCGACATGTTCTTCGTCGACGCCGACAAGGAGAACAACGTGGCGTACGTGAACTGGGCCGTCGAGTTGGCCACCCCAGGGGCCGTGCTCGTGGTCGACAACATCGCCCGCTTCGGCCGGGTGCTCGACCCCGCGCCCGACGACCGTCAGGCCCAGGCCGTGCGCGACATGTTCGCGATGATGGGGGAGCACCCCCGTCTGGACACCGCGGCGATCCAGACCGTCGGCACCAAGGGATGGGACGGCTTCGCCGTCGCCGTCATCCGGCCCGCCACCTGACCGTGGCCTACCTCGGTTACCGCCCCGCCGACAGGGTGACGCCGTTCGCGGACTTCTACGATGCCGAGATGGCGCCGTTGCCAACGCATGTGGTGCATGCCCTCGAGCACGGGCCGCAAGCCGAGCCGATGCTGTCGGCCTTCGACGACGTCGCCGCGTTGCTCGACAACGGCTATCAGCACACCGAGAACGGCTACGGCCGCCTCCGTCACGGGGGCTTCCAGGTGTCGGTGCGCACCGACATGCCGGGCGTGGACCCCGAGATGTGGTCGTGGTGGTTCGGCTGGCACGGCTGCGACGCGCGCCGATACAAGCTGTGGCATCCGCGTGCGCACGTCGTGGCGCGCTGGCGTGACGGCGGTGACGGGCCTGGGTACGTCGGCCGCACGTCTCTGGTTCAGGAGTACCTCGGCTCCGACTTCACCAGCGTCGCAATATCATTCGTTCCTCCCCCGGCCATCGGACTCGACGAGGGCCGGTTGAACGGCGCGGTGGCGATCTGCGCCAGAGTCGGCTCCGTCGATCTGCCGGTCGACGTCGGTTGGCTCGTCCACCACGTGCGTCCGACGGCGTTGGGCAGTGAGATGCGGTCGCGGTTCTGGATGGGCGGACGGCACGTCGCGCTGCGCGGCAGGGCGTCGCAGGCGAACCGGGTGCTGCGGCCCGTCGCGGATCGCCAGCTTCCCGATCCGCGCGACCTGATGGTGCACTGCGCCCAGGAGATGAATCACCTGGCCGGCTTCCTTCCCGACCTCTACCGGAAGTTCGCCACCGGCGCCGAATCCTGAGGTCGTCGATCCCCGCCGCGGCGGCCCGCTACGCTGACCAACCCATGACAGGTGTCAAGCCCGACCGACCCAGCTGGATCGCCCGACTGCTGGACTTCGAGCGGGACGGCGACGTGTTCACCGCCCCGCAGCCGCCTGCCGGTCCGGGCACGCGCCTCTTCGGCGGGTTGATCGCCGCCCAGTCACTGGCCGCCGCGGGGGCCACCGTCGAGCCCGACAAGCACCCGCAGTCGCTGCACCTCTACTTCGTGCGCGGCGGGGAGTACGGCGTCGACGTCGAATTGAACGTCGTCAGGACCAGGGACGGCCGCTCGTTCGACACCCGGCAGGTCACCGCCGTGCAGAACGGGAAGACCATCCTCGAGATGATCGCGTCGTTCCACCTGCCCGAGAACGGCGCCGACTGGCATCCCACGACGCCGCCGGGCCTCGAGTTCGAGGCGTCCGTGCCCAAGGGGCACGACTTGGGGTTCGCCGACCGCTTCGAGCTGCGGACCAGGCCCGACGACGACACGCCCTTCGCGGTGCCACCGTTCTGGATCCGCACCAGGGACCGCATCGAGGATTCGGCGCTGGTCCAGGCCTGCACTCTGACGTTCATGTCCGACTTCGGGCCGGTTCCGGTGGCGCGGCCGCGCGACGCTCCGGCGGACCTCGAGGCCGGCTTCGCGGCGAGCCTGGACCACGCGGTGTGGTTCCACCGCCCGTTCGTGCCGCACGACTGGCACCGCTACGAGGTCAAGCCGCTGAACAACAGTGATTCTCGCGGCCTCGTCGTCGGGTCGATGTACTCCGGCTCCGGTGCGCTGATCGCCAGCACCACCCAGGAGGCGCTGTGGCGTTTCTGAGCGGGCTGGGACACTGTGAGGCGTGAGCACACCTAGCGCGCCCGCGGCACCCCCGAGTTGCTACCGGCATCCCGACCGCGCCACCTACATCAGCTGCAACCGGTGCCAGCGGTACATCTGCCCGGACTGCATGAGGTCCGCGGCCGTCGGGCACCAGTGCCCCAACTGCGTCGACGAGGGCGCCAAGTCGGTTCGCAAACCCAAGCGGTCTCTCGGCGCCAAGCCGATCGTGACGTATGCGCTGGTCGCCGCCAACGTGGTGATGTTCGTCCTGCAGATGGTCGTGCCGGGACTGGAGCGGGCGCTGTTCCTCTGGCCCGCGGGCGTGGTGGCGTTCGACGAATACTATCGGCTGCTGACCTCGGCGTTCCTGCACGACGGACCGACCCACATCCTGTTCAACATGTGGGCGCTGTGGGTCATCGGGCCTCCGCTAGAGCGGTGGTTGGGCCGCACCCGGTTCATCGCCCTGTACTTGCTGAGCGCGCTGGGCGGGTCGGTGGTGGTGTTCCTGTTGACACCGATCAACGTGCCGACGCTGGGAGCCTCCGGCGCGATCTTCGGCCTGTTCGCCGCCACGCTGGTGCTCTCCCGCAAGCTCAACCTGGACATGCGGTGGATCGCCGGACTGATCGTGGTGAACCTGGTCATCACCTTCGTCGTGCCGTCGATCAGTTGGCAGGGCCACCTCGGTGGGTTGCTGACCGGCGCGGCCCTCGGCGCGTTGTACGGCTACGCGCCGAGAGCCCATCGCGTGCTGATCGAGGTGGCGGCGTCGCTGGTGCTGGTGGCGTTGTGCGTCGCCCTGGTGTGGTGGCGGACGACGAGCCTGCTGACCGGTGTCGGCTAGCGGTTAGGGCGTGCCGCCGCAACGGTTCTTGAGGTCCATCAGCGGCTGACGGATTCCGGTGATGTCGTTCTTCGTGTCCGGGTGCGCGTTCAGGTAGTCCTTCATCTGCTTGGACACCTGGTCCTTCGGCAGCCCCTCGAGACTGGTCACGAACCAGTTGTAGTCGGGGTGCGTGAACAGGTATGCCGAGGTCGACGCGTCGACTCCGGCCCTGACGCCCTCGAGGTCGGCGGCCGAGCAGTTGGGCGGGTTCTGCGCCGGATCCTCGTTGGCGAACGCCGACGGCAACGCCCCGAAGAGCGTGGTGCCGATCAGCCCGCCGGCGAGCAGTGCTCCACCGGTGAGGCGACGCGCGACGCGTCCGGTCGACGACGGGGCGGGAGATCCAATAGCGGACATGATCAGGCTCCTTCTGTGTGTGCACTGAGTTTGCCGTGGGATGCGACACATTGCATGTCTCACGAGTCAATTCACAGGTTATTCGCCAATGTCCCACAGTCCCCACGCGGGTGGCTCTCATGTCTCGACGTGTCGTCGTTCACGGAACACGTTGATAACGAGCCGATTACGCCGCGCGTGGGCGGCGAGGAGTCAGTTCGCAGCGCTGTTAGCTTGCGCAGGACGGATTGTTCTAGGAGATGGGATCCAGCCGTGTTGGCGACGATCAGTAGTGGATTTCGACGCGGATGGGCGCGACGGCTCGCCGTATGCGCACTCGTCGTCGCGGTGATGCCGGGTGTGCTCGGCTCGGCCGGGCTGATGCCAACGGCGTCGGCGTACTCCCGGGAGGGGCTGCCTGTCGAGGGGCTGCAGGTGCCGTCGGCGGCGATGGGCCGCAACATCCTGGTGCAGTTCCAGGGCGGCGGACCGCACGCGGTCTACCTCCTGGACGGTCTCCGCGCGCAGGACGACTTCAGCGGATGGGACATCAACACCCCGGCGTTCGAATGGTTCTACGAGTCCGGGGTGTCCTTGGTGATGCCCGTCGGCGGACAATCCAGCTTCTACAGCGACTGGTACCAACCGGCCAAGGGAAGCAACGGCACGTCGACCTACAAGTGGGAGACGTTCCTGACCCAGGAGCTGCCGGCGTACTTGGCCGCCAACAAGGGCATTTTGCCGACGGGCAACGCCGTGGTCGGCCTGTCGATGTCGGGTGGCGCCGCGCTGAACCTGGCTGCCCACTATCCGTCGCAGTTCATCTTCGCCGGGTCGCTGTCCGGTTTCCTCAACCCGTCGGCGGGCCTGTGGCCGACGATGATCGGCTTCGCCATGAAGGACGCGGGCGGCTACAACGCCACCGACATGTGGGGCGTGTCGAGTGACCCGGCTTGGCGGCGCAACGACCCGATGGTGAATCTGCCGACGCTGGTGGCCAACAACACCGCCATCTGGGTGTACTGCGGCAACGGCAGGACCTCGGACCTGGATTCCGCTGGCGACTTCGGCGTGCAGTACAGCGCGCAGTTCCTCGAGAACATCACCATCAACACCAACAAGGACTTCCAGAAGCAGTACCTGGCGCTTGGCGGCCGCAACGCCGTGTTCAACTTCCCGAACGACGGCACCCACAGCTGGGGTTATTGGGGCGCTCAACTGCAGGCGATGAAGCCCGATCTGCTCAGGGTGCTCGGCGTCGGCGTGGCGCCTCCGCCACCGCCGCCTGCCCCGCCGGTCGGGTAGAAACGGCCCCGGTCGGGTAGAAGTGAGGCATGGCCAGCGTCGACGTATCGGTTACCTCCAAGCTCTCTCCCGACAAGGCGTGGAAGTTGGCGTCTGATCTCGGTCGCTTCGACGAGTGGCTGACGATCTTCGGCGGCTGGCGCAGTCCGGTGCCCGACGTGATCGAGAAGGGCACCAAGGTGTCGTCGTTGATCAAGGTCAAGGGATTTCGCAACACCATCCACTGGGAGGTGACGAACTACGACGAGCCCAACCGCATCGAGATGTGCGGCAAGGGTTTCGGCGGGGTTCAGATCTCGCTGCGCACCGACATCAGTGACGCCAACCCGGGCACCACGTTCCACCTCGTCGCCGACCTCAGCGGCGCGGTGCTCAACGGGCCGGTCGGGGCACTGGTCGCGCGGGTGATCAAGGGTGACGTCAAGCGGTCCGTGGAAAACCTGGCGAGCCTGCAGTAGGGCTCAGGTCTCGCGGAACGTGACGTTGTCAGCGAGCGGACTGCGCGGCACGTCCAGGGCGTTGGCGGCGAAGCTCGGGTCGGGGTAGCCGATCGACACCCCGCAGAGGATTCGCATGTCCTCGGCGATGTCGAGTTGCTCGCGAATCACCTCCGGATAGCCGGCAATCGACACCTGCACGCAGCTGCCGATGCCCCGTGCGGTCAACGCCAGCATGAAGGTCTGCAGGAACATGCCGACCCCCAGCGCGTCGGCATAGTCCAGGTCGCGGTGCATGCACACCACCGCCCCGAGGGGCGCTCGAAAGAACTCCCAATTCCTCAGCACCGCAACGCGTCTGGCGGCGGCATCGTGACGTGGCACCCCCATCGTCCCGTAGAGGATGGCGCCGAGGTCGCGTCGGAAGTGGCTGAACTCCTCCGGAAGCGGCGGCACCTTCGGGTCGCCCTTGGCTGCCTCCTCGAGAAGTGCTTCGACCAGACGGTCGCGGGCCGGGCCGGAGTTGAAAACCACCCGCCACGGCTGGATGTTGGAGTTGGACGGGGCCCGGACCGCGAGCTCGAGCGCTTCGATCACCAGATCCTTCGGCACGGGCTTGTCCCGCAGGAACAGTCGGGTCGAACGCCGCGCACGGATGGTGTCTTCGAGGTCGTACATCGGTCTCCCTAGAGCGTGGCGACGTAGCCGCCGTCGACTCGGACGTCCGCGCCGGTGGTGTTGCCGGAGCGGCTGCTGGCCAGGAAGACGGCCAGGTCGGCGACTTCCCCGGGGGTGGTGAAGCGGCCCGTCGGTGCACCCGCGGAGACGGAGGCGACGACGTCGTCGGCGGTCGCGCCGCTGGCCGAGGCGAACTGGGCCGCCACCCCGCCCTCGGCGAGCCACAGATCGGTCGAGACCGGCCCAGGGCTGATGGTGTTCACGCGGATCCCCTTGGGGCCGAACTCCTTCGACAAGCTCTTCGCGTAGCTGGCCAAGGCGGCCTTGGTGGCGCTGTAGTCGACGATGTTGGGTTCGGGCAGCGTCGCGTTGACCGACCCGATCATCACCACCGCGCCGCCACCGCGAGCCAGCATGTGCGGCAAGGCTTCTCGCGTCGTGCGCACGGCCGACATGAAGTTCACCGCCAGTGCGGCGTCCCATTCCTCGTCGGTGACCGACAGGATGCCGTCGAACCGCGTCGCCACGGCCCCGGTGTTGTTGACCAGCACGTCGACCCCGCCCCGGGCGGCGGCCGCCTCGACCAGCGCACGGGGACCCTCGGCGGTGGCGAGGTCGGCGGCAACGAACAGGGCCGAACCCGCGTCCTCGAGCGCGCCGAGCTCCGGCGAATTGTTTCTGGCGCCGGCGACGACGAAGGCCCCCGCGGCGGCGAACGCCTGGCTGACGGCAAGCCCGATGCCCCTACTCGCGCCGGTGACGACGACGATCTTGTCCGTGAGGTTCATGTCCATGGTGCATATGGTGCGCCACGAGACGCGTCCTGGCCGGGGATCCGGTCGCCCGCTGCACGAGGATGGTCCGACGAGTCTCCCGGTGGGCATGCCGCGAAGAAGACGTGTACCCGGGGGTGAGGCGGTGCGGGCGCTAAAGCGCTGATGAGGGGCGCTCGGGTCGAAGCGGGTCGGGGACACCTCTACGGTGTAGTGACGAGGTGTGTCGCATCGCCGATGAAGGGTGTCGAGGACGTTGTTGGGCCATGGGCTGGTCGTCCTCTTCGCGCTGTGTTCGGCCGTGTGCATGGCCATCGGCATCGTCGTGCGACAGCGGGCCACGATGGACCTGCCAGCCGATCAAAGCGTGAGCACTCGCATGTTTGCCACCCTGCTGCGGCGACCGCTCTGGTGGGCGGGCACGTCGGTGGCCGTCGCGGGCTACGTATTTCAGGCGCTCGCACTGATCAAGGGTTCGCTGATCGTCGTCCAGCCACTTCTGGTGTCGGCGTTGCTGTTTGCCCTACCGCTCAGCGCGCGGCTGGCCGGCCGCCGCGTCACCCGTCGGGAATGGCTGTGGGCGGCACTGCTGACTGTGTCGCTGGCCTTCTTCGTCCTGCTCGCGCGCCCCGGTCCGCCGGATCGGCCGGCGTCGCTGGTGGTTACGGCCGTCGTCTCCCTGGCCTGTGTGGCTCTCATCGCGGCGTGCATCTTGATTGCCCGACGCATGGAGGGAGCGCGCAGGGCAGTGCTGTTCGCCGTCGGCGTCGGGGTGCTGTTCGGAGCGGTCGCCGTCGTCACCAAGTACGTCATGCACCTGATGAACGAGCGCGGGGCCATCGGGTTGCTGTCCACACCCGCGCCGTATCTGCTGATTGCGCTGGGGATCATCGCGACGCTGCTGCAGCAGTCCGCCTTCCACGCCGGAGCGCTTCAGACGTCGGTGCCGGCGATGCTCGTCCTCGAGCCCATCGTCGCGGTGTGCCTCGGCGCCGTCCTCCTCGGTGAGGAACTCGACGTCGACGGGTATCGGCTCATCGCGCTGGCCCTTGCGGTCGGCGCCATGACCGCCGCGACCTTCTCACTCGGTCGCGGCGAAGGTGCCTATGCGGCCGAGCTGGAGATCGAGGCGGCCCGCGCCGCTTGATCAGCCCCGCGTCGAGGTGAAGTAGGTGACGCCGTTCATGGTGGGGCCGTCGTCCTCGGACTCGGGGATCGCGTCGAACCCGTTGCTCGACAACAGCTGCCCCATCGGCGTGCCGACCGACGACCAGCCGCGGGCGTCGAGGTATTCGCCGACGTCGTTGCGCTCACCGACAAAGGTGAGGTCGGTGAAGTCGAGGTCCAGGCCGTGCTCGCGCATCTTGGCGGTCGACTCGCGCATCCGCTCGCGGTTGTCCTCGGAGTCGAGGCCTGCGGTGTTCGGCACCGCCTCGCTGCCCAGCCGGCTGCCGGGTGCGCTGAGCGCGGTGACGGCGTCGAGCAACCGGTCCTGCGCCTCAGGCGGCAGGTAGCCGTAGAGGCCCTCGGCGATCCACGCCGACGGCTGGCTGGCGTCGAAGCCCGCGGCCTGGAGCGCGGCCGGCCAGTCGTCACGCAGGTCGACGGCCACTGCACGACGGTCGACCTTGGGCTCCGCGCCGAGTCCGGCCAGAGTCGTCGTCTTGAATTCGACGACGGCCGGCTGGTCGATCTCGTACACCGTCATGCCGGCAGGCCAGTCCAGTCGGTAGGCCCGGGCGTCCAGACCGGAGGCCAAGATCACGGCCTGGCGGATTCCCGCGGCCGCGGCGTCGGCGAAGAACTGGTCGAAGTAGCGCGTCCTGGCGGCCATCGCGGCTGGCATCTGTGCCAGGCCCCAGCTGGTGCCACCGGAGTCCACGTCGGTGGAGGACAGGTCGCCGCTGGCCCAGCGGGTCATGAAGTCGACCCCGACGGCGCGCACCAATGGTTCGGCGAACGGATCGTCGATCACGCCGTCGCGGGTGGCGATTGCCCTTGCGGCCGCCACCAGGGTCGCGGTGGCGCCCACGCTGGTGGCGAGGTCCCAGGTGTCTTCGTTGGTGCGGGTCATCGTGTACCTCTCAATTGATTGCTTAGCCAGTGTAACGACTAACGCCCTAAGTGGGCTCGCTCACAGGAAACTGGCAGGTCAAGCATTTGGGGCATATGTTTAGTTTTGCTAACGTTGTAACGATCGGGTCATGCAACGGCGCCTGCCGAAGCAGTCTTCATCGACTAAAACGCAGATATTTCTAGGGGTCTTCCATGTCGAACAATAGCCGCGAAGCGCGCCTCGAGCGCCGCATCGCCAACCTGTACAACGACGACGAGCAGTTCGCCGCCGCACAGCCAGACAACGCCGTCAGCGAGGCCGCCGGCCAACCCGACCTACGCCTGGCAGACGTCGTCCGAACGATCATGGAGGGCTACGCCGACCGGCCCGCCCTCGGCCAGCGCGCCGTCGAATACGTCACCGACGCGGGCCGCACCACCGCCAAGCTCACGCCGCGCTTCGACACCGTCACCTACGGCGAGCTCTGGGAGCGCGTGCAGGCCTTCGCCGCCGCGCTGCAGAGCCAGCCGGTCGACGCCGGTGACCGCATCGCCATCCTCGGCTTCACCAGCGTCGACTACACCGTCGTCGACGTCGCCACCACTCAACTCGGTGCGGTGTCCGTCCCGCTGCAGACCAGCGCTCCTCATGCGCAACTGCAGCCGATCGTCGCCGAGACCGAACCCGCCGTGGTGGCCTCGAGCGTCGACTACGTCGACGACGCCGTCGAGCTCATCCTCGCCGCAGCACAGGAACCCGCCCGCCTGATCGTGTTCGACTTCCAGCCCCAGGTCGACGACCAGCGCGAGGCGCTCGACTCCGCCAAGGCTCGTCTGGCTGGAACCTCCGTGGTCGTGGAAACCATGGCCGACGTGCTGGCCCGCGGCCGCGCACTGGACGCGCCCCGCGCAGTGACCGCAGCGGACGACGATCCCATCTCGCTTCTCGTCTACACCTCGGGCAGCACCGGGGCGCCCAAGGGCGCGATCTACCCCGAGTCCAAGGTCGCCAACATGTGGCGCACGGTCGCCAACAGCCACTGGGACGACAACCAGGGCGTGCTGCCCGCCATCTCGCTCGCCTTCCTGCCGATGAGCCACGTGATGGGTCGCGGCATCCTCTACGGCGCACTGGCCGCCGGTGGCACCGTCAACTTCGCCGCCCGCAGCGACCTGTCCACCTTCCTCGAGGACCTGGCGCTTACCAGGCCCACCCAGCTCAGCTTCGTCCCGCGTATCTGGGACATGCTGCATCAGGAGTACCTGAGCCAATCCGATGGCGGCGCGACGGACGACGAGCTCCGGCAGAGCCTGCTCGGCGGCCGATTCGTCACCGCGCTGACCGGGTCCGCGCCCATCTCGCCCGAACTGAAGACTTGGGTCGAGGACTTCCTCGACATGCACCTGCTGGAGGGTTACGGCTCGACCGAGGCGGGCGCCGTCTTCGTCGACGGCGTCATCCGACGCCCACCGGTGATCGACTACAAGCTCGTCGACGTTCCCGAGCTGGGCTACTACGGCACCGACCGGCCACACCCCCGCGGCGAGCTGCTGGTCAAGTCCGAGCAGGTCTTTCCCGGTTACTACAAGCGTCCCGAGGTCACCGCCCAGGTGTTCGACGCCGACGGCTACTACAAGACCGGTGACATCGTCGCCGAGCTCGGGCCCGACCAGGTTCAGTACCTCGACCGGCGCAACAACGTCTTGAAGCTCTCGCAGGGCGAGTTCGTCACCGTCTCCAAGCTCGAGGCCGCCTTCACCGCCAGCCCGCTGGTGCATCAGATCTACATCTACGGCAACAGCGCCCGGCCGTACCTGCTGGCCGTGGTGGTTCCCACCGACGACGCCCAATCACGTTACGAAGCAACAGAACTGAAGTCGGCGATCGCCGACTCGCTGAAGGAGGCCGCCAAGACGGCCGGACTGCAGTCGTTCGAGGTTCCCCGGGACTTCCTCGTCGAGACGACGCCCTTCACGGTGGAGAACGGTCTGCTCACCGGCATCCGCAAGCTGGCCTGGCCGAAGCTCAAGGAGCGCTACGGCGCCGAGTTGGAGCAGCGGTACACCGATCTGGCCGACGGACAGGAAGGCGAACTGCGGGCACTGCGCCAGAGCGGCGCCGACCAACCCGTCCTCGAGACCGTCAGCCGGGCAGCGAGCGCGCTGCTCGGTGCGGCCGCCTCCGACGTCCGGGCCGACGCCCAGTTCACCGATCTCGGCGGAGACTCGTTGTCCGCCTTGACCTTCGCCAACCTGCTGCACGACATCTTCGGGGTCGACGTTCCCGTCGGCGTGATCGTCAGCCCGGCCAGCGACCTCGCGTCGATCGCCGCGTACGTCGAGGCGGAGCGCGCCGGCGGCAGCAAGCGGCCGACGTACGACGCTATCCACGGTCGCAACGCCACCGTGGTGCGCGCCGCCGACCTGACCCTTGACAAGTTCGTCGACGCCGAAACGCTGGCCGCCGCGACGTCGATCCCCGGCCCCACCTCCGAGGTGCGCACCGTGTTGCTCACCGGCGCAACGGGATTCCTCGGACGCTATCTCGCCCTGGAATGGCTGGAACGGATGGACCTGGTCGACGGCAAGGTCATCTGCATCGTCCGCGCCAAGACCGACGCCGAGGCCCGCGCCCGGCTGGACGCGACATTCGACAGTGGCGACCCAAAGCTGTTGGAGCACTACCGCTCTCTGGCCGCGGAACACCTCGAGGTGCTCGCCGGCGACAAGGGTGAGGCCAACCTCGGCCTCGACGATGCCACCTGGCAGCGGCTGGCCGACACCGTCGACCTGATCGTCGACCCGGCGGCCCTGGTCAACCACGTCCTGCCCTACAGCCAGCTGTTCGCGCCGAACGTGCTCGGCACCGCGGAGCTCATCCGCATCGCACTCACCACGAAGATCAAGCCCTTCGTCTACGTGTCGACGATCGCGGTCGGCGCGGGCATCAACCCCGCGGACAACACCGAGGACGCCGACGTCCGCGTGGTCAGCGCCACCCGCGTGGTCGACGATGGCTACGCCAACGGGTACGGCAACAGCAAGTGGGGCGGCGAGGTGCTGCTGCGCGAGGCCAACGAGCACTACGGCCTGCCCGCGTCGGTGTTCCGCTGCGACATGATCCTGGCCGACACCACCTACGCCGGTCAGCTCAACCTGCCCGACATGTTCACCCGCATGATGCTGAGCCTGGTGGCGACCGGCGTTGCGCCGCAGTCGTTCTACCAGCTGGACGCCGACGGCGGTCGCCAGCGGGCGCACTACGACGGGCTGCCGGTCGAGTTCATCGCCGAGGCCATCTCGACGCTGGGCGTGCACGTTCAGGACGGCTTCGAGACCTATCACGTGATGAACCCGTATGACGACGGCATCGGCATGGACGAGTTCGTCGACTGGCTGGTCGAGGCCGGCCATTCGATTCGCCGCGTCGAGGACTATGGCGACTGGCTGCAGCGGTTCGAGACCACCCTGCGGAGCCTGCCGGAGAAGCAGCGCAACGCTTCATTGCTGCCGCTGCTGCACAACTACCAGTCTCCGGAGCATCCGGTGAACGGGTCGATCGCCCCGACGGATCGGTTCCGGGCGGCGGTGCAGGAGGCCAAGATTGGGCCGGACAAGGACATCCCGCACATCACGTCCGACGTGATCGTCAAGTACGTGACGGATCTGAAGCTGCTCGGCCTGCTCTAGCACCACGCGATTTGGGCGCGTAAACGTTCGGTCACCGAACGTTTACGCGCCCAAATCGTTGGAAGGCTTAGGGATTGATGGTGTACTCGCCGATCTGGCGACCCCAGACGGTCTCGGTGGCCAACGGCTGTCCGAGCTCGAGGTGGTTGTATGGCGCGATCGACGCCCCGGTGTCCATGACCAGATACGGCATCGGCCACAGATCCCTGGTCACCGGCTGCCAGCACCCCGGCCGGCCCTCGGGCCCGCCGCGCGCGTTCACCCGCGGCAGGTTGTCGGGGTAGACGTAGGCGTTGCCAGGGCCGACGAGCTCGTCACGGAGGTTCAACGAGTAACCGTTGCCGCCGCCGAACTTCGAGAACGCCGGTTCGACGTCGTGGTAATTGCGGATGGTGCAGAACAATTCGGGGCTGTACTCGTCTAGCAGGGCACTGGTCGGCACCAGGTCGCCCACTCCGCGGACGAGATACGGGGCGCCCTTCTCGACGACGTCCCCTGCGGTGTTGCCGAAGCCGACCGCCGACATGAGCGCCGCGTCGAGGTCGCCGCTGCGCTCGTTGAGCGTGCCCGCCGTGACCACCGCGCCAGTCAACCCGTCGAAAAGATCTGGTGCACTTGCGGAGTAGACGTCGGCGAGGTCGGCCAGTCGTTGGTTGTCCTCGCGGAGCCGGGGCAGCAACGGGTTGACGTCGGCCAGGATCGCGTTGCCGTTCTCGATCGACTCCCCGAAACGGTTACCCAAGCCGCTCAGCGCTTGTGCCGTCGCGGTGAGTGTTTGGTTCAGCTTGACCGGGTCGACGTGATGGGCCACCTCCACCACCGTCTCGAAGAGGGTGTTGAACTCGGTACTCGTATTCGTCGACCGGATGGGGGTGGCTGCGCTCACCCGCGCCGCGTCGGGCTTGGCGGGGGTCGACAGGGCAACGTACTTGTTGCCAAACACCGTGGAGGCCTTGATCTCCGCGTCGACGTTGGCAGGAAGCAGTCCGACGTCGTCTCGGGCCACGTCCAGAGCCAGCCTGGCCATCGGTGTCCCGTCGACGTTCACCGCGTCGACTGCCGCGACGCGACCGATCTCGACGCCGTTGTAGGTCACCTTCGACCCCGGGTCCGTCGACAAGCCCGACCGTGGGGACAGCAGTGTCAGCTGGGTGTTGTCGGAGAACACGCCGCGGAATTGGCACCACACCAGGGCCAATGCGACGCCGACGATCAGGAAGAGCACCGTCGCCGACGTCTTGACCGGAGGGTCGTGACGCCAATGCCGGAAGCGGGGCTCCAAGGCGGTCAGCGGCGAGTGGATGACCTGCTCCCTTCGGACCGTCGGCCCCGGAGCGGTACGACGGCAGAAGTGTCCCAACCGGTTGGTGGGGATGCAAGCCTGACGGGAAGAGTGCGGCGTTGATCACCTTT
>Ga0247732_10000188_pt1 | contig 37974 bp, 39 predicted proteins | sample UWRJL163409C2_FD_180940 | JGI IMG/M metagenome (GOLD analysis project Ga0247732, IMG submission 180940) | Plant litter microbial communities from Arlington Agricultural Research Station in Wisconsin, United States - UWRJ-L163-409C-2 | ecosystem: Environmental > Terrestrial > Plant litter >...
CACCACATCACCCGGGTCGAGTAGAAACGGCACGGCGTCGACTCGAAAGCCGCTCACGCCGAGCTCGAGCCAGAAGCCCATGATCTTGACAATCTCGTCGCGAACTTTGGGATTGGTCACATTGAGGTCGGGCTGAAACTTGTAGAAGTGATGCAGGTAGTACTGGTTGGTCTTCTTGTCGAGCTCCCAGACGCTGTCTTCAACATCGGGAAAGACCGGCAGCTCCAACTTCTTCGGCGGCTCGTCGCGCCAGACGTAGTAGTCACGGTAGGGGTTATCTTTCGACTTGCGGGCTTCGACGAACCACGGGTGGGTGTCAGAGGTGTGGTTGACGACGAGATCGATGATCACGCGAATTCCGCGGTCGCGCGCCATGCGCATCATCTCAACGAAATCGCCGTGGTTGCCGAGCCGCGGGTCGACTCCGAAGAAGTCGGCGATGTCATAGCCGTCGTCGCGGTTGGGGGTCGGGTAGAACGGCATGAGCCACAGGCAGGTGATGCCGAGCTCGTGCAGGTAGTCCATGCGATGCGAGAGACCCTCGAAGTCGCCGGTGCCGTCGTCGTTCCAGTCGAGAAACGTCTCGACATCGAGGCAGTAGACGATGGCGGTCTTCCACCACAGGTCGCTTGTGTCGGTGATTCGCATACATCAACGCTCTCAGCCCGCAACGCACACGAGCGGGGATTGACTCGGTACTACCCTTGGTGCATGGCAGAGCGCTCGACACCGTGGTCCCTTGGCGGAGCGCTGCGCGGGCTCTTCACCGCGAAGACCATCGACGATGACACCTGGGACGACCTCGAGGAGGCCCTGCTCAAAGCCGACTTCGGCCCCGACATCGCCGACTCCCTGGTCGCCGAGCTGCGCGAGTCGGTGCGCCGGTTCAAGACCACCGATCCCGCCGACCTGCAGCGGATGCTGCGCGAGGCCATCGAGACCCGCCTCGCCAAGCACGACCCAACCCTCGTTCTCAGCGCACGCCCCGCGATCGTGCTGGTCGTCGGCGTCAACGGCGTAGGCAAGACCACGACGATCGGCAAGTTCGCCAAGTTCCTCACCAACTACGGCCGCACAGTCATTGTTGGGGCGGCTGACACGTTCCGGGCTGCGGCCGTCGAGCAGCTGGCGACGTGGGCGGAGCGCGGCGGCGCCGCCATTCAGCGGCCGCAGATGCAGGGGCAGGATCCCGCATCCGTCGCCTTTCAGACGGTCGAGCGCGCGCAGCGGGAGGGCATCGAGATTGCCATCATCGACACCGCCGGCCGCCTACAGACGAAAAGTGGACTCATGGACGAGCTCACCAAGATTCGTCGCGTGATCGAGAAGCAGACCGAGATCGCCGAGGTGCTGCTGGTGCTCGACGCGACGACCGGGCAGAACGGCGTTGCGCAGGCCGAGGCCTTTCTGCAGCACGCGGGTGTCACCGGGCTCGTCATCACGAAGCTCGACGGCAGCGCCAAGGGCGGCTTCGTGCTCGCCGTGCAGGAGCGCACGGGCGTGCCAATCAAGCTCATCGGCGAGGGCGAGGGCATCAACGACCTCACCGGCTTCACGCCGCACGGCTTCGCCGCGAAGCTCGTGGGCTGACGCTTCGCTTGCGCGAGCTGGCTGTCAGAGCGCGGGGCTAGCCGCCGTTTGCGACCCGGTGGCGCTGGCTGAGCTCGGCGTAGTGCCGCGCGTTCTCGACGAGTGACGCCTTCTCGTCGGGGGTCAGCATGCGAATCGCCTTCGCCGGAATGCCGGTGACAAGCGAACCGGCCGGGATGAGGGTGTTCTCGAGAACAACAGCGCCCGCCGCCACGAGCGAACCAGCTCCAACCACGGCACCGTTCAGCACCGTTGCACCCATGCCGATCAGGCAGTCGTCCTCGACGACACAGCCGTGCAGGATGGCGTTGTGACCGACGCTGACGCGCGATCCGACGGTGAGCTCGAGGCCCGGGTCGGTGTGCATGGTCACGTTGTCTTGGATGTTGGTGCCCGCTCCGACGCGGATCGCACCCTCGTCGGCACGCAGCACGGCACCGTAGAAGACGCTCGAGTGGGCGCCGAGGGTGACGGCGCCGATGAGGGTCGCGTTGGGCGCCGCCCAGGCGGTGGGGTCGGTGCGCGGCGTGGCAGAGCCGATCGGCACAATTACGGGCATCTTCCTAGGTTAGGACACGCGAACACCTCACAGTGTCTGGTGACTTAAACTGAGAGCACCATGGCCACTTTTGGAAACCTCTCCGACCGGCTCGCGGATACGTTCAAAAACCTCCGCGGCAAGGGAAAACTCAGCCCAGCGGATGTCGACGGCACCGTCCGCGAGATCCGTCGCGCCCTGCTCGAAGCCGACGTCGCCCTCGATGTCGTCAAGGACTTCACGGGGCGGGTGCGGGAGCGCGCCCTCGGCGACGAGGTCTCGAAGGCGCTCAACCCCGCCCAGCAGGTAGTGCAGATCGTCAACGACGAGCTGATCGCGATTCTCGGTGGCGAGGCTCGCCGCATCCAGTTCGCGAAGACCGGGCCGACCGTGATCATGCTCGCCGGTCTGCAGGGTGCCGGTAAGACGACCCTCGCTGGCAAGCTCGCGAAGTGGCTGAAGAGCGAGGGGCAGACGCCTTTGCTCGTCGCCGCCGACCTGCAGCGTCCGAACGCCGTCACCCAGCTCGAGGTCGTGGCGGGCCAGGCCGGCGTCGCGATCTTTGCCCCTGAGCCCGGCAACGGCAAGGGTGACCCGGTCAAGGTCGCCAAGAACGCCATCAAGTTCGCCAAAGACAAGCAGCACTCGGTTGTCATCGTCGACACCGCGGGTCGCCTTGGTGTGGACGCCGAGCTGATGAAGCAGGCCAGCGACATTCGCAAGGCGATCAACCCCGACGAGGTGCTCTTCGTCATCGACTCGCTCGCCGGCCAGGACGCGGTGCTCACCGCCAAGGCCTTCCAGGAGGGCGTCGACTTCACCGCGGTCGTGCTGACCAAGCTCGACGGCGACTCGCGTGGTGGTGCGGCGCTGAGCGTCGCCTCGGTTACGGGTCGTCCGATCATCTTCGCCTCGACGGGGGAGGGGCTCGACGACTTCGAGCCGTTCTATCCGGATCGCATGGCCAGCCGCATCCTCGATCTCGGTGACATCCTCACGCTTATCGAGCAGGCGCAGAAAAACTTCGATGAGGACGAGGCGAAGAAGGTCGCCGAGAAGTTCGCGACCGACAGCTTCACCCTCGAGGACTTCCTCAGCCAGATGCAGCAGCTCAAGAACATGGGCTCGCTGAAGAACATGCTCGGCATGCTGCCCGGAGCCAAGGGCATGCGCCAGCAGCTCGACAACTTCGACGAGTCAGAGATCACGCGCACCGAGGCGATCATCCTGTCGATGACCCCCACCGAGCGCCGCCAGCCGAAGCTGCTCAACGGCTCACGCCGTCTGCGCATCGCGAAGGGTGCGGGCACGAGCGTCACCGAGGTTAATGCGCTCGTCAACCGCTTCGACCAGGCGGCCAAGATGATGAAGACGGTTGCCCGCGGCGGCACCCCGCAGATTCCCGGCATGGGCCCGATCCCCGGCCAGAAGTTCGGCGGCGGCAAGCCGCAGCAGGCGAAGAAGAAGGGCAGCAAGTCGGGCAACCCGGCCAAGCGTGCTGCAGAGAACGCGGCGCTCGCGGCGGGAACCCCCGCTCCCTCTGCGGCTAGCGGTTCGGGCTTCGGACTCGGAGGTGCCAAGAAGGGTGCCCCTCCCACCGAGGAGGAGCTCGCCAGCCTGCAGAAGCTGCTCGGCCGATAGCGAGCGTAGGGTGAAGTAATGACTCTCCGCCCCATCCGCATCGGCGTTCAGCTCGCCCCCCAGCACTCCTCCTACGCGCTTCTGCGGGACCGCGTACGCGAGATCGAGGATCTCGGCGCCGACGTCGTCTTCAACTGGGATCACTTCTTTCCGCTCAGCGGCGACCCCGACGGCCTGCACTTCGAGTCGTGGACGATGCTGGCCGCAATCGCCGAGCAGACCTCACGCATCGAGCTCGGAGCGCTCGTCAACTGCAACAGCTATCGCAACGCCAACCTGCAGGCAGACATGGCGCGCACCATCAATCACATCAGTGACGGCCGCTTCATCTTCGGCACGGGCAGTGGCTGGTTCGAGCGGGACTACGAGGAGTACGGCTACGAGTTCGGCACGGCCGGCCAGCGCCTCGACGCCTTGGCCCGCGATCTGCCGATCATCGAGGACCGCTGGGGCAAGCTCAACCCGGCGCCGACCCGAAAGATCCCGGTGCTCATCGGCGGTGGCGGCGAGAAAAAGACCCTGCGCATCGTCGCGAAGCACGCCGACATCTGGCACAGCTTCAGCGACCCAGAGACCCTGCAGCGCAAGCTGGGAATCCTCGCGCAGCACGGTGAGGATGTCGGCCGCGACACCACCGAGATCGAGATCTCGACCGAGGTGCGCGATCGCTCGGACGCGGAGGTCGACCAGCTGCGCGAGCTCGGAGCGTCGCTGTTCACCGTGGGCATCTCAGGCCCGGAGAAGGATCTCGCCCCGGTGAAGAAGTGGATCGCCTGGCGCGACGCCAACAGCTGAGGGTAGACAGCCCGGAATTGGTCCACATGGGGGGCTGTCGTGACAGTCCGTCACGGCATACACTGAGCCAACCCCACTTTCACCGCACCCCGAGAATGCGATGCACATGCGCACCAAACTGCTTCACTCTGCCCGCGCGCGCTTTGCCGCGACGGCATCCGTCGTCTTCGCGCTCGTCGCCATCGGGGGTGTCACGGCCCTTCCTGCGTCGGCCGCCCCGGGCACCGTCACCATCACCGTGCAAGACACGGCGCAGGGCGGGCTGCTGCCCAACCACCCGATCACGCTGGAGTCGCAAGACGGCTCGGTCTCTAGCCAGTACACGACCAGCAGCTCCGCAGAGTTCACCGCGACGGTAGAAGAGGGCAGCTATCGTCTCGTGCCGGGCGGGCAGTACGTTCCGAGCGCATACTTCACCATCAGCGCAGGGCAGACGGCGATCTCGGTGCCGGTAACGAAGCCCAAGATCGCGGGCTCGATTCCCGCCGGCGCGGCCAACGGCCACACGACCGTTGGCGTCGAGATTCAGGGCACGTTCTCTAGTGGCAACACCTACTGGTACGAGGTCGCCAGCTTCGTCGTGGGCAGCACGGACGGCACCTTCGCTTACCTGCTTCAGGTCGGAACGAACACCTACCGGCTCAACTTCAAACCCGACGCGACAGTTGCATACCTCGGTACGATCACCGACCCCGTCGTTGTAGACGGCACCGTCGACACTGTCAACATCGGGACCGTGGCTCTGCCGTCGGCCGGCGCGATTCGTGGAGCAGTCACCGATGCGTCGGGTGGAGCGGCGATCGGTGGCGCAACCGTCACCGCGAGCTCCGGCGGGGCGACAGCCGGCACCGCTACCACCGCGGCCGACGGCACCTACCTGATCAAGCTTGCTGCGGCCCCAACAACGGTGACAATTGCCGCAGATGCTCCGGGGTACGCGGCCGCAACCTATGGTGCGGTAACGCTCAGTGCTGGAAACAGCTACGCAGTTTCGGGGACCGACATGGCGTTGACCGCTGACCCGATCGGGCTGACCGGCACCACTGTCGGTGGCGGCGGCGACCCGTACTCCGTCAACACCTTCCTCTACAAGAAGGACGGATCGGGCCGCTACGCCCAGACTCCCTACGGTTCTTTCACCAACATGTCCGCCTTCTCGTTCCAGAACCTGCCCGCGGGGCAGTACCGCATTGCGTTCCGCGACACGGTGACCGATCGCACGCTCGTGTGGAGCAGCCTCACCGACAACGGCACACCGGTATCGGTTGCCAACGGCTGCTACTACGACTTCACGATGAGCGCGGCGACCGGCAGCCGAGTGTTGAGCAGTGTCTCTCTCGCCACCGAACAGACCTACCCTGCTACCTGTGCCAATCCGGCTTACACGGATAGCGCTGACGCTGCCGTGACGGGCACCGTGACTAACTACGCAGATTTCCCCCACATTGCCTTTGCGAAGCTCTACAAGGCGGGCTCTGGCCTGGCCGGCCCCACTCTGGTCGATACCTCTCAGCTGGAGTACCCGAGCGGCAGCTACTCGCTGACTGGCGTGCGTGAGGCGGGCGACTACTTCATCAAGATCGTCCCCTATGAAGAAGACGCCTACCTGACGACACTGCTGGGTGACGGTGGCTACACGGAGTGGGCCAAGGACTTCCAGACCGACGTCGACTTCGCGGCCAACCATTCCTTCGCTGTTGACCCCAACACCTCGACCGGCTTGACCGGCCACGATGTCACGCTCGTGGGCGGCGCGCTGCTCAGCGGCTACGTGCGTTCCGACTTCGGCGACTCGATCGATGCAGGCGTCATCCTCGCGAGCGAAGCCGACCCCAGCGACGCTATCTACGTGCCCCTCGACTCCTACGGCAGTTTCTCGATCACGCTGCCCGTGGGCGGCTCCTACACGCTGCTGGCGTCGAGCACCAACGGCGACTTCATCGAGGAGTACTGGGAGAACGCGACGGACGTAGCTGATGCCGAGGTCATCGACCTGACGGCGCCCGGCGTCTACGGCCCGTATAACTTCAACCTCAGCCCATCGCGCCCATCGCTCTACGGAGTGGTCAATGACGCCTCCGATTCCGACCCGATCACCGTGCACCTGTACCAGAAAGACACCGACGGCCTCTGGCAGCCAATCGCTGAGCAGGATTCCGACGTCGACTTCAACCAGGTCTACTTCGATGATCTGGACGAGGGCGACTACCGTATGCGCTTCGAGCGCGATGGCGTGTGGCTGTCTTCTACCAGCTACAGCACGGGTACCGTGCAAAACGCGGGCGCGGCCCAGGCCGGCCCTACCTGCTCTGTCGATTTCGCTGGAGTCACTACCGGCTTTGCCTCCATCATCTACGCGAACTTCGACTCCGCAAACCAGACCCCCGTCTGTGCCGCAGAGCCGCCCACCAAGGGCGACGTCACCGGCCGCCTCGTCTCGTCGGCGGCGACCGGCGGCGTGAGTATCGCGAACAAGACCGTGCGACTCTTCGGCAGCAGCCTCGTGTTTCCGCTCACCACCACCACGAATGCGCAGGGGGAGTTCACCTTCCCGGATGTCAACAACGGCACCTATGGGCTGGTCGTCGTCTCAGAGACGCACGTGACCGGTCAGCACGACTACATCCTCAGTGAGCAGCACACCTTTGAGGGCGGTGCCGACCTCGGCACCATTATCGCGACGCGCTTTGGCAACGTCACCGGCGACATCGAGGACTGGGACGACGCCACCATGGCGGGCGCCACAGCGACGGTGTACGCGTCCCAGGACTGCGGATGTGGCGATCCTGCCGAGTGGATTCCCGCGGGTGTCTCTGTCGAAATCGACTCGGATGGCCACTTCGAGGCCCCAGGCATCACGACAGACGGCGATTACGCGGTCTTCATCGACTTTGACGGTATTTACGTCGACGCCTTCGTCGAGGGGGGAACCCTCGAGCCGGCTTCATCATTTGTCGGGACCGCGGAGCAGGACTACACCTATCCCGCCCCGATTACCCTCGACGCCGCTGAGCTGATCAGCATCACTGGCACTGCGTTCTACGGCGACTTTCCCCTTGAGGGCGCCGAGGTGTACGCCGAGGATCCCCTCGACTCGAACTCGTACGTCTACACCGAGGTGCAGGCGGACGGCACCTACGAGCTGCTCGTCGACCCCAACGCCGACTACCTTGTCAGTGTCTGGGATGACACGCTGCAGATTCAGTACTACGAGGGGTACAACTACGACTCGGACTTCGGTGGCGCGTACACCGGCACGATCGTCGAGGTGAACGAGGACCCGATCACGGGAATCGATTTTGAGCCGATTGCTTCGCGCTTCGACCAGTTCAACGTGCGTACCTCCACCGCGGCCACGGCGCCTGATCCGACGGTCGACTTCAACGACGTTGAGGTTCACCTCTACCAGTACGTGGTTGACGGCTGGGTGGAGGTCGACACGCAAACCGCCTACCCCGTTGCAGAGCTGGCTTCGGCCGACGGCGGCGACTACCGCCTGCGCTTCTCGAAAGACAATGAGTGGCTGCGGGTAGACCAGACCGCATGGGAGAACGCCCTTCCGCCGGGCGACTTCTCTGACTACACGGATGTCGATGCCTGCTACATCGAGTTCAGTGATCTCGAGCACGGAAGCTCGTTGATGGTCGATGCCGTTCTCGACCCCGACGGTGCGGCTTCAGGCTGTGGCCCGGAGGTCGTCGTCGAGCACTTCGGCGTTGACGGCGAGCTTGACCGCACCGAGGCCTATGCAAATGCGCCCATCTCCGGCCAGGCGGTGACGCTGACCAACTCCACCACGGGGTACGTCTTGACCGAGACCACGGATGCCGATGGCAGCTACGCCTTCGACGACGTGACTGCGGGCACGTACACGCTCAGCATCCCGTCTGCGGTCGGTGCCGACGGCTACGCATACGTGAGCCACACCGAGACGGTCGTCGTCGATGAAAACGAGGGCCTCGCGCCCATCGAGCTCACCCGCTACGGCAACGTCGAGCTGGAGATCGACAACTGGGACTCGAGCATGGCCGGTGCAATTGCGCAGGCCTACCTGGAGGGACCAGCGGGCGTCTGGACACCCGTTGGGCTCACCGACACGGTCGACAGCACCGGGTTCTTCTCCATCCCGGGCATCGCCGTGACCGGCAACTACCGCCTCTGGGTTGACTACCCCACGGGATTCGTCGATGGATTCGTGCCTCAGACCTATGACCCCACCCAGGTCGCAGAGGGTCTCCTTGCCGCGGAGGAAGACGTGAATGACGCGATCACTGCGGCGTTCGTGCTCGTGAGCGGAATCGCGCGTCTCGGCGCCATGCCGGTGGGCGCGGCAACCGTCACGGCTGACCTTGGCAACGGAAACCCGTTCACCACCACCACTGCGAGTGACGGCAGCTTCTCGGTGGCGCTGCCAGCCGGTTTCACGTACACGGTCGAGGCGAACAAAGCTGGCCTGGTGCGCGCCATCGACACCGCATTCATCGTGGGCTTCGCCGCGGTGAGCACCGTGGATCTCGAGATGAAGTACGCGACCTTTCTGACGACAGTCAAGGATGCGACGGCCACGCCGCTGACGACTGCCACCGTGCACCTCTATCACCAGGTCACCGGCGGTTGGCAGGAGGTCGCGAGCGACACGTGGAGCACCACCTACCTGTGGGCGAACCTCAGTGGCTCGTACCGCATCCGGGTCTCTGACGGCGCGAACTGGCTGGCACTCAACGGCAGCTCGTGCGTCGTCGACTACACGCCGGCGGTGGGCGGAACCGAGTACACGCTCGCCGTCACGGCAACGCCGAGCACGGTGTGCGCGGCGGAGCCCGCAGTAGTTGGGCCCGCAGTCACGCCGGGCACGAGCGGCAGCGGCACGAAGAAGCCCGTCACCTTCTCTGCGACCCCGGTCACGTCGGAGTCGGCGGCGGAGGTCGCTCCGACGTCCACCCCCTCTCCGACGCCCACCCCTGCTTCCAGCGAAACTGCCACAGCGACGCCGGATGAGCCCAGCGACGTAGAAGACTGCTGCGCACCACAGAGCGCTCCCGACCTCACCTGGGTGTTCGTGCTCGCCGGAATCCTCGTGCTGCTCGTGCTCGCAGGGGGAGCGATCTACCTGGTGCGCCGCCGCGGTTAGCCTGCGAGGCCGTCGCGCAGCTCTGAGACGAGAGATGCGACGACGGCCTTGAGGCTTCCGCCGTTCGCCTCGGCGACGGCGAGCTGCCGCTGGTAGCTGGCCCCGCGCTCGAGGATGCCGTGCACCGACTGCAACTCGGTAAGGCATCCAAGGCGGTCGGCCACCGGTTCCAGCCGCTGCAGCAGCGCGAGGGTGTCGTCGCGCACGAGGCCCTCGTTGCCGGCCGAATCCTGAATGATGATGGCGTCGAGCCCGTACCGGGCGGCCCGCCATTTGTTCTCGCGAACGAACCACGGCTGCATGGTGGGCAGCTGCTCGCCGTTGTCGAGGCGGGTGCTGAGGTCTTCGACGAGGCACTGCGCGAGGGCGGCGAGAGCAGCGACCTCCTCGACGCTCGAGAGCCCGTCGCAGTAGCGCAGCTCGATGGTGCCCCACTTGGGTGAGGGGCGAACATCCCACCGCAGCTCGCTGTGGTCGTCGATGACGCCGACGTGGGTGAGGTCTTGCACGAGCTCCTCGTAGTTGGCCCAGGCACCCAGCTGCGGCGGAAGCCCCGCGGTCGGCAGCTGCTGAAAGAGCAGCGCGCGGTTCGACGCGTAGCCGGTATTCTCGCCCACCCAGAAGGGACTCGACGCCGACAGCGCCTGAAAGTGCGGGTAGTAGGTCAGTAGTCCGTTGACGATCGGCAGCACCTTGTCTTGGGTCTCGATGCCAATGTGCATGTGCACGCCCCAGATCATCATCTGGCGTCCCCACCACTGGGTGCGATCGATGAGCGTCGCGTAGCGCTCGTGGTCGGGGGTGACGTGCTGCTGAAACCACTGGCTGAAGGGGTGGGTGCCAGAGCACATGAGGTCAACGCCCAGGTCATCGGTGACGAGGCGCACCTTCTCGATCATCCGCTCGAGGTCGCCGACGGCGTTGACGACGTGGTCGTGCGGGCCGCTGACCACCTCGACGGTATTGGTCAGCAGCTCTGCGGTCACCTGGGGGTAGCCGTCATCGTGGCTCGCGCCCATCCGCTGCAGTATCTCTGGGGCGCTCGGTGACAGTTCGCCACTCGCGTGGTCGACCACGGCGAGCTCCCATTCGAGGCCGACGTTCGAGCGACGGCTTCTGCCGAATTCGATCTCCATGGGGTGATTCTGCCCGGTATCGGGCGTCGTGGGCTGCTAATACGGTGGGCACATGAAACCTTCCGTGCTGGTCGCCATCAGCGTCACGATTCTGGCCTGGGCCAGCGCGTTCATCGTCATCCGCTTTGCGGGGGCATCTTTTGAGGGCGGCTCGCTCGCCCTTGCCCGACTTTTCGTCGGCACGCTGCTGCTCGGTGTCGTCGTTCTGATCGGCCGAAAGTGGGTGCGCCCGACTCGCGCCGAGTGGCTGCTCATCATCGGCTTCGGCGTTCTGTGGTTCGGCGCCTACAACGTGGCACTCAACATCGCAGAGCACACCATCGACGCAGGCACGACCGCGATGATCGTCAACATTGGCCCGATCCTCATCGCCATTGGTGCTGCCGTCTTTCTTCGTGAGGGCTTTCCGCGGTGGCTCGCGATCGGCGCAGCCATCGCCTTCGCCGGGGTGATCCTCATCGGCTTCTCGACCGGCTCCATCACCGGGGGCGACGGAACGGGCGTGCTGTGGGCGCTGCTCGCTGCCCTCACCTATGCCGCGGGGGTCCTGCTGCAGAAGCCGGCGCTCAAGAGGCTTCCCAACGCCCAGGTGACCTTCCTCGGATGCGCGATCGGCTTCGTCGCCTGCCTTCCCTTCGCCGGGCAGCTGGTCTCCGACCTCGCCGCGGCGCCCACCTCCGCTGTCGTCGCGGCCGTCTACCTCGGTGCCGTCCCGACGGCCCTCGCCTTCAGCACGTGGGCCTACGCGCTCTCCCGCCTGCCCGCGGGGCAGCTCGGGGTCTCGACCTACATCGTGCCTCCGCTGGCGATCCTGCTCGGCCTCCTCGTCTTCGCCGAGGTGCCCGCGCCGCTGGCGATTGCGGGTGGTGTGCTGTGCCTCGCGGGGGTCGCGGTGTCCCGCATCCGCGCTCGGGTACCCGCACCGGCCAAATCCGTGGCAGAATAGCCAGTCGAGTCCTCCGAAGCCCGACCCTCTAATCGGCCCGGCTGGACCCCATCAGAGCTTTCGCCCCGAGTGTGCCCCCACGCTCACGGTGCAGTTGTTCGCCACCATCGCATTAACCAGGAGTAATTGTGGCTGTAAAGATTCGTTTGAAGCGCCTCGGCAAGATCCGTGCGCCCTACTACCGCATCGTCGTTGCCGACTCGCGCACCAAGCGCGACGGTCGTGTCATCGAGGAGATCGGCAAGTACCACCCGACCGAGGAGCCCTCGTTCATCGAGGTCAAGTCGGACCGTGCCCAGTACTGGCTCGGCGTTGGCGCTCAGCCGTCGCCGCAGGTTGAGGCAATCCTCAAGCTCACGGGCGACTGGGGCATCTTCAAGGGTGACAAGAACGCCAAGAGCACGGTTCGCGTAGCCGAGCCGAAGCCGGTCTTCCAGGCCGACGAGAAGAAGAAGCCGGTTCTCAAGCCCAAGGCTGAGAAGCCGGTCGAGGCTCCCGTCGTCGAGGAGGCTCCGGCCGCTGAGGCCGAGGCACCCGCCGTAGAGGCAGAGGCGCCCGCCGCCGAAGAGACCACCGAGGCCTAAGAAACTATGCTCGCTCCCGCTCTCGAACACCTCGTCAAGGGGATCGTTGATCACCCCGATGAGGTTCAGGTCGCGGCGAAGAGCTCACCACGCGGTGAGGTCCTCGAGGTGCGCGTGCACCCCGAGGACCTCGGCCGCGTGATCGGCCGCGCCGGACGTACCGCCAAGGCCCTCCGCACTCTGGTCTCGGCGCTCGCCGACGGCCGCAAGGTGCGTGTCGACGTCGTCGACACCGATTTCTAACGGTGGCTGCACCAGCGCTGCCCGGCAAGTCACAGCTGCGAGTTGCTCGCCTGACGAAGGCCCACGGCCTCAAGGGGGCCATCAAGCTCGAGCTCTACACCGACGATCCCGCCCGCCGCTTCACCCCGGGCGCGACCTTCTCGCTGCAGGTTCCGACCAGCTCCGCCTGGCACGGAAAGACCCTCGAGCTCATCGAGCTCAAGTGGTACAACCTCCAGCCCGTCGCCTTCTTCAAAGATGTGCCCGACCGCACCACGGCCGAGACCCTCATCAAGGCGATCCTCTGGATCGACCAGGACCTCGCCGAGAAGACGGATGAGGAAGACGCCTGGTTCGATCACCAGCTCGTCGGCCTCCGCGTGCTGCGTGACGGCACCGAGGTCGGTACGGTCGCGCAGATCGACCACTTTCCGTCGCAGGATCTGCTGACGGTCTCCACGGCATCCGGCGATGTTCTCGTGCCTTTCGTCAAGGCGATCGTGACGTCGGTCGACGTTGTCGCCGGCACCCTCACCGTCGACCCGCCGCTGGGCCTCTTCGAAGAGTTACCCGACGACGAGGCCGCCGCGCCTGAAGCTCCCGCCGCTGACTGACCTCGTCGCGCATCACCCGCGGAGGATCGCCGCGGTGTGTCGCCTGCGTTGTGGCCAGGCGCGCGGCGTGTCATCCTCCGAATCCGTGGTTGCGGCGTTGCCGCGCGTGCTGGGGGCTCCAGCGGTGGTCGCCGCGCTCGATGATCGAGCGCACCACCAGCTCGACCCATGGCCACTCCCGTTCGATGTGGTGCGGCGCAAGGCGAAGGGGCAGATAGCCCTGACGGTTTGCGGCGAGATCGCGAGACCGGTCGATCAGAAATGCATCGGGGCCGTTGTGCCATTCCCATCCGTCGGCCTCGATGATGAGTCGTTCGCCGAGCAGCAGATCGACGCGGCCGATACCCGGCAGCAGCGGCTGTACGGATATTGCGACGCCGAGCCGCGCGAAGCGCAGTCGGCACAAGGTCTCATATCCTGATTCGCTTCGACCGTCGAGTAACTCCGCGATGTCGGCGTGATCCGGAAGGTGGCTCAGAAGGTTATGAAGTCTCTGTAGCGTGACCCTCTTTCGCTGCAGGGCCGAGTCGAGGATGCAGATCAGGTCCTCGAGCGGGAGACACCCGGCAACTTGGCGCAGCACATCTTCGAGCCGCTCTATAGGCGAGCTGTGGTCTCGCCACCTCGCGCCCGCCCAGTGCGGCACCACGTTTGCGCTTGAGTGTCTGCCTGCGTGCGTGGGCAGAGACACGTGCAACTCGTCGTGATCGGGAACCCACAGGCCGTGCCGCGCGGCAGCGGAAACGCAGCCCAGCCGCCCGCCGGCAGCAACGGCTGCGACGATGCCCGGATCGGCATCCGCTGTATTCAGCCAGCCGCCCCTGACAGAAGCGACTTGTCCTTGGCGAAGCGCCCATCGAATTTGACCCTCGGTGATTCCTTGTCGCCGCAGCGCAGCGACGCTGGCGACACCGCCTTGGCGTGAGAAAAGTGTGGTTTGCATGCACGCAGGATGCGGTGCTCAGGCGCTCACAGTCTGACGCGGACGCAGTCTGTGCACGGCGACGACGTGTGGAGGAGGTTGCGGAGGATCGCAGCGGCGCGTCTCGCAGGTTTTGGCTTCGGCGCTCGCGTGTCTTCCTCCCGAACCGTTGTTGTGCCGTCGCCCCGTACGCTTGACCCGTGCGCATCGACATCGTCAGCATCTTTCCCGAGTTCTTCGGAGTGCTCGACATCTCGCTGCTCGGCAAGGCCCGCGAGAAGGGCCTGATCGAGCTCGGCGTGCACAACCTGCGCGACTTCACGCACGACCGACACCGCACCGTCGACGACACCCCCTACGGTGGCGGCGCGGGCATGGTCATGAAGCCCGAGCCGTGGGGCGAGGCCCTCGACAGCGTTATCAGCACGGACTCCGTCGTCATCTTCCCGAGCCCGGCCGGCGAGCGCTTCACCCAGGCCGCCGCCCGCGAGCTAGCGCTCGAGCAGCACCTCGTCTTCGGCTGCGGCCGCTACGAGGGCATCGACCAGCGCGTGATCGACGAGGCGCGCAGCACCAATCGGGTTCGCGAGATCAGCCTCGGCGACTACGTGCTCAACGGGGGAGAGGTCGCGGTGATGGCCATGATCGAGGCGATCGGGCGCCTGGTTCCCGGCGTGGTCGGCAATCCCGAGAGCCTCACCGAGGAAAGCCACGAGGACGGCCTGCTCGAGTACCCGAGCTACACGAAGCCGGCCGAGTGGCGCGGTCGCGAGGTTCCGCCGGTGCTGCTCAGTGGCAACCATGGCGCGATCGCCGCGTGGCGCCACGAGCAGCAGCTGGAGCGAACGAAGAGGGTTAGACCCGACCTCGTGCAGTGAGCACAACCGGGCCGTCCGCGGTGATCGCGACCGTGTGCTCGACGTGCGCCGCACGCGAGCCGTCGAGGCTACGCAGGGTCCAGCCGTCGGCATCCGTGTAGATGCGGTCGGTGTCGCGCATCAGCCACGGCTCGATCGCGAAGACGAGGCCCGGTTGCAGCGGAAATCCGCGCCCCGGTCGGCCGTCGTTGGGCACGTGCAGGTCGCCGTGCATGGTGCGGCCGACGCTGTGGCCGCCGAAGTCGAGGTTGACCCCGTATCCCGCAGCACGCGCAACGGCGCCGATGGCCGCGCTGACATCGCCCATGCGGCCGCCCGGCTGCGCGGCGTCGATGCCGGCGACGAGGGCGGCCTCCACCGTTTCGATGAGTTTGACGTCCTGCGGGTCAGCAGTGCCGACGATGACCGTGAGAGCAGAGTCAGCGACCCAGCCATCGACCGAGGCGGCGAAGTCGAGCGAGACCACGTCGCCATCCGTGAGTGTGTAGTTGTGCGGCAGCCCGTGCAGGGCGGCGTCGTTGACGCTGGTGCAGAGCACCTTGCCGAAGGGCGACCCGCCGAATGACGGGTGGTAGTCGATGTAGCAGCTCTCGGCACCACGCGCGGTGATCATCGAGTGCGCGAGCGCGTCGAGCTCGAGCAGGTTGACGCCAACGGCGGTCGCGGCCTCGGTCGCCTCGAGCACGCTGGCAACGAAGCGCCCGGCCTCGTGCATGGCCTCAATCTCAGCGGGTGTTCGGAGTTCTATCACCCATCGAGGCTACCCTTGAACCATGGTTCTTCGACGGGCGCTCTACTGGGCACAGTTCGGCATGGCCATTGCGCTTCCGGTGTGGGTTCTGGTCAGCCGGGGCATCATCGCCGATGGCGTTGGCTGGCAGCTGGTCATCTACCTCGCCGTCGCTCCCGTGCTGTTCGTCGCCCTTGGTGTGATCGTTGCCCTGACGGTCGCGCGCAAGCGTGTTCGTGACACCCGCGCCGTCAGCTGGCGGGATGCCGTGGCTCTGCTGATTACCTGGGCGGCCCTCGTCACCTATGGCCTGTTCGCGCTCCCTCTTCTCGCGATTCTCATCGTGCTCGCCATCGTCGGCCTGTTCTGGCTGGTGACGTGGGAACTCGTCACCGAGACCCGCGACCGTGTGAAGACCTTCTTCGATGCGGCGACGCCGAACAACGCCCCGCGGCAGATTCCCGACGTCATCGTGGTGCCTCGCGACCCGCTGTCGCGCTAGCTTCCGATCTCTGGCATAATTGCCCCTTGTGCTTCCGCACGACTCTGCCTCAGGGGAGTCGTTCATTCGAGAAGCCTCACTCCTTTCAGCACTATCGAAACCCGTGATCGACCTGTGGCGGTTACAGAGAGCGAATTACCATGCACATCCTTGACGAACTCGACAAGGCGTCGCTTCGCGACAACATCCCAGACTTCCGCGCCGGCGACACCGTCAAGGTGCACGTCAACATCGTTGAAGGCACGCGCTCGCGTGTCCAGGTGTTCCAGGGCGTCGTCATCGGCCGCTCGGGCGAAGGCGTTCGCGAGACCTTCTGCGTTCGCAAGGTCAGCTTCCAGGTCGGCGTAGAGCGCACCTTCCCCGTGCACTCCCCGATCATCGACCACATCGAGGTCGTCACCCGCGGTGACGTCCGTCGCGCCAAGCTCTACTACCTGCGCAACCTGCGCGGCAAGAAGGCGAAGATCAAGGAGAAGCGCGACTTCTAAGTCCCGCGACTTTCCCAGTTTCACCAGAGCTCCCCGCCAGTACGCTGACGGGGAGCTCTGGAGTTTAATGACGGATGTCGCGGTAAAGCGCCGCCGCAGCACTCTGCTGTTTGTGCGCGACCTTCTCATCATCGTGCTCATCGCGATCGTCGTTTCCTTCGTCGTCAAGACCTTTCTCATCCGCACCTTCTTCGTGCCGTCGGGGTCGATGGAGTCGACGCTGCAGGTGGATGACCGGATTATGGTGAACGAGCTCGTGCCGTCGCTGATCCCATTGGAGCGCGGCGATGTCGTCGTCTTTGAGGATCCGGGCGGATGGCTGCCCGCGACCCCCGCATCCGCGCTCTCGCCTCTCGACAGCGTGCTGTCGTTCATCGGCCTCGCTCCTCAAGACGGCAACAACCACCTGGTGAAGCGGGTCATCGGCCTTCCCGGTGACACGGTGCAGTGCTGCGACAGCTTCGGGCACCTCCTCATCAACGGCGTGCCGGTCACCGAGAGCTACATCACTCTCGACCCGGGGCAGACGGATGCCGGCGCGCTCGAGTTCTCGATCACGGTTCCAGAGAACTCGATCTGGGTGATGGGGGACAACCGTGACCACTCGCGGGACTCCAGTTTTCACCTCGGCGACCCCGGTGGCGGAGCCGTTCCGATCTCGCGGGTGGTAGGTCGAGCGATTGTTGTGAGCTGGCCGCTAGAGCACTGGGCGTGGCTCGATAACCATGCCTCTGACTACCTCGGAGTGAAGTAGGCGTTTCAGCGTTGCGCGGTCAGATCGCGGAATAAACTGATCCCTGATCTCAGGGGTTTAATGACAAGCGAAGAACTGGTGAGGCGCATCCGACGCGTCAAAACCGAGCAGACCGAGGCCGACAAGAAGAAGTCGTCCCGTGGGGTCAAGCTCTTCATTCGCGACATCATTCTCATCTTTGTCGCGGCTCTGCTCATCTCCTTTCTGATCAAGACCTTTCTCATTCGGTCGTTCTACATTCCGTCGCAGTCGATGGAAGACACGCTGCACAAAGACGACCGCATCATCGTCAACCAGCTCGTGCCCGACCTCGCGCCGATCAACCACGGCGACGTTGTCGTCTTCACCGACCCGGGCGGCTGGCTCTCGCCGACGATTCAACCCGACCAGGGGCCGTTTCTCGGTGCGGTCGACGGATTCCTTGCCTTCGTTGGCCTCAGCGCCCCCGACAGCAATGACCACCTCATCAAGCGCGTCATCGGCCTGCCGGGTGACACCGTGGAGTGCTGCAACGACTTCGGCCAGCTCATGGTCAACGGCGTGCCACTCGAGGAGCCCTACATCAAGCTCACACCCGGCGTCACGAAGGCCACCCGCGACGACTTCTCTGTCACCGTGCCCGAGGGCTACCTCTGGGTGATGGGCGACAACCGCTACAACTCGGCCGACTCGGTGTTTCACCGCAACGACCCGAGCGGCGGCTTCGTGCCGATCGACAACGTGGTCGGCCGCGCGCTGCTGATCAGCTGGCCGGCAAGCCGCTGGACATGGCTCGACAACTACCCGCTCACCTTCCAAGGGGTCGACAAGAAGTGAGCCCCGTTGTCGACCCCACCCTCGAGTTCGAGAGCGACCTGCACGCGCGCGGCCACCGGTACGTGATCGGCTGCGATGAGGTGGGGCGCGGCGCGATAGCGGGCCCCGTCGCTGTGGGCCTTGCCGTTGTCGACGCGAGCATTGGCGCGCATCCGGTCGGTCTTCGTGACTCGAAGATGCTCGCCGAGAAGCGCCGCGAAGAGCTCGCGCCGCTTGCCGCCGGCTGGGCCCTGTTCACCGCCGTCGGCCTCGCGTCGCCCGACGAGGTCGACCGCATCGGCATCATCGCCGCGCTCGCCCTCGCGGGCAAGCGCGCCCTCGCGCACCTGCACCAGCAGGGTGCAGCGGTGCGTGAGAGCGTGATCCTGCTCGACGGTTCGCACGACTGGCTTACCCCCGCGCTCTCGTCGCCCCTCGCAGTGCAGACCCGGGTGAAGGCCGACCAGGACTGCTCGTCGGTCGCTGCCGCATCCGTTGTTGCCAAGGTGCACCGCGATCGACTGATGATCGCAGCGGATGCCGCCACCCCGGGCTACGGATGGTCGGGCAACAAGGGCTACGGCTCTGCCGCGCACTACGAGGCGATCGGGCGGCTGGGCCCCTCGGTCATGCACCGCCGGACGTGGCTCAAGCTAGCCGTCTAGACTTGTCACAGCATGGATGAAGACGAATTCGAAGACTACGACCGCGAGGTCGAGCTTGCCCTCTACCGCGAGTACCGCGATGTCGTGAGCCAGTTTCGCTATGTCGTCGAGACCGAGCGTCGCTTCTACCTCGCAAACGAGGTTGAGCTGGTTCGTCAAGACACCGAGCACGACTTCTACTTCGAGCTCACCATGAACGACGTCTGGGTCTGGGATGTCTACCGCGCCGACCGCTTCGTCAAGAGCGTGCGCGTGCTCACCTTCAAAGACGTCAACGTCGAGGAGCTCTCGGCGAAGGAGCTCGAGCTGCCCAAGGAACTCGCGCTCGACGAGTAACTGCGCTCTCGAAACTGCCCCGGTTCGCCGGGGCTTTTTCTTTGCGCGGGCCTGCGCCGCGAGTGCGGAGGAAGGCGCGCGGTTGGCGACGGAGTTTTCGCGGCGGCGCGCCGCATCCGTCCTCCGTGTGCGTTGTTAGGCGGGTGAGGTGAGCAGCAGCGCGACCTCGCGGTACCGCAGCAGAAACGCGCGCTCGTCGAGCTTTTTGCGACGCAGCCAGCTGGTGACCTCGTCGTTGCTCTTGCTGGCGTTGCACGATCCGCAGGCGGGCACCACGTTCTCGAGCGTGTAGCGACCGCCGCGCGAGAGCGGCTGCACGCAGTCCTTCTGCAGAATCGCTGGCGTGGCGCCGCAGTAGGCGCAGCATCCCCAGGCGTCGCGAATCGCGGCCCACTGCGCGGGCGTCAGGTCGTTGTCGGCGCGAGCCATGCGGCCGGCACGGCGGCGGGTCGCACGCGCGCGTCGGGTCTGACTGACTGCCATGGATTCACGGTAGGCCGTTGCCCGTGCGCGCGAGGTTGGGCACGCCGACGTGCATCCCGGGTGGATGCGGCGGCTGGCTAGCGCCGCAACCGGCCCCCATGCGAGTGCGGAGGATCACGCGCCGTTCGCGGCCGGGATTTCGCGGCGCCTCGCCGCATCCCTCCTCCGTTGTCGTTGTTGCCGAAATACTGTTGACACGCGAACAGTACCGATATATCGTTAACACGTCTTGATAGAACAACGAAAGGATGGGTACGCAATGTTTAGCGAATCCAACACACACGATCACCCCCGCCGCGGGCGCGGCTTCGGGCCAGGCGCTCCCGGCTTCGGCCCCGGCTTCGGCGGTTTCGGCCCCCGCGGCTTCCGCCCGCCCGGACCGCAGCGAAAGCGCCGCGGCGACGTGCGCTCCGCGATTATCTCGCTGCTCGGCGAGGCGCCCTCCAACGGCTATGGCCTGATCAAGGGCATCGCCGAGAAGAGCGGCGGCACCTGGACCCCGAGTCCCGGCTCGGTCTACCCGACGCTGCAGCAGCTCGTCGATGAGGAGCTCATCGAGGCGGTCGGCGAAGGTCGCCGCACCGAGTTTCAACTGACGGATGCTGGACGCACCTACGCCACGGAGCACGCGGAGGAGCTGGACAAGCTCTGGGCCGCAGCCTCCGACGAGGTGCACGCCGACGCCGGCCTGCACGAGAGTGTCGCCAAGCTCATGGGCGTCGTTCACCAGGTGCGCTTCGCGGCCACCGACGAGCAGCGCGCCAAGGCCGTCGAGAAGCTCGACGAAACCCGCCGCGCGCTGTACGCGATCTTGGCTGACTAGTCCCTCACCGCACTGCGCCTCTCCCCAATCTCGGGGAGGGGCGTTTTTGCGTTCTGCATTCGCGTTGGATGACCGCGTGGCAGACAAAGACGCCCTCGGTCGCCGGGGCGAGCAGCTCGCGGCAGACTACCTGCAGGGCCTCGGGCTCAGTCTCGTGGAACGCAACTGGCGTTGCAGCCTCGGCGAGATCGACCTTGTGATGCGCGATGGCAGCGAGACCGTTTTCGTCGAGGTAAAGACGCGGGCGGGGCTGGGGTACGGGCATCCACTGGAGTCGATCACCGCCGCGAAGCTGGCGCGGCTGCGACGGCTGGCGGCGAGCTGGTGCGAGGCGCATCCCGAGCACGGTGGCGGCATCCGAATTGATGCGGTCGCGGTGGTGGCTCCGCGGGGCGGCGGGGTGCAGATTGAGCATCTGCGGCGGGTGTTCTAGGGTGAATGTGTGTACAGCTTCGACGCCCCTCAGCCCACGCGCTGACCCGTCGAGCGTTTCGACTCCGGGTCAGCCACCTGACCATGACGGAGTCGCATGTCTATCTCACTCACCTCGCTCGGCCTTGACTGGCCCGATGGCACGGTCGCCTTCCGTGACCTGACCGCCCATTTCGGACCCGGCCGCACCGGTCTCGTCGGCCTCAACGGCTCCGGCAAGTCGACGCTGCTGCGGGTCATCGCGGGGCAGATCAAACCGACGACCGGATCGCTCACGGTCGGCGGCGATGTCGGCTACCTTCCGCAGACCCTCACCCTCGACACCGGCGCGACGGTCGCCGACCTGCTCGGCGTGCGCGCGAAGCTCGACGCGCTGCGCGCCATCGAGGCGGGCGATGTGTCGGTCGACAACTTCGACACGGTCGGCGACGACTGGGAACTCGAGGCGCGCGCCCGCGAGACGGGCTACGACATCGATCGGCCGGTGGGTACCCTGTCGGGCGGTGAAGCCGTGCTCGTGGCGATCGCCGGGCTGCAGCTGCGCCGCACCGCCGTGACGCTGCTCGATGAGCCGACGAACAACCTCGACCGTGAGGCTCGTGCGCGGTTGGGTTCGATGGTCCGCAGCTGGCGCGGCACCCTCATCGTGGTCAGCCACGACATTGCGCTGCTCGAGCTCATGGACGACACCGTCGAGCTGCGCGACGGCGCCCTGACCTTCTTCGGCGGCCCGTACAGCACCTACGCCTCGGCGGTGGAGCGCGAGCAGGCAGCCGCGCGACAGGCGCTGCGCACCGCCGAGCAGGTCGTGAAGACCGAGAAGCGGCAGCGCATCGAGGCCGAGACGAAGCTCGCCCACTCGAGCGCCAAGGGCAAGGCCGACCGTGGCAGCATGCCGAGGATTCTGCTCAACGCCCGAAAGAACGCGGCGCAGGGCAGCGCGGGCAAAATGCGCAGCGACCTCAGCAGCAAAGTGGCGGATGCCGCTGCCGCCGCCTCCGAGGCGGAGCTGCGGGTTCGAGACGACGACCTCATCCACGTCGACCTGCCCGACCCCGGTCTGGCCGGCGGACGCCGGGTGGCCGAGCTGCCCGGCTCGAACCAGACGGTCATCATTCAGGGGCCGGAGCGAGTGGCGCTCGTGGGGCCCAACGGTGTTGGCAAGACGACCATGCTCGAGAATCTGGTGCGGCACACCGACCGCATCGGCTATCTGACGCAGCGTCTCGACACGCTCGACGATCGCCTCACCGTGCTCGAGAACGTGCGGGCGGCAGCGCCGGGCGTGCCGCCGGGGGAGGTGCGCAACCGGCTGGCGCGGTTCCTCATCCGTGGGTCTGCCGTTGATCGGCCCGTGCACACCCTGTCGGGCGGCGAGCGCTTTCGGGTCGCCCTGGCCTGTCTGCTGCTGGCCGACCCGCCGCGCTGGCTGCTGGTGCTCGATGAGCCGACGAACAACCTCGACCTGCACAGTGTCGATCAGCTGGTCTCAGCGCTCGCCTCGTACAAGGGTGCGCTGCTCGTCGTCAGCCACGATGACGCGTTTCTCGCGCGGCTGGGCATCGACGTGTGGCTGCAGCTCGACGCAGGCGGGGCGTTGACGGATGCGGCGCCTAGGCTGCGCTCATGAGCTGGAGACGGGCCGTGCGGGCGATCATTCTCTGCGAAGACGACAGTGTGCTGCTCTGTCGGTTTCACATCGCACATCCGGCTGTGCCGTTCACCGCTTCCGGTCTCTGGGCGGCACCCGGCGGGGGAGTGGAATCTGGTGAGTCTGCGCTGCAGGCGCTGCGCCGCGAGCTGCTCGAAGAGACAGGCTTCGTGCTCGACACCGAGCCGCCGCACATTTGGCACCAGCAGATCGCCGGTCTGGCGCATGACGAGGGCTACGAGGGAGTAATCAACGACTACTTTCTCGTCCGCACCGATCGGTTCGAGCCCCGCGGAGCGCTGTCGGATGACGAGCTCGCTGCAGAGAACATCAGCGGGATGCGCTGGTGGCGGCTAGACGAGATCGCCGACTACCGGGGCTCCGACCTGTTCTCGCCACGGGACTTGGTCACGCCGCTGGCCGCGGTGATCGCTGGTGAAATTGCGAGCAGCCCGGTGATGCTCGGTCTCTAGGCTCGCCGTTACGCGTGGGGCTTGAGGCGCACGAAGGCGCGTGAGCTCACGTCAGAGTCGGTCACCTGCCAGGTCACCAGATCGACGGTGCCTGCGACGCGAAGCAGCGGAAGGTCGATATGGTCCCCGACTCGAGGCACTCCGCTCGTGATGGTCTGGTAGATCAGCGCGCCCGCCTGATCGACGAACGCGACGTTGTAGTCTCCGGCACCCATGGGGCTAGCCAAGCACATCTCCGCCCCAGAGCCGACTTCTTATCCCGCCCAGCGATCCCTTAAACTGCCCGGAGCACCGCACCCAATGGAACCCCAAGAGCTCCATACTTGAGGGCGTTCATGACTCTCCGTGGCTTGGACGACCATCCGCGCCTTGACTCCGAAAGGTATTAGTTGGGGATTCCGACACCAGACCTCACGGCCACGCTCGTTCCCGCCCCCACCTCCGTTTGGTGTAACCCGTCGTGATACTTCCAGAGACGACGCGCGTTGCCGAGGGCCTTACTGTCGTCGGAGCCAGCCCCGATATGCTGCGGGAGCTGTTGGAGGCTTACGACTGGGAGTGCACGAGAGCCGGCGCTTCTTTCGCGGACGCATACGCCAAGGGTCTGAGCGCATCTGAGATCGAAGACAGGTTCGCCGCTATTGGCATCGTTCCGCCTGCGGAGCTCATCGTCTGGTGGTCCTGGTACGACGGATTGATCCCGGGTAACCAGCCTGGCCCGTTCTGGGAGCAGATTTCGCTGGACACTGCGATCGCGATCTACAAAGGCCAGGACGTCGGACTCTTCGAGGATCAGTGGAACCCCGATTGGATACGGGTAGCTGGGTGGGGAGCCAACGTAGGAGTCGCGGTGTCGTGCGCTACCTCGGACATCCCACCCCTAGTACGTCAGGTTGCTCCCGGCGAGCGGAGCACCCAGCCGACCGATGACGAGGATCAAGTGGTCTCGCTCTGTACCCCTGTGGCATGGTGGTGCCTTGGCCTCGCCAAAGGTTTTTCCGTGTGGGACGCGGAGAAGGGCCAATTCCGTACCGATATCCGCGAATACCCTCGGGAGTGGAGGCACACCGGACTGCTGTAATTCGCGGGGCTCGCTGCCGACTCGGACACCGAAGACGGCCGGCGCGCGATCGAGATCCGGACTATCCGTGCGATCCGATCCGGTCGAGCCGGTGATCCGCATCCTGCTTCCCACCGTCGAGGGCTAGCTCCACCTCACCGACGTGATCGGCAACGAGGGTGCGATTGACGCCATCGAACCTGGCACCCTGTCGCTGTGCGAGCAGAAGCCCCTGAGAACCGGATGGCCTAGCCTCTAGTCCTCCACCGCGATCACGCGGCCACGGGTTTTTCGAGCACCCGCACTCTCGGCGCTCAGGGCACGATGCTCGACCCCATGCCCGTCGGACGCACCCACTCCATCTCCCTCCTCGGCATGACCGGCGCGGTCGTCGAGATCGAGGCAGACATCTCGAACCAGCTGCCCATGTTCGTTCTCATCGGCCTGCCGGATGCCGCCCTCAACGAGGCGAAAGACCGCGTGCGGTCGGCGATCACCAACTCCGGCCTCGAGCTGCCGCACCGCAAGGTGACGATCAACCTCTCGCCCGCGGCGCTGCCCAAGCACGGGTCGGGTTTCGACCTGGCCATCGCGCTCGCCGTGCTGGCGGCCGCCGGGGATGTGTCGGCCGAGTCGATCGACCGGGTCGCGCATCTGGGCGAGCTGGGGCTCGACGGCCGGCTCCGACCGATCAACGGGGTATTGCCCGCGGTGATGGGCGCCGCCCGCGCGGGCTTCGGCACGGTGATGGTGCCGACCGGCAATGCGGATGAGGCGTCGCTCGTGCCCGGCGTCCGCGTCATCCCGGTTGCGTCCCTGCGGGATGCCGCAATCTGGCACGGGGCGACGTGCGACCCGATCCCGGTCGAGCCGCTGATTCGCATCCTGCCTCCCACCGTCGAGGAGGAGCTCGACCTCGCCGATGTGATCGGCAACGAGGATGCGATCGACGCCATGCTCGTCGCCGCGGCGGGCGGTCACCACGTTTTCTTGCTCGGCCCGCCCGGCGCCGGCAAGACGATGCTCGCGTCGCGCCTGCCGTCTCTGCTGCCGCCGCTGACGGCGGAGCAGGCGCTTGAGGTGAGCTCTGTTCGCTCGCTCTCCGGCATGCCGGTTGGATCCACCCTCGCGACGCGCGCGCCCTTCGAGGCGCCGCACCACACGGCCTCAGCCGCGGCTCTCGTCGGCGGAGGCAGCGGGCTCATCCGTCCCGGCGCCGCGGCGCGCGCCTCCCACGGCGTGCTGTTTCTCGACGAGGCACCCGAGTTTCCGAGCGCCGTGCTGGACGCCCTGCGGCAGCCGCTCGAGTCGGGCGTCATCTCGATCCACCGCGCGAACGCGGTCGCGCACTACCCGGGCAGCTTCCAGCTCGTCATGGCGGCCAACCCCTGCCCCTGCGGGCAGTACGGCGCACGCGACTCGGAGTGCACCTGCACTCCCTTCAACCGGCGGCGCTACCTCGCGCGCATCAGTGGTCCGCTGCTCGACCGCATCGACATCCAGCTGCGCGTGCAGCGCATCACGTCGGCGCAGCTGCGGGTGTCTACGGAATCGCCGCGTCTGTCATCGGGCGAGGCGCGTGAGCGCGTCGTCGCGGCGCGAGAGCGAACGGCTGTGCGTCTGGAAGGCACCCCGTGGACCCTCAACTCCCACGTTCCCGGCTCCTGGCTGCGCGGTCCCGCGGCACGGCTACCAACCGCCACGACCGCCTCCATCGACCGTGCCCTCGAGCGCGGTGGCATCACCATGCGCGGCTACGACCGCGTCTTGCGCGTCGGCTGGACCCTCGCCGACCTCGACGCCGCCCCCGTTCCCACCGCCGAGCACATCGGCCGTGCCCTCTACCTGCGAAAGGCCATCTCGTCATGACAACCCTGTTCGGCCTCGACGAGGCAGAGGTGCGCGAGCTCGCATCCGCCGTATCCGAGACGGATGCCGCCGACACCTTCGCGCGCTCCACCTGGCTGGTGCTCGCCGAGCCCGGCGACCGGCTCGCCGGCGCGATCGTCGGCGCCCTCGGTGCCGCGGCCGCGCTGCAGCTGCTCGTCGACAAGGTGCCCCGCGACGAGATCGTGGTGCGGTTGCACGAGGAGGGCGTCGACGAGGCCGACCTCGGCGACATCCAGGCGGGTCTCGACCGGTGGTTGCCGCGCTTTTCTGCGACCGCCGCGAAGCGGGCGCTCTCGCAGGCGCAGCGCTTCGGGCTGCGCCTCATCACGCCCTCCTCGCCGCACTGGCCGATAGGGGTGGACGATCTCGGACCGCACGGTCCCATCGCCCTCTGGCTGCGCGGGCAGGTCGAGGCGCTCGACGCATTGCACACCTCGATCGCACTGGTCGGGGCGCGCGCCGCCACGGGCTACGGCGAGCACATAACCATGGAGGCATCCGCAGGCTTGGTCGACCGCGGCTTCGCGATCGTCAGCGGCGCGGCGTACGGCATCGACGGCATGGCCCACCGTGCGGCGCTCGCCTCGCGCGGCACCACCATCGCCTTCCTCGCGGGCGGGCTCGACCGCTTCTACCCGAGCGGCCACGATGCCCTGCTCACCCGCATCGCCGAGAGCGGTGCCGTGCTCAGCGAGGTGCCGTGCGGCACCCCGCCCACCAAGTGGCGGTTTCTGCAGCGCAACAGGCTGATTGCGGCCGCGAGCCAGGCGACGGTCGTGCTCGAGGCCGGATACCGTTCCGGCTCGCTCAACACCGCGTCGCACGCGCTCACAATCGGACGGCCGGTCGGGGTCGTGCCCGGCCCGGTGACCAGTGCCGCGTCGGCGGGCTGCCACAAGCTCATTCGCGGGGGATTGGTGACGCTGGTGACCAGTCCCGACGAGATGGCGCAGCTGATCGACCCCGTCGAGACCGTCGGCGGCTTCTCCGAACACAGCACGGATGAAGCCCGCCTCCTCGATGCCCTCAGCACACGAACCGCCCGCACCGCGTCCGACCTCGCCGCCCGCAGCGGGCTGTCTGTCGCCGTCGTTCAGGCGCTGCTCGGCGCGCTCGAGTTGGAGGGGCGTGTGCTCGAGCGCGAGAGCGGCTGGACGCGCGTGCCACCCCCTCGCACTGGGGCGAAGGAATGAGGGGGCGAGAGCCATAGCCTCAGAGCATGAAGCGAATCCTCGGTATCGCGGCCATCGCCCTGCTGGTGACCACCGGCCTCAGCGGATGCGGCGAACCCGACCCGGGTCCAACGTTGCCCGCCATCGACAAGAAGACCGGCGAGCGCTCGACCTAGGGCAGCGCCCCCACGACATACCGCACGTGCTCGCGCAGCGGGTTGCCGACCGGCACCGCCGGGTGCTCGAACAGCCCGTGCTGGCGCATGCCGATGCGCTCCATGACGGAACGCGAGCGGGTGTTCGAGAGCGCGGTGATCGAGTTGACGTGGCTGAGGCCCAGCTCGTCGAAGGCGAAGCGCAGCGACTCGAGGGCGGCCTCCGTCGCGAAACCGTGTCCCCAGTGCTCGCGGGCCAGACGCCAGCCGATTTCGACGCCACCCTCGCCGGGAATGCCCGCGGGCATCGGGTTGAGGCCGGTGAAGCCGATGAACTCGCCGGTGTCGCGGCGCTCCACCGCCCAGAGCCCGTAGCCGCGCGAGTCGAAGCCGGCCTCGAAGCGGTCGATCGACGCGTCGCTCTCCTCCCGGGTGAGCAGGCCAACGAAATGCCGGCGCACCTCCTCGTCGGCGTTGAGGTCGGCGAAGGGTGAACGATCAGAGTCGAGCCAACGACGAAGGATCAGCCGCTCGGTGCGACGCTGCCACGGCATCAGACGGCCTCAATCAGCTCGGGGCCGTTCTCGCCGAGCGGCGCGACCTGGTGAAAGTCGAGGGACTGGGCCTTCCCGATAGAGGCTGCGACTGCGGCATCCACGAAGGTCTGGTCGCCATCAATCTCCGTCGACAGCCAGTCATCCCACCACGAGCGCGGCAGCGGCACCGGGTTGCGGTCGTGAATCTCGGCCAGGTGCGGCACCGAGGGCATCGTGAGGATCGTCGCCGTCAGCACCCAGTCCGACGGCCCCCGCCACCACGAGTAGAGCGCGGCGAAGGCAAGGTCGCCGTCCGGGTCGTGAATGTAGAACGGGGTCTTGGCCTTGCCGACGGTGCGCCACTCGTAGTAGCCGGAGGCGGGGATGATGGCCCGCTTGCTGACAACCGATGACTTGTAGGAGGCCTTGGAGGCGACATCCTCGCTTCTGGCATTGAAGGTGGGGTACTTGAGCTTGAGCTCCTTCGAGAAGCTCGGCACGAGTGACCACCGGGCGAGTTCGAGGCGCCGCACAACCTCCCCGGTCTTGGTCGACTCGAGCACGATCGGCACCGGATCCGTCGGCCGAATGTTGTAGCTCGGACGCCAGTCGTTGACGTCGCCGCCCGTGGCGACGAACTCCTCGATGAGCTCGTTGATCTCGCTGTCGACTGCAAAGCGTCCGCACATGCCTCCACGCTAGGCCCTCCCAGCGACGCAGGCCTAGGCTTGCGAGGTGATACCCCTCGGCCAGTACCCAGCGCCTTCCCATGTGATCGCCCACATCAGCGATACGCATTTTCTCGGCGAGGGTCGCGAGCTGTACGACGTGGTCGAGACCGAGGCGAACCTTCGGCAGGCGCTCGCCCAGCTGAAGCGCATCAGCGGCACGCCCGAGGCGATCGTCATCACGGGCGACCTGGCCGACCTGGGGGAGCCGGATGCCTACATGCGCCTGCGCGCCATCGTCGAGCCGGTTGCGGCAGAGCTCGGTGCCCAGCTCATCTGGGTGATGGGCAACCACGACGAGCGCGGCCCCTACAACCAGCTGCTCTTCGACGGAGAGCACACCGACGAACCGCAGGACCGCGTCTACGACGTCAACGGCCTGCGCGTCATCAGCCTCGACTCCACCGTGCAGGGCTACCACCACGGCGCGATCAGCGACGAGCAGCTCGCGTGGCTCGCGAACGAGCTGACCACCCCGGCACCGCACGGCACGATTCTCGCGCTGCATCATCCGCCCGTTCCGACCCCGCTGCTGTGGGCGATGGAGATGCTCGAGCTGCACGGCCAGGATCGCCTCGCGGCGGTGCTGCAGGGCTCCGATGTGCGGGCGATTCTCGCCGGGCACCTGCACTACTCCAGCTTCTCGACCTTCGCGGGCATCCCGGTCTCGATCGCGAGCGCGACCTGCTACACGCTGGCGCTCGCCGCGAAGGACCGCCTGCTCAGCGGCACGAACACCAACCAGGCCTTCAACATGGTGCACCTCTACGAGAACAGCGTCGTGCACTCGATCGTGCCGGTCGGCGACGACACCGAGATCAGCGGTTTCGCCACCGAGTACGCACCGCAGATCATCGCGATGAGCCCCGAGCAGCGTCTAGAGATGTTCTCGAGCAAGACCTCGCCCTTCAACACCGGGCAGAACGGCTAGTCGCCCGGCAGGTGGCTGCGGTAGACCTCGACGACCTCGCGCAGGTACGAGGCGATGACCTCACGCTGCTCCTCGTCATAGCTGTCGAGCACGCGGTCGATTCCCATGATCATCGGCAGCAGCATCCCCATCGCCTTCCCAACGGATGCCGGGGCCGGCACCACAAGCACGCCGCGTCGGTCGGCGGGATTCGGCGATCGCGTCACGTGGCCTACCGCCGTCAGCCGGTCGATGGAGGTGGTCATCGCCGCCGTGGTGACGCCGACCCGGCGCGCCAGCTCGGTGGGAGTGAGCGGCCCGTCCTGAATGAGGTGCTCCATGGCGGCGAGGTCGGTGGGGTTGACGGTCAGCTGCTGGCCGAGCCGCTGCTCGAACTCGGTGGTGATCTCACGAAAGTCGCGCAGTAGGCCGGTGATCTCGTCGACGGAGATGGATCCGCGCTGGGGGCCGGTTTGCATGCTGCCAGTTTAGCGCTATTGTTCAGGTGTTCTAATAATAAGGGGATCTAACTATGCAGCGCATCGTCAACGCCATCACCGGTCGACGCACCTCGTGGATCGTGCTCGTCGGTGCCCTTCTCGCCGCAGGCGCCATCTTCGGGCTCGGCAGTGGTTCCGACGCCGAGACCGCGCCCGGTGTCGGGCTGCCGGACTCCGCCGAGTCGGCGAAGGTTGCCGCACTGCAGGAGAAGCTGCCCGACGCCGACAAGACGAGCGCGCTGCTCGTCTTCAGCCGCGACGGCGACAAGCTCACCGACGATGACCTCGCGGCGATCACCACGGTGAGCGGCCAGCTCTCGGACAGCCCACTGCCGCCAGCATCCATTAGTGATGACGGCACGACCGCGCTGCTCGTGCTGCCGCTCGATGTCATTGACGACGTCGCCGAGCAAGCGGATCGCGCCGCCGACATTCGCGCAACCGCCAACGAGAACCTGCCCGACGGCCTGCACGCGCTGCTCACCGGCCCCGAGGGCTTCGCCGTCGACATCGCCGCCGTCTTCAAGGGCGCCGACTTCACCCTGCTGCTCGTCACCGTCATCGTGGTCGCCGTGCTGCTGCTCGTCACCTACCGCAGCCCGTGGCTGTGGCTGGTGCCGCTGACGGTCGTCGGCCTCGCGGACGGACTGGCCGGCGTGGTTGCCAGCCGCGTCGCCGCCGCCATGGGCATCGCCCTCGACGCCAGTGTCACCGGCATCCTGTCCGTTCTCGTCTTTGGCGCGGGAACGAACTACGCGCTGCTGCTCATCGCCCGCTACCGCGATGAGCTGCGCGAGAACGAGGATCGCCGCACGGCGATGGCGAAGGCGCTGCGCGGCGCCGGACCCGCGATCATCGCGAGCGGCAGCACCGTCACCCTCAGCCTGCTCACCCTGCTGTTCGCGCAGCTGACCGGCAACCGCGCGCTCGGCATCGCCTGCGCCGTCGGCATCGTCGTTGCCATGTTCTTCGCGCTCGTCGTGCTGCCCGCTGCCCTCGTGCTCTTCGGCCGTCGGCTGTTCTGGCCCTACGTGCCGAAGTTCGGCACAGAGAACCCGTCGCACCGCGGCCTCTGGTCGAAGCTTGGCACCGGCGTCTCGCGCCGCCCCCTCATCGTTGTCATCGCTGGCGCGCTGCTGCTCGGCGGTCTCGCCCTCGGCGTCACCCAGCTGCAGGTCGGCCTTTCGCAGACCGAGAAATTCACCTCAACCCCCGAAGCGGTCACCGGCCAGGAGATCATCGCGGATGCCTTCCCCGCCGGCAGCGGATCCCCGGCCATCATCATGGCCACGCCCGATCGCGCAGAGACGATCGCGGCCGAGGCGACACGCGTCGACGGCGTCACCTCAGCCACCGTCGGAGAAAGCACGGCGGATATCACCGAGATCACGGTCGTGCTCGATGCGGCCGCCGAGACTCCCGCCGCCTACGCGACCGTCGAGCGGTTGCGCGACATCGACGGCGCCCTCGTCGGCGGGCTCGACGCCCAGTCGCTCGACGTCGACCGCGCCCAGACCGCGGACCAAGACCTCGTGATCCCGCTCATTCTCGCCCTCGTGTTCCTCGTGCTTGTGCTGCTGCTGCGAGCATTCGTCGCACCGGTGCTGCTGCTCATCACGGTGGTGGCCTCGTTCTTCGCGAGCCTCGGACTCAGCTGGCTGCTGTTTGAGAGCGTCTTCGGCTTCCCAGCCGTCGACACGAACGTCGTGCTGTTCAGCTTCCTGTTCCTTGTCGCCCTCGGAGTGGACTACAACATCTTCCTGGTCACCAGAGCGCGCGAGGAGGCGGTTAAGCACGGCACCCGAGACGGCATGATCCGGGCGCTGTCGGCTACGGGTGGCGTGATCACCAGCGCGGGCATTCTGCTCGCCGCGGTCTTCGCGGTGCTCGGAGTTCTGCCGCTCATCACGCTCACGCAGATCGGCATCATCGTCTGCATCGGCGTGCTGCTCGACACGCTGCTGGTGCGCACGGTGCTCGTGCCGGCTCTCGCCTTCTTGGCGGGGGAGCGCTTCTGGTGGCCTTCCAAGGTGCACGCTAGGTAGATGACTCTGACCGCTCTCGTTGAGGACTTCGTTCACCACCTCGGTGGCGAGCGGGGCTTCAGCGAGAACACGGTGCGGTCGTACAGGTCCGACCTGCTCGGGCTCGCCGATTTCGCGGGCGAACGCGCGCTCGATCTTGAGCTGCTGCGTGACTGGCTGTGGGCGGCCTCCGAGCAGGGCCTGGCGAAGACGACGATTGCGCGTCGATCGGCGGCGGCGCGCGCCTTCGGTGCCTGGCTCGCGCAGACCGGCCGGGTTGCCGCCGATCCTGCGGTGCGCCTCAAGTCGCCGAAGCCCGACCAGCACCTGCCGCGCGTGCTCAGCCGTGACCAGATGGACGGCATCTTCGCGAACCTCGAGGCGCTCGCCGCGACCGGCGACGTGATGGCGATTCGCAACCTCGCGATCATCGAGCTGCTCTACGGCTCGGCGCTGCGCGTGAGTGAGGTTGTTGGCCTCGACCTCGGCGCGGTCGACCTCGAGCGGCAGACCGTGCTGGTCACCGGTAAGGGATCGAAGCAGCGGGTCGTGCCCTTCGGCGTGCCGGCGCGCAAAGCCGTGGTGGCCTGGCTCGACGCCCGGCCGGCCTCTGCCGACGCAGCGCTCTTTCTCAACACCCGCGGCTCGCGCGTCAACACTCGCTCGGTCTACGACGTGGTCGCGAGCATTCTCATCGAGCTGCCCGGGTCTGGCCCGGCGGGCCCGCACGCGCTGCGGCATACGGCCGCCACCCACCTGCTCGACGGCGGAGCCGACCTGCGCGCGGTGCAGGAGCTTCTCGGGCACGCGAGCCTCGGAACGACCCAGATCTACACGCACGTGTCGACCGAGCGGCTGAAGCAGTCGTACGCGCTAGCGCACCCTCGCGCGTAGCCGTCGGCAATAGAACGGACCGCTCAACCCCGCCCAAGAACAGCAGCGGTGACACATACTCGCCGCCGACCCGCACCCCGACGTGCAGGCAGGCGACAACGGGGCAGTGCCCGGGCTCGAGCATGCCAATGACGTCACCACGCTTCACAACATCGCCCGCCACCAGCGTCGTGGTCACCGGTTCAAACGACGACAGAACCGAGCCCGGATGCGACAGAGACAGCACCGGGCGATCGACGACGAATCCCGCGAAGTGCACCACCGCATCCGCGGGTGCGTAGACCACTGGCGACGCCGTCTCGATGTCGATGCCGCGGTGGCCCGATCCGTAGGGCGTGGCGGGAGCGAGATAGGCGCGCGCGATGACGCGCGGCGGATCGACCGGCCACTGCCAGCGCGGAGCGGGGGCTGCGGCGGGCGTCGCGGCGAGGAGCAGGACGAGTAGTAGGTGCACTCCCGCAGCCTGCGTGTGTTGTGTCGCGAGCAGTGGCGGAGAGTGAGATCGGTGCACAACCGCCGCCTGTGCAGAAATGCTATGATTTTGGCTGCACTCCGCATGTCGGGGTGACTACGCGTGCTTACGATACGCAACCATCCTCCAGTCTCAGCAATGAGCGGATGTTTGCTGAGCACCAGGTTTCGCGCCAATCGGTCGCGAGAAACAACTGAGGGGCGGGCGAAAGCCTGCCAGAAAAGAGATCCGGCCATGGCCGTTGTCACCATTCGCCAGCTGCTCGACAGCGGTGTCCACTTCGGACACCAGACTCGTCGCTGGAACCCGAAGATGAAGCGCTTTATTCTGACCGAGCGCTCGGGCAGCCACATCATCGACCTGCAGCAGTCGCTCGCCCACATCGACAAGACCTATGACTACGTCAAGGACACCGTCGCGCACGGCGGCACCATCCTCTTCGTCGGCACCAAGAAGCAGGCTCAGGGCTCCATCGCCGAGCAGGCTCTGCGCGTCGGCCAGCCCTACGTCAACCAGCGGTGGCTCGGTGGACTGCTCACCAACTTCCAGACGGTCTCCAAGCGCCTCGCGCGCATGAAGGAGCTCGAGGAGGTCGACTTCGACGACACCACCCGTGGCTACACCAAGAAGGAGCTGCTCATCCAGCGCCGCGAGCTGGTGAAGCTGCAGAAGAGCCTCGGTGGTATCCGCAACCTCACGAAGACCCCTTCGGCCATCTGGGTTGTCGACACCAAGAAGGAGCACCTCGCCATCGACGAGGCGCACAAGCTGGGCATCCCGGTCATCGCGATCCTCGACACGAACTGCGACCCCGACGACGTGCAGTACCCGATCCCGGGCAACGACGACGCGATTCGCTCCGTTGCACTGCTGACCCGCATCATCGCGGACGCCGCAGCCGAGGGCCTGGTGCAGCGTCACCAGAAGCCCGAGGACGGCGCCGAGGTCGAGCCGCTCGCCGCGTGGGAGGCCGAGCTGCTCGCAGCATCGGAGACCCCCGCCACCGAGGCCGAGAAGATCGAGGCCGTTGACGGCCTCGTCGAGTCGACGACGCCCGACACCGCGGCTGTGGCCGAGGTCGTCGCTGCCGAGGTTCCGGTCGAGCAGAACGACGCGGATGCCGTTGTCGCCGAGCACGAAGCTGCTGCCGACGAGACCCTCGTTCCCGTTCACGTCGAGGAGTCCGACGCTGCCCTTGAGGCAGACATCGAGGCTGCTGCTACCGACGATGAGAAGAAGCCGGCCAAGCCGGCCGCCAAGAAGTAAAGGACCAGTCACATGGCAGATTTCAGCCTCGCTGACCTCAAGACCCTGCGCGAGCGCCTCGGCACCGGCATGGTCGACAGCAAGAACGCTCTCGTCGAGGCGGGCGGTGACCTCGAGAAGGCTACCGAGCTGCTGCGCCTCAAGGGCGCCAAGAGCAACGCCAAGCGCCTCGACCGCTCCACGAGCGAGGGCCTCGTCGCCGCGAAGGAGGGCGCCGGAACCACGACGCTCATCGAGCTCGCCTGCGAGACCGACTTCGTCGCGAAGGGTGACAAGTTCGTCGCCCTCGGCGACAAGGTGCTCGACGCCGTTGCCGCCGCTGGCGCAACGACCCCGGAGGAGGGCCTCGCGGCTCCCGCCGGCTCGCAGACCGTCGCAGAGCTCATCAGCGACGAGGCCGCAATCCTTGGCGAGAAGATCGAGCTGCGCCGCGTTGCTGTCGTTTCGGGCGAGAAGTTCGCGATCTACCTGCACCGCACCAACAAGGACCTGCCGCCGCAGGTTGGCGTTGTCGTGGGCTACTCGGGAGACGACGCGGACACCGCTCGCTCGGTTGCCCAGCACATCTCGTTCGCTGACCCGCAGTACCTGACGCGCGACGAGGTTCCGGCCGAGACGGTCGAGAACGAGCGTCGCATCGTCGAGGAGATCAGCCGCGGCGAGGGCAAGCCCGAGGCTGCCCTTCCGAAGATCGTCGAGGGACGCGTCACGGCGTTCTTCAAGCAGGTCGCCCTGCTCGACCAGGACTACGCGAAGGACAACAAGCTGTCGGTCGCCAAGGTCCTGTCGGACGCCGGTCTCACCGTGAGCGGCTTCGCCCGTTTCAAGGTCGGCGCCTAACCAACCACGTCTAGAGGGCCTCGCGAGCAATCGCGGGGCCCTCTGTCGTTGGCGAGGGTGCGCGAAACTTGCCCGTCGCCACGAGCACCGCAACGATCACGGCGGGCACGATCCAGCCGGTCCAACCGAGGACTGTCGCCTGCGTTGGATCAAAGGGGTGGCTCGACGACGAGAAGACGACCGAGAGCCCGGCAGCGGCGTTGAAGGAGCCATGCGCGAGCGCGGACGGCCAGACAGAGCCTGACCGCAGGCGCAGCCAGCCGAACACGCCGCCGACGGCGGTGCACATGCCCATCATCGCGAGCACGCCAAGCCAGCCGGGCGCCTCAGGGTAGTTGTAACCGAGCAGAACGAGGGGCGAGTGCCAGAGTCCCCAGATGGCACCGGATGCGAGGATCGCCGGAACCGGACCGAGAGGCAGCAGGCGCGGGAGCAGCCAGCCTCGCCATCCCAACTCCTCCCCCAGCGCGGGGATCGTGTTGACGAGAGCACCGCCGGCGACCGCGACGCACTGCACGGCGACGAGCGTGCCGATTGGCATCGGAAGCGCGTCGACTCCGGCCGCGGCGAGCTGGGCGGTGACGAGCTCGCGGAAGGCCGAGAACTCAACGAGGTCGGGGTGGTAAACGCCGAGAAGGGCCCCCACGATCAGGGCCGTAACCACGACTGCGATCGGAATGACGAGGCCGAGCGCAAGGAAACCGACGAAGCGGCGAGGTCGCCCCAGCGGTCGCAGCCCGAGCGCACGCGTGAGGCTGGCCGGTCGCTCGATGAAACGCACGACGATGAATGCCGCCAGCGCGGGAGTCGTCATCGTGGCGAGCGCCACAGCAGTCAGCCATGGGCTGGCGACGCCGTCGCCGAGCCATAGGGGCAGTGCGAAGAGCCAGGCGAGGCCGAAGGCGATGGCAAGGAAGGCGAGGATGGGGCGCGGCGCTATTCTCATGCCGTCACGGTATTGCATGAGTTATTATATTGCAACTAGAACAATAGGGGTTAGTCTCCGGAGGGCTTGTCGTCGGCCCAGAGCTTGTAGAGCCCGTTGACGACGGCGCTGCGGTCGGCGAGCTCGCCGTTGCACGCGACCGCGATGGTGGTCTCGCGGTCGGGCGAGATTTTGATGGTGGAGAGAAAGCCGCCGAGGCGTCCGTCGTGCCGAAGGGAGCCATCCGCGTTGATGTTGATGCCTGCCGCGTAGACGCGGCCCTCGGTCGCCTCGCCGGGTGTGCCACTGTCGACCGCCCCAACGGCGAAGTCGTCGCCCACCAGTGTGCTCTCGCGGTACTGGTCGCCCCAGAGGGCCAGTTGGGTCGGGGTGGTGAAGATGCCGAATGCGCCGTAGAAGGCCCACGCGTTGCGCGTAGACCTGTTTGCCTTGTCGTACGAGACGGCGATGTCGGGCGCCTGCAGAAGCGGGTCGATCTGCATCTGCAGCCCGAGCGGTGTGAAGATCGTGTCCGTGACGTACTGCGCGTAGGGCTGGCCGGTGACGCGCTCGATCACCTGCGCGAGCAGGATGTAGTTCGAGTTGGAGTACGAGTAGCCCGATCCGGACAGCAGCGTCAGTGCCTTGATCGCCCGCAGCGCATCCGCCTGGGTTGCCGGCGTCTGAAAGCCGTAGCCCCACGCGCCCAGCTTGTTCCAGTAGTCGGGTATGCGGCTCGTGTGGTGCATGAGGGCGTCGAGGGTGACGGTCTTGCCCCACGCGGGGAGGCCGCTCACGTAGCTGCCGATGGTGTCGCTCAGCGCGAGCTTGCCCTCGCGCTGCAGAATCAGCACGGCGGTCGCGGTGAACTGCTTGGTCAGCGAGGCGATGTCGAAGCGCGTCTCGGTGGTCAACGGCGCACCCGTGGCAAGGTCGGCGACACCGATGGCTGCCGACCACACCAGCGTGCCGTGCACGGCGACCGCGGCCGAGCATCCCGGCTGGGTCGCATCGAGCGCGCCGGTGATCAAGGTGGTGCTCTCCTCAAGGCGCGGGTCCGGGGGAGCGGAGCTGGTTGGCGCGACGGGCGTGGGATGGGAAGCGACAGCCGGCGAGGAGCATCCGGCAAGTAGCACAACGGATGCGGCGGCCAGCGCCAGCAGCCGCCCTCTCGTCGTCATCACCCGTTGAGTGTTTCACGTAATATCTTGCTGGGGCGAAACAGAGGGAGACTCCGTGTCAGACAAGAAGCGCAGAGTTCTTCTCAAGCTTTCGGGTGAGTCGTTCGGCGGCGGATCCCTCGGGGTCAACCCGGATGTCGTCAGCAGCATCGCCAAGGAGATCGCTGAGGCGGCCAAAGAGGTCGAGATCGCGATCGTCGTCGGCGGCGGCAACTTCTTCCGCGGCGCAGAGCTCAGCCAGCGCGGCATGGACCGCGGCCGCGCCGACTACATGGGCATGCTCGGCACCGTG
>Ga0247732_10000189_pt1 | contig 37968 bp, 36 predicted proteins | sample UWRJL163409C2_FD_180940 | JGI IMG/M metagenome (GOLD analysis project Ga0247732, IMG submission 180940) | Plant litter microbial communities from Arlington Agricultural Research Station in Wisconsin, United States - UWRJ-L163-409C-2 | ecosystem: Environmental > Terrestrial > Plant litter >...
CTCGGCAGGTCGGGATCGGTCACCTCCGCGGGAGGGGCGACCGGCGTCGCGGGCACGACGGCGACGGGTGGCTCGATGAACACCGGGGCGGGGGTCTCGACAGACGTGACCACCGGGGCGGGCGTGGCCTCGGGGATGGGCTTGACCACCGGGGTCGGGGCGGCGATGACCGGAGTCGGAGTCGCGGCGGGTGCCGCGATCGGGGCGTCACCGGGCTGGAAGGCGAAGCCGTCGGCCCAGACCACTCCGCGTCCAACGGGGAGGGCCCCCGTGTGCTCACCGAGGCTGAGGGCGGTCACGCCGTCAACCGTGGTCTCACGCCACGTCGAGACGCCGGTGCCGTCGATGGCCTCGGTGCCGGCCGCCGCGACGGCATCGAGCACGATCGGTCCCCGAACCAGCGCGTGCAGCCTTCCAGCGACCACCTGACCGAGGGCAAAGGAGGGAGCGCTGCTCAGCCCGGCGCGCGTCAGCACGTCGAGCGTCGCCTGCACTGGCGCCTCACTGCCGACCGCAGCCCAGAGCTCGTCGACCGCGGTCGCCTCCGCTGCCTCGGTGAAGAGCACGGTGTCGCCGGTGACGAACAACAACCAGGTGCCCGGCTGCGATGGGGTGTAGCTGGTGGTCATGCGATCCTCGGTGTCGTGTCGTGGTCGATCATCTCGGCGATTCGGTTATCGACGACGTCGCCGCCGCTCGCCCCGGTCAACGTCGCTCGCACAACGACCGCGGTGATGTTGTCTTGTCCGCCGGCGGCATCCGCTGCGGCGACGAGCGCCTGCGCGACGTGATCGCTGCCGCGGTGAGCACTGAGAATGGCGGCAATCTGGGCGTCATCCAGTTCTTTTGTGAGTCCGTCGGAGCAGATGAGAAAACTCTCGGATGACAGCACGGGAATCAACCAGACATCCGGCTCGATGGCGGCCGAGGCGCCCACCGCGCGGGTGATGACATTGCGCTCGGGATGCACCCGCGCCGCGGCCTCGGTGATCGTGCCAGCGTCAAGAAGCTCTTGCACGGCGGAGTGGTCGACGGTGAGCTGCTCGAGCGTGCGCTCGTCCCAGGTATAGAGGCGCGAGTCGCCGACGTTGATCGTCATCCAGTGACTGGCAACGCCGTTGTCGCCACCGACGAGAACCATGCCAGAGAGGGTGGTACCGCTGACAAGCGGAACGCCCTCCTCGGAGGTGAGGGCACGCACCGCGTCGTTGGCCTCCGTGATGGCGGCGAGCACCTCTGCGGCAGTCGGAAGTCTTTCGCCGAGCAAGCGCTCGCGCAGCACGGCGGCCACGGTCTGGCTCGCGCGATCCCCGCGGTCGTGACCGCCCATGCCGTCAGCGACGACGAAGACGGGAGGCTCGGCGATGAAGCTGTCCTCGTTGACGGCACGAACCGATCCGGTCTCGCTCGACGCCGAGACCTCGATCGCGATGGTGCCGAAGGGCAGGGCAAAGGTGAACGTCGGTTTCACGGCTCCCGATCCCTGTTATCTGCGCGGTCATCTCTACGGTAACAACTGAGCCACGGTCAGTGTTAGTCGGTTCAGGCGCGGCCGATGCTGATCACCGTGTCGCCGAGCTCGACGCGCGATCCTGCCTCGAGCTCGGTGCGCCCGCCAACGCCGATGTCATCTTCGCGGCCATTGGGCCTCGTGACGATGACGCCGTTGGTCGAGCCCAGATCCTCGACGACGAGAGTCGCCCCATAGAGCGAGAAGCAGGCGTGGTTCTTCGACACCGATCGAGTCGGGTCTGGCACCGGTATCAACCGCGCCTGCGGCAACGCTGTCATGAACTGGGGTTCGCGTCCGACGACGATGGGCCGGTCGGTCACCAGCTCGACAGCGCCGTTCGGCATCGCCAGCGTCCAGTAGGTCGGCTTGCTGCGCCGCGCAGAGAGAATGGTGTGCTCGTCGATGTCGTTGACGATCGGAGCGCTGAAACCACCAGTGGCAAAACCGCCCATACCCGCGGGCGGCGGCTCGTCAACGCGATCGGATGCCCGGGGCGGCGCCCACATGGACGACGCCGGAGGCGCCTGCCGCGGCGGCGGCGGCGGCGCGCTGTACTGCCCGCTGGCCGACGCGTCGTCGTCGAGCAGCCACATTCCGCAGCTCGTGCACAGCCGCGACCCGAGTCTGATCGGCTGCCCACACGAAGGGCACAGCATGCGGGATTGTTCCTTTCGCCGCTGTCATCTCGGGAGGCCGACGGCCCGACAACAGAACAGGTCAACCGTAACAACCTCGGGCGCCTGCCTCAGAACGACGCACTCACGAGAAGACGGAGTTCACCATGTCTGCCGTGTAGCCGTACTGCCCGTGGCCTCTCCAGTGGGTCGCGAACCACAGACCATCGCGAAAGAAGTGCGACTCCCCGCTCACCTCCGACCCGGTGCGCTGCTCGAGCACATAGCGCACGCCGCCGCTCTCGCTGAGCTGACTGAAGCCGAGCTCGTCGAGGCGGGCGGTCGCGAGCTCGGTCTCGTGACTGCTGACCTCGGCAACCTGGGTGAGCAGCAGCGGCGAGGCCGCGGAATCCGCTGTCCAATGGCAGTCAAGGGCTGCGTCGTCGAGTAGCTCGCGCAGCTCGGCGTCGGCACTGCCCGAGTGGGGCTCGCCGCTCCAGTTCGAGCCGAGATCGAGGCCGACACCGTTGAGGGTGGCGACCATGCTTTCGCTGAAGAGCTCGCCGCATCCGTCGGGAATCAGACTCGGCTCAGGCGTGGAGGTCTCGACAATGCTTGGGGCTCTCGGGGTGGCTGTCGGGGCGGGCTCGGCGCCGACCCCGCCCTCCTCGACGGCAGGACGCGTGAGCGCCGTCACGAGAACGGCGATTGCCGCGATCACTCCCCCGCCGCCGAGCACGCCAAGCCCGATCGTCAGGCCGCGGTTACGCTGCGTGCGCTCGGCAGAGTGCACCACCGGGTCGTCAAAGCGAGTCACCCAGTCGAGGGGATCGTCGTTCTTCATGCCGACGCCCCCATGGCTACAGCTCGCGCTTTGCGTCGACCCGAATCTTCACGAGGCTCGCGATCGTCGCCACGGCCATAGCCGCGAGGATGACACCGAGCGAGACGAAGGTGTCGATGTCGGGCGCCCACTCCACCGGCTTGCCGCCGTTGATGAAGAACACCTCGTTCTCGTGCAACGCGTGGAAGAACAGCTTCACGCCGATGAAGGCGAGGATGAAGGCGATGCCGAAGTGCAGGTACTCCAGCTTGTCGATGAGATCACCGAGCAGGAAGTAGAGCTGGCGAAGACCCATGAGCGCGAAGATGTTGGCGGTGAACACGATGAACGGGTCCTGTGTGATGCCGAAGATCGCGGGAATCGAGTCGAGCGCGAAGAGCAGGTCGGTCGTACCGAGGGCGATGAAGACCACGAGAATCGGCGTGAAGACCTTGCGGCCGTCGATGAGGGTGCGCATCTTCACGCCGTCATAGGTGTCGGTGATCTCGACGCGCTTGCGCAGGAAGCGGATGAAGCCGTTCTCGGTCTTCTCCATATCGTCGTGGTTCTCGAACGCCTGGCGAACTGCCGTGTAAATGAGGAACGCACCGAAGAGGTAGAAAATCGCGCTGAAGTTCTCGATGATTGCCGACCCGAGCAGGATGAAGATTCCACGCAGCACCAGCGCGATGATGATGCCCACCATCAGCACCTCCTGCTGGTACTTTCTCGGCACCTGGAACCTCGCCATGATGATGACGAAGACGAACAGGTTGTCGATGCTCAGGCTGTACTCGGTGGCCCAGCCGGTGACGAACTGCACGGCGTGCTCAACCGAACCCTGCCAGAGCATGAGCCCCGCGAAGATGAGGGCGAGCAGCACATAGAAGCTGACCCACAGCGCCGACTCCTTCGTCGAGGGAATGTGCGGGCGCTTGTAGGCGAGAAACAGGTCGATCGCCAGAATCAGCAGCAGCACGACGAAAGCCGTGATCTCGAACCAGGCGGGCAGCGGCGCTTCATTAGAGGTGGCAGCCTCGGCGGTCTCGCTGAGAAGGAGGGGAAGGGACACGAGGCCTCTTTCGGTGGGGAATGGGCAGGGTGGAACCCGAAAGTCTCTCCCGCATCCGTTCTATAGCAACGGATGCCGCCGTGTCCGGGGCTTCGGTGCTGGAGCCCGTGCTGACGATCACGGCGAGGTGGGATACTCCCCTTCGCTCTGGCAATGCTAGCCGACGGAGGCGTGGATCAACCGACCGGTTGACGCGACGGATGCGGCGGCCGCCCTACTGTGGAGGCATGACGAACGAGACCTCAACCGACGACCTGCGCAAGCTGGCGAAGAAGCGCCTCAAAGCCAAGCAGGACTTCAAGCAGTATCTGGGCATCTGGGTGGGCGTCTCGCTGCTGCTCGTGGCCATCTGGGCCTTCACGTCGTTCTCGTACGGCTCGCCCCTCTACTTCTGGCCGGCGTGGCCGATCGGCGGTATGGGAGTGGCCGCATTCTTCATGGCGCTCGACGCCTACGGCCCCGGCCAGCGCGGCATCACCGAGTCGGACATCGACGCTGAGGTGGAGCGGATTCGACAGCGCAACGCGCGCCTCTAGGCGCGGACCCTTCGTCTCTTATGAAACTGTTATCAAGTGAGAACGATCATTGGCCCAAGCGGCGCCGGAGTGACCCGCGGTTGGTCGGTTAGGGTTCGGTACAAGATGTCGTCGTCCTCGGGCAATCGGTAGTGGGTACGGCCAATCGGCTGCAACACGTCCGGAATCTCGTCCACAGAACTCCCGTCGAATAGAACAGCGAGGAACTTCGACTCACGTGATGCTGCTCGCGAGTAGAGCTCATGCGTAATGAAACTTCCCTCCCATCTGGCGCCTAGGCCTCCGATAAGTGGCGTTCTCGCTTCGACACGATCTCGATAGAGCGGAGATGCGATACAGAGCACGAAGTCGGCCGCCCGGACTTCATCTACCATCCACCGCGGCCAATCGAAACCCGGCTTGTTCTCGTGAAACTGATCAATCTCGGTCTCGATGCCTCGTGCCCGAAGCGATTGTGTTAACTCAAGCGCGCGTTCCCGATGTCCGGGAATCGTAGCTGCTTCGTGTGCGTAGGAAATGAACACTCTGGGAGATCTAGTCATCTACTGCGAGCCTCTGGAGTGAGAGTGCCGCTAGCGTGACTGAGTGGTTAGGCCCGAGCACTTCGCCCGAGAGTCGGAGTACTTGGTCGACCAACATCGCAGACCCTTGATCATCTCCGAGCGCATCAAGCACTTGAGCCAAGAGCAGTTGGGAACGAAGCGTGTTCGTGTGCGCCGCGCCAAGGGCCTTCTCGCTTATTTCGTATGAACTGACGGCCGCAAGGCGCGCGTCTTCTAACATGCCAGTTCGAAAGTTAAGTTCTGCAAGCACCGCCAAACTTTGGGCGACCGTGGGTGAATTGCCTAATGCCTCTCGCTGAAGGTCGATCGTTTGCATAAGAGCCTGGATCGCAGAGGCGGTATCACCCGCAAGATCCTGCGCCCGCGAAAGGAGCAGTAGAAGTTGAATGCTCCTTGTCGGGTCAGCCGAGCCAGCTTCAATAAATTCGGCCGCGGCGACCGCGGCCGCCTCCCGATACAGACCGAGTGCCAGAAGCGCTTCGGCCAGAGCGATGCTGGCGTCCATTGCTAGGTCCTGATGGTGGATTGGTTGGCCAAAAAGCAGCAGTCGCGCAGCGCGAATAGTTCCAATCGCGTCTGCGGGTTCGAGGCCTCTTGCGCTCTCGATAGCAAGTGAAACTGTGGCGAAAATCTCCTCCGAAACCCCCCTGCGAACGACTCGCGACATGACCCGATCGACTAGCGCCGTCACTTCGTTCTTGCTTAGCGGCTCAACCCAGCCCTCAGCGCGCATTCTGACTACGCCTCGCCTGAGCAGCGCTAATGCGCCAGCGTCATAGCCAATCGCGCCGGGCACATTGGCCAAAAAGACCCGATTGCCGTGGAATTGAACTGCGCCAGCGTCCCGCAATACCGAGAGCGCGCGCTCAGCCCTCTCGGCGGTAGCCAAAAGGTATGGATCTTCGTATTGATCTAGAAACAGCTCTCGTGGAAGGCCAGTCGGGCTCGCCCAGGAGAGAACTTGGACTATCCGCTCACCAACTACGCTGCCTTCAAGAGTCTCGTCAGGCCTATTCAACAATGAGGCGGCCGCCCCGGGGGCGGCGAGAAGTGATGCGAATAGCGGAGATCCATCAGCGAGATCCACGAGCTCGTCGGTTATCACGACGTCAGAATTACGCGCCAGCGTCAAACTTTTCGAGAGGATTTCGCGGGTTTCTGTTCGCGAGAGTCGCGCGGCAATCACCAGCGCTGGCAATGCTTTTGGTGGAGCTTGTCGAGATGTAATTATGACGACGTTGTAGTTCCGCTCGTGAAGCATGTCGCGGACGTCGTTCGGCAGCTCACCTTCTACCTCGTCGATCACGAGGAGTTGTGCCCCTCGACCAAAATATCGACGGCTCTCGTCCGCTAGTCGATCACGGAGTCGTCCGTACCTCAGCCATTCAACTGATTGCAGACGAGTCGCAAACAATTGAGCCGCGGCCGCGGCTGCGACGGTCTTGCCGGAACCCGGGACACCTTGCAACCAAATAACTCGATCACTCGGCCCCTGCTCAATTGCGGAAAGCACCTCCCTGACAAATCCCGTCTCGATAAACGCTTCGGGAAGAGACGGGACGCCACTGTAATTCCCCCGGGCTCGAAGATCACGCGCGGCGTCCACTATGAGGCGCGCAGCCGAATCTAGATCTCGCGTTTCATCGAGCGACAAGCCCTGAAAACTCCGGAGAGCGGCAGGCATGTCTCGATAACTCGCCTCGCGAGCTAAAACTGGCACGACAAGCGTGTGCCCCAGCCGAGCACGTTCTACTGCCTGTTCCGCTTCTACCGACAGCCAACGCGAAGGGCGAGGTCCCACCAGAAAGACGAACACATCAGAGCTGTCGTAGAAACCACTAATGCTTTCTACCCAAGACCCCCCGAACTCGTTTTGAACAGACGGTGTAATGACAGTTGCGCCATTTGCCTCGAGTTGGGTCTGGAGTCGCCTTGCAAGATGTAGATCTTCCACCGAGAACGTAAGACTGATTCTCAAAGACGTGTCAGAACGATCTGGAAGATCTATTTTTTTACGAGCAGCGTCGATCCATTTCCTGTCGAACGCGCGTGCTTTGCGCGCTCCCTTGCGCGACCACCCAGGCTCTGGAAGATATCCGCTGCTTATCCAACGGCGGACAGTACTGTCGCTTACGCCAAGTGCGGCGGCCGCATCCGCCGTCGACATGAAATCCTGCACGATTGAGAAGCCTCTCATCGAAGTGGAACGCGGTCACAAAAGTTGACAGCAAATTCATTGCTGCATGACCATATCGCGTGCGAGCGATTTAGGTCAGTTGGCCCAAACGCGTCTCCTGGAAGACGCGGGCCAAAGATACCGCCCAACGACCAAAGGCGCCTTCCGAACTACTCAGGCCGCACGACGGAATTCGGGCAAGCGCGCGACGCGATTTGCGAGATAAACGGCGCAGGATTGCGCGTCCGATGTCTATTTCGATTTCACGCGATCGATGAACTCTGATACGACAAATCGTTGAATTGTTTTCCAGATGTGGCGTCGACCGCTGCGCCACATCTGTCGGCTGAGGAGCGGTACTGCGCGATATTTGTATTGTCGGCAGATGAGTAAAATAAAACGCCCACTCACGCGAGTGGGCGTTTTACGTCCCGTCGGTGGATTCGGCGAGATTTTTACACTGTGTGACCCCAACCGGATTCGAACCGGTGTTACCGCCGTGAGAGGGCAGCGTACTAGGCCGCTATACGATGGGGCCGTCACGACAACTAGACGAGTATGCCACACCTCGGAGGGCCGGACAAACCGGGCGGCTCAGCTGAAGGCGGGTGCCGTGAGGGGCGCGAGAATCTGCAACGCCCCCGGCATGATTCGAATCTCCGCGGGCAGCGGGCCGAGGGTCTCGCCGTCGGCGGTGGCCGAGATGCCATCCGCGTCAACGATCACATGCTTCGCATGCGTGATGCTCACGCGACGGTCACGCACGTGATCGCCCTTGTAGACCCGTGGGAAGATGCGCAGAAAGGACAGGCGGCTCAGCTTCTCGACGATGAGCACGTCGAGCAGCCCGTCGTCGACCTTCGCGTTCGGAGTGACCAGCATGCCGCCGCCGAGCGATTGGTTGTTGGCGACGGTGATGAGCGAGGCCTGGAAGGTAGACTCCACGCCGTCGAGGGTGAGCCGATAGGTGATCGGCTTCATCTTGGCGAGCTCGTAGACGAGGGCCAGGTTGTAGCGGCTTGGTCCCTTGGGATAGGTCCAGCGGTTGGCACGCTCGTTGACGATCGCGTCGAAACCGGCCGACACGAGGCAGCCGAACCAGGTCTTCGTCTGTTCACCCGTCTCGCGGTGAGCGTGGGTCGCGAGGCCGGCGTCGATGGCGCGGGGCTTGCGCTCGAGGGCGTCCGCGAGGATGCGGATCGCCTCCTCCGTGTTGTTGAAGGGAATTCCGAGGCCACGCGCCATGTCGTTGCCAGTACCCGACGGCACGATGCCGAGGGGCACCTTCGTGCCGGCGACGAGATTCGTGCCGAGGTTGACCATGCCGTCCCCGCCAACGACGACGAGGGCATCCGGCTTGGAGGCGACCGCCTTGCGTCCCGCCTCGAGCAGCGAGAAGTAGTCCTGCTCGATGAGAGGCTCGACGGTGTGGCCCATGCCACGCAGACTCGTGATGACCGCGGGCCCGACGTGCTTACCCTTGCCGAAGGACGCACTCGGGTTGACGGCTACGACAATGCGCTTCGGCTTCGTTGGCATTCGCTCATTATGAGGCCTTCGACCCCAAACGCAGGCGACGCAGCAGCTGCGCGTTGAGCGCCACCACAATCGTCGACACCGACATGAACAGCGCGCCGAGAGCCGGTGAGAGCAGGATGCCCGCGCCGAAGAGCACGCCCGCGGCGAGCGGGATGCCCACCACGTTGTATCCAGTCGCCCAGAACAGGTTCTGCTGCATCTTGCGGTAGGTGGCGCGGCTGAGCTTGATGGTGTCGAGAACGGCGCGGGGGTCGCTCGAGGCGAGCACGATCCCGGCCGACTCGATGGCCACATCCGTTCCCGCTCCGATGGCGATGCCGACGTCGGCGCGCGCCAGAGCGGGAGCGTCATTGACGCCGTCGCCGACCATGGCTACGCGGGTGTCGTCCTCCTGCAGTCCGGCGACCACATCGGCCTTCTGCCCGGGAAGCACCTCGGAGAACACCTCGTCGATGCCCAGCTGGCGCGCGACCGACTGCGCGACCGCGTGGGAGTCGCCCGTGAGCATCGCCACACGAATGCCCGCCTTCTTCAGCCGCGCGACGGCCTCGGCGGACTCCGGGCGCACCACATCGGACAGCGACACCAACCCGACGATCTGGTCGTCGACCACGACGAACACGTAGCCCGCGCCCGCCTGCCTCGCGGCGGCGGCCGCATGCACCAGATCGGACGGCGCACTGAGCCCCCGTGCCGTCACGTGCCGCTGGCTGGCGACGGTCACGCGCTGCTCGGCGACCGTCGCCTCGGCGCCGAGACCGGCGAGGGCGGTGAACTTGCTCGCCCGCGCGACCTTGAGCGCGCGCTGCTGTGCTTCGGCCACGATGGCGCGGGCAATCGGGTGCTCCGACTTCACCTCGACGGCAGCGGCGAGCGCGAGCACGTCGTCGACCGAGCGCCCACCCGCGGCGAGCACCTCGGTCACGCCCTGACGGCCCTCGGTGAGCGTGCCCGTCTTGTCGAAGAGCACCACCTGGATGCGACGGGCGTCTTCGAGCGCGGCGCGGCTGCGCACCAGAATGCCCTTCCTCGCCCCCAGCGCGGTGGAGATCTGCGCCACGAGCGGGATGGCGAGCCCGAGCGCATGCGGGCACGCGATGACGAGAACCGTCACCACGCGCTCGATGACGAACGCGGGGTCGGAGGGGTCGATCAGCCACCACGCCGCAAGGGTGAGGATGGCGGCCCCCAGAGCGACGTAGAACAGCCACGACGCGGCCCGGTCGGCGAGCATCTGCACCGCGGACTTGGAGGCCTGGGCGTCGGCGACGAGCTTCATGACGCCCGCGAGGGCAGTGTCCGATCCGGTTTTGGTCACTTCGATGGTGAGCGAGCCGGCCCGGTTGATGCTGCCGGCGACCACGAGGTCTTTCGGCTTCTTCGCGACGTCGACGGACTCGCCGGTGAGCAGTGCCTCGTCGACATCAGACTCCCCCTCGACGACGATACCGTCGGCCGGGATCGCGGCGCCCGGACGCACGATGACGTGGTCACCGACCGTCAACGACGAGACAGCGACCGTCATGACGTGGTCGCCGTGCACCAGGTCGGCCTCGTCGGGAATGAGCTTGGCCAGTTCGCCGAGGGCGTTCTGCGCACCCATGACAGCCGACATCTCGATCCAGTGGCCGAGAAGCATGATGGTGATGAGGGTCGCGAGCTCCCACCAGAAGTCCATGCCGGGGAATCCGACGAGCACCGCGATGGAGTAGCCGAAGGCGACGACGATCGCGAGCGAGATGAGCGTCATCATGCCGGGCTGGCGGGCACGCAGCTCGGCCCACGCGCCCCGCAGGAACACGAGTCCGCCGTAGAAGAACAGTGCAGTGCCGAAGACCGCGGGAATGAAGTCGCTGTACTCGAAGCGCGGCCCGGTGAGGCCGAGAATGTCTTGCAGACCGCGCGAGAAGACGAGGGTCGGGATGGTCAGCGCGAGGCTGATCCAGAACTTGCGCTTGAACTGCGCCGGGTCGTGGGCGCTGTGGTCGTGGGCGCTGTGGTCGTGGGCGCTGTGGTCCATTCCCGCATGCTCATCGTGATTCATGTGCTCGTGGTGGCTGTGATCCATCGTCATTCCCGGTTTCCGATCTCGTAGACACGCAGCAGCTCGTCGACCGCCATCTCTTTCTGCTCTCCCCCGGCGGCGAACATGTCACTCACATGGGTGCGTAGGTGGTTCTCGACGAGCAGCTTGTTCAGACTGCGCAGCGACTTCTGAATGGCGAGCGACTGCGTGATGATATCGACGCAGTACTGCTCGTCTTCGATCATCTTCTCGAGGCCGCGCATCTGGCCTTCGAGAATCTTGGTGCGATGCAGTGCTCGCTTCTTCAGGTCGTCAATCATGTCAAGAGTATACCCCCCGGGGGTACTGTCAGTTCTAGTGTTACGAGCATGAAGCTGACCAAGTTCGAGCATGCCTGCCTGATTCTCGAGGTCGCCGACGAGCGCCTCATCATCGACCCCGGAGTCTTCACGATGCCGCTCGGCGACTTCGGCGACGTTGTTGCCATCGTCGTCACGCACGAGCACGGCGACCACTGGACCCCCGAGCAGCTACAGCGCATCATCGAGCGCAACCCCGATGTCGTCATCTACGGCCCTGCAGGAGTGGTCGCGGCAGCGGGCGAGATCGCTGTCACCGAGGTCAAGGACGGCGATGAGATCGAGATCGGCGCCTTCAATCTCAAGTTCTTCGGCGAGAAGCACGCCGTCATCCACTCGTCTATTCCGGTGATCGACAACGTCGGCGTGCTCGTCAACGACGAGCTGTTCTACGGCGGCGACGCCCTCGTTGTTCCCCCGGCGAAGGTGAACACGCTCGCGGCCCCCGTCGGCGCCCCCTGGCTGAAGATCGGCGACGCGATGGACTATGTCGTGGCCGTCGCCCCGAAGCGCGTCTTCCCGGTGCACGAGATGGTGCTGTCGGTCGCCGGCAAGGGCATGGGCAACGACCGCCTCACCTGGGCGGCAGAGCAGGGTGGCGGCAGCTACTTCGTGCTGGAGCCGGGCGAGTCGCTCGACCTGTAGGCATCCCATTGCCGGTTGCTGTCCATGCCCCATACGACGGGCAGCATGACATCGGCGCCCGGTTCTGACGACAGCAGTGTTGCGATGAGCGCTGCCCAGTCGGGGTCTGCGGGCGGACGCGATCGCAGCTCAGCGATCACGTCGGCGTAGGGCCGCGTTAACTCGACCCGGTGAAACAGGTGGTCGCCGTCCTGCCAGATCTCCCAGCGCACCACCCCGGCCGCGCGCAATTCGTCGGCCGCGACCGCCGGCAGCCGGGAGTGCACCCGGGCATACTCGGCCGCCTTGCCCGGCGCTGTGGTCGTGCGGCGCGCCGCTACGTGCAGCTCAGCCACGACGCACCCCGTAGACCCGTTCGGCGGTGCCTGCGAGCACGGCATCGCGCTCCGTTGTCGCAGCGCCAAGCACCCCCAGAAGCGTGCTCACCTGCTGGTCTGGCCCTGCGCTGACCGGCCAATCGCTGCCAAACATCACCCGTTCAGCGCCGAACGCCGCAAGCACCTGCTCGGCGGTGACGCGCGACGGCGCCGCCGACACCTTTATATACGCGTGCGGATGCCTCGCCGCGTCCTCGATGAAAGCACACCACTGCGCGCTTCCGGCGGCCCCACCCCCGCAGTGATCGAGCACCACGCTGCCCGTAGCGTCGCCGAGCAGCCGGAGAGCAGCTGTCCACAGCCCGGCGCCGATCAGCAGGTCGAGAGGATACGCGTAGGAGCCTCCCGGCCGGTCGGGGGTCGTTCGGTAGCCCACAATGCCGGCGAATCGCTCGGCACCCTCGAGTCCTAATGGCGCGATGAACCCGCGGACCCACGAGTTCTCGTTCACGAGCGCCTGCATCGCGCGCGCCTCGGCGACAGGGTCAGCGGCGCCAGCCTCGACGAGGATCGCCGACCAGTCGCTGTGCTGCTGCGCGCCGAGAGGCACGACCCGGTCACCGAGCCAGGGGTAGCGCAGTCCGTCGACGAAGACGTGACGGTGGCTGTCGAGAACGCGGAGGCTCATAGAGGCAGTATCGCGTCATCGGGTAGCAGGCCGAGGTCGCGCAGCTCGGCCCAGACGGCAGACGGAACCTCAGCCCCCCACACGGCGAGATTGTCGCGCACCTGGCTCTCGCTGCTGACGCCCAGCAGTGTCGCGCTGACCGCGGCGGGAGCGGAAGAGAAGGCAACCGCCAGCTCGCGCAGGGTGACGCGATGCTCGAGCGCGACGCGCTGGATGGCTCTGGCGCGCGCCAGCCGCTCAGCACTTGCCGGACGGTAGTCGTAGCTGGCGCCGTCTCGGGGGTTGGCGAGGATGCCCGAGTTGTAGACGCCGGCGATGACGACGTCCACACCGCGCTCCACACACTCGGGGAACAGCTCGCGGGCCGCGCTGGCATCGAGCAGCGAGTAGCGACCGGCAATGAGCACGACATCGAGATCCGACTCGCGGATGAAACGCAGAGGCACCTGCCACTGGTTCATTCCCGCGCCAACGGAGCCGATCACGCCCTGGTCACGCAGCTCGATCAGCGTCGGGATCGCGGTAGCGAGTGCTTCATCCGCGTGGTTGTCCGGGTCGTGCACGTACACCGTGTCGACGCGGTCGACGCGCAGCCGGGCGAGGGATGCCTCGAGGCTGCGCAGCACGGCGTCGCGGCTGTAGTCGAAATGCCACTCGCGGGCGTCCGGGTCGACAGTGCGACCCACCTTGGTCGAGAGGGTTACCGTCGACCGATCGACACCGGCCAAGGCCTCGCCGAGCGCGAGCTCGGCCTGACCGAGTCCGTAGTAGGGGGCGGTGTCGAAGCAGCGCACCCCCGCGTCCCGCGCCGCAGTGACGGCCGCAGTCGCCTCTGCGCCGGGGATCAACGACGCGGTGCCGAACGCGAGGCCACTACTCACTCGGGCGACCGTCTGCCTCCCACTGGAGGTACTCCGCTTCACCGACCTCATCGAGTGGGTAGTAGCGGCGCAGGGCTCCACCCGCCTTGAGCTTCATGCGCGAGAACACCTCCCACTCGTCATGTTTGGTGCCCGCCTCCAGGATCGCGGCTGCCTTCTTGATCGGCACCACGACCGCCCCATCGTCGTCCGCGATGATGAGGTCTCCGGGGATCACCAGCGCACCGCCGACCGCCACTGGCACGTGGTACGCCCACGCGAACAGGGTGCCCTGCGAGGCGTAGTGCGGCGTCGCGCCCAGCGACCACACCGGAGTGCCGCTTTCGCGCACCTTCTGGGAGTCGCGGATGCGGCCGTCGACGACAATGCCGAGACCGCCGCGGTTCTTGAAGTTGTACGCCAGCATCTCGCCAACGACGCCGGAGCGTCCAGAGCCGTACGCCTGAACGACGAGCACGTCGTTCTGCTGCACCTCGTCGAGGACGGCCCAGAGAGCGGTCGAGCGCTCGACGTACTCCTGAGTCTCGCCGGCATCCGTGTAGATGTCTTCACGCAGCGGCATGAACTGCAGCGTCACCGCGCGACCGACGACACGGGTGCCCGGCAGATTCGTGGTCGGACCCTCGATGTAGCTGCGCGTGATGCCCATGCGGTGCAGCTGGGCGGATGCTGTCGCCGAGCCGATGGACTGGAATGCCTCGAGCAGGTCGGGGTCGATCGGCGCGATGGCCGGTCCCTTGACGGGCAGCGACCAGACGCCTTCGATGCGGCGCGCTGCGGGAACCTCGCTCATCGGTACACGTCCACTCCGTAGTGACCTTCGACATATGGGTACGTCTGCTCGAGGTCGTCGATGAGCGTCACGCCGAGACCGAGGTCGTCGGCCACCCGCACCACGCCGTCGTGCACGCGGGTGCCGCCGTCGATCATGTCCCAGACGAGGGGTCCCTGGGCCTTCGACTCCTCAACCATGAGGCCGTTCGGCAGCGCGGCGACCGCGTGCGCGTTGGCCATGGCCATGACCCCGTTGTGCCACGAGTGCGGAACGATGTCGATGCCGTAGCGCTCTGCCGCCTTGCCGATGGCGATCAGCTCGGTGATGCCGCAGACGCCCGCGTCGGGCTGGGCGATGTTGTACGCCCCGCGCTCGAGCCACGGGCGAAACTGCTCGAGGGTCGTGAAGGTCTCACCCCCAGAGATGCGCAGGTCGACCGAGTTGGTGATCGCGATGTAGCCCTCGAGGTCTTTCTTGGCGATGGGCTCCTCGAAGAACAGGGCTCCGCGCTCATCCAGCCCGTAGGCAACCTCCTGGGCCTCCTCGCGGCTCAGGCGGCTGTTAGCATCAACCGCGAGGCCGATGCCGTCACCGACCTCGGCGCGAACCAGGTCGAAGAGGGCGAGAAAGCGCTCGGGGGTGACGCCATCCCAGGCCCAGCTGGTACCGAGGCGAAACTTGACCGCAGAGTAGCCCTGTGCGACGTAGCCAACCACATCGTCGACGAGCGCGCGCTGGTCGCTCGTACGCCAGTCGTAGCGCACGCCGCCCGAGGCGTAGAACTTCACCTCGTCGTCGGCGCCGGGGTTGATGAGGCGACTCACCGGCAGGCCCTTGGCGCGGGCCCGGGCGTCCCACAGGGCACAGTCGATGGCCGAGACCGCGTAGTCGTAGGCCGACTCGATCGGGCGGGCGAACGATGTGCCGGTCGGGCGAGGCACGATGCTCGGGTCGTCGAGATCTGCGCCGATGAGTGTGGGCGCGAGCCAGTTCACCCAGTCGGCGATCTGCACGGGGTTGCCGTAGGCGCAGGCCTCGCCGAGGCCGATGATGCCCTCGTCTGTGGTGATGGTGACGAGCGATAGGTCCGCCTTGACGCTACGGAAGGTGTGCGTGAACCACTGCTCGTCGCGCCCGTGCATGCGGGTCGCGTTGGTCGTGGTGACGTCGGTGATTCTCATAGTGCGGTCAGGCGCTTTCTCGAGGAACGAAACGAAACGGATGCGGCGGTCATCCCTTGACCGAACCCTCGGTGAGCCCGTCGATGAACTGTCGCTGCATGATGAAGTAGGCGATCATCACCGGCAACACCGCGACGAGCAGGCTGCCGAAGACGCTGCCGTAGTCGGAGTTGAACTGACCGACCGACGAGTAGATGCCGGTCGTGACCGTCTTGCCGCCCGACGGCCCGAGGATGATGAGCGGGTCGAGGAAGTTGTTGAACGACGACAGCCCGGTGAAGATCGCGATGGCGGCCGTCGCAGGCTTGAGCACCGGAAAGATGATGCGCCAGTAGGTGGTGAAGGCACCGGCGCCGTCAACGGTCGCTGCCTCATCCAGTTCTCGTGGAATGGAGCGGATGAAGCCGACATAGATGAAGATCACGTACGGAATGTGCAGCGCGGCCAGATAGGCGATGAGGGCGAAGAGCGTGCCGTCGATGCCAAGGAACTGGAACACCCGGGTGACCGGGATCAGCAGCACCTGCGAGGGGATCAGGATTCCGGCGATGAGCACGACGTAGAGCAGCACGGCGGAACGTCGCACCGACCGCGCGAGCACGTACGAGATCATGCCGCCGGCCAGCAGCGCAAGCCCGACCGAACCGATCGTGATGATGATCGTGCGACCAAAGGATCCGACGATGTCGAGCTGCGGGTTGGTGATCGCCGAGATGACGTTGTCGAGGGTAAGCCGGTCGGCCGGGATCGACAGGGGTGCGCTCTGAATGTCGGCGTTGGTCTTGAACGCGCTGATGAACATGATGTACACCGGCACGAGGCTGATCAGCAGGAACGGGAACAGCGCGACGTGACGGCCGATCGCGGCGGCGGGGCGAAGTTTCACAGGACGTCCTTTTCACGGCGGCGGAGCAGGTAGATAAGCACACCAGCGACGATGGCAACGGAGACCATGAGCACGGTGGCGTAGGCCGATCCCCGGCCGAGGAACCCGAGGCTGAATGCCTCGGTCACAACCCGATAGGCGAGGGTCTGGGTGCTGCCGCCCGGCCCCCCCGCGGTCACCGCCAGGATGCGGTCGTACTCGCGCATGTTGAAGATGAACACGGAGACGACGTTGACCGTCAGCACCGGTGCGAGCATCGGGAACGTCACATGGCGGAAGGTCGACCAGGTGCCGGCACCGTCGACGATCGACGCCTCGATGAGGGACTTGGGGATGTTCTGCAGGCCCGCGAGGTAGAGCACCATGTTGAAACCGAGGCTCTGCCACACGATCACCCAGATGACCGAGGCGAGGGCCGACTCGGGTTGACCGAGGAACTCGACTGGCGGGATGCCAATCGAGCCGAGCAGCTGGTTAATAATGCCGCCGTAGTCGAGCAGTGTGCGCCACAGGAACCCGACGATCAGCGGGCTGAGCACCATCGGCAGGAAGAAGATCGAGCGGTAGAGCGAGGTGAGCACCCCGGCCCGGTTGAGCAGCAGCGCGAGGCCGAGGCCCACCAGGTTGAGCAGGATCGTCGATGAGATCGCGATGGTCAGCGTCACGACAACCGCGCGGCCGAAGCCCGGAGTGGCAAAGAGGCGCGTGTAGTTCGCGATGCCGACGAAGTTGGCATCGAAGCCCGAGCCGCGCCAGTCGGTGAAGCTGAAGTAGAACGACAGCAGCAGCGGAACGGTGATGAGCACGGCGACCATGACCAGAGCCGGCATCGACATGAGCGAGCGGGTCAGCGAATCACTGAGCCCTCGAGATCGGAATCGTGTCATCGGCGTCCTCCATTGGACTATCTGCAGTACGGCGGAACGGTGGTGCGAGATGCTGCGCAACGTTCTGCCACAATAATGACAACGTTTGCGCAACTTGTCAACGCGAGGGCTGGATGAGACGGCAGGCCCACCTAGGAGGGCGCGATACCCGTCGACTCCCGCACCACGAGCCCCGTCGGAAGCGCCACGCGCTGACCCGGCTCCGCGTCGGGGTTCTCGATGAGGTCCACCAGCAGATCGACCGCCGCGCGCCCGATGCGGTTCGACTCGACGCGAATTGTGGTCAACGCCGGGCTGATCATGGAGGCGTAGGGAAAGTCACTGCCGCCGATGATGCTGAGGTCGGCGGGGCAGCTCATGCCGCGAGCGCGCATCTGCGAGATCATGCCGAGCGCCATCTCGTCGTTGAAGGCGATCGCCGCGGTAACGCCCGAGGCGACGACGGGCTCGAGGGCTGCGGCTCCCCCCTCCGCGGTCGTGGAGTATGGACCGAACTCTGTTACGTCGATGCCGTAGGCGGCGGCATCCGCTTTAAGCACCTCGAGGCGATAGCGGTTCGCCCACGAGAACTCGCTTCCGCTGAGATAGCCGATCGATCGGTGGCCGAGGGCGACGAGGTGGGCGACGGCCTGACGGAGTCCAAGGGCGAGGTCGGCGCGCGCCGAGGCAACGCCCTCTGCCTCGCGGTTGACCACCACCGCATGGCCCTCGGAGGCGTAGGAGGCGAGGTCAGCATCGGTCGTGGCGGCCGCGACGGGATGAATGATCAGGCCGGCGGTGAGGTGCGAAATCTCGCGGACGACATCGCGTTCCAGGCTGGCGTCATTGTCCGCATCTGCCAGCAGCACGATGTAACCGCGCGAGCGTGCGCGACCCTGCACGCCCTTGAGCAGCGAGGTGAAGAAGGGGTTAGCGATGTCAGGAACGACGAGGCCGATGGTATTCGTATGGCCGGTGACGAGCGTCTTCGCGGCCTGGTTGGGCACGTACCCGAGATCGCGGGCGGCGCGCATGATGAGTTCGCGCGTGGCTGCGCTCACGCGTCCCTTCTGCCCGAGTGCTCTCGACACTGTCGAGATGGAGAGCCCGGTGGCGTCGGCGACGGTCTTGATGGTGGCGACCACGCGGTGTTCTCCTTCCGGTTGCGGCCTAGCAGCCGATCCTAGTGGCGAGATAGCCCACAGGGGCCGACGCGGCGACGCGTCGACCCCCGGGTCTGTGTATGGCTTGGCGCTACTCCTGGTTGGAGTCCCACCATTGGTCGAAGCCCTCGGCGTAGGACTCCGGCGTAAGGTCACCGAGAATGAGTGACTGCGCTGACGTCGTCAGGAAGTCGGCGAAGCCGGGCGGCGGAACCGCGTCGCCGGATCCGGTGCGGGAGGCAACGAACTTCACCTTGGTGAGAAGGTCAGCGACCTGCGGTAGCGGACCAGAGAGTTCGTAGGTGACGGGCTCGGTGGCGTTGGAGAACAGGCCGTCCTTGGCCAGCTGCTTGCTGACGGCATCCTTATTCTGGGTGACATAGGTGAGCAGCTTCTTGGCCTCGGCCGGGTGCTCGGAGTCGGCCGAGATCGCGTAGTTGAGAGAGAACTCGACGCTCAGCGCAGCGTCACCGCTCTTCGTCGGCATGGGGAACACGCCGACCTCGAAGGGCAGGTCGGCCGCGGCCAGCGTTGCGCCGTACCAGACACCCATGGGGTAGATGCCGCTACCACCGGCGATGAACTCCTGGCCGCCGGCATCGGCGCCCTTCGAGAGCACGCCCTCGCCGAGGAGCCCTTCCTTGTTCCAGCCGTCGAGCATCTTGGCGTTGTCTTCCCAGCCGCTTCCGGCGAAGGTCACGTCGCCGGCGAGGCGCTGGGCGTACCAGTCGTTGTCCTCATCCATCACGCGCGGGAGCGCCATCGAGGCAATCTGGAATCCGCTGGTCCACTCGCCAGTGAAGGCGAAGGGAACCGGAGTGACGCCCTCGAGGGCGTGCACGGCCTCGTCGAGCTCCTTGGTCGTCGACGGCGGAGCCTCTGGATCGAGGCCTGCCGCGGTGAAGAGGTCCTTGTTGTACCAGAGCAGGCTCTGCGGCTGCAGTGCGGTCGGCACGTAGTAGTTCACACCGTCGAGCTTGATGTCGTCGACATTGCGGAAGGGCTCGACGGAGTCGGCGTCAAGCGGGGCGAGCGCGCCGAGTTGCGCCAGGTCGGTGTTGAGAACGGTCAGCACGTCGGGCAGCTTGCCGGCCGCATAGAGCGTCTTGCTGAAGGCGTTGAAATCCTCTGCGCTGCCGGTGTTGTACTCGACGTTGATGTTGGGGTTCTCTGCCTCGAAGCCATCGACGATCTCGCCCCAGAACTCGGCGGTGAGGTTCGCCGATGTAACGGGCATGAACTCGATCGTGACCTTGCCATCGTCAGCCGCGGACGAACATCCACTGGCGACGAGGGCAACAGATACACCGATGGCGGCGGCTGTAGACAGCCTGCGTGCCGTGGCGCGTGCGAACATGTGTGCTCCTTGATTTCCTCTTGGTTCTGCGTTGAACACGAGGCGATTCCGTCGAGGCAAACAGACATCATCGTCCCAATGCACTAGGTAGCGAAAGTATGCGAACGTTTGCGCATAATGTCAACCTTTTGCGCAAACGATGCACAAATGCACTATCCGCCGTAGTGCAGGCGGTCGGGGTTCGGCCCCTCGGGCGACGCCAGTTCGGTATAGCCAAGGCTGCGCGAGATGGCCTCGGCGGTACCAGCGACGAGGGCTCCCAACTTCGGCAGCAGCGGCCGCACCCGGGTGGACACGCCCGAGATGCTGATCGCGCCGACCGGCCGGCCCGTGTGGTCGAGCACGGGAGCGCCGACGCAGGTGCTTGCCTCATCGAACTCCATGAGGTCCTGCGACCAGCCACGGGCGATGGTCGCGCGCACCTCTGCCTCGATCCCTTCGGGGGTCCAGATGGTGTGCGCGGTCTTCGGGGTGAGCAGCATCGTCGAGACGAGCGCCGTGCGCTCCTCCGGCGGCAGGGCTGCGAGGTACGCCTTGCCGACCGCCGTGCAGTGCATGGGGCGCCGTGCTCCCACCTCGACGTTGACCGACACCGACTGCGGACCCGGGTCGCGGTAGATGAACACCATGTCGCCGCCCCGAGGGATTCCGAGGCCGATCGACTCCCGCGCCTGGTGCACGAGGATGCGCAGGAAGGGAGGCGAGACTCGTGCGACATCGCTCGTCTCGATGACCGAGAGCGCCATACGTGCCACCGCCGGACCCAGACGCCACATACCCTCGGTGCCGGCATCGTCGATGTAGCCCTTGCGGCGGAGGCGCTCCATCATGCGATAGGCGGTGCTGCGGCTCAGCCCGAGCTCCGCGGCGACCTGCGACGGACTCGCTGCTCGCACAACCGCGAGGTAGTCGAGAATCGCGAGGGCGCGGTCGAGGGCCGTGCTGCCGTCGCCAGAGTTCCCACTCGGTGGGACGCCGTCATCGGAGGCGTCGGGACGGGTGGGAAATGTCTCTGGGTCGGTCGGTTGCACCAGTTGCCTTCCGTAAGCTGATGCGCAATCGTCCCACGATGAGGGACAGGATCCCCAAATTTGGGACGCATCGCCGCGAACACCCGGAGGAATCACGCCATGACCAGCTCCCCGCAGCCCGCCCTCGACGCCGGCGTGATCGCCACACTCAGGCAGGTGAGCACCGCGACACTCGCGACCCAGCTCTTCCGTCGTGGCTTCCGCCAGCAGTTCCTCGTCGGGGTTAACGCGCTTGGTCCGGTCACCGAGCGCGTGGTCGGCGAGGCCTTCACCATGCGGTTCATCCCCGCTCGCGAAGATATCGACACGCTCGACAGCCTGCCGGGCAAACTCAACCTGCAGTGGCAGGCGGTCGAGCAGATCAACGCGGGTCAGGTCATGGTCGTCGACAGCATGAGCAGTATCGAGGCGGCGACGGCGGGCGACATGCTCGTGGCCCGCGCCATGCTGCGCGGCGTCGCCGCGTTCATCACCGACGGCGCATTCCGCGATGGCGCGGAGATCAGCGCGCTGCCTATTCCCACCTTCTCGCGGGCGGTCACGTCGACGACCCGCCTCAGCAGCTTTCACGTCGCCGATCTGCAGGTTCCCATCGGCTGCGCCGGGGTGGCCGTCTACCCGGGCGATGTCATCGTCGCCGACGCGGACGGCGTCATCGTCATCCCTCGGCATCTGGCCGAAGAGATCGCACAGCCGGCGCTAGAGCAGGAGCGCCTTGAGGCCTACCTGCACACCCGGGTGCACGCCGGAGAGGCGCTCTGGGGTGTGTACCCGCCCAACGAGCAAACACTCGCCGACTATGCCGACTGGACCCGATCGAATGCGGAGGTTGCACGATGAGCGAGCTCGCGACGCAGTATGAGGCCACCATCCGCCGATATTTCGATGGCTGCAACGAGGCGGATGTCGAGAAGATGACCGCGTGCTTCACCCCGGATGCCGTGCACTACTTTCCTCCCGCTGCCTACGGCGGCGCGTGGCGAGGCGGCCGCCTCATCGCGGAGCGCTGGGCAGAGTTCGTCGCAACCAAGGGCTCTGCGTGGAGCATCGACCGCCTCGTGGTCGCCCCCGAGTCTCACCAGGCGGTGATCGAGTGGACTCACTTCAAGACCGCCGAGGGCACGATCCTGCGCGGTGACGAGTGGTACGTCTTCGATGCCGAGTCGGGGCTGATCAGCGAAATCCGGGCGTATTACGCCTCACCACTCGATCCAACCCGGCCGCTCTCGGAGCTCGCCGACTACGACTACGCGGGGCGCGGGTACGCGCTCGAGAGTCCCGTGCCGCGCCCGAGAGGAGGACAGAAATGAACGCACGACTCGAGGGGCGAACCGCCTTCGTCACCGGCGCCGGCCGCAACATCGGCAAGGCAATCGCTCTTGCGCTGGTCGCCGAGGGGGCCAGCGTCGCCGTCGCCGACATCAACGGTGAGAGCGCCGAAGCCGTCGCTCAACAGATCCGCGACGCGGGCGGCAACGCCGTCGCGGCCGTGGGAGACCTCAGCGACTTCGCCACCATCGACCGCATCTTCGGCGAGGTCGAGGCCTCGCTTGGCACGGTCGACCTGCTCGTCAACAACGCCTACGCGCGCATCGGCGAGACCAACTGGGCGTCGTTCCTCACCGTCGACCCCGCCGACTGGCAGCTCTTTGTCACCCGCAACATGAACATGTTCTTCGGCGCCACCCAGAGGGTGGCCCGTGCACTCGCCCTCGAGGGCCGGGAGGGCGCGATCGTCAACATCAGCACCAACGGCGCGGATCGTCCGCATCGCAACCACATCGCCTACGACTCCGTGAAGGGCGCACTCGACTCCTTCACGCGCGCCATCGCTGTTGACCTTGCCCCATGGCAGATTCGCGCCAACGGCATCCGCCCCGGAAACATCATGATCGAGGAGGAGCCGGATGAGGTGTGGCCCGGCGACAAGCGCGCGCTGCGCGGCGCCCAGATTCCCCTCGGTCGGCCTGGTGTCGGTGATGACATCGCGGGAGCGGTCGTGTACCTCGGGTCGAACGAGGCTCGCTATGTGACCGGGCAGATCATCAACGTCGACGGCGGCATGCTTACCCAGGGTCGTGCCCCGCAGGTCGAGATGGTCGAGGTGCGCACGCCAGAGAACATCGCTCCCTTCAGCCGAGGGCTGCTGGGCTGATGGGCTCGGTACTGAGCGTTGCTGCCCGCGGAGACGCGGCAGATGAAGTCGTCGCCACCGAGACGTCGGCCGCGGAGGTCGACGCGATTGTCGGCCGCGCGGCGGCGGCGTCTGCGGTTCTTGCCGCCGCATCCCGGGTCGATCGTGCCCGGCTGCTGCGATCCCTTGCGGATGCCCTCGAGGCAGACAGCGAGGCAATCGTCGCGGCCGCTGATCGGGAAACCGCTCTCGGCACCACGCGACTGACCGGAGAGCTGGCCCGCTCAAGCTTTCAGCTGCGGCTCTTCGCCGAGGTCATCGAGGACGGCCACTACCTCTCGGCCACGATCGACCACGCGGATGCGAACGCCCAGCCCGTCGCCCGCCCCGACCTGCGGCGCATGCTTGTGCCCATTGGGCCGGTGGCTGTGTTCAGCGCGAGCAACTTTCCCCTCGCGTTCAGCGTGCCGGGAGGAGACACTGCCAGTGCGATCGCGGCCGGCAATGCTGTTGTCGTGAAGGTGCACTCCGGACACCCGGCGACCTCCCTTCTCTGTGCCGCTGCGCTGCAACAAGGTGCGGCGGATGCGGGATTCCCCGCCGACACCGTCGCCCTCGTCTTCGGCACCGAGGCTGGGCGCACTCTCGTGCAGCACCCGGCCGTTCGTGCCGCCTCTTTCACCGGTTCCGTCGCCGGCGGGCGGGCGCTCTTCGACCTCGCCAGCGGGCGCCCAGAGCCAATCCCGTTCTTCGGCGAGCTGGGCAGCATCAACGCGCTCGTCATCACCCCGGATGCCCTCAGCGAGCGTGCGACGGAGATCGCCACCGGCCTCGCCGGCAGCTTCACTCTCGGCCTCGGTCAGTTCTGCACCAAGCCCGGCCTCGTGCTCGTGCCCGCGGGCACGGACTTCGCCGAGCAGCTGGCTCTCGCCGCGCCGACGACCGGCGGATCGATGCTCAACGAGCGCATCCGCTCGGGGTGGCTGGCGTCGGTCGACGCTCTGGGCGGCAGTGACGACGTCACGACACTGCTGCGCACGGCAGCGGTAAGCCTGTATTCGATGCCGGCCTCATCGGTGATTGCCACCGGTGGCGCATCCGTCGCGTTCGAGGAGTGCTTCGGCCCCTCGACGCTGCTTGTTGAGTATGAGAGCGCAGATGAGCTCGAGGCAGTGCTGCGACTCGTTCCCGGCTCGCTGACCGGCTCCGTTCATGCCGGCAGGGGCGAAGGCAGCCCCGGCTCGACCGCCGCTCTGGCCCTCGCACTGCTCACCGAGCGCTGCGGGCGGGTGCTGTGGAACCAGTTCCCGACCGGTGTCTCGGTGACCTGGGCAATGCAGCATGGCGGGCCATATCCAGCGACAACCAATGCGGCGAGCACCTCCGTTGGTGCCGCAGCGATTCTGCGCTTCCTCCGTGCCGTCGCCTATCAGAACCTGCCCGCTGCGCTGCTCCCCCTCGAGCTGCGCGATGACAATCCCACCGCGGTGCCACAGCGCATCGACGGAAAACTGTAGAGGCGCCATCCATGTACTTTCTTGTTACCGCAACCGACTTCACTGACGCCGATGCGCCTGCCCGGCGCAACGCCTCCCGTCCCCAGCACCTGCGGGGGCTGGAGCAGCTTGCCGCCCGCGGAGAGTTTCTCAGCGGCGGAGCCGTGCGTGACGAAAGCGGTCGCGTAATCGGCTCGAGCGCGAACGTGCGCTTCGACGACGAGGCTGGCGTGCAGGCATGGCTGAAGCGCGAGCCCTATGTGACCGACCGGGTGTGGGAGCACGTCGAGGTCGCGCCGATCGCGCTGCTGGACGTTGCCGTCGAGCCGCGCTCGATCGTCACGGCGGTGCGGGTCACGCCGATCCTCATCGCCGACGGACCGCTGCTCAACATGCAGGGCGTGCACCAGCCGTACACGCCGCGCTCCATCGTCGAGGTCGAGACTGCCGACGGCACCATCGGGCTCGGTGAGTCCTACGGCGACGACGACTACCTGCAGGTGTTTACCGACTTCGCCGCACGCCTCGTCGGAGAGTCGGTGCTCTCGCCCAACCGCCTGTGGACGCTGGCGGAGCAGTTCGTCACGGTCGAGTCATCCCCCTCGAAGCTTGTCGACAACCTGCCGAGCCACAACGTCTTCGGCGACAACAGCCTGCACAAGCTGCGCGCCACGGTTGTCTCGCTGTTCGAGGTCGCCTTTCTCGACGCAAGCGGCCATCTCCTCGGCGTACCGGTGCACGAGCTGCTCGGCGGCAAGGTGCGCGACCGCATCGACTTCGCGGCATACCTGTTCTACCGCTGGGCCGAGCACCCGACAGAGGGCATGCCGTCAGACGAGTGGCCAGAGGCACTCGACCCTGCGGGTATCGTCGCGCAGGCACAGCGCATGATCGACCTGCACGGCTTTCACTCGCTCAAGCTCAAGGGCGGCGTCTTTCCTCCTGATGAGGAGATCGCAGCGGTGCGCGCCCTGCACGACGCCTTCCCCGATGTACCGGTGCGGCTCGATCCGAATGGCGCGTGGTCGGAGGAGACCAGCATCCGCGTCGCGCGAGAACTCGATGGCGTCATCGAGTACCTCGAGGATCCCGTGGTTGGCCGCGCCCCGATGGGCCGCGTGCACGAGACCACGGGCATGCCGCTTGCCACCAACATGTGCGTGACCCGGCTGGAGGAGATCCCCGAGGCGGTCGCCCTCGGCTCGGTGCAGGTGCTGCTGACCGACCACCACTACTGGGGCGGCCTGCGCGCCACGCAGAAGCTGTCGGCCATCTGCTCCACCTTCGGCATGTCGCTGTCGATGCACTCGAACAGCCACCTCGGCATCAGCCTCGCCGCCATGATCCACGCGGCCTCCGTCGCCGACGGCCACCTGCACGCCTGCGACACCCACCGACCATGGCAGACGGATGACGTGATCACCGAGCCGCACACCTTCACCGACGGCGCGATCATCGTCTCTGACGCGCCCGGCCTCGGCATCACACTTGACCGGGACGCCCTCGCAGCCCTGCACGAGCGCTGGCTGCAGAGCGACGTGCGCAGCCGCGACGATGTCGCCGCTATGCAGGTGCGTTACCCCGAGTTCGAAAAGCCGCCGGTGCCGCATTGGTGACCGGCGCGATCGCGGACGGCCTGCACCTCATCGAGGTGCCGCTCGGCACGCGCCGCAACAGCATCTATCTGATCGAGGGCAGCGACTCACTGCTGCTCTTCGACACCGGCGTCGCTGGCCAGCTCGAGCAGTACCTGCTGCCATACCTCGCCGGCATTGGCCGCAGCGTCACCGAGATCAGCCATGTCATCGTTTCGCACTGCGACATCGACCACTGGGGCGGAACCGCCGACGCCCGGCGCCTCGCCCCGCAGGCGCAGCTGCTCGCCCACGCCGATGACGCCGTGCTGATAGGCCACACCGAGCTCACCATCGCCGACCGCTACCAGGAGTTTCAGTACGACCATGGCATCGGCTGGAATGCGGACTTTCTCGAGCTGCTGCACGAGCGCTCCAGCCCTGTCGAGCTCGACGGCCACCTCGAGGCTGGCGAGCGCATCGACCTGGGCGGCCGCACGGTCGAGGTGCTGCACGTGCCCGGCCACTCGCGGGGGCACCTCGCGCTGTGGGATCTGACGGCATCCGCGCTGATTGTCGCTGATGCGCTGCTCGGGGACGGGGTTCCTGACTATGCGGGCGTGCCGGCTCTGCCGCCGAACTACCGCTACCCAGCGGCCTATCTCGCGACCAGCGCGCTGCTCGCCTCGTACGACGCCGACTGGCTGCTCACCGCGCACTACGCGCCGAAGCGCCCACCGGAGGCCGCGCGATTCATCGCCGCCTCTGCCGCCTACTGCGAGCTCGTCGAGCGCCTTCTCCTCGGCGAGCTCGCACCAACCCCCGCGACCGTCATCGACCTGGTGCGCACGCTGCAGCATCGCCTCGGCCCGTGGCCAGAGGGTGAGGTCGACTTCGGGGTGGCCAGCATGCTCGTCGGCCATCTGGAGGAGGCCGTCATCGCCGGCACCGTCACCACCGAGCGCACCCCGCAGTCTCTGCTCAGCTATCGATTGAAAGGCACGACATGAAGCTCGCCCGACTTGGCCCTCTCGGCGCGGAGACACCCGCGGTGCTGCACCGCGGCGTCTACTACGACCTCTCTGCGCTGACCGCGACGATCGACGGCGACTTTCTTGAGAGCGGCGGCATCGACCGGGTGCGTGCAGCCCTCGGCAGCCTCCCCGAGCTTGCCGACGCCGACAGTCTGCGCGTTGGCTCTCCCATCGCTCGCCCAAGCGCCGTCATCTGCATCGGGCAGAACTACGCTGCCCACGCCCGGGAGTCGGGGTCAGAGCCACCGACCAACCCGATCATCTTTCTGAAGACCCCTAACACGGTGGTCGGCGCCAACGACGGGGTAACAATCCCCCGCGGCAGCAGCAAGACAGACTGGGAGGTCGAGCTCGGCGTCGTCATCGGAACTCGCGCCTCGTACCTCGACTCCCCCGCTGACAGCCGCGCGCACATCGCCGGCTACGTGGTGGCCAACGACGTCTCGGAGCGCAGCTTTCAGATGGAGCTCTCGGGTGGACAGTGGTCGAAGGGCAAGAGTGCGCCGGGCTTCAGCCCGCTCGGTCCGTGGCTCGTCACCACCGACGAGGTCGACGCCCAGTCGCTTGGCCTGCGCAGCTGGGTCAATGGCGAGCCGCGCCAGAACTCATCGACAGCCGACATGATCTTCACGGTCGATCACCTCGTCTGGGATCTCAGCCAGTACCTCACCCTCGAGCCTGGCGACGTGATCCTCACCGGCACCCCGCAGGGCGTCGCCTTCGGCGGCCTCTTCCCCTACCTGCGCGAGGGGGATGTGGTCGAGATCGAGATCGACGGCCTCGGCCGCCAGCGCCAGGTCTTCACCGCGTGGAGCGCGTGATGGGCAGCCTCGACGGGCTCGTCGCCGTCGTGACCGGCGGCAACTCTGGCATCGGCGCGGCGATCGTGGCGCGGCTCGCAGCCGACGGCGCCCAGGTTGCGATTCTCGACATCAACGTCGACGGCGCCCCGACGCAGCACCTGGCGGTGCGAACGGATGTCGGCGACAGCGACTCCGTCATTGCCGCGATCGCCGCGGTCGGCCTGCATTTCGGCCGCCTCGACATCGTCGTCAACAACGCCGGGATCGGCGCCATCGGCACCGTCGCCGATAACGATGATGCCGAGTGGATGCGCGTCTTCAACATCAACGTGCTCGGCATGGCCCGTGTCGCACGGGAGGCACTGCCGTGGCTGCAGAGGTCGCCGAGCGCATCGATCGTCAATTGCGCGTCCATCGCGGCGACCGCCGGCCTTCCGCAGCGCGCGCTGTACAGCGCGACGAAGGGCGCGGTGCTCGCTCTCACCCGGGCGATGGCCGCCGATCACCTTCGGGAGGGCATCCGCGTCAACTGCGTCAACCCCGGCACGGCCGACACCCCGTGGGTGGGCCGGCTGCTCGACTCTGCCCCAGACCCGGTGGCCGAGCGTGCGGCCCTTGAAGCGCGCCAGCCGCACGGACGACTCGTCGACCCCGACGAGGTGGCCGATGCCGTCGCCTACCTGGCGAGCCCGCGCGCCGCCTCGACGACGGGCGTCGCCCTCGCCGTCGACGGTGGACTGCAGAACCTGCGGCTACGCCCCGAGTAGCGCGTCGCCCGCGGCGAGCAGCGCGGCCAGCTCGGCGAGGTGCTCTGCCGACGGGTCGCGCAGTGGCGCACGCACCGAGCCAACGTCGAGGCCGCCGAGGCGCACGCCCGACTTGACGAGCGAGACGCCGAAGCCGGGTACCCTGTCGCGCAGGCGGGAGAGCGGAAAGTAGAACTCGCGCAGCAGACGCTCGCGAGCGGGCTCATCGCTGTCGCTATATGCACGGTAGAACGCGGTCGCGATTCGCGGTGCCATGGCGAACACCGCCGAGGAGTAGAGCGGAATGCCCAGGCCGCGGTACGCGGCCTGCGACAGCTCCGCGGTGAGCAGCCCGTTGAAGAACTGAAAACCGTCGCGGCCGGTCGCAGTCACGGCGGTGACGATGTCTTGGGCGAGGGCAACATCCCCCGTGCCGTCCTTGAAGCCGATGACTTTCGGGTTGGCGGCGAGGTGGGCCATTGCGGCCGCCGTGTACTGGGCGGTGCCGCGGTGATAGACGATGACGGGCAGCGGCGAGGATGCGGCGATCGCCTCGACGTATGCCACCAGCCCGTCGACGGGGCCGCCGATGAGGTACGGCGGCAGCACGAGCAGGGCGTCGGCGCCGGCATCCGCCGCGCTGCGCGCACACGCGCGGGCGTGGGCCAGCTGGCCACCGGTGCCGGCGACGACCGGCACGCGGCCGTTGACGGTGCGCACGGTCTGGGCGACGACGGCGGCGACCTCGGCCGCATCCATGGAATTGAACTCGCCAGTGCCGCAGGCGGGGAAGACGCCGCCGGGCGCATGCTCGAGGCGATCGGCGACGTGGGCGTCGAGCAACCCGAGATCGACGCGGTCGTCGGCGTCGAAGGGGGTCACAGGAAAGAACAGCACCCCATCGAAGGCGATCATGCGGTCACCTCGAAGGCGTGGGAGGCGACGAGCCATTGGCTCAGCGCTGCCTCATTGACCTCGACACCGATGCCGGGGCCGGGTGGAATCGCAACCTCGCCGTTCGTCGCCGAGATTGGCTCGTGCAGCACTCCGTCGCGCAGCGGGTTCTCTCCGCGATCGAGCTCGAGCAGCGGCGGGTAGGGGTTGAGCTCGCCGAAGGGCGTCGACGGCAGGGAGGCGATGAACTGCAGGCTCGCGGCCAGCAGCACCCCGGTGCCCCACACATGCGGTGCGACACGAATGTCGTACGCGGTCGCGAGCGACGCGATCGCCTTCGCCTCGGTGAAGCCGCCGCACACCGAGAGGTTGGGCTGGGCGATGTCGATGCGCCGGTTGCTGATTGGCTCGCGAAATCCGCGGCGGGTGTAGAGGGCCTCGCCCGCTGCCAGCGGAATGCCGCTAGCCCGCAGCAGCGGCCATCCGGTCGTGTCGTCGGGCAGCAGCGGCTCCTCGGCCCAGTGGATGCCGAAGGGCGCAATCGCGGCGAGCGACCGCACCGCGGTGTCAGCCGTCGCATTTGTGTTGTAGTCGACCATGAGCAGCCCCTTGTCGCCGAGCAGGTCTCGGGCGATGGCGACCCGTTCGAGGTCGTGGCTGAGTCCGCTGCCGATCTTGATCTTGGCGGCGTTGAAGCCCTCATCGACGGCGCTCTGCATGTAGTCGCGCAGCGGGCCGGCATCTCCGCCCTGGTGAAAGAAGCCGGTCGAGGCGTAGGCCGTCACGGTGTCGCGCACTGCGCCGCCGAGCAGCGACGATATCGGCACCCCGTAGGTGCGCGCTTGGGCATCCCACATGGCCTGGTCGATGCCGCTGAACCCGAGCACCGGAGCCCCTGCGCCGGTGAGGTGGTACGACCGGGTAAGTAGGTCGAGCCAGACGTTCTCGCGCTGATCGACGGGCCGGCCGATCACCGCCTGCGCGGCATGGCGGATGAACTCGGCGACGAGCCGCGGCGGCCCAAAGCTCTCACCCCAGCCGACGACGCCGTCGCTCGTGGTGAGCTTGACGAGGGTCGCCGTGCGGGCTGACGGCCGCGACTTCGACGCCCCGTGCCCACCATCGGGCAGCACGAACTCAAGAGGAAAGGACTGGATGCGACTGACCGTCGGGCTCGGTGTGTTCATGGCTGCTCTCGAGCCTAGAACGCGCTCTGGACGCGGCACCCGCCCGCACGGCAAGTTCCCGCGCAGGGGGGCAGGGTGGCGCTATTCGTCCCGCGCAGTGCGACGGGCCGCGAGTGCGGCGCCGAGCAGCGGGGCATCGGCGAGCAGCTCACTGTGCGCGAGGGCAACGTCAGTGTCGCCGAGCCCACGCCGCAGGGCTGGCTCGATGAGGTCCCACGACTGCGAGATCGACCCGCCTACGACGAACACCGTCGCGCCGAAGTCGACGATGAATGGGGCGACGAAGCGACCGAGGTGCTCCATGGTGCCGTTCACCACAGAAAGCGCGGATGCCTCCCCCGCCCGGGCGCGCTCGAAGACCTCGCGCACGCTCACCCCGTCAGCGCCGTACGAGGTCAGCAGGGCCCTGGTCGACACGGTGTCTTCAATCGGCCGCCCGAGGTAGCTGTGCGGATACAGGTTTCCTCCCGCGGGCACACCCGGCCCGCCCCACTGTGGACGCCCATCCACTAGAAAAGCGGCCCCAACCCCGGTGCCGAGCGTCACGCCGATGACCCTCTCGTGCCCCCGCGCCGCCCCGGCAGCCCACTCCCCCATGATGTAGGCGTCCGCGTCGTCGACGAACCTGACCTCAGCATTGAGGCGTGCACCGAACTCTTTTCTGAGATCGAGCCCGGCAATGGATCCGAACTTGCCAACACCCTCGAAGGTGCCGATGCCGCGTGCGTAGTCGAAGGGGCCGGGAAAGGCCAGGGTCCAGCCTGCCTGCGGGCCGAGCTCGAGGCCGACGCGGGCAATCGCGCCAAGGATGTCGTCGGCAGAGCCCTGCGGGTTGATGTCAGCGTCGGCCCGCTGGATCACGCGCTCGCCGTCGACGAGGGCGGCGGTGACGTGGCTGCCGCCGACGTCCATGACTGCGGTGGTCTGTGGCACGAGCCAACTTTAAAGCAAAAAAGCCGCTCTGCTGAGCGGCTTTCGAAGCTGGGGTACCTGGACTCGAACCAAGAACAAAAGAATCAGAATCTTCCGTGTTGCCAATTACACCATACCCCAATGGGCTCTTCCGCAGAGGAGCCGACTGTCTACTTTAGCGTACCGGCGGCTCTCGCCAAATCGCGTGGCTCGCGAGCCGATATCGGACACACGAGGGCATCGCGAATCACCCCGTTTGTCCGAAAACGGCTCGCGAAGCGACTACGCCGCGAGGTGATCGCGCAGACGCTGCAGTCGGGCGACGGTCTCGTCCTTGCCGAGCAGCTCCATCGATTCGAAGAGGGGCGGGCTGATGCGGCGGCCCGAGAGAGCCGTGCGCAGGGCGCCGAAGGCGAGGCGGGGCTTGAGGCCGAGATCCTCGATGAGCGCCACCCGCAGGGCCGCCTCGATGTGCTCGTGCTGCCAGTCGCCCAGGGGCGACAGGGCGGCGATCGCGGCGTCGAGAACCGGGCCGGCTTCGGGGCCAGGCAGGGCATCCGTCTGGTATTCGAATTCTGAGGAGAACAGGAAGCTCAGCAGGTCGGGCGCTTCGCCGAGAAGCTGCATGCGCTCCTGCACGAGCGGCGTCGCGAGGCGCAGCAACTCTTTGTCGGCGTCGGTGACGACCATCGGCAGGTACGGCTCGAGGCGGCTCGCCAGGTCGTCGACGTCAAGCAGACGGATGTGGTCGCCGTTGATCGACTCCGCCTTTTTGAGGTCGAAGCGGGCCGGGTTGGGGTTGACGTTGACCACGTCGAAGGCGGCGACCATCTCGTCGCTCGAGAACACGTCGCGGTCGTGGGTCAGCGACCAGCCGAGCAGCGACAGGTAGTTCAGCAGGCCCTCGGGAATGAACCCGCGGTCGCGGTGGTGGAAGAGGTTCGACTCCGGGTCGCGCTTCGAGAGCTTCTTGTTGCCCTCGCCCATGACGTAGGGCAGGTGGCCGAAGCGCGGAATCGCGGTGGCGACGCCGATCTCGATGAGCGCGGTGTAGAGCGCGATCTGGCGCGGAGTGCTGGAGAGAAGGTCCTCGCCACGCAGCACGTGGGTGATGCCCATGAGCGCGTCGTCGACCGGGTTGACGAAGGTATAGAGCGGGGCGCCGTTGGGGCGCACGACGACGAAGTCGCTGAACGACCCGGCCGGGAACGTGATCTCGCCGCGCACGAGGTCGTCGAAGCTGAGGTCGGTGTCTGGCACCTTGAGGCGCAGCGCGGGCTGGCGGCCCTCCGCCTTGAAGGCGTCTCGCTCGGCGGGAGAGAGCGTGCGCTCGAAGTTGTCGTAGCCCTGCTTGGGGTCGCGGCCGGCGGCGAGGTTGCGCGCCTCCATCTCGTCGGGCGTGACGAAGGACTCATACAGATGACCGGATGCGAGAAGCTGCTCGATCACGTCGCGATAGATCTCGGTGCGCTGCGACTGGCGGTACGGCGCGTGCGGCCCGCCGGTCTCAACGCCCTCGTCCCAGTTGATGCCCAGCCAGCGCATCGCGTCGAGCAGCTGCAGGTAGCTCTCCTCGCTGTCGCGTGCGGCATCCGTGTCTTCGATGCGAAACACGAGCTTGCCGCCCGTGTGGCGCGCGTAGGCCCAGTTGAATAGGGCGGTGCGAATGAGGCCGACGTGCGGCGTACCGGTCGGCGAGGGGCAGAAGCGAACGCGTACGTCGGTTCCGGTGGCAGTGCTAAATGGGGCAGACATCGGGGTCAAGCCTAGCGATCCGTATCCCCCGAACTGGTGCATTCGACTGTCCTTGAAACGCGATAGTGTCTTGTAATTGCGACCCTTACACCATGTGGTCGACCCTTTCCTGAGAGGCCCGCATGAAGAAGTCCCTAACTGCCGCAGCGATTGTCGGTTCTGTTGCCGCACTGATGATGCTCGGTATCCCCGCCGCCCAGGCGGCCGCACCGGTAGACCTGCCCGCCGGACAGGACCTCTATGCCATCGACTGCGAGGACTTCGGTCCTCAGCTCTGGAGAATTGCACCGAGCGGCGCCGCTACTCCGGTGGGTGACGCGTACCTCACCGCGACGGGCGACGCCTGCGCAGCCGGCGGGCAACGCAACCCCGTCACGGGCGTCAGCTACTTCATTTACTACCCGGGCGGCCCGGAGACGCAGCTCGCGACCGTAGACCTCACCACGGGGGCGGTTGGTATTGTCGGCACCCTGACTGGCGACACTGACGGTGCGTGGCAGTTCTTCATTACCAATGCCGGCACCGCGTACATCACCAGCAACAATGCTGACTCCCTGTACACGATCGATCTCGGTACAGCAGTCACTACTTTCGTGGCCACCATCGGGCCGGACGTTCCTGACACGGTGGCCTATAACCCGGTAAACGACACGATCTACGGCATCGATCGCGACGACGTAATCAACGTGTACACCCTTGACCGCCTCACGGGCGTGATGACGAACACCGGATTGACCGGAACCTGGCCGACGGCGACCTGCCTCGGCGGGGGCACCAACGAGATTCGCCCGGACGCGCTCGTCTTCGACGCCGCAGGATTCGGCTGGGTTCAGAGTGACTCGTGCAACTCAGTTGTCATGTCCGTCGACCTCAGCGACGCGTCGGCAGTCATCGGAGGCGAGCTGTTCGACGCCACCGGCACCATCTACCCGACCGCGCCGAACGACTTCTATTCGGAGACCTTCATCATTGGCCCGGCACCGGCAGCTGCCGTCGTGCCCGCAGCAGTCAACCCCGCACTGGCCGCAACGGGCGTCGACACCGACGCCGTTGTGATTCTGGCTGGCGCCAGCGCCCTTGCAGTGCTCCTCGGTGCGACGCTCATGATGCGCCGTCGCGCAGGCGTCTAGCGCTTTACGCAGCGACGCCCGTCATCGAGAGGTGGCGGGCGTCGCTGCTTTAAGCAGTGCAGTACTCCCGGGCGGTGATTTCTGCCGGGCTCGCGTCCGCGGCTGCCGGCTCGGCGCAGCTGAGCAGGGTGTAGCCGAGCCCGCCGTTGACCGCGTTCACCGTTCCCTCAACGGATGTCGCACCGCAGTCGACGACGAAGCCCACGCTGGTCAACGGGGCATCAACCGCGACCACGAACTGACCGTCGACGGGCGGAGTTGGCTCCGCCACCGGCTCCGAGGAAATCTGCGGCTCTGCACCGAAGTTCTCGTCGACCTGCCCGGTGCGCTCCAGATCGTCGAGCAGCACCTGCTTCCAGTTCTCGCCGAGCTCAGTGAGGGCCGGCCCGGTGACCTGCACGCCCGGGTCGAGGGGTGCCACCTCGACATCGCGGGTCGCCCCGCTGTCGGTGTAAGTGACCAGCTGCACGCCGGCGGGCACGCGCCCCGCGTCCATCGCAGTCGACCAGGTGATTGTCGCGGTTGCCGGGTCGCACGCGGCTGCGGGCTTCTCGGTCGGCAACGGCGTCGGCGCCCCGCACCCCGCGAGGGAGGCTGCGGCAACAGACAGAATCAGGATTCCCGTGAACTTAGCCATGCATCCACGGTAGTTACCAACCTTGAGACGCTCTCAGAAAAGCTAGCGGTTGACCGCCGGGTTGCTCAGCGTGCCGATGCCCTCGATCGTGATGTCGACCGTCTGACCGTCGACGAAACCGCCGAGGCCTGCGGGCGTGCCCATGAGGATGAGGTCGCCGGGCAGCAGCGTCCACACGTCGGAGGCGAAGGCGATGATCTCTTCGACGCCGTAGACCATGTCGCGTGTGTTGCCGTGGCGGCGGGGCTCTCCGTCGACGAAGGTCTGAATGTCGAGGTTGGCGTAGTCGAGCTCGGTCTCGATCCACGGACCGGTGGGGCAGAAGGTGTCGTAGCCCTTGGCGCGGGCCCACTGACCGTCGCGGAACATCTCATCGCGCGCCGACACGTCGTTGGCGATGGTGAAGCCGAAGACGTAGTCCATGGCCCGCTCGGCGGGAACCTGGCTGGCGATCTTGCCGATTACGACGGCGAGCTCGCCCTCGTGCACGATGCGACCGGGAACCGGGGGGATGCGAATGGCATCGCCCGGCCCCACGACCGAGGTGTTGGGCTTGAGAAAGATCAGCGGCGAATCGGGCGCCGGGGTCGCCATGTCGTTGCGGTGGTCGAGGTAGTTGAGCCCGACGCAGACGACCTTCGACCGCGGAATGACCGGGGCGAGCAGCTTGACGTCGGCGAGCGCCACGCGCTCGTCGAGCGTCTCGAAACCGCTGAACATCGGGTCGCCGGCGAGCACGACGAGCTCGTCGCCGTCGACGATGCCGTAGCGGGGGTCGCGGCCCTCGCTCGAAAAGCGCGCTACCTTCATGCGTCGAGCCGCATCATCCAGCCGTGCGTGTCGTCGGCCGTGCCGTACTGGATGCCGGTGAGCTGCTCGCGCAGCGCCAACGCGACGCTGTTCTCGCGGGCCTCGTGCACGATCTCGAAGTCGGCGCCCTTGAGCAGGCCGATCGGTGCGACCACTGCGGCCGTGCCGCAGGCGAAGGCCTCGACGATCTCGCCGGAGGCTGCGCCGTCTTTCCACTCCTGCAGGCTGATCGGGCGGCGCTCAATCGCGTGGCCACGGTCTTCGGCGAGCTGCAGGATCGAGTCGCGGGTGATGCCCTCGAGGATGCTGTCCGACGCGGGGGTGAGCAGTGTGCCGTCTTTCTTCACGAGCACGATGTTCATGCCGCCGAGCTCTTCGAGCCACTTCTCCTCGACCGAGTCGAGGAACAGCACCTGGTCGCATCCGTTCTCGTACGCCTCAGCCTGGGCCACGAGCGACGAGGCGTAGTTGCCGCCGGTCTTGGCCGCGCCGGTTCCGCCCTTGCCCGCACGCGAGTAGTTGGTCGACAGCCAGATCGACACGGGGGCAAGTCCGCCCTTGAAGTACGCGGACGCCGGGCTGGCGATGATGTAGAAGTTGACCTTCTCTGCCGGGCGCACCCCGAGGAAGGCCTCCTTCGCGAACATGAATGGGCGGATGTAGAGGCTGGTGTCGGGAGCGGACGGCACCCACTGCCCGTCGGCAGCGATCAGCTCCTTGAGCGCGTCGAGGAAGAACTCCGTCGGCAGCTCGGGCAGTGCCATGCGCACGGCGGAGCGCTGCAGACGTGCGGCGTTCGCCTCGGGGCGGAAACTCCAGATCGAGCCATCGGCGTGACGGTAGGCCTTGAGACCCTCGAAGATCTCCTGGCCGTAGTGCAGCACCGCGGCCGAGGGGTCTAGCGAGATCGGTCCGTAGGGCTGCACACGCGGGCGGTGCCAGCCGCCGCGCGCCGACCAGCAGATGTCGACCATGTGGTCGGTGAAGTGCTTGCCGAAGCCGGGGTCAGCGAGAATCGCGTCACGGTCGGCGTCGCTGACCGGGGACTCGTTCGACGAACGCGTGAACTGCAGGGTCTGTGGTGCGAGGAGGTTCTTCAACGGGATTCCTTAGTCGAATTCTGGGGTCAACGCTACGCGAGTGCCGAGACGATGGCGTCGCCGATCTCGGAGGTGCTGCGCGCGGTGGTGCGGGCTGCGAGGTCAGCCGACACCGCATCCGTCACTCTTCTCGACTCCGCTGTGAGACCGAGGTGGTCGAGCAGCAGGGCCACGGAGAGGATCGCCGCGGTGGGGTCGGCTTTCTGCGTTCCAGCGATGTCGGGCGCAGAGCCGTGCACGGGCTCGAACATGCTGGGGAAGGTTCCGTCGGGGTTGATGTTGCCCGACGCTGCCAGTCCGATGCCACCGCTGATAGCGGCCGCGAGATCGGTGAGAATATCGCCGAAGAGGTTGTCTGTGACGATCACGTCAAATCTACTCGGATTCGTCACAAGGAAGATAGTGGCCGCATCGACATGCAGGTAGTCGACGGCGATCGCGGGGTACTCGGTCGCAACGCGATCGACCGTGCGCTGCCACAGGCCGCCCGCGTGGGTGAGCACGTTGGTCTTGTGCACCAGGGTGAGCTTCTTGCGGTCTCGACGGGCCGCCGTCTCGAATCCGAAGCGCACGAGACGCTCGACACCGAAGGCGGTGTTGACCGACACCTCGTTGGCGACCTCGGCGGGGGTGCCAATGCGAATCGCGCCGCCGTTGCCGACGTAGGGTCCCTCGGTGCCCTCGCGCACGACGACGAAGTCGACGTTTCCCGGGGTGCTCAGCGGTGACTCGACGCCGGGAAACA
>Ga0247732_10000193_pt1 | contig 37593 bp, 36 predicted proteins | sample UWRJL163409C2_FD_180940 | JGI IMG/M metagenome (GOLD analysis project Ga0247732, IMG submission 180940) | Plant litter microbial communities from Arlington Agricultural Research Station in Wisconsin, United States - UWRJ-L163-409C-2 | ecosystem: Environmental > Terrestrial > Plant litter >...
ACGACCGGACGCTGACCTACGCCGACCTCAGAGCCGAGGTCAGGCAGGCCGCCGCAGCCATCGTCGACCTCGGCGTGAACGCCGGGGACCGTGTGGCGATCTGGTCCCCCAACACGTGGCACTGGGTGGTCGCGTGTTTGGCGGTCCAGTACGCCGGCGCGGTCGTCGTCCCCCTCAACACGCGCTACACCGTCAGTGAGGCCACCGACATCCTGGCCCGCACCGCGGCGCCACTCCTGATCGGCATGGGCCGGTTCCTTGGCTCCGACAAGACCGCCGAACTCGACCGCGCGGCGCTGCCCGCGCTGCGGCACGTCGTGCGGGTGCCCGTTGAAGAAGGAGATGTGGCGGCGTCCGCTTCATGGGACGAATTCGTGTCCCGCGGAACCGATCTCGACGCCGCGGACGCCCGCGCCGCCGCCGTCACGCCGGACGACGTCTCCGACATCCTCTTCACCTCCGGGACCACCGGCCGCAGCAAGGGCGTGCTCAGCGCCCACCGGCAGTCACTCGACGCGCCCGCCGCGTGGGCCGCGTGCGGTCAGCTCACCAGCACCGACCGCTACCTCTGCATCAACCCGTTCTTCCACAACTTCGGCTTCAAGGCCGGAATCCTGGCGTGCCTGCAGACCGGGGCGACGTTGATTCCGCAATTGACGTTCGACCCCGAGAGGGCGATGCGGGCTGTGCAGGACCAACGGATCACCGTGCTGCCCGGCCCGCCGACCATCTATCAGACGCTGCTTGACCATCCCAAGCGCGCGGACTACGACTTGACGTCGCTGCGGTTCGCCGTCACCGGCGCCGCGGTCGTCCCCGTCGTGCTGATCGAGCGGATGCAGGACGAGCTGGACATCGACATCGTCCTGACGGCGTATGGCCTCACGGAGGCAACGGGTTTCGGCACGATGTGCCGGGCCGACGACGACGCCGTCACCGTCGCGACGACCTGCGGCAGGCCGATCGCGGGCTTCGAGCTGAAGATCGACGCGGTCGGCGACGCCGAGGCAGGCGAGGTACTACTGCGCGGCCCGAACGTGATGCTCGGCTACCTCGACGACCCGGACGCCACCGCCGCCGCGGTCGACTCCGACGGCTGGCTTCACACCGGCGACGTCGGAAAGCTCGACGAGGCAGGCAATCTCAGCATCACCGACCGCCTGAAGGACATGTACATCTGTGGCGGCTTCAACGTCTACCCTGCCGAGATCGAACAGGTCCTGGCCCGGCTCGACGGGGTCGCCGACAGCGCCGTGATCGGGGTCCCCGACGAACGCCTCGGCGAGGTTGGCAAGGCCTTCGTCGTGGTCAAGGCGGACCGTGATCTCGACGAAAAGACCGTGATCGACTACACCCGTGAACACCTGGCGAACTTCAAGACCCCGCGGTCGGTGGTCTTCGTCGACGTGCTGCCGCGCAACCCTGGAGGAAAAGTGGTCAAACCGCTTCTGCGAGAGATCCGTTGATGGACCTGATGTTCGACGACGAGACCGAGGAATTCCGCGCCGAGGTGCGCGACTTCCTCGCCGCCAACACCGAGCACTTCCCTCGCGTGTCCTACGACCTCGCCGAGGGCTTCGAGCAGCATCGCCACTGGGACAAGGTGCTGTTCGACGCCGGCCTCTCCGTGATCGCGTGGCCCAAGGAGTTCGGTGGCCGGGACGCGACGCTGCTCCAGTGGATCGTCTACGAAGAGGAGTACTTCCGGGCCGGCGCGCCGGGCCGAGCCAGCGCCAACGGAACCTCGATGCTGGGGCCGACGTTGTTCGCGCACGGCACCTCCGAACAGCGCAAACGCATCCTGCCCAAGATGGCCAGCGGCGAGGAGATTTGGGCCCAGGCCTGGTCGGAGCCCGAGTCGGGCAGCGACCTCGCCTCGCTTCGGTCCACCGCGACCAAGACCGACGGCGGCTGGAAGCTCAACGGTCAGAAGATCTGGAGTTCACGGGCGCCGTTCGGCGACAAGGCCTTCGGCCTGTTCCGCACGGATCCGACCGCACAGCGCCACAAGGGTCTGACCTACTTCATGTTCGACCTGCACACCGAGGGCATCACGGTCCGCCCCATCGCCCAACTGGGCGGGGCGACCGGCTTCGGCGAGATCTTCCTCGACGACGTCTTCGTGCCCGACGACGACGTGATCGGCACCGTGGACGCGGGCTGGGCGGCGGCGATGAGTACGTCGAGCAACGAGCGCGGAATGTCACTGCGCAGCCCCGCGCGCTTCCTGGCGCCGGCTGAACGACTGGTCGACGCTTGGAAGAACCAGGAGGGCGACACCAAGATCGCGTACGCCGACCGCGTCGCCGACGCGTGGATCAAGGCGCAGGCCTACCGGCTGCACACCTTTGGCACCGTCACCCGGTTGGCCGCCGGCGGTGAGCTCGGCGCGGAGTCCTCGGTGACCAAGGTGTTTTGGTCCGACCTCGACGTCGCGCTGCACCAGACCGCACTCGACCTTCGCGGCGCGGACGCCGAGCTGGCCGACTCATGGACCGAGGGCCTGCTCTTCGCCTTGGGTGGCCCAATCTACGCAGGTACCAACGAAATTCAACGCAACATCATCGCCGAGCGGCTACTGGGCCTGCCTCGGGAGCCGAAATGAGATTTCGCCGTGCACTTTGAGTTGGACACTTCACAGCGCGACTTCGCCGCCAGCATCGACGGTGCCCTGGCCGCAGCCGACGTGCCGAGCGCCATCCGCGCCTGGTCTACGGGTGACACCGGACCGGGCCGCAAGGTATGGGCGACGCTGGCCGACCTCGGCGTCACCGCGCTGATGGTGGCCGAGGAATTCGACGGCATCGGCGCCCATCCGGTCGACCTCGTGGTGGCCGCAGAACGCCTGGGCCGCTGGGGAGTACCCGGGCCCGTCGCCGAGTCGATCGCCGTCGCACCCGTGCTGTTGGCCGACGACCAGCGGAGCTCTGCGCTGGCCTCGGGTGAGCTGACCGCCACGGTCGCGATGCCACCCCGCGTGCCCCGCGCCGTCGACGCCGACGCCGCGGGATTGGTGCTGCTGGCCGCCGACGGCCAGGTGTGGGACGCCGAGGCGGGCGCGCGGCACGAGTCGGTGGACCCGGCACGCCACCCGTTCGACGTCACGTCCGTCGGTGACGCCCGAACCGCCGACACCGCACGGGCCTTCGAGTACGGCGCGTTGACCACCGCCGCCCAGCTGATCGGCGCCGGCCAGGCCATGTTGGACGGCTCGGTCGAATATGCCAAGCAGCGCAGCCAATTCGGCCGGGTAATCGGGTCCTACCAGGCGATCAAGCACGCCCTCGCCGACGTGCACATCGCCGTGGAGTTGGCCCGCCCACTGGTCTACGGCGCCGCGCTCTCACTCGCCGACGACTCACCCGACGTCGCCCGCGACGTCAGCGCGGCAAAGGCGGCGGCATCGGACGCGGCGCTGCTGGCGGCCCGCACCGCGCTGCAAACCCATGGCGCCATCGGGTACACGCAGGAGCACGACCTCTCCCTGCTGATCCTGCGGGTCCAGGCGCTGCACTCCGCCTGGGGTGACCCGACCTGGCATCGCCACCGAGTACTCGAGGCACTGGCCGGGACCAGGTCATGAGCGAAGAACGGGAGATGCTGCGCGACACCGTCGCAGCCATCGTCGCCAAACACGCGTCGCCAGAAGCAGTTCGCCGCGCCATGGAGTCCGAACGTGGCTACGACGAGACGCTGTGGACGCTGCTGTGCGAGCAGGTTGGCGCCGCCGCGCTGGTGATCCCCGACGACATGGGCGGCGCGGGTGGCGAACTTGCCGACGCCGCCGTCGTCGTCGAAGTCCTTGGCAGCGCCCTGGTTCCGACTCCCCTGCTTGGCACCACCCTGGCCGAGCTGGCCCTGCTGGCGGCCGACGAACCCGACGTCGACGCGCTCGAGGCGTTGGCCGCTGGCACGTCGGTCGGTGCGGTCGTGTTCGATCCGAACTACGTCCTCAACGGCGATGTCGCCGACGTGGTGCTCGCATGCGAGGACGGCAGGCTCGACCGCTGGACGAGCTTCACCGCCCACCCCGCCGTGACCATGGATCCCACCCGCAGGCTCGCCCGCGTCGACGCCGGAGACACGGCGACGATCGGGTCGGATCCCGGCCTCGCCGACGTCGCGGCAATCCTGCTCGCGGCCGAACAGATCGGTGCTGCCGCAAGGTGTCTCGACCTGACCGTCGCCTACACCAAGGAGCGGGTCCAGTTCGGCAGGCCCATCGGCAGCTTCCAGGCGCTCAAGCACCGGATGGCCGACCTCTACGTCCTGGTTCAGACTGCACGCGCCCTGGTCGACGACGCAGTGGCAGAGCCGTCGCCGACGTCGGCGGCGCTGGCCCGGGTCGCCGCCAGCGAGGCGTTCACCGCAGTCGCCGGCGAGGCCATCCAGATGCACGGCGGCGTCGGCATCACCTGGGAGTACGACATCCAGCTGTACTTCAAGCGGGCTCACGGCAGCGGACAGTTGCTGGGACCGCCGAGGGACTTCCTGCGCCGCCTCGAGTCCGAGGTGCTCTAGCCTGGCTGAGATGAGCAACCGAGTCGCCCAGCGGGCCGGGATCGCGCCGTTCTACGTCATGGACGTGTGGTTGGCCGCCGCGGAACGCCAACGCTCGCACGGCGATCTGGTCAACTTGTCGGCGGGACAGCCGAGCGCGCAGGCCCCGGCCCCGATCCGCGCCGCGGCCGCCGACGCCCTCGCCAACCACAACCTGGGATACACAGTCTCGCTTGGCATTCCGGAGCTGAGAGAGGCGATCGCCGCGTCGTACCCGCAGCGTTACGGCATCACGGTCGCCCCGGAGGACGTCGTCGTCACCACGGGGTCCACCAACGGATTCCTGCTCGCCTTCCTGGCCTGCTTCGACGTCGGCGACCGCGTCGCCGTGCCAAGCCCGGGGTATCCCTGCTATCGGAACATCCTCTCCGCCTTGGGCTGCGAGGTCGTCGAAATCCCCTGCGGTCCGGAGACCCGGTTTCAGCCGACCGTCGAGATGCTGGCCGCCATCACCCCGCCCGTCACCGGCCTCATCCTCGCCAGCCCGGCCAACCCGACCGGCACCGTCATTCCCCCAGAGGGTCTGGGGGCGATCGCGACGTGGTGTGAGACGTCGGGGGTGCAGCTGGTCAGCGACGAGCTCTACCACGGCCTGGTCTACCCCGGGGCGCCCGCGACGAGCTGCGCATGGGAGACCTCCCGCGACGCCGTCGTCGTGAACAGCTTCTCGAAGTACTTCGCGATGACGGGCTGGCGCCTCGGCTGGCTCCTGGTGCCACCGCACCTGCACCGGGCGGTGGACCGGCTGACCGGCAACTTCTCGATCTGCCCGCCGACGCTGCCCCAACTCGCCGGGGTCGCCGCCTTCACGCCGGAGTCAATCGCCGAGGCCGACGCGCTCGTCGACGACTACGCCGTCAACCGGGAGCTGCTGCTCAACGGGCTACCTGAGATCGGGTTGCCCCGACTGGCGCCCGCCGACGGCGCGTTCTACGTCTACGCCGACATCTCCGACTACTCGACGGACTCACTGGACTTCTGCGCCCGACTGCTGGCCGACACCGGCGTCGCGATCGCACCCGGCGTCGACTTCGACACCGTGCACGGCGGGTCCTACGTGCGGCTGTCCTTCGCCGGGGCGACGGCCGAGGTGTCCGAGTCCCTGCGCCGGATGGGTTCGTGGTTGGCGGGTCAGCGGGCCGACCAGCCGCCGTCCATCGTGTAGGACGCCCCGGTCACCATGCCCGCGTTCGACGACGCGAGCCAGGCCACCAGCGAGCCGACCTCCTCGGGTTCGACCAGCCGCTTGATCGCGCTCTCGGTCAGCAACACCTTGTCGAGCACCTCGTCCTCGCTGATGCCGTGGGTTCGGGCCTGATCGGCGATCTGCTTGGCCACCAACGGAGTTCGCACATACCCGGGGTTGACGCAGTTGCTGGTGACACCGCGCGACCCGCCTTCCAGCGCGGTCACCTTCGACAACCCCTCCAACGCATGCTTGGCGGTGACGTAGGCGACCTTGAACTCCGAGGCGCGCAGACCGTGCACCGACGAGACGTTGACGATGCGGCCGAAGCCCTGCGAGTACATGTGCGGCATCGCGGCCCGAATCAGCAGGAACGGCGCCTCCACCATCAGCGTCTGCATGGCGCGGAAACGAGCCGGGTCGAAGTCGGGAATCGGCGCCACGGTCTGGATGCCGGCGTTGTTCACCAGGACGTCGGCATCCAGCCGCAGCGACTCCAACGCCGACACGTCGAGAAGGTCGACAGCCCAAGCGCTTCCGCCAATCTCGGCGGCCAACGACTCGGCCGCGTCGGCGTCGACGTCGGCGATCGTGACCTTCGCGCCCAGGCCGGCGAGCGCCTTCGCGCACGCCGCCCCGATCCCGCTCGCCCCGCCCGTCACCAACGCGGAACGGCCGTCGAGATCCGGCATCAGACGGCGGCCCTGCGCCGCTCTGCGACGAGATCTTCGGCGTCGGCGACGTCGAGCGATTCGAGATCGATGCCGTTGGTCTCCCTGGTGACGAGCACCGCGACGAAGGTGATCGCACACGCCGCCGCGAGGTAGATCGCAATCGGCACCGACGAGTCGTAGATGTCGAGCAGCTTGACGGCGATCAGCGGTGCCAACGAGCCTGCCACGATCGACGTCACCTGATAGCCAAGGGACACACCGGAATACCGCATCCGTGTCGGGAACATCTCGGCCATGATGGCCGGTTGCGGGGCGTACATGAACGCGTGGAACACCAGGCCGATCGTGACGGCGGCGGTCACCACGACGTAGTTCCCCGAGTTCATCATCGGGAAGGCGAAGAAGCCCCACGTGGCGCCGAGGACCGCACCGACCATGTAGACGGGTTTGCGGCCGAACCGATCCGAAAAGTGGCCCACCAGAGGCACGACGGCGAAGTGCACCGCGTGGGCGACCAGCATGTACCAGAGGATCGAGCTGGTGTCGGCCCCCACCTGAACCTTGAGATAGGTGATCGAGAACGTGACGACCAGGTAGTACATGATGTTCTCGCCGAAGCGCAGACCCATCGCGGTGAAGACGCCACGCGGGTAGCGCTTGAGCACCTCGACGACGCTGAACGACGACGCCTTGACCCGCTCCGCCTCCCGTTGCGCCTCGACGAAGATCGGCGCATCGGTGACCTTGGTCCGGATGTAGTAGCCCACCAGCACGACCACGGCGGACAGCCAGAACGCCACGCGCCAACCCCACGACAGGAATGCCGCGTCGGAGAGCGTCCCGGTCAGGACCAGCAGCACGACCGTCGCGAGCAGGTTGCCGGCGGGAACGCCGGCCTGCGGCCAGCTGGCCCAGAATCCGCGCTGGCGGTCCGGGCTGTGTTCGGCCACCAGCAGGATCGCGCCGCCCCATTCGCCACCGACGGCGAACCCCTGGATGAACCGCAAGGTCACCAAGAGGCCTGGCGCCCAGTATCCGATCTGCCCGAACGTCGGCAGGCAACCCATCAGGAACGTTGCGGCGCCGACCAGGATCAGGCTGAACTGGAGGAGCTTCTTACGCCCGAACTTGTCGCCGTAGTGGCCGAACACCACGCCGCCCACGGGTCGGGCGACGAACCCGACGGCGTACGTGGCGAAGGCCAAGAAGATGGCATTCAGTTCACTGGTGGTCTCTGAGAAGAAGATCTTGTTGAACACCAGGGTGGCGGCGGTGCCGTAGAGGAAGAACTCGTACCACTCGACCACCGTCCCCGCCATCGAGGCCGCGACGACGCGGCGCAACCCGGTCGGTACTGGTTCTGCCATGTGACTCTCCATTCTCCGCTCATGTGACGCAGCACACTCCATGCTGAGTATTACTGCAGCTCCGAAAGCCCGCAATGCCCAACGATGCACCGACACTCTGCGAAAATGCAGACGTGACCGAGCCGAGACGACTGAGCGCCGACGACCTCCTGGTCTTGCTCGCCGTGGGCCGCTCGGGCCGCTTCGTGTCCGCCGCCGACGAACTCGGCCTCAACCACACCACCGTCTCGCGCCGCATCGCGGCACTCGAACACTCCGTCGGCGGCCGCCTGCTCGTCCGCAGCGCCGCGGGATGGGAACTCACCGAACTCGGCAGGGAGGCCTTGGCCGCGGCCGAAGCCGTCGAGTCCGCGGTCCGCTCGCTGGCCGGGCCTGCGGGGTCAAGGACGCTGGAAGGCGTGGTCCGGATGTCGGCGACCGACGGGTTCAGCGCCTACATCGCCGCGCCCGCGGCGGCCGACGTCCAGCAGCGGCACCCGAAGGTGTCCGTCGAGATCGTCACCGCCACCCGCCGGGTCACCCAGCAGCGCGCCGGCCTCGACGTCGAAGTCGTGGTCGGGGAACCGCAGGTACACCGCGCCGAGGTGGCCCGCCTCGGTGACTATCGCCTCGGCCTCTACGGGTCCCGGCGGTATCTCGCCGAACACGGAACGCCCGGCTCCACCGATGACCTCGCCGCCCATCCGCTGGTGTACTTCATCGACTCCATGCTGCAGGTCGACGACCTCGACTTGGCCCGCACCTTCGCCCCCGCCATGCGGGAATCCGTCACCTCGACCAACGTGTTCGTCCACGTCGAGGCCACCCGCGCGGCGGCCGGACTCGGATTGTTGCCCTGCTTCATGGCCGATCGGCACGACGACCTGGTCCGAGTGCTCCGCGACGACGTCGGACTGCTGTTGAGCTACTGGCTGGTCGCCCGCGCGGAGACGCTTCGTCGACCGGAAGTGCGCGCGCTGGTCGACGCGATCCAAGCCCGGATGGAAGATCAGCACGACGTACTCCTGGGTATCCCCACGACATGCATTCAGTGCGGACCGGATCCGGCAAGCCACTCCTCCTGATCCACGGGATCTCCAACCTGCACAACTGGGATCCGATCGTTCCGGCGCTGGCCCGGGAGCGCACCGTCGTCGCCGTCGACCTGCCCGGGTTCGGCGAGAGCGAGGCTCTGCCGGGCGAGGTGACCGTCGCGTCGTTGACCGACGCGGTGGAGAGGTTCATCGCCGACGAGGGCCTCGGCGACGTGGACGTGGTCGGAAGTTCGATGGGCGCCCGCATGTCCCTCGAGCTGGCCCGCCGCGGACATCGCGGCAACGTCGTCGCGCTCGACCCCGGCGGGTTCTGGACCGACCGCCAGGTGAAGCTGTTCGGAACGACCGTCGGTCCGTCGATCGCCGTGGTGCGCCGCATCCAGCCCCTGCTGCCTGCCCTGACCGCGAGCCCTGTCGGGCGCACCGCCCTACTGCTGCAGTTCTCGGCCAAGCCGTGGCGGCTGCCCGCCGACCTGGTGTTGCAAGAGCTACGCAACTTCGCCGGCTCCCCCAGCCTCGACGAGGCCATGCACGCCCTGGTACACGGACCGAAACAGCAAGGCGCCCCGGCCGGTTCACTGGGCGGACGCGTCGTCATCGGATGGGGCCGCAACGATCGCGTGACGGCGCCCAGCCAGGCGGAACGCGCGGCCCAGCTGTTCCCGGACGCCTCCCTGCACTGGTTCTCCAGTTGTGGGCACTTCCCGCACTGGGATCGGCCACGGGAGACCGAACGCCTCATCCTCGAGTCCACTCGGCAAGCGCCTGGAGAATAGGCTGACGCATGCCCTTCCTGGAAACCGACGCCGGCCGTGCCTACTACCGCCACTGGGCGACCCCCGACCCGCGAGCGGCGGTGATCTTCCTGCACGGGTTCGGTGAGCACACCGGGCTCTACCACCGCTACGGCTTCGCGCTGAACGCCGCAGGCGTCGACCTGTGGGCGGTCGACCAGTTCGGGCACGGGCTGACTCCCGGCGATCGCGGGGACTTCACCACGCTGGAAGCCAGCATCGGGTTGGCCGACCGCCTCGCCGAGCTGGCCGTGGCGGAGCGTCCGGGCATATCCCTTGTCGCCCAGGGCCATTCGTTCGGCGCGGTCGCCACCTTGTGGAAGCTGCTGGCCGATCCCGCGCCCTACCGTGCTGCGGTGATCTCGGGCGCACCGCTGGTCCCGGTCCCCGGGCTCGTCGACGTGAACTCGACCTTTGAGATCGCGCCCAGTCAGCTGTCTGCCGACCCGTTCTACCTCGACTCCATCGAGAACGATCCGCTGGCGTTCGTCGATGCCGACGGTGGCCCCCTGGCGCGGGAACTGGACCGTGGTTGGGACGCCTTCGGCGCGACCCTGCCCACCCTGGCGGTGCCGACGCTCGCGGTCCACGGCGTCAACGATCCCATCGCTCCCGTCGGTGCGGTGCGGGCCTACGCCGAGCAGATCGAGAGCCTGTCGATCGTCGAGATCGAGGGCGGCGGGCACGACATCCTCAACGACGTGACCCATCGGGAGGTGGCCGCTACGGTGCTCGAATTCATCGGCCAGCACGTCGGCTGAGATTCATCCACAGGAGTTGTGCACAGTGTGGATGAATTACACGGCTGTGATTTTGCGGCCCCGTCGCCGGTCCCCGACTGTGAACGTGCCGACGCGACACGCCGCGAATCCGTCGCCGAATTCACGCTTGAGTGCAGGTGGAAGGAACCGCTGACCTACAGCCAGGTGTCGGCGGTGGTCGCGGTCAGGAAGGCGTCGAGGTCGTCACGCCACTGGGCCGGCGTCGTCTTGTCGGGTTCGATGCCGGTGTATTCGCCGCGGTAGAAGAGCAACGGCCGCGGCTTGGTCTTCGGCGGCTCAGACATGGCGTGCACCGCGCCGAACACCACGAAGTGGTCCCCGCCGTCGTGCACGGAGGCCACGGTGCAGTCGATGTGCGCGAGGGTCCCGGCCAGAACGGGCGACCCCAGGTGCGACGGGCTCCAGTCGACGCCGCCGAACTTGTCCGGCTCCCTCGACCCGAACCGCGCCGAGACGTCCTTCTGATTCTCGTGCAAGACGTTGACGCAGAACTTCCCGCTGGCCTCGATGGCCTGCCAGGACCGTGACTGCTTGGTCGGGCAAAACAGCACCAGCGGCGGGTCGAGCGACAACGCCGCGAACGACTGACACGCGAAGCCGACGGGTTCGTCGTCGTGCACGGTGGTGATTATGGTGATCCCCGTGCAGAACTGCCCAAGCACGTGGCGAAATGTGCGGGCGTCGATCGGGTCAGCGACATGCTCTTCGCGCAAGCGCTCATCGGCCATGGCTATTTGAAGCCGACGCTGAAGTCGTGTCCCCACAACGACACCGCGGTGCTCTCCCGCGCCACCCAACTGGTGTCTTCGACTTCGAGCCCCTCGCAACCGAATTCGATGTCGAATCCGCCGGGCGTCTTGATGTAGAAGGACAACATCTTGTCGTTGGTATGCCGGCCCAATGTCGCCGACATCTTCACCTTGCGGCGCAGCGCGCGGTCCAGGCAGAGGCCGACATCGTCGGCTTCCTCGACCTCGACCATCAGGTGCACGATGCCAGTCGGGTTGGGCATCGGCATGAAGGCCAACGCGTGATGGCGGGGGTTGCAGCCGTAGAAGCGCAGCCAGATCGGATCGCCATCGGCAGGACGGCCGGCCAGTTCCGGCGGCAAGCTCATCGAGTCCCGCAGCCGGAAGCCCAGCACGTCCTGGTAGAACGCCTGGGCCGCGGCATCGTCGTCGCAGGTGAGCACCACATGCCCGAGGCCCTGCTCGGCGGTGACGAACTTGTGGCCGTAGGGGCTGACGAACCGGCGGCCCAGATACTGGGCGCCGTGGAACGCCTCCAGGACATTGCCCGCGGGGTCGTTGAACCGAATCAGTCCCTCGACGCGCCGTTCGCGCTTGTCCTCGCGGCTGCCCTCGGTGAATTCGACACCGGCCTTGGCCAGTGTCTCGCGTAAAGCCTGAAGAGCGGGTGCGTCGGCAACCTCCCAGCCGGAGATGAGCAGACGGTCGTGCTCGCCCGGCACGATCACCAGCCGGGCGGCCATCTCGTCCATCCGCAGATACAGCGCGCCCTCTTCCGCACCGTCGCCCTCGACCATGCCCAGCACCTTCAGCGCGAACTCACGCCATGCCGGCACATCGGTCGCTTCGATGCGCATGTAACCCAGCGCCTTGATGCTCATGGTCTAACTCCCCAGGAAATTAACAGTGAGCTCGTTGAATTCGTCGAACTTCTCGAGTTGCGCCCAGTGCCCGCACTGACCGAACACGTGCAGCTGCACGCGCGCGATCTGCTTGAGCGCCACCAGTGCACCGTCGATTGGATTGACCCGGTCCTCACGGCCCCAGATCAGCAACACCGGTTGACGAAGCTTGTAGACGTCGCGCCACATCATTCCGAGTTCGAAGTCCGCCCCCGCGAAAGACTTTCCCATCGCCTTGGCCGCCGCGAGCGACTCGGGCTGGCTGGCGATCGCGAAGCGCTCGTCGATCAGTTCGGGGGTGATGAGCTTCTGGTCGAAGACCATGATGCGCAGGAACTTCTCCATGTTCTCGCGCGTGGGGTCGACGGTGAACTTGCCGAGCAGCTTGACGCCTTCGGTCGGGTCGGGCGCGAAGAGGTTCACGCTCAAGCCGCCGGGGCCCATCAGCACCAGCCGGCCGGCCCGCTTCGGGTTGTCGAGGGCGAAGCGCACGGCGGTGCCGCCACCCAGCGAATTACCCACCAGCGCAGCGCGTTCCACGCCGAGTTGGTCGAAGAGGTTCAGCAGGGCGGTGGCGCTGTAGCGGTTGTACTGCTCGTGCTCGGTGTGCTTGTCGGACAGCCCATATCCGGGCTGGTCGACGGCGAGCACGTGGAAGTGCTCCGCCAGCACCGCGATGTTCTTCGAGAAGTTGGACCAACTCGACGCACCGGGGCCGCCACCGTGGAGCAGGACGACGGTCTCGGAGTTGCCGACGCCGGCTTCGTGATAGTGCAGGCGCATGTCGTCGCGCACCTGCGCGAACCGAGAGGTCGACTCGAACGTGATCTCTTGCAGCGCAGTCATCGTCAGACCATCGTGTCGGCCGGCGGCAACCCGAAGGCCTCGTTGCCGAAGATGAGGTAGGCGCGCTCCGGCTCGTTGGCGGCGTGGACGCGACCGGCGTGGGCGTCGCGCCAGAACCGCTGCACCGGCTTGTCGGTTTCGAGCGCGGTGGCACCGGACGCCTCGAACAGCATGTCGATCGACGAGATGGCACGGGCGGTGGCGCGCACCTGGTCCCGACGTGCGCGAGCCCGGAGTTCGAACGGAATCTCCTGCCCGGCCGTCAGCAGCGCGTACTCGTCGCCGACGTTGCCGATCAGCTGACGCCAGCCGGCGTCGATGTCGCTCGCCGCCTCGGCGATGCGCACCTTGGCGAACGGGTCGTCCTTGGACTTCTCGCCGGCGAACGCGGCACGCACCCGCTTGCCCTGATGCTCGACGTGCGCGTCGTAGGCGCCGTACGCCATGCCCATGATCGGAGCGGTGATGGTCGTGGGATGCATTGTGCCCCAGGGCATCTTGTACACCGGGGCGGTGTTGGTCTGCAGTCCGCCCGCGGTGCGGTCGTTCATCGACTTGTACGACAGGAAGCGGTGCTTCGGCACGAATACGTCCTTGACGACGACGGTGTTGCTGCCGGTGGCCTTGAGCCCCACCACGTGCCACACGTCGTCGATCCGGTATTCCGAGCGGGGAATCAGGAAGCTGCCAAAGTCGACGGGCCTACCGTCCTTGATCACCGGTCCACCGAGGAAGGCCCACGTGGCGTGGTCACAGCCCGAGGACCACTGCCACGCACCGCTGACGAGGTAACCACCGTCGACTACGGTGCCAGCTCCCATCGGTGCGTAGGACGACGAGATGCGGACCGACGAATCGTCGCCCCAGACCTCTTCCTGCGCCTGCTGGTCGAACAGCGCGAGGTGCCAGTTGTGCACGCCGATGATCGAGCTGACCCAGCCGGTCGAGCCGCATGCGCTGCCGAGCCGACGCACGGCCTCGTAGAACGCGGTCGGGTCGCACTGCAGGCCGCCCCACTGTTCGGGCTGCAGCAACTTGAAGAAGCCGGCCTGGTCGAGCTCGGCGATCGTCTCGTCCGGGATGCGCCGGAGATCCTCGGCGGCCTGAGCCCGCTTGGCGATCAGCGGCAACAAGTCGTCGACGCCGTCTAGGACCGATTGCACGTCGCGTTGTTCAATGGACGTCACTGGTTGCCTCCGGGCATCTTGGGGCGGATGAAGTACTTGGCCAAGATTAGAACACGTTACGATTTGTGTCGAGCAAGGCATTCCTATGATGGCTAGACCTGCGGAAGCGCGTTTTTGTAACATGTTCTAGTTTTGACCTCTCAACTGATGGAGGACCGACCGTGACGGACGAGCCGCTCGGCACCCACGTGCTCGAGTTGCAATTGGCTGGCGTCGTCGAGGAGACCGCCGATGCGCGCTCACTGGTCTTCAAGGTGCCCGACGGCCCCGGGGCGCCGGCGATTCCTGCGGAAAGGCTTCGCCACCAGCCCGGTCAGTTCCTCACCCTCCGGGTGCCCAGCGACCGCACCGGGTCGGTGGCCCGCTGCTACTCGCTGTCCAGCTCGCCGTTCGGTGACGAAGCGCTGACCGTCACGGTCAAGCGGACCGCGGGCGGCTACGCGTCGAACTGGCTGTGCGACAACGCGCACGCCGGCATGACGATGCACGTGCTGGCCCCTTCGGGCACCTTCGTTCCCACGACGCTCGACACAGACTTCCTGCTGCTGGCGGCCGGCAGTGGCGTGACGCCCATGATGGCGATCCTGAAGTCGGCGCTGTCGGAGGGCACCGGCAAGGTGACGCTGGTCTACGCCAACCGCGACGAGAAGTCGGTGATCTTCGCGGCCGGCCTGCGCGAGCTCGCCACCAAGTACCCGGACCGCTTCACCGCAGTGCACTGGATCGAGACCGTCCAGGGACTCCCGAGCGCGGCCGCCCTGGTCAACCTCGTCGCTCCGTACGTCGAGCGCGAGACGTTCATCTGCGGGCCCGGCCCGTTCATGGTGGCGGCCGAGGAAGCGCTCAAGGTCGCGGGCGCCGCTCCCGAGCGGGTCCACCTGGAAGTGTTCAAGTCCCTGGAGTCCGATCCCTTTGCTGCCGTCGTCATCGAAGAGAACGAGGACGACGCACCACCGGCAACGGCGGTCGTCACGCTCGACGGCGAGACTCAGGACATCCGCTGGCCGCGCAACGCCAAGCTGCTCGACGTCCTGCTCGACAAGGGCCTCGACGCGCCCTTCTCGTGCCGCGAAGGTCATTGCGGCGCCTGCGCGGTGCTCGTCAAAAGCGGCGAGGTGGACATGGACGTCAACGACGTCCTCGAACCCTCCGACCTCGCCGAGGGACTGATCCTGGCCTGCCAGGCCACCCCGAAATCCGATTCAGTCGAAGTCACCTACGACGAATGACGTGCGGGCTAACATTCGCTGGACCCATAGGAGCGCTCGTGTTTCGATCGGCCAAGAGTCTCGCAGCGGTGTCGGCACTCCTGCTCGCGTTCGGCGTCCTCAGCCCGACCGCGCAGTCCGTCGCCGCGACGAACACCGCCACCAAGGGCATCGCCATCGACGACACCCACACCGTGCAAATCCATGTCACGGCCAACTGCGTCAAGGCCGAGAACCGGTGCTACTTCGACACGCTGGCCGACGTCCTGACACCGGAGGGCACGACGGGATTCCCGCCGGACTTCTACGGCAGGCAGAACACCACGATTCGGTCGACGAATCGACTGGTCTACATGGACGCCGACTTCGACGCAGCCAACACCCGAATGTTCAAGTCGCTCAGCGACACCCAGTTCGCGACGGTCTACTTCGCCGGCAACCCGCCCGTCATGCGCGGTGACGCCCGCACCGTCCAGTTCGAGACCGGGCAACCGAACACCGACGCCGGCTTCATCGCCTGCGCGTACATCCAGGTGGTGTACGGCGGCGTCAACCTGACCACCCCGACCGCCTGCGCCCAAACCACCTACGCCTGAACCAGAACCGGTTGCGCTCGGTACTCGCCACCGAACAGCTTCTCGAGCGCGGCGACCTTCGGCATGTCGTTGGCCGCGATGTACGAGCTCGTCGGGTGTGAGTTCAAATAGTCCTGGTGGTACTGCTCGGCGGGGAAGAAGCCCGGGTTGGGCTCGACCGTCGTCACGATGGGAGCGGGAAACACCTTCGCGGCCGAGAGCTGGGCGACGTAGGCGTCCGCGACGCGCTGCTGGGTGGCGTCCTGGGCGAAGATCGCCGACCGGTACTGCGTGCCCTCGTCGGGACCCTGCCGGTCGAGTTGCGTCGGGTCCTGCACCACCGAGAAGTAGATCTGCAAGAGCTTCCCGAAGCTGACCTGGGCCGGGTCGTAGGTGATGCGCACCGACTCGGCGTGCCCGGTGGTTCCTGTGCTGACGGTCTCGTAGTCGGCCGTCGCCTGCTGCCCGCCTGCGTAACCGGACTCGGCCATTGTCACGCCCTTGACGTGCTGAAACACCCCCTGAACACCCCAGAAGCAGCCGCCGGCGAGCACGGCGGTCTCCGTCGCCCCCGGCGCCGCCTTGGGTTCGTCGACCGTCGGTGCGGGGACGACGACGGAGGACGCCGACCCGATTCCGGCGAGCACCGCCGGGCTGGTGATGGTGCCCGACTGCACGCCGATGAACACCGCCGCCGCAACGCCGAGCACCCCGAGACCACTTCCGAGCGTCAGCCTGCGGTTCGCCACCATGTCACCAGTGTCCCGTCGGATCGGCCCAGATGGTCGGCGGCGTTCTTACGGGAGACTGACGAAGCCCGGCTTCTACCGCGGCAACCCCAGCAGTCGCTCGCCTGCGAGGTTGAGCAGGATCTGCTCGGTGCCACCGGCGATCGACAGGCACCGGGTGTTCAGGAAGTACCGCACGTCGGGCGAGTCGACGATGCCCGCGCCGTCCCGGGAGTCCATGATCGCCTCGGCAAGGTTCTGCCGGTACCGCACGCCGATCAGCTTGCGGACGCTCGAGGGGGCACCGGGGTCGTGACCGCCGACCGCCATCTGCGCGATCAGCGCGTCGAGAAGCGCCCCGACCTGAGCCGCGACGATGAGGACGCCGAGGCGGTCGGCCTCGGCGGGATCGAGCTCGCCGGCGTCTTCGCGTGAGTCCAGCACCTCCAGAAGGTGTTCCATGCCCCGGTCGAGCGCTCCGCCGGCGGCCATCGCGACTCGTTCGTTGGCCAGCGTGGTGCGGGCCAACGGCCAGCCGCCGTCGACCGGTCCCACCACCATGTCGTCGGGCACGAAGAGGTCGTCGAAGAAGACCTCGTTGAAGAGGGCCTCACCGGTGATCTCGCGGAGGGGACGGATGTCGATGCCCGGCGACTTCATGTCGACCAGGAAGTACGTGATGCCCTTGTGCTTCGGAGCGTCGGGGTTGGTGCGAGCCAGGCAGACGCCCCAGTCCGCGCGGTGCGCGTTGGACGTCCACACCTTCTGACCGGTAAGCAACCAGCCCGACCTTCCATCGCTCCTCGCGTGCGCACCTTCGGTGCGAATTGCCTTGGTGCGCAACGCCGCAAGATCAGATCCCGCGCCCGGCTCACTGAACAGCTGGCACCAGTACACGTCGCCGTTCAGCGTGCCGGGAATGAACTTCTCGATCTGTTCGGTGCTTCCGTGACCCAGGATCGTCGGGGCCGCCCACCACCCGATCGAGATGTCCGGCCGCACCACGCCCGCCGCCTCGAGCTCCTGGTCGATGACCAACTGCTGGGCGGGGGACGCCGCCCGTCCGTAGGGCTTGGGCCAGTGCGGTGCCATCAGACCCGCCTCGGCGAGCGCGGCCTGCCGCTTCTCGTCCGGCAGCGCGGCGATGTCGGCGACGATCCCCGCGACCTCGGCCCTGACGTCCTCACCGTCGGTGACGTCGACGTGGAGTTGACGGCGCACGCCGCCGCGGGTCAGCGTCGCACACCGGCGCAGCCACGACGACTTGCCACCGAGGAACTGGGCGTTGGCGTAGGCGCGCCGCATGTAGAGATGCGCGTCGTGTTCCCAGGTGATGCCGATGCCACCGAGCACCTGAATGCAGTCGCGGGCGTTGACCTTCTCGGCGTCGATGCCGACGGCCGAGGCGACGGCGGCCGCGATCGACAGCTGGTCGGGGTCGGCGTCGGTCACCGCACCGGCGGCGTCGGCCGCGGCGATGCCGATCTGCTGGGCGCGCAGCAGCATCTCGGCGCACATGTGCTTGACCGCCTGGAAGCTGCCGATCGGCTTGCCGAACTGCTCGCGCACCTTGGCGTAATCCGTGGCCGTCTCCAGGCACCACCGCGAGAGTCCACTGGCCTCAGCGGCCAGCAGGGTGGCGGTGAGGTCGACGACCCGTTGGTGCGGCAGGTCGATCTTGGTGGCCGGGGCCGACGACAGCTCGACGCGAGCGAGCGGACGGGAGAAGTCGGTGGCCTCGAGCCGCTCGACCGTCACCCCGGCGGCCGTGGCGTCGACGAAGACCCAGTCCTCCCCGGCGGGCAGGACCAGAACCCCGTCGACCAGGGCACCGAGGACGTACTTCGCCGTGCCCGTCGCGGTCGTCCCGTCGAAGGCGATGTCCGAACCGAGCGCGACCCCCGCGGTGCGCTGCCCGGAGGCCAGCGCGTCCAGCAGCTTCTCGTCGGTGATCACCAGAGTGGCCAGCGCCGTCGTCGCGACCGGGCCGGGCACCAGCGCCGCGGCCGCCTCGTCGACCATCAGACACAGGTCCTCGACGCTGCCGCCGGCACCACCGAGCTCCTCGGGCACGGCCACCCCGAACATGCCGAGCTGAGCCAGGCTGTCATAGGCCGGCCGCCACGACTCGGGGTCGCCCTCCTCGACGCCGCGCACCGCGGCGATGGAGCCAGAGGAGGCCGCCCAATCGCGGACGAGCTCTCGTACGGCAAACTGATCGTCGGTGATGGTGGCGGACACCGCACCTGTCGAAGCCATGGTCGGGCCCTCCTGGGTCTTGGAGAGAAGACGATGCTTCTCACTAGAACGTGTTCTAATGGTGACATCGTTCTAACGTCAAGTCGACTGCCATTACGCCAGGACAAGTCGGTGACCCGGGGGCACGGAGGTGGGACATTCCTGATTCGCGTGCGTATCGTTTTCACCTAGTGCGTACTACGAAGGAGATGCCTACCGCATGTCCGGTTCTTCTGTGCCAGCAAGCGAGTCAGCAGCAACCAGCTCGGGTTCGGGGTCGTCGTCGACCACCGGCCCCCGCCAGGTGACGAAGGTGGCCGTCCTGGCCGAGTCCGAATTGGGCTCAGAGGCCCAGCGCGAACGCCGCAAGCGCATCCTCGACGCCACCCTCGCCATCGCGTCCAAGGGTGGGTACGAGGCTGTTCAGATGCGTGCGGTCGCCGAACGCGCCGACGTCGCGGTCGGCACGCTGTACCGGTACTTCCCGTCCAAGGTGCACCTCTTGGTGTCGGCGCTGGGGCGGGAGTTCGAACGCATCGACGCCAAGACCGACCGGGCGTCGCTGACCGGGGGCACTCCCTATCAGCGACTCAACGTCATGGTCGGGAAGCTCAACCGTTCGATGCAGCGCAATCCGCTGCTGACCGAGGCCATGACCCGCGCCTTCGTGTTCGCCGACGCGTCGGCTTCGGGTGAGGTCGACCACGTCGGAAAGCTGATGGACTCGATGTTCGCCAGGGCCATGAGCGACGGCGAGCCCACCGAGGACCAGTTCCACATCGCCCGCGTCATCTCCGACGTGTGGCTGTCCAACCTGTTGGCCTGGCTGACCCGCCGGGCCTCGGCAACCGACGTCAGCAAGCGCCTCGACCTCGCCGTGCGACTGCTGATCGGCGACGGGGAACACCCTAAGATCTGAACGGTGGCACTCCCGGCAGACCTCGTCCGCGCCCTCGACGCCGCCGCCGCCACCCCGCGGCTGCTCGTCGCCTCCGACTTCGACGGCACGCTTTCCCCGCTCGTCGACCGGCCCGCCGACGCCCGGCCGCTCCCGCAAGCGGCCGAGGCGCTGGTCGCCATCGCCGACTTGCCGTCGACCGAGGTCGTGCTGGTCTCCGGGCGCGCCCTTGAGGTGCTCCGCGAGTACTCCGGCATGCCGTCGAGCGTGCACCTCGTCGGCAGCCACGGCGCCGAGTTCGAGACCGGATTCGCCCTCGAGATCGACGACACCCTGTTGGCCACGATCACCGACGAACTCAACACGATCGCGGCCGGCCGGCCAGGGGTGACCGTCGAGCCCAAGCCCGCCAGCGTCGCGCTTCACGTCAGGAACGCCTCCGTCGCCGACGGCGAGGCCGCGCTCGCCGCGGCCCGCACGGTCGGCGAAGCCTCGGGCGCCGAGATCACCGCGGGTAAGAACGTGCTGGAGTTCGCCGTCATCTCCACCGACAAGGGCGAGGCAGTCGACGTCTTCCGCCGACGGGGTGACGCCACGGCCGCGGTGTTCTTCGGCGACGACGTCACCGACGAGAAGGCGTTCCGGCGCATGGTCGGATCCGACGTCGGCGTGAAGGTCGGTCCCGGCGAGACGCTGGCTGCCTACCGGGTCGACTCCCCCGAGGACGTCGCGGAGGCGCTGAGCCATCTGCTCGAGCGACGCCGCGGCTAGCGCATGGCCGGCGACGAGGCACGCACCGCACGGGCCGTTCGCGCCGCCGCGACGGCGGGCCGCCAGCTCGGGCTCGAGGTACGCGAACCGCGGGTGCTCTACGACGTGTTCTCGGTCGTCGTCCACTTGGCCCCGAGCCCGGTCGTGGTCCGGGTGCCGACCGTGCTGCCGCCGTCGTACGCGCTTTGGCCGGAAGCTCAACTCGCACAGCAGCGCGCCGAGCTTGCCGTGACGGGGTGGCTTGCCGACCACGGCCATCCGGTCGTCCCGCCCAGCCCGCTGGTGCCACGTGAACCCGTTGCGCGAGAAGGGTTCTCGATGACGTTCTGGCAGCTCGTCGAGGAGGTCCGGGTTCCCGAGCCGGACACCGCGGCCCGCCTGGCCTTGACCGCGAAACTTCATGCCGTGCTCGCCGACTACACCGACGACACCCTGGGCTTCTGGGCTCCGTTCGCCACCTACGTCCCCGACGGGCTGACCGCGCTGGAGAGCCTGCCCGATCTGCTGCCCGCAGCCGATCTCGACCGGGCTCGTCGCGAATGGTCGACAATCGAGCCGATCGTGTCGAGCCGGGACGCCTTCGAGCGGGAGTTCCCGGGGGTGGCAATCCAGACGATCCACGGCGACGCCCCGTTCCACAACATGATCACCACCCCTGCCGGCGAGTACTGGGCCGACTTCGAACTCGTCACCCTTGGGCCGGTCGAGTCCGACGTCGCACTGGCCGGCGCGGACGCCGTGGCGACCTACGACGAGGCAGCCGTGGCCCTCGGCCTGCGGGCCTCCGACCCCCGGGTGCTGCGCCTGGTGGAGGCCGCCGGATCTCTCGCGACGGTCGCCTGCCTTGCCATGGCTCCCCAGCTGCCGATGCTCGTCGGGGCGGTCGAACCCGCTCTCGCACAGTGGCGTTCGACGCCGCTCTTCACCGGACCCTAGCTAGGCGGGCGGGCCCGACGTGCGGCCGCGCACCAGCTCGGTGTCGAGGATCTCCACGGCGGGCAGTCCCGACCGTGGCGGGTTGTGCAGCAAATGGCCTGCCCGACGACCCTTTTCGACGCTGGGCTGCTTGACCGTCGTCAGCCCGCGCGCCAATGCGTCTGGGACACCGTCGAATCCGGTGACGGTCATCTGCCCCGGCACGTAGATGCCGCGCCCGCGCAGGTAATCCATCGCCGAGAGCGCGAGCACGTCGGTGGTGCACATCAACGCCGTGATTCGGGGATTGATGTCCAGCGCCACCTCGGCCGCCGCCCCACCGGAGGCCTGGAGGTGATCGCGAGTCTCCACCACCGTCAACGAATCCGGTTGCAGGCCAGCATCCTTCATCGCCTCACGAGTGCCTTGAATGCGCTCCCGCTGGACGAAGAAGTGCGGGTTGTCCATGCGCTCCAGATCGGCCGCCGCGGCCTCGGCGTCGCCGTGGGGCCAGTCGCGCCCCAAGCGCATCGTCAGCACCCCGATGTGTCGGTGACCGAGCCCGATGACGTAGTCGGCCACACTGCGCATCGCGGCGCGGTCGTCGATCCCGACGCGCGAGGCGTCGGGGACGTCGCGTGGCTGGTCGACCACCACCACCGGCAGCGCGCGTTGCGCGACCACCTGAAGGTAGGGATCGTCGTCGGAGGCCGAGTAGACGACGAAACCGTCGACGCCCGCGGACAGCACCGCCGCGGTCCCGTCGCTCACGCTGCGATTGGGGCCGGCGGCGACCAACAGCAGCCCCTGCCCCACCGCCTCACAGGACTCGGCGAGCCCCGCGACGAAGTCCAGCGCCGCAGGGTCGCGGAACGAATAGTTGAGCGGTTCGGTGAGGATCAGCCCGACCGCACCCGCGCGACGGGTGCGAAGCGAGCGCGCGACCGGATCGGGTCCGGCGTACCCCAGCTGCTTGGCCGTTGCCAGAACGCGCTCGCGGAGATCGGCGGACAACTGATCCGGCCGGTTGTATGCGTTGGAGATAGTGGTGCGCGAGACCTTCAGTTCGGCGGCCAACGACGCCAGGGTTGCTCGCCGGCGCGGCGCAGGTCCTCTGGGCATGGAGTATGACGCTAGCCGATTCCTTGCAGTTCACACCGTCAACGGGCTGCGTGGCGCACGCTGGTGATTACGCGAACGGTGCCGCCCATGACGTCGGAGACGTAGACGGTGCGGCCGTCGCGACTCGCGGCCATCAGTCCGGGCTGGATGCCGACCCCGATGGTCGCGACGGTGTTGTTGGTGGCGACGTCGACGACCGTGACGGTTCCGCAGTTGATGTTGCTCACGTACAGGCGGTCGCCGCGGACGATCATGTCGACCGGGGCCGCATCCGGTGGGATCGCGTCGAGCGCATGGGTCTTGGGGTCGATCTCCACGGCGGTGGTGGTCGACCCGTCCACCACGGTGAGGGCGTTGGTGGCGGCGTTGACGACGTACAACCGCTTGCCAACGACGGCGGCGTAGTACGGGTATCCGCCGGTCGCCGCGTCATCGGCGGTGTTGGTGGTCTGGTCCAGCACCGCCACCGTGCCGCCCGCGTAGTTGGTGACGTAGACCCGGTCCGCCGTGGCGGCCAGCCCGAACGGGTCACCGCCGACGGGAATCCTGACGAGTTCGGTGTTGTCTGCCAGGTCGATCACCGACACGGTTCCCGCGAGGTCGGCGACGTACAGACGGTCGCCGCTGACCTCGAGACCAAACGGATTGGCGCCAACGTCGATGACGTCGACGACGGTGTTCGTCGATGCGTCGACCACGGAAACCGTGCCGTCGTCGGCGTTCCCGATGTAGAGCCTTCCGCCGCTGGCTGCCAGCGCGAACGGCATGCTGCCGACCTCGACCGAACCGACCACCGTTCTGGTCGCGGTGTCCACGACCTTGACCGATCCGTTGCCCGCCGCGTCGTCGGAGCCGTTGAGGACGTACAGGCGGTCCCCGATGACCGCAAGACCATAGGTGAGCCCGCTGCCGACGACGATCGTGTCGGTGACGGCGGCCTCCGCCGGGTCGACGGGCGCGCGAACGTCGACCGTCTGGCCGTCGGACGCCGTGACCGCGAACATCGCGACCCCGTCGTCCTGATTGACGTGCGCCGCAAGCCTGGCGGCCTGGGTTGGCGTGAACGTCCACTGCCCGGAGTCCGCGTCAACGGTGACGGCACCGAGCCGTCGGTCGACCTGCCGGACCAGGGAGTAGGTGAGCGCACCGGGATCGTCGGTGACGACGTTGACGTGACCTGCCACTCGTCCCGACATGCGGTCGACCCGGTCGACGACCGCACCTGGTGCGCGCAGGTCCGTGTCGACCAGTTCGGTCTGCTGCGGGTTCGCGACCGACACCTCACGATGGCCGACGACGCCGCGCTCGGACTGACGCCGCACCCAGGCCAGTACCGCCCACAGTGCCGGGGTGTCCGCTGGGCTCCCCGGCACCGGAACGACGAAGGGAGCCAACACCGCCGCGAGCACGCCGGTGAAGGTCCGCACCGGTTCACGTGCCGAATCCGCGTCGGGCGCCGTGGACACTCCGCGGGCCGCAACGGCCGTCGCATGGGCCGCCCCGTGCTCGTCGAGGGATGTCTCGCCGGCCGCGGCGCCGAAGAACGTCCCACCACCGCCACCGCCCCCGAACGAGACGGTCGCCAGTGGAATCGACGAGATCGCGGTGACGACAACGTTGTTCGACGCAGCGGCGATGACGTCCGACGTGAAGGCCCTGGCCGCCCTCGCGTCTTCCTGGGCCGCAGCAGCCGCAGTCGGGACGGCGACGGGCGCGGCCTCCGGCATCGGCACGGCGACCTGCTCGGCGATGGGTGGCGCGGCGACCGGCGAGTCCTGAGGCGCGGCTTGTTCCTGAGCGACGGAATCCTGCGCGATCGGCTCGGCTCCGCCCGACGACGACGCGCCGTCGGATGTCCCCTGCTCGTACTCACTGGAGGTGAGCGCACCACCGGAACTGCGGACCGATACTCCTGGCGCCGGTTCGGTCGTAGACCCCGTCGACCCGAGAGCCTGATCGGGGTCTGACGTTGCGTCAGACCCCGACCCGGCACCGACGGAACCCGCCCCCACGGGTGGCGTCGACCCCCCAGACGACACCACCCCGGGCTCCGCCTTCGAGTCCGGGTCCCCCGATCCCGAACTCTCGACCTGCGACACGCCAGGCGACGGCTCTGCCGTTGGTTCGGCAGACACGATGCCCGGATGGGTCATCGCCGCCGCACCAATACCGAAAACTACTGCGAGGACCCCCGCGCACCGAAGGCGTTTCGTGTTGCTCACCGCCGATGCCCCTCGCCGTTGTCCCTTCCGACGTCGTCCTAGTAGATGATCGCCCGGCATGCGGACCGGTCGCATCGGGGATTCCCCTATGGTTCTGCCGCCTACGACCCCATGTCGTCGACTCTCGTCGCGTCAGCCGCCCGTGGCGACGGGGCGGGCCGGTTCGCCGCACCACTGCGACCACGACCCGGGGAACAGCGCCGCGTCGACGCCGACCACGGCCAGCGCGGCGACGGCGACCGCCGCGGTGACACCCGACCCGCAGTACGCACCGGTGGTGTCACCGAGTGCGTCCGCGAGGTCGGCCGTCGGGAGGAACGCGCCGTCGGCGCCGAGCAGCGACGTGCTCGGCACGTTGACGGCGCCCGGAACGTGACCCGCGACCGGGTCGACGGGCTCGACGTCGCCACGAAAGCGCTCCGGAGCCCGTGCGTCGGCCAACCGGGAGCCGAGCACCGCGGCCTCGTCGGCGGTCAACGTCGGCAAGGCCCCCGCGTAGAGGTCGCCGTGGGTGACGGTGACGTCCCCCGGCTCGGCGGTGACGACGCCGGATTCCAGAGCGCCTCGCCACGCCGCCAGACCCCCGTCGAGGATGCGCACGTCGGCCAGGCCGGCCGCCCTCAACACCCACCACGCGCGAGCCGACCCGGCCCGGTTCCAGTCGTCGTAGACCACGACTGGGTCGCCGTCCCGGATCCCCCACCGCCGCGCCGCGGCCTGCACCGCGGCGCCGGACGGCAGGGGGTGCCTGCCCCGGCCCGTCACGGTGTGGTCGGTCAATTCGTCGTCGAGGGAGACGTACACCGCGCCGGGAAGGTGGCCCGCCTCGTAGGCCGCGCTGCCGTCCGGTTCGGTCAGCTGCCAGCGGACGTCCAGGATTCGCGGCGGCGCACCTCCCGCGATCAGCTTCTCGAGTTCGGTTGCGGTGACCAATACTTCGGATCTCACGCACTCGAACGTACGCTGACCCGCGTGGGCGAGCACGCGTTCAGCGCAGCGGAGAGACGGGCCGTATACCGAGCCATCGCCGAGCGCCGCGACATGCGCCGGTTCGCACCGGGCGACGTGCCAGACGACGTCCTCGCCCGGCTGCTCGCGGCCGCACACGCTGCCCCCAGTGTCGGACTTATGCAGCCGTGGCAGTTCATCCGCATCACCGACGACGCGCTGCGCCACCAGATCCACGGCGTCGTCTCCGAAGAACGCCACCAGACCGCGGCGGCACTGGGACCGCGAGGCGACGAGTTCCTCCGCTTGAAGGTCGAGGGCGTGCTGGACTGCGCCGAGCTGCTCGTCGTGGCGCTGCGCGACGGCCGCGACCACCACGTCTTCGGACGCCGAACCCTGCCCCACATGGATCTGGCCTCCGTGTCGTGCGCCATCCAGAACATGTGGCTTGCCGCCCGCGCGGAGGGCCTCGGCATGGGCTGGGTGTCGATCTTCGACCCCGTCCGCCTCGGCGCGCTGCTCGGAATGCCCGATGACGCCGAGCCGGTGGCGATCCTGTGCCTTGGCCCGGTTCCCGAGTTTCCCGACCGGCCCGCGCTGGAGGTCGACGAGTGGACGTTCGGCAGGCCGCTCGACGAATTCGTCTCGGAGAACGGCTGGGCGCGCCGACCCGCACCGGCCGTAGGCTTACCGCCGTGTCCCCCGTGACCGTCGACCTCAACGCCGACCTCGGTGAGGGTTTCGGGGTGTGGCGGCTCGGCGACGACGACGCCATGCTCGAGCTCGTCACCAGTGCCAACGTGGCGTGCGGTTTCCACGCCGGCGACCCGGCCGGGTTGGCGACGGTGTGCCGGGCCGCAGCCCGCCGCGGCGTCCGCATCGGAGCGCAGGTGAGCTACCGCGACCTCGCCGGGTTCGGCAGACGCTACATCGACATGGCAGCCGACGATCTCACCGCCGACGTGATCTACCAGATTGGCGCACTGCAGGCCTTGGCCGCCGCCGCCGGGTCCACGGTCAGCTACGTCAAACCCCATGGCGCGCTGTACAACACGATCGTCCACGACGAGGGTCAAGCCGCCGCGGTCGCCGCCGCGGTGCGCGCCGTCGACCCCGGCTTGCCCGTGCTGGGGCTGGCCGGTTCCGCGTTCTTCTCCGCAGCCGACGCCCTCGGCCTGCGCACCGTCGCCGAGGCCTTCGCCGACCGGGCCTACCAACCCGACGGACAGCTGGTCTCACGCCGCGAGCCCGGCGCAGTTCTCGACGACGCGGAGGTCATCGCCGCCAGGGTGTCCTCGATGGTTGGGCGTGGCACGGTCGAGGCAGTCGACGGGACGACCATCCCCATCACCGCGGAATCGGTTTGCGTGCACGGAGATTCGCCCGGCGCGGTACGAAGCGCCACGGCGGTCCGCGCCCGTCTGGCCGCCGACGGGGTCGTCGTGAAGTCGTTCATCTGATGCGGCTCAAGCTCGGCCGGCCGAACCTCGCCGACTACCGCCGGTACTTCGACCAACCGTCGGCGACGCCACAGTCGCCACTCACCGTGACGTGGGCGGGCGTGACCACCCTCCTCGTCGACGACGGCCAATCGGCACTGCTGACCGACGGATTCTTCTCCCGCCCAGGACTTCTCACCGTCGGCCTCCGCAAGCTGACCCCGTCTCGACCCCGCATCGACGGTTGCCTGGCCCGCTTGGGAGTCGAGCGGCTCGAGGCCGTCCTGCCCGTCCACACCCACTTCGACCACGCGATGGATTCGGCGGTCGTGGCCCAGCGCACCGGCGCGAAGCTCGTCGGCGGCACGTCGGCGGCCCAGCTGGGCCGCGGGGCGGGACTGCCAGAAGACCAACTCGTCGTCGTCACCCCTGGTGAACCAATGTCGTTGGGAGCGTTCGACGTAACCCTCGTCGTCGGCAACCACTGCCCGCCGGACCGCTTTCCAGGCACCATCACCGAACCACCGGTCCCGCCGGTACGGGCCTCGGGATACCGATGCGGCGAGGCGTGGTCCACGCTGATCCACCACCGCCCGTCCGACCGACGCCTCCTCGTCGTCGGCAGCGCAGGGTTCGTCCCCGGCGCACTGCGGGGACAGCGGGCCGACGTCGTCTACCTCGGCGTCGGACAGCTCGGCCTGCAGCCGGAGCGTTACCTCCGCGACTACTGGGACGAGGCGGTGCGCGCGGTGGGCGCCCGCCGGGTCGTCCTCGTCCACTGGGACGACTTCTTCGGCCCACTGCGCGACCCGGTACGCGCGCTGCCATACGCGGGCGACGATCTCGACGCGTCGATGCGGACGTTGACCAGGCTGGCAGCCGAAGACGGTGTGGCAATGCACCTTCCCGCACCGTGGGAGCGCGCCGACCCGTGGAGTTGACGCTGGCGCGACATTGCCCGCGCTGCTTGCATCGCCGTGGCTGCCGCGCTGCTGTCCAACGTGGTCAACAACCTGCCTGCGGTGTTGGTTTTGCTGCCGCTGGTCACGGGAATGGGACCTGCCGCCGTGCTCGCCGCGCTGATCGGAGTCAACGTCGGACCCAACCTCACCTACCCCGGCTCGCTGTCCAACCTGCTGTGGCGCAGCGTGGTGCAGCGCGAACGCCTGCCGGCGAGCTTCGTCGAGTTCGGTCGCGTCGGGCTGGGTCACGGTCCCAGTAACCCTCGTCGTCGCGGTGTTGGGCCTGTGGGTCGGCATCGAACCGTTCGGGGTGCGATAGCTTGCTGGTGAACTTACGAACCGAACGAGGTGATCGTTGACGACGCACGTGATGCCGTCACGCCAGTCGTTGCGCGCGCTGGACGCGGTCAACTTCTTCTTGGCCGACGTCCGCGACGGATTGGGCCCCTACCTCGCGATCTATCTCCTCGCGGTCCGCGGACCCGAACATGGCTGGAACGAGGCGACGGTCGGCTCGGTGATCACAATCGCCGGCGTCGTCGGCCTGCTCTCTCAGACCCCGGCTGGCATCCTGATCGACCGGGTCAAGAACCGGCGGGCGATCATCGTCGTCGCCGCCCTTGCCGTCACCGCCAGCTCGGTGGTGCTGCCGTTCGTCAGTGGGTTCGCGTTGGTTGCGATCAGTCAGTCGGTGGCGTCGCTCGCCGGAGCGGTGTTCGCCCCTGCGATCGCAGCCGTCACCCTCGGCCTGATGGGACCGCGGATGTTCGCGCCCCGAGTCGGCCGCAACGAGGCGTTCAACCACGCGGGCAACGCCACCGCCGCGGGCGTCGCCGCGCTTCTCGCCTGGTCGCTCGGCCCGGTGGTGGTGTTCTGGCTGATGGGCGTGCTGGCCGTGCTCAGCGTCGTGGCCACCACGCGCATCCGCGGCGACGAGATCGACGACGAGCTGGCCCGCGGTCTCACCCCCGACGACGACGGCAAGTCCGTCGGCGCCTGGACCACGCTGGTGACCAACCGCCCGCTGCTGATCTTCGCGATCATCGCGTTCACCTTTCACCTGGCCAACGCCGCGATGCTCACCTCCGTCAGCCAGCTCCTGACCCGCGTCGTCGGCAAGGACAGCGCCACCTCGCTGGTCGCGTTGTGCATCCTGGCCGCGCAGCTGGTGATGGTTCCGGTAGCGATCGTGGTCGGACGCAAGGCCGACGTCTGGGGCCGAAAACCGATCTTCCTGGTCGCGTTCGCGGTGCTGACGGTTCGCGGTCTGCTCTACACGGTGTCCGACAACGCGGCCTGGCTGCTGGCCGTGCAAGCACTCGACGGCATCGGCGCTGGCATCTTCGGAGCGCTGTTCCCCATCGTGATCGCCGACCTGACCCGAGGATCGGGACGCTTCAACGTGGCGCAGGGCGCGGTGTCGACCGTGCAGGGCGTCGGCGCCGCTCTGAGCGCGACAGTCGCCGGATTCGTCATCGTCACCGAGGGATACACGATCGCGTTCTGGACGCTGGCAGCCGTGGCCGCCATCGGCTTGGTGCTCTACGCCCGCTTCATGCCGGAGACCAAGCAGCCGGTCAGCGACGCTGCCTAGCGATCTCCGCCAGCACCACACCCGCGGCCACCGAGGCGTTCAACGACTCCGTCGGCCCCGCCATCGGGATGGACACGATCGCGTCGCAGTTCTCCCGCACCAAGCGGGACAGGCCCTTGCCCTCGGACCCCACCACGACGACCATCGGACCGCTTGCGTCGACCTCGTCGAGCTGGGTGTCACCACCGGCGTCGAGACCCACCACCAGCAGACCCTCGTCCTTCCAGCTCTGCAGGGTGCGGGTCAGGTTGGTGGCCCGTCCGACGCGAAGGCGGGCGGCAGCGCCAGCACTGGTGCGCCACGCGACGGCCGTCACCGACGCCGACCGGCGTTGCGGTATGAGCACGCCGTGGCCACCGAACGCGGCGACCGACCTGACGATCGCACCCAGGTTCCGGGGATCGGAGATGTTGTCCAACGCCACCAGCAGAGCCGGCGTCGAATCCGCCTTCGCCACGCGCAGCAAGTCGTCGGGATGGGCGTAGTTGTACGGCGGTACCTGAAGGGCGATGCCCTGGTGAAGACCGTTGGCGCTGAGGCGGTCCAGGTCGTGCTTCTGCACTTCGAGGATCGAGATGCCCTTGTCGGCCGCACGCTGCACCGACTCGGTGAGGCGCTCGTCGGCTTCGGTTCCGAGCATCACCCACAGCGCGGTGGCCGGCACGCCGGCGCGCAAGCACTCCAGCACGGGGTTACGGCCGAGCACGACCTCGGTCTCGTCGGTCTTCTTGTGCCGTCCCTGATCCTTGCGCGCCGCCGCGGCGGCCCGCTTTCCGGCGGGGTGGTGTGGCCGCGCGCTCGCAGGCGGCGTCGCGCCCTTGGCCTCGAGCCCGCGCCTGCGCACACCGCCGGAGCCGATCTGCGGCCCCTTCTTGGTGCCCGCTTTGCGTACCGCTCCGCGCCGCTGGGAGTTGCCTGCCATTATTTGTTGCTCCCGTCGCCGAGTTCCCACTGTGGTCCGTCGGCGGTGTCGGTGACGACGATGCCCGCCGCCTTGAGTCGATCGCGAATCTCGTCGGCCTTCGCCCAGTCTCGCTGTTCGCGGGCCTCCGCGCGACCCTTGAGCGCCCACTGGACGAGCTCGTCGATCGCCGCGAGGGCCGCGGAGGTCTCGTCGCGCGATTCCCACCGCTCGTCGAGTGGGTCGCAGCCGAGGATCCCCATCATCGCCCGGATGGACCTGGCGTGCGTCATGGCAGATTCGTGGTCACCCGCGTCGAGCGCGCGATTGCCTTCGGCCCGCGCCGCGTGCACTTCGGCCAGCGCGGCGGGCACCGCCAGGTCGTCGTCGAGCGCGGCACCGAACTTCTCGGTCCAGTCACCGGGGACGATCGTCCCCACCCGGTTGCGCACGCGGTGGAGAAACTCCTCGATGCCGGTGTAGGCCTTCACCGCGTCCTGCAGGGCGTTCTCGGAGAACTCCAGCATCGACCGGTAGTGCGCGGAGCCAAGGTAGTAGCGCAGCTCCGCGGCTCGAACACGTTGCAGCACAGCGGGAATCGCCAGCACGTTGCCGAGGGACTTGCTCATCTTCTCGCCACCCATGGTGACCCAGCCGTTGTGCATCCAGTACTGCGCGAAGCCGTCGCCTGCCGCCCGTGCCTGCGCGATCTCGTTCTCGTGATGCGGAAAGACCAAATCCATTCCGCCGGCGTGGATGTCGAACGCCTCGCCGAGGTAGGTCTCGCACATCGCGACGCACTCGGTGTGCCAGCCGGGGCGACCCGGGCCCCACGGCGTCGGCCACGACGGCTCGCCCGGCTTGGCGCCCTTCCACAGCGTGAAGTCACGCGGGTCGCGCTTGCCCGTCGCGACTCCCTCGCCCTGGTGCACGTCGTCGATCCGGTGGCCGGACAACTGGCCGTAGTCGTGATAGCTCAGCACGTCGAAGTAGACGTCCCCGCCACCCGTATAGGCATGACCGTCGGCGAGCAGCCGCTCGATGAGCTCGACCATCTGGGTGATGTGCCCGGTCGCGCGCGGCTCGGCCGACGGGGGCAGGACACCGAGGGCGTCGTACGCGGAGGTGAAGGCGCGCTCGAAGGTCGCCGCCCACTCCCACCACGGCCGGCCTGCATCAGCAGCCTTGTTGAGGATCTTGTCGTCGATGTCGGTGACGTTGCGGATGAATGCGACGTCGAAGCCCTTCGCCGTCAGCCAGCGACGCAGTACGTCGAACGCCACGCCACTGCGGACGTGTCCGATGTGCGGCAGGCCCTGAACGGTGGCGCCGCAGAGGTAGATCGACGCGTGTCCGTCGCGCAGGGGGACGAAGTCACGCACCACACCCGTCATGGTGTCGTGAATTCGCAGGGGCTGAACGGTCACGACGGGCCAGCTTACCGGCCCGTCAGCCTTCAATCGTCCACACTGCTGTTCTGCTCCTCGCGCAAGCGCTCGTCGGCACTGATCTGTTCCTCGACTTCCACGATCAGTGCCGTCGCGATCGCGGCAAGACCTTCGCCCCGACCGGTCAGGCCGAGGCCATCGGTGGTCGTCGCCGACACCGATACCGGCGCGTCGAGCAGCTGAGACAGAACTTGCTGCGCCTCGGCGCGGCGCGGACCGATCTTGGGCCGGTTGCCGATCACCTGAACGGCGGCGTTGCCGACGCGGAAACCTTCGGCACGAAGCAGTCCGTGCACGTGGCTCAGCATGTCCGCGCCGCCGACGCCGCGCCATTCGGGACGGTCGGTGCCGAAGACGGAACCGAGATCGCCAAGACCGGCTGCACTCAGCAGAGCGTCGCAAAGCGCGTGCGCCGCAACGTCTCCGTCTGAATGCCCTGCGCAGCCGTCGGCGTCATCGAAGGACAAGCACAGCAGCCAACACGGCCTACCAGCTTGAATCGGGTGCACATCGGTCCCCAGACCGATCCTCGGCACCATGGAGCGCCCCTGAAAGGTCAGGAAGCTGCTGCCAGAACCTCGTCGAGGATGCTTTCGGCCTTCTCCTCGTCGGTGTTCTCGGCAAGGGCCAACTCGCCAACGAGAATCTGCCGGGCCTTGGCCAGCATGCGCTTCTCGCCAGCCGACAGCCCGCGCTCCTGATCACGACGCCACAGGTCGCGAACGACCTCGGCCACCTTGTTCACGTCACCAGAGGCCAGCTTCTCCAAGTTGGCCTTGTACCGACGCGACCAGTTGGTCGGCTCCTCGGTATGCGGGGCGCGAAGCACCTGGAAGACCTTGTCCAGGCCCTCCTGGCCGACGACGTCGCGCACTCCGACGTACTCTGCGTTGTCAGCAGGAACTCGAACGGTGAGATCGCCCTGCGCAACCTTCAGGACGAGATATTCTCTCTGTTCGCCCTTGATGGTTCGGGTTTCGATCGCCTCGATCAATGCAGCACCGTGGTGTGGATAGACAACGGTGTCTCCGACCTTGAAAATCATCAGATTCGAGCCCCTTTCACAACCCAATGTTAGCACGGAGCTAAGACACGTGTTGCGCAACGATGCAGGTCAGGGGCACCGCGGGTGAAGACGAGGGGTTGACAGGGTGATGAATCCGTGCAACGCGCAGGCCTCTCGGCAAACCCCTGCCGGACGATGAGCGGCCTCGACGGACCCGTTCCGAGCGGTGTGACGAGCCCCGTCGCCAGCCCTCGGCTTCCGCCACTCCGCGCCACCTACTACTCTGCATAGTCGACACTCGGGATGCACGTCACGGTCGTCCCGTCGCCGAGCAGGAGGCTTCAGTGACGCTCTCGAAAACGCGGACTTCCGCCGTCGCGCTGGCCGCTTGCGGCCTGTCGGCCGCCATCGTCCTGTCCGGCTGCAGCGCAGGCCAGATCTCCCAGTCGGCGTCGCAACAGCCCGCCGTCAACGGCACGCTTGCCTGGGTCGGCGACCCGACCTCGGGAATCGCGCTTCGCAACGTGCACCTGCGCGCCCCCCAGACATCCGACTACGTGCGGCCCGGCGGCGACGCCGAGTTGCTGTTCGTCGCCGTGAACGAATCAGCCGAGAAGGACGACCGACTGGTGTCGATCACGTCCAGCGTCGGCACCGTGAGCCTCACCGGGAATCTCACCGTCCCCGCAGGCGGCACCCTGATCGTTGGCACTCCGGACGGCACGCCAAGCGCACTGGACGCCACCGAGGGCGCGAACACCGTCGAGGCTTCCGTGCAGCTCACCGAGCCGATCAGCAACGGCCTCAACTACCCGTTCACCTTCACCTTCGAGCGCTCCGGCCAGACGGAGCTCAACGTGCCGATCTCGGCCGGGGAGACTCCGCGCCGCGAGGCAGCGGTCGAGGCGGGCTCCGAAGCCGACACGGGCGGCCACTGAGCTTCGCAGGCACCGTTCTGTCGGTGCCGCCCGATACGGTCGGCACGTGGCAAAGGTCGGTTCCAAGGCGCGTTCGCAACACCGCTGTTCGGAATGTCAGCACGTCACCGCGAAATGGGTTGGCCGGTGTCCGGACTGCGGCAGCTGGGGCACCGTCGACGAAATCGCCGTCCTCACCCCGATCTCGGGCGCTGCCACGAATCGGGCCGTCGCACCAAGTTCTCCCGCCGTCCCCATCAGCTCGATCGACCCCGGCTCCACCAGGCACTTCCCGACCGGGGTCAGTGAGCTCGACCGGGTCCTCGGAGGCGGCCTCGTCCCCGGCTCGGTGACGCTGCTGGCCGGCGATCCCGGCGTCGGCAAGTCGACGCTGCTGCTCGAGGTCGTCCATCGCTGGGCTCAATCCGGACGCCGCGCGCTGTATCTGTCGGGTGAGGAGTCGGCGGGCCAGATCCGGCTGCGCGCCGAACGCACGGGCTGCACGCACGACGAGGTATACCTCGCGGCCGAGTCCGACCTGCAGACCGCGCTCGGTCACATCGAGCAGGTGAAGCCCTCGCTCATCGTCGTGGACTCGGTCCAGACGATGTCGACCACCGAGGCCGACGGAGTCACCGGCGGCGTCACCCAGATCCGGGCGGTCACCACCGCACTGACGATGGCCGCCAAGACCACCGGCGTCGCGATCATCCTCGTCGGTCACGTGACCAAGGACGGGGCCATTGCGGGACCCCGTTCGCTTGAGCACCTCGTCGACGTCGTGATGCACTTCGAAGGCGACCGGTCGTCGGCGCTGCGCATGGTTCGCGGGGTGAAGAACCGCTTCGGCGCCGCTGACGAAGTCGGCTGTTTTCTATTGCACGACAACGGGATCGAGGGTGTCGCCGATCCCTCCGGCTTGTTCCTTGACCAGCGGCCGCAACCGGTGTCGGGCACCTCGGTGACTGTGACCCTCGACGGCAAGCGACCTCTGATCGGCGAGGTCCAGGCGCTCATCGGCTCGGCGTCGGCGGGCAACCCGCGGCGGGCGGTCAGCGGCATCGACTCGGCCCGCGCTGCGATGATCACCGCCGTCCTGGAGAAGCGCGCCCACCTCAACGTCGGGCAGAACGACATCTACCTGTCGACGGTCGGCGGCATGCGCCTGACCGATCCGTCGTCCGATCTGGCGGTGGCGCTGGCGATCGCCTCGGCGTATGCCGACATCCCGATGCCGACGACGGTGGTCGCCATCGGCGAGGTCGGCCTCGCGGGCGACCTTCGGCGCGTGACCGGCATGGATCGCCGCCTGGCGGAAGCGGCCCGGCTGGGGTTCACGTGCGCCGTGATCCCACCCGGGGTGAAGGACGTTCCCGCGGGGTTGACGGTGCAGTCCGCCGACAACATTTCGGGGGCCTTGCGGGTGCTCAGGAACATCTCCGACAATGTGAGGGACAATGGCGGCCGACGCTAGGAGAGGTGATGGCCGTGAAGGCTGCCAGAAGCGGGCGCGGCAACGTCGTTCAGCTCGCTCGACCGACACTGCGTGAGACCCTCGGACAGCTCGCCCCGGGTACCGCGCTTCGTGACGGACTCGAGCGCATCCTGCGTGGCCGTACCGGCGCCCTGATCGTGCTGGGGTTCGACGACGCCGTCGACGCCATCTGCGACGGCGGCTTTGCCCTCGACATCGCCTACGCGCCGACACGGCTTCGCGAATTGTCCAAGATGGACGGTGCGGTCGTGCTGTCCAGTGACGGAACCCGCATCCTGCGGGCCAACGTGCAGCTCGTCCCCGATCCCTCGATTCCGACGGACGAGTCGGGAACCCGACACCGGTCAGCCGAGCGCACCGCCGTGCAAACGGGTTATCCCGTTGTCTCCGTTAGTCATTCGATGAGCATCGTCACCGTCTACGTGGCCGGCGAGCGGCACGTGGTGCCCGACTCCGCGACCATCCTGTCGCGGGCGAACCAGACGATCGCCACACTCGAGCGATACAAGGCCCGGCTCGACGAGGTCAACCGACAGCTGTCGACCGCCGAGATCGAAGACTTCGTGACGCTGCGCGACGTGATGACCGTGGCGCAACGCCTGGAGATGGTTCGCCGCATCAGCCTCGAGATCGACGCCGACGTCGTCGAACTCGGCACCAACGGACGCCAGCTCAAGCTGCAGCTCGAAGAACTCGTCGGCGACAACGACACCGCCCGCGAACTGATAGCGCGTGACTATCACGCCAACCCCGACCCGCCCTCGACCGCGCAAGTTCTCGCGACGCTGGACGAGCTCGACACCCTCAGCGACAACGAACTCCTCGACTTCACCGCACTGGCCAGGGTCTTCGGCTATCCGTCGACGCTGGAGGCGCAGGACTCCGCGATGAGCTCCCGGGGCTACCGCGCAATGGCAGGCATTCCGCGGTTGCAATTCGCCCACGTGGACCTGCTGGTTCGCTCCTTCGGGTCGCTTCAGGGAGTGCTGGCCGCAAGCGCAAACGACCTGCAGTCGGTCGAGGGGATTGGGTCGATGTGGGCCAGGCACATCCGCGAGGGACTCTCCCAGTTGGCGGAGTCCACGATCGCCGATCAGCTGGCCTGACCTTTCGTGCGCACCGTCCTCGTCGTGGTGCATCCCGAGGCGACTCATCACGTTGAGGGCCTCGTCGGAGGGTGGTATGACTCCGACCTCACCGCCGTCGGCCAGCGCGACGCCGAAAGTGCCGCCGTCGCCGTCCGCAACGCGATCCCCGGCGGAGCCCTGGTAGACGTCTTCTCCTCCGATCTGACCCGTTGTCGGCGAACGGCCGAAGCGATCGCGACGCCCTTGGGGGTGAAGCCGTCGTTCGACCGGCGCCTCCGCGAGAAGTCTTACGGGGTCGCAGGCGGCCGCCCACAGAGCTGGCTGGAGAGTCGGTTCATCACGCCGCCTCCGACCGGGGAGCGGATGTTGCATGACGAGGGCGTCGACGGCGCGGAGACCAAGGCAGCCTTCGCCGAACGCATCTACGCCGCCATGTACGACGTCCTGGCACGACCGGTCCAATGGCAGGTGATCGTCACCCATGGATTTGCGCTGACCTACGTCGTCGCGGCCTGGATCGGCATGCCCGTCGAATCGCTCGGCTACGCACACTTCCGTGGCGGGCCAGGGAGCATCACCACGCTGCACGAGGACGACCACTTCCACAATCGGTCGGTCATGACGCTGGCGAGTACCGAGCATCTTCGGCCGGCGTAGCGCGCGCTCAGAGATCGGGCGGCTTGTCGGACCCCTTCTCTACAATCGAACACATGAGCGAATCGGGTGCGGTGGCGGTGTTGCTGCAGCGGATGTGCTCCGCCGCGCGAGCCGAAGCCTGCGCCGCCGCCGAACGACTCGTCGCCATCGGAGAACTGGTGTCACTGCGGCTCGCTGAGGACGCCGGGGCCACCGACCTGTGGGTCGTCGACGCCACCGACGCAGTCACCCTGGAAGTCGCCGCCGCCCTGAACATCAGCCGGGACCTGGCCGCCAGCCACGTCCGCTACGCCCATGCCCTGCGGTTCTGCCTACCCCGGCTGGGGCGGGCATTCATCGCCGGCGACATCGACGAATCAGTGTTCCGGGCCTGCGTCTTC
>Ga0247732_10000194_pt1 | contig 37164 bp, 32 predicted proteins | sample UWRJL163409C2_FD_180940 | JGI IMG/M metagenome (GOLD analysis project Ga0247732, IMG submission 180940) | Plant litter microbial communities from Arlington Agricultural Research Station in Wisconsin, United States - UWRJ-L163-409C-2 | ecosystem: Environmental > Terrestrial > Plant litter >...
GGAGTTTCTCTCCGAACTGGACGCCGGTATTTTCGAAAACAAAATCGCCGCCGCGCTGAATACCGCCGCTCTGGGTGTTCTGAATAACGGCGGTAAAGGCAAAGTGACCATCGAGATTGATGTTTCCCGGATCAGTAATTCGATGGAAGAAAAACGCGTGATGTTGGCTCACAAATTGAAGTTCTCAGCTCCTACGCCTCGCGGGAAAACGTCTGAAGAAGATACCACCGAAACCCCAATGTACGTGGGCAAAGGCGGCAAGCTGACCATCATGCAGGAAGATCAGGGCCAGTTATTCACCATCGCCGGAGATCCTGACGGCAAACTCCGTGACGCGCGATAAGCATCGTTTAACCTCTCCGATAAAAGGAAATTGTTATGTCTCAAGTTTTAGACGCATCAGCAATTAAAGAAGTCCGGGATATGTCCCTTTCTAATCTGCTGGAAGAACGCCTGTCTTCAGCTGACTGCCCTGCTGTTGCTTTGCCTGAATCTGTCCGTATTCACTCGCTTGAAAACCTGCAAGATGGCCGGTTCCGCTTCCGCGGGAAAATGGAGACCGCCAGCATTCAGGATTTCTCCCGCTACTGTAAAGATTACGCAGGCGAAGGCGTCCGCAGCTTCATCAATGCTGACAACATGGCAGCGGTGACTGTGTTTAACCTTGGCACTCTGACTGCACCAGGTCACGCAGATAACATCGCAGTTTTGAAACTGAAACGCACTGCGCCATTCCAGGCTTTGCTGAACATCAATGGCGATAAAAACTCTCAGAAGGATCTGGCCGAGTGGCTCGAAGACTGGTCTGAATTCCTGATGGCTTTCACCGCTGACGGCGAAGTGCTGGACATCAAGAAAGCGATCGGCGGCGTCCGTAAAATTACCATCGAAGCATCCAGTTCTGCAGATCATGAAGACAGCGATTTCGGCGCCAAGCGCTCAGTGATGGAAAGCGTGGAGGCAAAAAGCAAAGAAGTCATGCCAGCGGCATTCGAATTTAAGTGCGTACCATATGAAGGCCTGGGTGAACGCCGGTTCCGTCTGCGTTACAGCGTGCTGACCGGCGGAAATGCTCCGGTGTTGGTTCTGCGTATCGTGCAGTTGGAAACGGCAGAGGAACTGATGGCGACCGAGTTCCGCGAGCTGCTCGAAACCAACTTCGCCGACGTTGAAGTCGAAACGTTCATCGGTGAGTTCAAAGCCTGATAGCGCGGCCTTAAATGCCCTGACTCATTGGGGCATTTAGTGAATCGTTATTACTGAAATTTAATTGCCATAACCGGCAAGGGATTCGATCAACCCAAAAACAGTGTGCAGCATATTTCTCTCTTAATGCGTGGAGTAATTTTATGACCTGGTTAACCACCTTTTCCGGCCAGCATCTGGATTTCTCAAATCCTAATCTGCTCGCTTTCAATATCGGCGACATCGCGCAGGGCCTGTCACATGAATGCCGCTTTGCCGGGCAGATTGCCGACTTCTACAGCGTGGCTCAGCACTCTGTACTGTGCAGCATGATTGTTGAACCGCAATACCAGCGCGAGGCCTTGTTGCATGACGCCACTGAAGCGTACATGAAGGACATCCCCGCCCCACTGAAACGCATGCTGCCCGACTATGCCCGCATCGAGCGCCAGATTGATAGCCTGATCCGCGAGAAGTACGAACTGCCGCAGGAGATGAGCGCCATCGTCAAAACCGCTGACCTGATCATGCTGGCCACCGAACGCCGGGATCTGGAAGTCGATGCAGATAACTACTGGCGGATTCTGGAAGGTATCCAACCGACCGACATTCTTATCACACCACTCAACCCAGTACAGGCCAGAGCTTTATTTATGCGCCGCTGGGAAGAACTGATGTTCTGATCTGGGGGCAATCATGGGAAAAGTTACTTTCGTTGTTGATTTTGAAGATGGGAAAGAACCATCAGTGGGTGCTGGTACCGGAATTCTTGGCGGCCAGCTGGTAGCCGTTGCATGGCGTGACCTGATTAATGACAAGGCTGTTTCCGTTGATGTGGAGTTGCCATCAGCGAATGACATGGTGCTTGTTTTTGATGCCAACGGGGAAGGCTGGGTGATCGGTTGGCGTTCTATGTGGATGGCAATGGGTCAGAAAGAAACCGGCAAATGGGAGTGGTCATTCCAACTGGAAGCACTGGAACACGAAGATGTCCGGATCACTCACTGGGCGTCAATTCCCGATCAGCCAGCGCCAGCAGTCCTTCGGGATGTGCTAACTGCCGTCTCTATCGGCGGCAGCCGGACGGAACTTATCGACGCACTCACGGCAATCAAACCTAAGTTCGGTGCGCCTGGTTCCCGTGACGTTGACGTCCGCGCAGCGCATGTGGCCATCGATAAGGCAATCGAAAAACTTTCAAATCTGTAAGCCGGTGTGCAGTCGGCTATAACTAAACGTGTGGAGAAAAAGCGTATGGGCCAATTAGTTTCTTTAGCGGAATGGGCGGCAGGACCAAATGGCTTCAAGGAACCTCCCTGCAAAGCCACCCTTCATCGTATCGCGAAAACCCGGCAGACATATCCGCCTGCGGTTAAGCAAGGTCGGCGATGGGTTGTTGATGAGGAAGCCAGGTTTATTGGTATGGTTGATCGGGTCGAAATATCGAACCATCTTCCGGCCAGCGCCCGCACTTTAGTGGAGAAAGCACTTAATGGCAGCAAGACCCCGTAAATACAACATTTCAACACCGAACTTGTATTGCAAATTGGATAAGCGAAACAACAAAACGTACTGGCAATATCGTCAACCCATTACGGGGGAGTTTATTGGTTTTGGTACGGATTCAGATGCCGCGCATGCAGCGGCACTTGAAATGAATCGCATTACTGCTGAGCAATTAACTTCTCAATCTTTCGCCCTGATAGATATTGCGAAACAAAAAGCCGAACCAAATGCTCAGAACATGCGCTTAAAGCAATGGGTGAAAGAATACAAAGCCATCCTTGACCGGCGTGTGCAGCGAAAAGAGCTGGCAGCATCTACTGCCAGGGGGCGCAAGGCATGTGCTGAACTTCTCTCAGCTCGTTCTCAAAACATATTGCTCAAAGAGTTCGGCGCACGTGAGATGGCTGCGTTGATAAACGAATATGTCGATGCAAATAAAACAAGAATGGCACAGGTCATGCGAGCCGCTTGGATCGATATGTTTAAGGAAGCACAGTTTGCTGGTGAGGTTCCGCCTGGCTTTAATCCGGCACTGGCCACACGTAAACCACTGGATGAAGTCTCAAGACAGCGACTCACGCTCGAGAACTGGTGGGCGATCTATCACGAAGCTGAACGTAGATCACCGTACATCTGCAATGCAATGCTGCTCGCTGTAGTTACTGGCCAGCGGCGTGGCGACATAGTAAAAATGAAATTCTCTGATATCTGGGATGACATGCTTCATGTTGTCCAGGGAAAAGGTAAAGGAAAAATCCGGATAGCGATCCCCCTCTCGTTGCGATGTGACGCCATCAACATGAGTGTTCGTGATGTGATTAACAAATGTCGCGACCGGGTGCTGAGTAAACATCTTGTCCATAATTCAACAGTTGTTGGCGGCTCAGCGCTGGGTTCACCTGTGGCTGAAGGGTCATTGACACAACGATTCGCAGAAGCGCGTGATTGCGCAAAAATTAAAATTGAAAAGGATAAAACACCGCCGACATTTCACGAACAACGTTCTCTTTCTGAGCGACTGTATAAAGCGCAGGGGATCAACACTCAGGAATTGCTGGGACACAGTTCAGCGAAGATGACGGAGCTCTATCATGACGAGCGCAGGGAGAAGTGGATCGTCATCGCCGTTTAATTATCAGCCGGTTTTGGGGAAGAGTTTTGGAGGGTTTTTGGAGAGGGAATTTATTTAAAGAAAAAACAGTAAGTTATTGGATTTGCGTGCTGCCTATCCGGCAGTGAACTGTTGGGTTTTCAGCTTTAGGCTTTGAACGGCAAGAGATTATCCCTGTTTTAGCAGAAATACCCTCTTTTTTTGTGGGTTCGCATGCACTCATTAAATCAATGAGTTAGGAGCAGTGCAAAAAAGAGGGTCAGTCTGGAGATGTCATTAATACCCCATCCCGGCCTTCCCCTTCGCCGGGGAACGAGCAAGAAAAAAAACTTCTGCCCTTATTTTTAACAGGAAGAATCAGAACGAGGGTTTTATTCGATCGAGACTGGCGTGATCAAAAATCTTGCTGAACGGAGCGGCCTGAAGACCGGGGGCTTCAGGACCGGGAGAAGGCATCGCGGAGCGACAAGATTTTGCGCCACACGCTGCGGTGACAGAACATGTCCGTCGTGCCTGCGACAGCGCGCAGTGAAAAGAGCGTGGAGTCCAGAGGCCCGCGCGATTGCGGGTCTCTGGGCCAGTGTGGGCGGCGAGCCCACGACCTTGACCTTAAAAACGAAAATCAAATTTTCGTCACACTATCAACGAGTGCCATTTCTTCACTGCTCAGCAGCTTCTCAATATCCACCAGGATCAACATACGGTCACCCAGCGAACCCAACCCCGTCAGATACTCCGTCGACATGGTCACGGCGAATTCCGGTGCCGGGCGGATCTGATCCTGGCTCAGCGACAGCACGTCTGATACGCCGTCAACCACGATCCCGACAACGCGGTTTTCGAAGTTAAGTACAATCACCACCGTGTTTTCGTTGTAAATCACATCTTCCTGAGCGAATTTCACCCTCAGGTCGAGGATCGGCACGATGACGCCGCGCAGGTTGGTGACACCTTTAATAAAGGCCGGGGTGTTAGCAATACGGGTTACCTGATCGTATCCACGGATTTCCTGCACTTTGAGGATATCGATGCCGTATTCTTCATCGCCTAAAGTAAAGATCAGAAATTCCTGACCTACTGTTTCGCCCGCAATTTTCGCCACGGTTGCAAGTCCTGCCATGTTGTTCACCTTTGCTTTTATCTTTAAATCGGCCTGAGTTTTTCACACCCGGCAACCTTGCAGTCACCGGCAGCTTTGCTTGTTATGCGGCGGTGGAGCCTGTTGCTAATTTATCGCGGTTCAGTGACTGCAATGCAGACACGTCCACGATCAGCGCCACACTGCCGTCGCCCAAAATAGTGGCGGCGGAAATGCCCGGTACTTTGCGATAGTTGCTTTCCAGGTTTTTCACCACAACCTGATGCTGACCAATCAACTGATCAACCAGCAACGCGTAGCGACGCCCTGCACTCTGCAAAATCACCACAATGCCCTGCGTGGCTTCGGTTTTGGCGTCTTCAACATCAAAGACGTTGTACAACTCAACCAGCGGCAGGTATTCACCGCGCACCTGCAGAACACGTTCGCCACCGGCCATCGGATGCAAATCCTCTGACAGCGGTTGCAGAGATTCCATCACCGCGTTCAGTGGCAGAATGAAGACTTCTTTACCGACTTTCACTGACATCCCGTCGAGGATCGCCAGCGTCAGTGGCAGCAGGATACGGATGGTGGTGCCTTTGCCCTGCTGGGAATGGATTTCAACGTGCCCACCCATTTCCTGAATGTTTCGTTTCACCACGTCCATGCCGACACCACGGCCTGAAACGTCAGTGACTTTTTCTGCAGTCGAGAAGCCTGCGGCAAAGATCAGCATGCCGACTTCTTCATCGCTCATGTTGTCATGGACATTCATGCCCTGCGATGCGGCTTTCGCCAGAATACGTTCGCGGTTCAGACCGGCACCATCGTCGATCACTTCGATGCAGATATTGCCGCCCTGATGTTCCGCAGAAAGCGTCAGGTTACCGGTGGGTTCTTTACCATTGGCAATACGCACATCCGGCGTTTCCACACCGTGATCCAGACTGTTACGCACCAGGTGCGTTAACGGATCGATGATACGTTCGATCAGGCTCTTATCCAGTTCGGTCGAGCTGCCGAGCAGTGTCAGTTCGATTTGCTTATTCAGTTTGCTGGCCAGATCTCGCACCAGACGCGGGAAGCGGCTGAACACGAATTCCATCGGCATCATACGAATCGACATCACCGATTCCTGCAAATCACGGGCATTACGTTCGAGCTGGCCCATGCTGTTGAGCAGGTCACTGTGGACAACCGGATCCAGCAGATCGGAACGCTGCGCCAGCATGGACTGGGTGATCACCAGTTCGCCCACGAGGTTGATCAACTGGTCAACCTTTTCAACAGCAACACGGATGCTGGTGGATTCAGGGGCTTTAGGTGCACGGGCTTTCGCCGGTTCGCTGTTCGGCACTGCCGTCAGTACCGGAGCCTGACGGGCGACGACCGCCGGTGCTGCAGCCACTTCCGCCACAACAGGCGCGGATGCGGCAACCGCAACGGCCTCAGAAGCAACCGCTGCCGGGGCGTGAGTGAAGCTGATTTGTTCCGGCTCCAGCACAAAACACAGCACGGCAATAATGTCGTCTTCGCTAACCGTGGTGACCAGGGTGGCTTCCACGCTGTCATCAGTCTGAACCGGATCTTTTATCTCGCCGAGATTGCCGAGTTCCTCCAGCATCACCGGAATTTCCTGTGTTTTCAGGCCGGAGAGACGAACGCGCAAATCGCCCTTACCGGCAGCGGGTGCAACCGGCGCTGTCGCGACAGATTGTGCCGCTGTCTGGTCTTCAACCACGTGAAGATCAGGCACAGGTTCACGCGCCTGTTGCGCTTCGAGGGCCAGTTGTCTCAGGGCCGCACAGATATATTCAAAGCTTTCTGCGTCAGGATCCCGGGAAGATTTATAGGCGTCGAGTTGCTCCTGCATAATGTCTTTTGTTTCCAGAAACAGGTTGATGATGTCGGTGCTCAGGCTCATTTCAGCGCGACGAGCACCGTCGAGCAGGTTTTCCAGTAAGTGAGTCGTTTCCTGTAAAACCGTAAATCCAAACGTGGCTGCACCGCCTTTGATTGAGTGCGCTGCGCGGAAAATCGCATTCAGTTGCTCAATGTCAGGCGCCTGCGGATCAAGTAACAACAGATGTTGTTCCATGTCCGCCAGCAACTCGTCTGCTTCATCAAAAAATGTCTGATAAAAATCAGTAATATCCATGCTCACGTGATCACCTCTGCTGTGAATCGCGGCTTGTTAATGTGTCGCAGGTGCCGTGCCCGCCGCGGCAGCCGGAGCTGCCGTCGCAGGTTGAGCGCCTGCCGAGGGTGTCACTGGCGTCTGCGTCTCAATCCCGGGTATTGATGGTGCTTTCTCTGGTGTGGCCGGTGCCGGGTTTGCCTGTGGCGCTAACGCCGGAGCTGCCGGAGCCGAACTCATTTTTGGTGCTAATGCCGGCACTTTTTGTGTGCCTTGTACTTGTCTTTGCAGCTCGCCAGCGTCACTGATCGTGATCGCCTCGCCCTCGCTGTTTTCCCGTTCAATCGCTTCTTCCGCGTGTTTGTTCAGGACCAAAATACTGATACGACGGTTGATGGCGTCACCTGCCGGATGGTTTTTCAGTTGCATGGAAGACCCCATGCCCATCACCCGCAGGACTTTCCCTTCGCTGAGGCCGCCGCTCATCATCTCGCGACGTGAAGCATTCGCGCGCTCAGTCGACAGTTCCCAGTTGCTGTAGCCACGTTCACCTGTGGCATACGGCATGTCATCGGTATGCCCCGCCAGGCTGATCTTGTTTGGAAAACCATCCAGTACCGGGGCAATCGCCCTGAGGATATCGCGCATGTACGGCTCAACAATCGCGCTGCCAAGCTGGAACATCGGGCGGTTTTTGCTATCGATAATCTGAATGCGCAAACCCTGCTCGGTCAGGTTAATCATCAGGTGTGGACGTAAATCTTTCAGCCGCGGATCCGACGCCAGCATGTCTTCCAGTTTTTGCTGCAACCGCTGTAAATCGTCCGACTCACGCTTACTCGCCCCCTGCGACTGCTCCATTTTATGGACTTCCCCGTCCTGTACGGTCGGGTCTTCGCCACCGCCCGGGATCGGGCTGGTAGCATCGCTGCTGCGCGGCCCGCCGGTGATCGCCACCGCAAGGGGGGTACGGAAGTATTCGGCAATTTGCACCAGTTCTTTAGGGCTGGAGATCGAAATCAGCCACATCACCAGAAAGAAAGCCATCATCGCTGTCATAAAGTCAGCGTAAGCAATCTTCCACGAACCGCCGTGATGCCCTCCGCCGTGCTTATTCTTTTTCTTGCGTACAACAACGATTGGATGGCTCTGATGCTTCATACTTTTTCTTCTTCAGTTTGTTTCTGACCCGGCGACTTGACCTGGCGAACGTGTTCCTCCAGTTCAATAAACGAAGGTCGCTCCGAGGTGTACAACGTTTTACGGCCAAACTCGACGGCAATTTGTGGCGCATAACCGTTAATGCTCGATAGCAAAGTCACCTTGATGCACTGCATCATTTTGGCGTTTTCAGCACTCTTCTGGCGTAACACGCTGGCCAGCGGAGAAATAAAACCGTACGCCAGCAGGATACCGAGGAAGGTCCCGACCATCGCGTGGGCAATCAGTGCCCCGAGTTCTGCGGCAGGTCGGTCAGCAGCGGCCAGGGTATGTACGATCCCCATTACCGCAGCGACGATACCGAATGCCGGGAGTGAGTCACCCACCAGCGCCAGGCTGTTCGCCGGCACTTCACTCTCGTGCTCGTAAGTTTCGATTTCCTCGTCCATCAGCGCTTCAATTTCAAAGGCATTCATGTTGCCGCTGACCATGAGGCGCAGATAGTCAGTCAGATATTCGACTAACTGTTTATCGGCAAGGATGCGCGGATAATTAGCAAAAATGTCGCTTTCGGCCGGATTGTCGATGTCATTTTCCAGCGACAGCATCCCCTGTTGGCGTGATTTGGCTAATACCCGGTAAAGCAGCGCCATCAGATCCATATACAACGCTTTATTGTATTTTGATGCGCGGAACAACTGCGGCAGCGCGCGCATGGTGGATTTGATCGCTTTGCCGTTGTTACCGACGAAGAAGGCACCGATGCCGGCACCGCCAATAATGAGCAATTCTGCGGGTTGGTATAACGCGCCCAGCTCACCGCCGACGAGCATGAAACCGCCGAACACAGAGCCCAACACCACGATGTAACCTATTATCACTAGCACGATGAATCCTTAATTCGATGTGGTTTTAGGGCGAGGTTAAGCGCGCGCCATGTGCCTGACCGATTTGTGCCGTGGAAACGTGCATAAAAAGTGTCAGAGAATGGCTGAGATGTTAGGGGGGAATTGATGAGCGGTGGTAGCCACCGCTCAGAACGACTTACTGCTACCCAACTATCTCAAACTGCGTGCTTGACCTGTTCGTCCAGCTCTTGAGATGTTATATCGGCAACCTGCGGGGAAAGTTTACGTTTTTTTACTGCTCGGGACGGGGGCTGGCAAAGACTGCAAACAAACCCGTGGCGGGGTTGGTGTGCATGGGTAATAAATGAGCCATCACAGCAGTTACACGCTGAAAGCTGCAACATGCCGCTGTCGACAAAACGTACTAACGTCCAGGCACGGGTCAGCGCAAGGATCGGCGCTTCCCCCGGCTGCTCAGGACACTGTTCCAGATATAAACGATAAGCCTTGATCACCGCCTCCACGCCATTACAGTGGCCGCTCTTTAGCAGGAAAGAGTAAGCGTTGTAAAACATGGAGGAATGGATGTTCTGTTCCCAGGTCATGAACCAGTCAGTAGAGAACGGCAACATGCCTTTCGGGGGAGGACTTCCTCGCAACTCTTTGTACAATTTAATCAGTCGGCCACGACTTAATTGCGTTTCGCTTTCCAGCATCTGCAATCTGGCACCCAGCGTAATCAGTTCCATAGCCAGCTGAATGTCCCGTGCTTCCTGAACAATACTTTTTTCTGCTGGCTTGGTTGACGCATCTTTACCAGACATAGCTACGCCCTTTTCTTCATCGCGCCGCTTTCTTTCGCGGCCAGGCCTTTCAGCAGATGGCTGGACAACAAGATACCGGTATGGATTTGTTGTAAGTCATCCACCCGCGATTCCTGGGTCAAGCGTTCAATTGTCTTGCTGTCATCAAAGCGGAACTGACACAAAAGCTGGTTCGTTTCAGCTAACTTCACCATCTGAGGCAGCGTCAGCTGTCTCAGGGTATCTGCCATAACGTCATCGATCCCCAGGCGAAACATCGCTGAGGCCTTTTCGTCGTTAATCAAACGCTGTGCCAACAGTAAATATGACAGGTTGATATCATATATGTGCTTAAGCAATTCGGACATTCTGTTCTACCCCATTACCGATGCCGTTTTTTTAAGACGGCGGATTGATAGACATATTCCATGCAGCAAGAGTTTTACCCGGCGTGACAGGAGTATTTTTTACTATCAAAACAATTGGATCATTGGCTGATTAATAAATCTCACGATGATTATTAGATTTATCCCGCGGTATTTACTTCACCGCCAATACAAAGTTGTTCCTGATGTAAACTAAATTAATTGTGACAATTGCACTGCTAAGTAATCGAAAAACACTTTAGTTTTGGTGTACTGGCAGAGTCCGTTGCTGTGATGGCGCCTCATTCAGTGAAACGCTTTTACATACATTATTAGGAATAATCTTACTACGCTGCAACTCTAACCCCGTTTCCTTTATACATACAATCTTACCGTTGACGAATTTTGAATAAAGTGTGATAGAGATCACACTTTATAACTTTATTTTGCTTCTGAAAGTGCAATTTATCGTAAAAATCTGCGCATTTTTAAGCCAAAAGTAAAAAAGCGTCTAAAAAGCTCTCTTCAGACAGCCTTTTTTAGCCTTTTTTAGATCAATTTGTACAAAGGCCAACCAAAGCCAAATGAACAGCACAGATAATAATTAATAACTTCTCATGCAGCTATTTATGCTGGAAATTTCAAATAGCATGATCATTGTGCTAAATACACCCAACCCAGTCAGCACAAGGGTTTTCGGGGAGTTGTCCTAATGGTTTGTGAGGAAATTAAGCGCGAATTGTTCTTAAACCGTGAGCAGGCACGCGGTTTAAGAAATAAAAAGACAATTATTGTAATAATTTATGACCGGACACGCGGAAACATCCAGCAACAAGGCCGGATTGATAAGAAGAAGTGATGGAATGGCATAGTGGTGCCGAACTTAACCTATCGGCAACTGTTCAGGAAAACTTTAATCATTGTGCTTAAAAAAGTGCTTTATACCGCGCAATAGCAAATTAAAAACGCGCGACTAGGAATTTTATTACCAAACCAGCATCTGTCGCCAGTTTCACCTGCAGATTGGCGATTAAAACGCATTTTTAACTACGCTGTCAGAAGAATATTAGACAACAAGCCTAAAAAATGTACCGCCATTAAACCGGCTAATTAAACGGAAGGATAAAATAGGCGTTGCAGGATAAATGAATAATTTCCTGCACATGAGAAAGGGGTTTTCCGAACGTTAATGCAGCAGACACTTAACAACCTGCCGAAATTTCCGGCAGGTCATAACGTGAAATTATCTACACCGCGTTTGGTGATTAAAAAGGCATGGTTCGCGGATCAGGATGCTGATATTCAAAGCCAAGTTCTTTGCAGATTCGCTCACCATCGACGATTTTGCCCTTCTGTGCTGAAGCTTGTTCAGCAAAAGTCGGCGGCTCCAGCCCCATCTGTCTGGCCAGCGCCGGATAAAACTCCGCTTTAGCAGGATGAGCAGGTGCGCACAGGTTATATGTATGGCCGCCTTTCGGCAGACTGAGTAACAACGCAATCGCGGCAATCACATCATCCTGATGCACCAGGTTGACACCATGCTGACCGCCTTTCACCTGCGTCTTTCCGGCCATAAAACGTCCCGGATGGCGATCGCCGCCGACCAGACCGGCCAGACGCAGTACATCGACAGACGTATTGGGTAAACCATGGAGCCAGTTTTCGAGTTCTTTGAGCACCTTTCCGCTGGTCGTGACCGGTTCAAGCGGCGACCCCTCACGCACCACACCCTCTCCTTCACCGTAAACAGATGTCGAGCTGGTGAAAATAATGCGTTTGACGTTATGCGCCAGCGCGCTGTCGGTTAACAGCTGTACCGCCTGGAAGTACAGTTCGCTGCCGTCCACCGTCCGGCGCGCAGGCAGGGTAATAATCAGCGCATCGACATTCAGCAACTGATCGAGATCTTCCGCCACACATTCCATCTGCGGCGTAAACACCAGCGGGAAACACTCGATCCCCACGGCTCTGGCGGCATCTACCCCATCCGGCGTGGTTTTACTGCCGACCACCTGATAACCTTTTGAAGCCAGCGCCATCGCCAGTGGCATTCCCAGCCAGCCCAGTCCGATAATCGAAACCTTCTTCATACTTCGCTCCGTTGTTTCATTGGCATGTGGCATCACATCACCCACTGCTGATACTGCTTCCTTTATACTAGCAAATGTCACCTTTTCCCGGTTCAGCCTGCGTAAGGTTTTCTCTGCCTCTGTTAACAGATCATTCATTTATTCGATGAAAACCCTGCTGCAGATAAGAAAAACTCATCATCGGAAAAAAAGGTTGCGCTGTTACCGCCCGATAGTTTAGTTTTATTGGCAGCGAATTTGATATGTGTGGCGAATGATTCAAATCTGAATCACGCGGCATATAAATGAACATACTGAGAAACTGACATGACAAACGTTCTGATTAACCACCGTCATCACCATCACCCTGACTAGTCTTTCAGGCGATTGGTGCTGGGAGACTGTTTAGATCTTCCAGTGGCGCAGAACGCAGAGATAGCCCCCGGAAGATTTCTTCCGGGGGCTTTTTTTTTGGCCTGACGGATTGAAGTTAACGCCTTTAAACAAACGATTTTTACGATAAATAATTAAGAAACTGAGGTCATCATGCTGGATAAAACACGTTTACGGATAGCAATGCAAAAGTCGGGTCGCCTGAGCGATGAATCACGCGAACTGCTGGCCCGCTGCGGGATCAAAATCAACCTGCAGGAACAGCGTCTGATCGCCTTCGCAGAAAACATGCCGATCGACATTTTGCGCGTGCGTGATGACGATATCCCGGGGCTGGTGATGGACGGTGTGGTGGATCTGGGTATCATCGGTGAAAACGTGCTGGAAGAAGAGTTGCTGAGCCGCCGCGCCCAGGGCGAAGACCCGCGTTATTTCACCCTGCGTCGTCTGGATTTTGGCGGTTGCCGTCTGTCACTGGCGACGCCACTGGACACGGAGTATACCGGTCCGCAAAGCCTGCAAAACGCCCGCATCGCCACCTCGTATCCGCACCTGCTCAAGCAATATCTCGATAAAAAAGGCGTCGATTTCAAATCCTGCCTGCTGAACGGTTCTGTGGAAGTCGCCCCGCGCGCCGGTTTGTCGGATGCGATTTGTGACCTGGTCTCTACCGGCGCCACGCTCGAAGCCAACGGCCTGCGTGAAGTGGAAGTGATTTATCGCTCCAAAGCCTGTCTTATCCAGCGCGACGGCGAAATGCCACAAGAGAAACAACTGCTGATCGACAAAATGATGACCCGTATTCAGGGCGTTATTCAGGCACGCGAATCCAAGTACATTATGTTGCACGCGCCAAGTGAGCGTCTTGATGAGATCGTTGCCCTGCTGCCGGGCGCTGAGCGTCCGACCATTCTGCCGCTGGCAGGCGATCAGCAACGTGTGGCCATGCACATGGTCAGCAGCGAAACCCTGTTCTGGGAAACGATGGAGAAACTGAAAGCGCTCGGCGCCAGCTCCATTCTGGTTCTGCCAATCGAAAAAATGATGGAGTAAGCCATGAAGCCTGACGCGTTCACTACCCCGATTGACTGGCAGCAATGCGACGAACAACAGCGTCGCGAGCTGCTGACACGCCCGGCAATTTCGGCGTCTGACCGTATTACCGAATCTGTCAGTGAAATCCTACGCCGCGTGCGCAGTGAAGGTGACAGTGCGCTGCGCGAGTTTTGCGCCCGCTTTGATAAAACTGAAGTCCGGGAATTGCGCGTCACTGCACAGCAAATCGGGGCAGCGGCCGCGCGTTTAGGTGAGGACGTTAAACAGGCGATGGCACATGCCGTGCGCAATATCGATACCTTTCATCAGGCACAAAAACTGGCTGTGGTGGATATCGAAACCCAGCCCGGCGTACGTTGCCAGCAACTGACCCGCCCTATTCAGTCCGTGGGTCTGTATATTCCGGGCGGTTCTGCGCCGCTGGTGTCCACCGTATTAATGTTAGCGACCCCGGCGCGTATTGCCGGATGCCAGAAAGTGGTGCTGTGTTCTCCGCCGCCGATTGCCGATGAAATTCTGTATGCCGCTCAACTGTGTGGCGTGGAAGAGGTGTATCAGCTTGGCGGTGCGCAGGCAATTGCCGCGCTGGCCTTTGGCACCGAAACCGTGCCGCGTGTGGCGAAAATCTTCGGGCCGGGCAATGCCTACGTCACCGAAGCCAAGCGTCAGGTTAGTCAGAGCCTGGACGGCGCGGCAATCGATATGCCAGCCGGGCCTTCAGAAGTGCTGGTGATTGCCGACAGTGGCGCGACACCTGACTTTGTCGCCTCTGATTTGCTTTCTCAGGCAGAACACGGCCCCGATTCTCAGGTGATTTTGCTGACGCCGGATTTGAAAATGGCGCAGGCGGTTGGTGAAGCCGTTGAACGCCAGTTGCAGACATTATCCCGCAGCGAGATTGCCCGTCAGGCACTGGCAAGCAGCCGTCTGATTGTGGCGAAAGACATCGCGCAGTGTATCGAAATCAGCAATGCGTACGGTCCGGAGCACCTGATCCTGCAAACCCGTGAGCCGGAGCAACTGGTCGACAGTATCACCAGCGCCGGTTCAGTATTTCTCGGTGACTGGTCACCGGAATCCGCAGGCGATTACGCTTCCGGCACCAACCACGTCTTGCCGACTTACGGTTACACGGCCACCTGTTCCAGCCTCGGTCTGGCAGATTTCCAGAAACGCATGACCGTTCAGCAGTTAACGCCTGAAGGTTTGCTCGGTCTGGCAAATACCATCGAAACCCTGGCGCAGGCTGAACAACTGACCGCACACAAAAATGCCGTGACTTTGCGCGTTAACGCTTTAAAGGAGCAACGCTGATGAGCAATGAAAACACCCTCAGCGTTCAGGCGCTGGCACGTAAGAATGTGCAGGAACTGACCCCGTATCAGTCCGCACGTCGTCTCGGCGGCAACGGTGATGTGTGGCTTAACGCTAACGAATACGCCATCGCGCCACAGTTTGAACTGACGCAGCAGACCTTTAACCGTTATCCGGAATGTCAGCCTGCGCTGGTCATCAACCGTTACGCAGCTTATGCGGGTGTTGACCCGGAACAGGTGCTGGTCAGCCGTGGCGCAGACGAAGGCATTGAACTGTTGATCCGCGCATTCTGTGAACCGGGCAAAGACGCTATTCTTTATTGCCCGCCGACTTACGGCATGTACAGCGTCAGCGCCGAGACAATTGGCGTGGAAGGCCGCACCGTGGCCGCAAAAGCCGACTGGTCTTTGGATCTCCCGGCCATTGAAGCCGCGCTGGATGGCGTGAAACTGGTTTATGTGTGCAGCCCGAATAATCCGACCGGCAATATCATCGATCCGCAAGAGATACGTGCTGTGCTGGAAATGACCCGCGGACGCGCCATTGTAGCGGTCGATGAGGCCTATATTGAATTTTGCCCGCAGGCGACAGTGTCGGGTTGGTTGCAGGAATATCCGCACCTGGCGATTTTGCGCACGCTGTCCAAAGCGTTTGCCCTCGCCGGTTTGCGCTGCGGCTTCACGCTCGCCAACAGCGACCTGATTGGTTTATTAATGAAAGTGATCGCGCCTTATCCTTTATCTACGCCTGTAGCCGATATCGCTGCACAGGCGCTGAGCCCGGAAGGGCTGGCGATAATGCGTCAGCGGGTGACTGAAGTGACGGAAAACCGCGCGTGGTTGCGGGAAGAACTGGAAAAATGCGCCTGTGTTGAAGAGGTTTTTGCCAGCGACACTAACTACGTCCTCGTCCGCTTCTACGCTTCAAGTGCCGTCTTTAAAAACCTCTGGGATCAGGGCATTATCCTGCGTGACCAGAACAAGCAACCGGGACTTTCCGGCTGCCTGCGGATCACAATCGGTACCCGGGAAGAACTGCAACGGGTGATCACCGCCCTGCAGCCTTTACCTGGCGCTACCGCATCCACTCTTAATGATAATCAAAATAGCCCCCGCAAGGAGCACATGTGAGCCAGAGTCCGTTATTGCAAAAAACACTGTTCATCGACCGCGACGGTACCCTGATTTCCGAGCCACCTGAAGATTTTCAGGTCGACCGTCTGGACAAACTGGCCCTCGAGCCGGGCGTCATTCCGGCACTCTTAGCGCTGCAAAATGCCGGTTTTAAACTGGTGATGATCACCAATCAGGACGGTCTGGGCACCGCCAGTTTCCCGCAGGAAACCTTCGACCCGCCGCACAACCTGATGATGCAGATCCTGACCTCACAGGGCATCGTTTTCGACGAGGTGCTGATTTGTCCGCACCTGCCAGCCGATCACTGCGATTGCCGTAAACCAAAAACCAAACTGGTGGCGGGTTATCTGGAAAGCGGCGTGCTGGACACGGCAAACAGTTATGTGATTGGCGACCGTGACACTGATATCCAGCTGGCGGCCAATATGGGTATCGCCGGGCTGCGTTATCAGCGCGATACGCTGAACTGGGCGACGATTGCAGAGCAACTGACTCAACGTGACCGCCATGCAAAAGTTAACCGCGTAACGCGGGAAACGGCCATTGATGTGGATGTCTGGCTGGATCGCGAAGGTGAAAGCAAAATCCGTACCGGTGTCGGTTTCTTCGACCATATGCTGGATCAGATCGCTACGCACGGCGGTTTTCGTATGAACATCGAAGTGAAAGGCGATTTATATATCGACGATCACCACACGGTGGAAGATACCGCACTGGCGCTGGGCGAAGCGCTGAACAAAGCGCTGGGCGATAAACGTGGCATTGGCCGTTTCGGATTCGTACTGCCAATGGATGAATGTCTGGCTCGCTGTGCACTGGATATCTCCGGGCGTCCGCACCTGGAATACAAAGCTGAATTTAACTATCAGCGCGTCGGCGACCTGAGCACGGAAATGGTCGAACACTTCTTCCGTTCACTGTCTTATGCGATGGCCTGTACCCTGCACTTGCGTACTAAAGGCAAGAACGATCACCACCGTGTTGAGAGCCTGTTCAAAGCCTTTGGCCGCACACTGCGCCAGGCAATTCGTGTGGATGGCAACACCCTGCCGAGCTCGAAAGGAGTGCTGTGATGAATGTCGTTATCCTTGATACCGGCTGTGCCAACCTCTCTTCCGTGAAATATGCAGTTCAGCGTCTGGGCTATGAGCCCACGGTGAGCCGTGAACCGGAGATTGTGTTGCAGGCTGACAAATTGTTTTTACCGGGCGTCGGCACGGCGCAGGCGGCGATGGAACAGCTCGAACAGCGTGAGCTTATTGACCTGATCAAAGCCTGCACCCAACCGGTGCTGGGCATTTGTCTGGGTATGCAACTGCTGGCTTCATCGAGCGAAGAAAATGGCGGTATCGATACGCTGGGTATTATTGAGACGCCGGTGCAGCGCATGCCAGACCTCGGTTTGCCGCTGCCACATATGGGCTGGAATCAGGTCACCGCCAACGCCGACAGCCATTTATTCCGCGGCATTGATGAAAATGCTTACTTCTATTTCGTCCACGGATTTGCCATGCCGGTATGCGAAAACACAGTCGCTCAGACACTTTACGGCGAGCCCTTCAGCGCCGCCGTACAAAAAGACAACTTCTTCGGCGTGCAGTTTCATCCCGAACGTTCCGGTGCCGCGGGCGCACAGTTGCTGAAAAACTTTCTGGAGATGTAAACAGCATGATTATTCCCGCTTTGGATTTGATCGAAGGCAGCGTGGTGCGTTTGCATCAGGGTGATTACGGTCAGCAACGTGACTACGGCAATGATCCGTTACCGCGTTTGCAGGATTATCAGCAGCAAGGTGCGCAGGTTCTGCACCTTGTCGATTTAACCGGCGCGAAAGATCCGGCTGCACGCCAGATCCCTTTGCTGACGAAATTACTGGCCGGTGTTTCCGTGCCGGTGCAGGTCGGTGGCGGCATCCGTAATGAGCAGGACGTTGAAGCACTGCTTAACGCTGGCGCAACCCGCGTGGTGGTCGGTTCGACTGCAGTGAAAGATCCGGCGACCGTGCAGGGCTGGTTCAGCCGTTTCGGTGCGGATGCGCTGGTGCTGGCACTGGATGTACGCATCGATGCCGAAGGTACCAAAAAGGTGGCCATCAGCGGCTGGCAGGAAAACTCCAATGCCACGCTGGAACAGGTCGTCGAGCAATATCTGCCGTTCGGCCTGAAACATGTGCTGTGCACCGATATTTCCCGTGACGGCACGCTGGCCGGTTCCAACGTCGAACTTTATCGTGAAGTGACAGCGCGTTATCCGCAGGTGGCGTTTCAGGCTTCAGGCGGTATCGGCTCACTGGATGATATCGCTGCATTGCGTGACAGCGGTGTGGAAGGCGTGATTGTCGGGCGCGCATTGCTCGACGGTAAATTTAATGTGACGGAGGCAATTTCATGCTGGCAAAACGGATAATCCCCTGCCTCGACGTTAAAGACGGTCAGGTCGTCAAAGGCATACAGTTCCGCAATCACGAAATCATCGGCGATATCGTACCGCTGGCGCAGCGCTATGCGAAGGAAGGCGCGGACGAACTGGTATTCTACGACATCACCGCCTCAAGCGACGGCCGCGTAGTGGATAAAAGCTGGGTATCGCGCGTGGCTGAAGTTATTGATATCCCTTTCTGCGTGGCGGGTGGCATTAAGAGCCTTGAAGATGCCAGCCAGATTTTGCAGTTTGGTGCAGATAAGATTTCTATTAATTCCCCTGCCCTGGCGGATCCGACACTGATCACCCGCCTTGCCGACAGGTATGGTGTACAGTGTATCGTCGTGGGTATCGATACGTGGCACGATACAGAGACGGGAACTTATCAGGTTCATCAGTTTACCGGTGATGAAGCGCGTACTAAGATCACCACCTGGCAGACTATCGACTGGGTGAAGGAAGTGCAGGAACGCGGCGCAGGTGAAATTGTGCTGAATATGATGAATCAGGACGGCGTGCGTAACGGATATGACCTTGAGCAACTGAAGATGATCCGCGAAGTGTGTCATGTTCCGCTGATCGCTTCGGGCGGCGCGGGGACCATGTCACACTTCCTTGACGCCTTCCGCGAAGCACAGGTCGACGGCGCACTGGCCGCCTCCGTGTTCCACAAACAAATTATTAATATTGGCGAGCTGAAAAGCTACCTGGCCGAAAATGGCGTGGAGATCCGCTTGTGAGTAATCAGGATGTAAAAACCGGTCTGCTGACCGATGAACAGATTAGCCAGCTCGACTGGGAAAAAGTGGATAACCTGATGCCAGCCATCATCCAGCACGCGGTGTCGGGTGAAGTGCTGATGCTCGGATATATGAATCAGGAAGCACTGGGCGTTACGCAGTCTTCCGGCAAGGTAACGTTTTATTCACGCACCAAAGAGCGTCTGTGGACCAAAGGCGAAACGTCAGAAAACTACCTGAACGTCGTCAGCATCACCCCGGATTGCGATAACGACACGCTGCTGGTGTTGGTCAATCCGCTTGGTCCGACCTGCCATAAAGGCAATAACAGCTGCTTCCACCCTGCCGAAACCGACTGGGCGTTTCTGTATCAGCTCGAAGAACTGCTCGCCTCGCGCAAAACCGCCGATCCGGAAAGCTCGTATACCGCCAAACTTTACGCCAGCGGTACCAAACGCATCGCACAAAAAGTCGGTGAAGAAGGCGTTGAAACTGCGCTGGCCGCCACCGTCAACGACCGCTTTGAACTGAAAAACGAAGCCTCAGATCTCATTTATCACCTGCTGGTATTGCTGCAGGATCAGGATCTGAACCTGAGTGCGGTCATTGAGAATCTGCGTCAGCGTCATAAGAAATAACGTCGACATTCAAAAGTAAAAGTTCAGACGTGAAAAAGCCGCCTTTGCTGATGCATTGGCGGCTTTTTTGTCTCGACGTGACAACACCGGCACGCTTAACACGTGCCGGTCAGGCAATTAATCCAACCATTCGGTATGGAATACGCCATCTTTGTCGGTACGTTTGTAAGTATGCGCACCGAAGTAGTCACGCTGTGCCTGGATCAGGTTGGCGGGCAGAACCGCAGAACGGTAGCTGTCGTAGTAGTTGATCGCAGCAGAGAAGGTTGGCGTCGGGATACCGTTCTGAACGGCATAAGACACGACATCACGCAGCGCTTGCTGATATTCATCAGCAATGTTTTTGAAGTACGGAGCCAGCAGCAGGTTAGCGATAGAGGCATTTTCAGCATACGCATCGGTAATTTTCTGCAGGAACTGTGCACGGATGATACAACCCGCACGGAAAATCTTCGCGATTTCACCGTAGTTCAGATCCCAGTTGTTCTCATCTGATGCGGCTTTCAGCTGTGAGAAGCCTTGCGCGTAAGAAACGAGTTTGCCCAGATACAGAGCACGACGCACTTTCTCGATGAACTCCGCTTTGTCGCCAGAGAAAGGTTTCACCGCCGGGCCGGACAGTACTTTAGAAGCCGCAACACGCTGGTCTTTCAGAGAAGACAGGTAACGGGCAAATACAGACTCGGTGATCAGCGTCAGTGGTTCGCCCAGATCCAGTGAGCTCTGGCTGGTCCATTTACCCGTGCCTTTGTTCGCTGCTTCATCCAGGATCACATCGACCAGGTATTTACCTTCTTCGTCTTTCTTGGTGAAGATGTCTTTGGTGATGTCGATCAGGTAGCTGCTCAGCTCGCCTTTGTTCCAGTCAGCAAAGGTGGTCGCCAGCTCTTCGTTGCTCAGGTTCAGGGACTGCTTCAGCAGAGAATACGCTTCTGCGATCAGCTGCATGTCGCCATATTCGATACCGTTGTGCACCATTTTGACGTAGTGACCGGCACCATCTGCACCGATGTAAGCCACACAAGCGTCGCCGTCTTCAGCACGGGCTGCGATTTTTTCAAGAATAGGTGCTACCAGCGCGTAGGCTTCTTTCTGACCGCCAGGCATGATAGACGGGCCTTTCAGTGCGCCCTCTTCGCCGCCGGAAACGCCGGTACCGATGAAGTTGAAACCTTGCTCGGACAGTTCGCGGTTACGGCGAATGGTGTCTTTGTAATAGGTGTTACCGCCATCGATCAGGATGTCGCCTTTATCCAGGTGCGGAGTCAGGGATGCGATGGTTTTATCAGTTGCTTCACCGGCTTTCACCATCAGCAAGATACGACGAGGTTTTTCCAGCGAGTCAACAAACTCTTCGACGGTGTAGTGCGGAACCAGATTTTTACCCGGATTTTCAGCGATGACTTCATCAGTCTTGTCACCTGAACGGTTAAAAATGGAAACGGAATAACCACGGCTTTCAATGTTAAGCGCGAGGTTACGGCCCATGACCGCCATACCGACAACGCCGATCTGTTGTTTGGACATTAGCAACTCCTGTCTGAAATAGTTGATCGCCCAGTTTTTAGTCTAAACCCCTGTAAACAGTGAGTTTAACTGCACTGAGCCATACAAATGAACACAAGCATTGTACATGAGAATGGCGAAGGGTGAACCTATTGCAGCCATAACAATATTCTGATCGCACATGCCAGCAATCCCCTGCTTCGCCCCTCTCAGAGGCCAGCTTTACTTTACCGGTAACATGTGGGGAATGCAGGTAAAAAAGAGCTTTCGCAGGCACACTTTAACGACTTATGTTTCAACGGCCATTCTTAATCGGTAACTGGCTAAGGCATTTCTGGTTAAGCTGTGCTCTCTCTTTGTCGCAGAACCAACCCCATTTATTGAAATATTTAATTGCGGAAACAACGTGATAAATCATAAATTTTTTATTCTGGTATGAGGAACGCTGAGCCTCATGTACGACAACAGAGTCAGGGCAATATCGTACAGCGAATTCTGATTGGCTAACCCTTCGAGATAAATCAACATCTTCCAGGTAAAGGAAAAAACGGGGATCAAAACCTTTTGTTTCCTTCAGTGCATCCCTGCTCATGAGCATGAAGCACCCGGATAAAGAGGGGGCGAAAAATGCCTGATTGAGATCAGCCTGATGTAGTTCATAAGTCTCGTTAATACCGCTGGAAAGGCGGGTAAAAAAACGTCTTATAAAAAGCTGATACGGTGTCGGCAATAGTCGACAGCAATGCTGCAAGGAACCATCTGGGTAAATGACTTTAGGAATGCTCAATCCGATCTTATTAATGACACAGTAATGATAGAGTTTGTCAACTTCGCCGGATTTGAAAGCAATATCCGGATTACAGATCAGCGTAAACTCATACTGCTCTGCATAACGCCTGAATACTTCATTATGACCTGTCCCGAAACCACAATTGGTCTTTAAAATTAGGATCTCGATTTTAGGGTGGCTATAGTCTTTTAACCAGCGGCATTCCCCGCCATTATCAACAATGACAATTTTTGATATAGTTTCCTCATTAATCAATGAGTTAATCGTTGGCTCGATATCCGCATACTGGTGTTTATAGAGCACTAAGGAAGCGATGATTTTCACTATTTATACCAGTCTTATATTTTATTCAGCAGCACATAAGTCAGTGTGGTGAAATAGCCGATGGCCTGTTGATGATAGATACCGGAACTTTTCATCAGTTTTAACCTCATCGAAAGGCTACTGTTCCTGATGCTTTTAAAGTCGTGCAGAGTCGCCGCAGACTCCGGCGTAAGGTGTCGACTGACCCTGCCCAGCACTTCAAAATTCATATTATTCCAGATAGCCGCTCTCCCACTGTGAGCCTGCAAAAAATTTTGTATTCGCTTACCCAGCCCCATACTATTGCCAATAACATTATTATGGTGTTGTCGATAAAATACAGTAGGAATAGTGTCAAAAAAAACTTTCCCACCACATCCGCTGACAATCTGATAGAGAGACCAGTCATGCGCAGCCATAGGAATGCCATAAGCCAGAGCAAGAAGCTCTCTGGCCTTATGATTGAAAACCATCGTATTGCCACTGGCAATGTTTTGAAGGATTGAATTTGCGAAAGCCGGGGGGCGCTTATAGTTAGGGGAGGCCCCGATGATTTTTCCTTCAGCATCCGTCAATGTTGTCCTGGAACAATACAGCGCAGGGACATCCTCAGGGATCTCAGAAAGCCAATTAATCGCCCGCTCCAGCTTGTCAGATTTCCAGACGTCATCTTGATCAGAAAAGGCATAATATTTCGCGCATATTTCTTCATTGTTAACCATATGCATGAAGTTTTCTACAAACCCGCGTTTTGGACCTTTTAAGAGTGTGCCTTCAAAGTGGGAGCAATCAATAAATGAACGGGCTATTGCGCAGGTTTCATCGGAAGAACCATCGTCAGAGATGTAAATATGTACATTATTGACAGATTGATTTTCAATAGATTCTAGTTGAGATAGCAAATATGGTGCACCATTGTACGTGCACATCATAACTGCAATTTCAGGGTCCTGCATATTGGGATAACCTTATTCTGATACTGAGAAAAAGTCTGCCCCACAGGGGCAGACTTTAGAAAAGAAAACCAAAAACTCAGTTGATCAAACCTCGTCCACAATAGTCATCATCAAGAACCATTTTTTCCAGGACACTGTTCTTATTCTCAAGCGTTGCTTCAATGAAATCAGCATACAGTACATCAGCAATCTCTACCGAAGGTACAAAGCTATTGTAAAATTTATTTCTAATCTCAACGGACTGATTCACGAAGTCCATCGCACCTTCTTGCAACGCGTTTCGGGTGGGTTGAGTGGACAATTCTGCTTCACTTAAAACCTTAAAGCGTGGTTTAAATAAATTATCTTCATCAAAGACATACTTCGTCACCTGAGGGTCATTAGCGCTTAATAATTGCTCCAAGCAGAAACTGTTACTGAATATGCGGGAGCCAATATTTTTAGCCTGCCCCAATTCAACATAACAGCCTTCGGCAAATGCATTTTCTGGCATGCCCTCGCGAATGTTATGTGCGGTCGCGAAATAGAATCCGTGAATTGGACCAGACAATAATTTATTTATAGATTTTTGGATCGTCCCAGAATATCCCACATCCACTACCGCTACATTTTCGCTGCTGGTAAGCCCAACAGAGTCAAAATACTGTAAAAGGATGTTCTTTTCAGCTGAAGCTTCAGCCAAAATATCAGGTGTAAGAACATGCAATAAGTCGTTAATAGCAGACAAATCCCCGTCTTTTACCTGGAGTAAAGTACCTTTTTTCCAGACACCTGAGGCATAAATCTCATTCCAACGATCATCTGAAAGTTCTAAACCAAACCGTTCGTAGAAAAAGCTCTGTACTTTATTAGGATAATAATTAGACAGCGCGATTGCACAAATATCTTCAAATGACGCAATATTTGGGACATTAACCGCTCTGCGGGAAACCTGTAGATAGTGGCTATTTGGAGCATCATCAACTGTTTTGGACCATGCATCATAAACTTGCTTGATTAGCTTACCCTCACGAGCAAGGAAATACAGATCCGTCACATTTTGCGCTTTTGCTCTCTCAGCAAGCCATGCGCAAAATGCTGATATTGTCGGCCCCACGAGATTAAAGCCAAGTTGACGAGGGGCAGATGAAAATATAGCAATATCATTAGCATCAAAGTTATAGCATTTATTCAGGTTTTCTCTGACTAACATCCCAATGGTCAATTCTCGATTGAGATTGTTCTCATAAACTTCTGGTCGAATAAGAGTCTCATATTCAGGCAAAGATTTGGCGAGATCTGCAGCACGGAGTATGTGTAAAGCACGCAATTTGAACTCATCACAAGGCAGTTGCAAATCGGAGCGCTCATTATCACCAAACATAACAACTTCCTCACCCTTCACGCCTTCTTCATCAAGCATGAATGAATAGAGTTGTCCGGTATCTTTCCTTATGCCCAAATCTGAGGAAAGGTATAGGCGATCATAATTATCAATCCCATTGAGCTCTAACATCGTTTCGATAGTTTGTATTGATAAAAACATATCGCTGATGAGAACAACACGTTTGCCCCATTCCTTGGATTTATTGAGGAGGTGTACCATATCTTTTCGAGGTGATACTGATGCTAATTCAACAATTTCTTCAATGCGTTGAATTTCAGCACATTTCTCGGCAGACAGTTTAGTTAGCAAGCCAAACTGCTCATATATATCAGAGATGGAAATATCTTTCCCTTTAATATTGCGTGCATTAACCTCTGCCATTGCTCTGAAATTAGCAAAGAGCTTGCCCTCGGACTCATTCAATCTCTGACGAATGATTTCTTTAGTATGATCGGCAACGAGTAATGGACGAACAAGTAATGTATCAAAAATATCGAATGCTATAACTTTAGTTTTGGAATCTCTGATCAAATGGCTGTAAGTTTCATCAGCACGATTTAAATATTGCTGATCAAAGCGAAATGGTGACCAAGAAGGGCTGCTATGATCTTTTATAATAATGGACTGATAGCCTTGAGATGTAGGTACAATCCCGAGCATCCTTTCCAGCGCATGCGCTAATGTACCATCAGTTTGGCCCAATTCTTCCGGGAATTCTTCCCATTGAAGATTTAGGTCAAAAAGAGGTTTCATTGCTGACATTTTTGCCCAAAACATGGAACCCGCTGGGAAATGGTAATAACTTTCAGGCATCGGTATACCAATACGTTGACAAAGCATTGCCCCATCTTGCTTATTAGCCAACCATGTAAATGCCGGATACGGCACCTGAACAAAAGCTTGGGGGAAAATGATCCCTACCGTAGGATTATCTTGGAATAATCCAAAAATACGATTTGTATTTTTTTCAGTACCTAAAAGAGTATTAAACAAATACTCACGCCATCCCAACGTTGTCCCACCATTATAGAGAGACTTTTTGCTCTGTATATGACAGACATAATCGTATTCTTTTAGCCGTTCACCAAACTGACAGAACATCGGCGCAATGTCTCTGCCGCGATTCGGTACAATTTCAACATATAAATTAGAAATGTTTTTTATTTTCTTCAGCGCATTAGTACAAACGTCTCTCCCTTCCTCAGTAGTAACTGATACATAAACGTCAAATGAGAACGGGATAACTGATAGATGGGCACTAAACTCATTTATTAAATCATGATAAAATATGTGGCAGTGTACAGCGACCTTGCCTGGTGTTCCTTTAAAATTGTCTCTGCAGGTATTAATATCAACCATCCAGTCAGTTTTAGCTTGCCTGATCCCTGCAATGCTCTCGTTAGTACGGATAAAAGATGGATGGTCATAGAACCATTCTGGTTTTAATTTCATCGCAACTTTTAAAGCACTAAGCTTATATCTATCTGGCAGAGCATGATAAACACGCTGTGCATATGTTCTACTGCGCTGATTCACTCGTGTGGTGAGCAATTTAGCAGGGCGTATAACGTTCCGCACAACTTGGCCAGATTTAACCTTAACACTTTGTCCAATATAGAAAAATTTTCTAAAAATCACGCGCGCTGGATTGCGTAAATAAGAGGGAGTGCGTCTTGAAATTACGCGAATAGGAGCTGAAAATTTCCAACTGGAAGAATCGTAAATACCATTTAGTTGCTGTTGCAATAAATGATTTTCATGGCGGCACTGTCCCAAAAGCTGCTCATTGAGAGCAGCATCGTTATAAAGCTCAGTGAGTTGCTTATCACGTAAAGATATTTTATCCAGTAGTTCTAAATGAGAATTATTTAATTTATCAACATTTTCTCTGTTGGCATCTTCTAATGTTTTAATAGTCATCTCTTTGCCGGCAATATCTAATTCAAGTGACTGAATTACGCTTGCGCGTTCATCAGCTACAGTAAGCAATTCTGCAATATGCCCCTGTAAATGTTTCTGTTCTTCAATTGCAGTGTTTAAGTCGTTGACAATAGCCTTTGCAGAATCCCTTCTGACATTTAATTTTACCTCTTTAAGAACAGAGAGTATAGCAACAGCATCTTTAGACTGAACAGATGCCAGAAAATCTGCTTCTGCTTTCAACCAGGTATTTTTTAAATCATCGTCACAGCTAAAGCCTATTGCATTCATAATAGATAATGAATAATCAGCAATACTTTCTCCCCGATAAGATGGGCTTGATGAAATTGACGTCAATCGCAATAGAGAATGGAAAATCCCTCTGAAGACTATATATCCCAGAGTAATCTCAGCAGGTGAATTCCACTCTTGGTCAAAAAGTTTCTTATCACCATTATCTAATGTAATAAAATTGAAAGGCATTGCATCCAAAAACTCAGAAGGCAAAACCGTCAGGCTATTGAATTCTTTGGAAAGACTGGCTCGCTTTTGAATTTCATTGATCCAGATACTGGACCAGCAAACGATATCTTGAATTGTCCAGTTGGGTTTGTTCACAGTATGAACGAGAGAAAGCCATAAACTCTCGCCGTCATGGAAAACACCACTTTCAACAATTGAATGTTCATTAACTGATGATGGAATTGAAACATCACCGCCACTGGTGAGCACAACTAATTCATCATTTAAATTAGTTTTGAATAGACTTGTTTTTTTGAATTCATTAGCTCTGCCATCTGAAAAATGATAAGCAGCGATCGTTTGATCGATAATTTCCTCATCAGGTTTTATCTGACTACTTACCATTAAAAAAGAGTTACTCAAATCAGGTGCAAGATCATTATTCCAAATATTATAAAGACCTTCCTCAATAGAAAAATAATTTTCTGAATTTTTCTGCGGGTCCTGATGTGCACTTTCGATTGCCAGTTGCGAAAATTGTGATGAAAAGTTTTTCCATCCACGCGGGCAAATAATGCTGACGGGTAATTTATAATCAGGAAGTGGCAAAAACTCTTCGTTATGCAAAAAACCTGAATTAGCTAGCACAGCTTTAAGTTCACTACGGCCAAAAGTAACGACGCTTTTTTCAGTGTAAGAGTTGTTGATACCAAACATTGGCATATTTACATGATCTTCATTGACTCCTGAAAAATACTTTATACCTAATTTATTTTCGATTGCGACGAAAAGCTTGCCGGTCTCAGTCATTCTGTCCCGACATGAATCTAAAAGAGTTTTTTGACCATCGTGTCCAAGAAATACTCGCGCATACTCCAATACGCCTACAAGTATAACTGCATCAAAATGACCAATGTCAGGTATAATATCACTCGGTGCACAAATGACGTCTACATTAGACAAATCCCGGGTTCGTGCTCTTGCAATTTGAGCACGTCGAAGGCTTCCTTCTACCGATACAACATCAGCGCCACTTTCTCCCAAAAAACGCGTTATTGCGCCGCAACCGCAACCTATTTCGAGAACCTTTTTACCTTTTAACCACTGCTCAAAAGGACGCAATAAATTCGAGCGTCTGGAGGAAAGATGATAAGTGGATGGCCAATCCTTCATCTTATCTGACAGCTCTTTTGAATTTATGCTTACATCAGCTGATTCGGTAACAGACTTCAATACGTAATTCTCAGCCTCATCACCGTCATTATATGCAAAAGCTGGCAATTCAACAGGACGCCAAACATTGGTCGTTTTATCAATAAAGAAGTCATTATTTAATAAAATTTCATGTATGTTATTCTGTTTCAAAATTTATTCTCGCATTCAAATTGGCTAAGCCAGTGAAAGATTTTACAGGCCCGACAGCCAAGTGTATTGAATCATACCGGCGATCGTGCGGTATAATCTCACCATCAAGAGAACTACTGGCAATACCGACAGAGATAAAGAAATCACCTTCATATACCATCATCGGCAATGTAACAGAAACCACCATTTCAGTATCAATTTCCGCCACATCAACCAAGTCTACAGATTGCCATTCACTATTCGTGTTATAGATTGTCACGCCTTCTTTAGTTTTAATAGCGAAACCAAATATTGGCCTCACGACAACGTCGCGAAATCTTACTTTAATAGCCAGGGTTAATTCTTTTCCAGGTGTAACTGTGCTTGGATAATCTTCACCATCTTGACAGATGTAAAAATCTATCAGTTCCGCTGCACGGTCTCCCCATCGGTACTCTGACGGATTATAGTTAGGGCGTTCTGAGTATTCTCCCGTCAATAATGAGCTGAAGCTACCAGGTGAGAGGTTAGATTTCGATTCCCGGTCCCGAATCTGAACTTCACGGGAAACAGCCTTCTCAAGTTTATCGTCTTGATCTTTTCTAATGGATGAGCCGTTTTTCTTACCAAAAAGAACATCCAAATACCTGTTAACCACATCGTTAGGGCTACCCTGAACTTGTACCACCCCATGGTCTAACAACAGTGCACTATCACAATGTGTCACAATTTGCTCTGTGGCATGTGATACAAAAAGAATTGAAGTACCGTCCTGTTTAAGCCTTTTCAGTCGTGAAAAACATTTCGCCTGAAATTTTGCATCCCCAACTGCCAGGGCCTCATCAACAATAAGAATCTCTGGGTCTATTTGCGCCTGAACTGCAAATGCCAAGCGGACCAACATCCCACTCGAATACGAACGGACCGGAGAGTTGATAAAACCGCCAATGTCGGCAAAAGATAATATGTCATCTAATTTATTCTCAGTTTCCTCTTTAGATAACCCCAAAAGAGAAGCATTTAAATAAACATTTTCCAGACCTGTGAAATCAGAATTAAAACCTGCCCCCAGTTCCAGTAAGGCTGCAACACGACCATTGACGGCTACGTTTCCCGCTGTCGGCGTTAAAGTCCCAGCAATTATTTGCAAGAGTGTGGACTTGCCAGAACCATTTTGGCCAACAATCCCCATAGTCTGGCCACGTGGTAAATTAAAAGACACATCTTTTAACGCCCAGAAGTCCTGATGATAGATGCGTGCCTCTTTCCCTAATTTACGGTCAATTTTAGGCATAACGAATTGCTTAAGCCTGCGTGCAGGACTTTCATAGACCTGGAAACATTTATTAACATTTTCAATTCTAATGGCAAAATCATCAGAGGACATCTGCGAATCCTTTTCTAGTCTTTTGGAACCAAGCATAGCCTAACCACATAATGAAAATTGCAATCAAGGAATATATTGCCAGCCCCGTAAAATCAGGTAATTTCCCCCAAATAATGACAGCCCTTCCTTGCTCGATAATAAATGTCAATGGGTTAAGTAAAATTACTTTTCTCATTGCAACAGGCACAGCTGTAATAGGATAAAACACAGGGGAAAGAAACATTAATACAGTGACTACAATCGAAATGGTTTGACTAACATCACGGATAAACACCCCTAACGAGGCAAGAAACCAAGTTAAACCCAGCGTCAGTAAAATCAAAGGGAACAGGACTAATGGAAAGAAAACTATAGTCCAATGAAGGTAACCATTAAATATGACAAAAGCCGCAGACAAAACAAATGTGCTAACAAAACTATGGAAAAGCACATTACCCAGCGCGACCAGCGGCAATATTTCAAGAGGAAAAACTACTTTTTTAACATAATTTACATTATTTAAAATCATGGAAGGGGCACGACTGAGCATTTCAGCTAACAGTGTGTGGATGATCAAACCGACGAAGAGAATTATCGCAAAATCGGCTTTAGATTCATTTCCAGCAGCCTGAGTGCCCCAGCGGGCTTTAAAAACAACCGAGAACACCAACGTATATACAACCAGCATAAAAATTGGGTTGATGAATGACCAGAAGACCCCCATCACTGAACCACGATATCGGCCAATAATTTCACGCTTAGCCATCTGTAATATTAAATTTTTATTATTCCACGCGCTATTAAATAGCGAAAGCAGTGAAGTGGGTTTTCCTAAATGAGGATTCATAGACTTCTCTTTTTGCTTCACATTTGAAAGTTAACAGTTTCTTTGAGTTGAGGTTTTTTAAAACTCAACTCAAATTAATTGACACCTTGAAAGTTGCCTGAATCAATTTTCTAATTTCACCCGTGGTACGCACCGATATTTTCAAGTGCTTTCTGCCAGTCACTTGGTGCAATATTGAATTTTTTCAATAACTTGCCACAATCAAGTTTGGAGTTGGAGGGACGTTTGGCAGGCGTCGGGTATTCAACAGTTTTAATATCCAGTATTGAAGGCGATTTAGCGAGAACTGAATGTTTTGTAGCTGAGGTGAAGATTTCTGCCGCAAAACCTGCCCATGATGTATAAGGATAACCTGAATAGTGATACACGCCCCAACGTTCGTCTTCAGGCTTAAGTTGACCAGCTATTGCAAGCAGAGTTTCCGCGATATCCCCGGCATAAGTTGGACTTCCGAATTGATCCCCAACAATAGATAATTGCTCTCTGTCTTTCGCCAGTCGCAGCATTGTTTTTACAAAATTGTTGCCATACTCACCGAATACCCAGGCAGTACGCAAAATAATGTGTTTTTTACAAGCCATGGCAACAGCTTGTTCACCTGCCAATTTGCTTGCACCATAAACACCGGTAGGCCCTGTGGTATCTGTTTCCACATAGCATCCCTCATGGTCCCCAGAAAAAACATAGTCAGTCGATATATGGAGAAAAGAAGCATCAACCTGTTGCGCTGCAATAGCCAAATTTTCAGCGCCTGTGCTATTGATTAAATAGGCAAATTCACGTTCAGATTCTGCACGATCGACAGCGGTATAGGCAGCAGCATTAATAATCGAGTTAGGGCGGAACTCGCTGACAACACTCATTACTTTCCGGTGATCGGTAATGTCAAGCTCTTGCCTGTCAACAGCTTTTACCTCCCAATCAGCCGGAGCTCGTCGCACCAATTCTCTACCAACCTGGCCCGCGCATCCTACGATCAACAATTTCATTTGGTTAAAGTACCTATAGAATTTTACAGTGTTCTTGTATTGATGCCTCAAGCCAAAACCCGAGGCCTTTGACAGCACATCAAATTTTAAAAAGTTCTGAAAAACCTTGACCCAATGCATCTTTTGCAGAGAGCAACGGTTCACTAACAGGCCATTTTACCCCGACTTCAGGATCGTTCCAGATCAAGCAACCTTCATTTTTCGGATCATAGTAATCAGTACATTTATACTCAAAATCGGCGAAGTCTGAAATCACCACAAAGCCATGGGCAAGACCGGGTGGTACCCACAGCTGATTCTTATTGTCTTCCGAAAGATATACACCTACCCACTTACCGAAAGTTGCGGACTCTGGACGGATATCAACCACAACATCAAATACTTCACCACGGACAACACGAACCAACTTGCCCTGCGGTTTAGACGTTTGAAAATGTAAGCCACGAAGAACGTTTTTCGATGAACGGGAGTGGTTATCCTGAACAAAATCCAGATCGATTTCTAACATTTCCTTGTAGCGATTTTGCTGAAATGTTTCCAAAAAGAATCCTCGATCATCACCGAAAACTTTAGGTTCTACTAATTTTACGCCAATAACTTCTGTGTTAGTAACATTCATTTTTCTAGCTCACTCGTTATGTACAATTATCCAGCGACACGTTACATTTGCTGCATAAACGACAGTAGATGCCGTTCCTGCAAATCGTTTTTTGAAGCACTCAGCCCTGCGTATTTCCTGAAAAATCGTACCACAAATGCCTATTGTGGCTCACTCAGAATCTGGCTAAAAAATTCGTTTCTCGGCTAACTGTATCTTTACTGTACGGTTCATTGCTTAACTTACTCATGCGCAATTAACGATCCCCGCTGTTAGAACCCATTTCAGTTCATGAGATTGTCACTGATTCACCCAAAACCAAGTTTACGCTGCAACAAATTGGACAATTCCTACAAGAACCCTCAGTCACAAGTAATATGATATCTCGCAAGTTCTGACATAAGTTTTTACTATAATCACCGCCAGTAATAACAGAGTACTTTTAAACAGACCTCTGATATATTTTAACTAACTATAGTTTACATGAATACTCAGCATGGAAATGCGGGAATGACCTGATTATAGCTGTGCTTACACTAACTCTGCGCTACACTATGTTCCTATTTCGTCATACAAGTGAAATAGCTGATTTTTTGAGCATGTAGCATGTGAAGAAGCTAACACTTAATAAATGAGTACGTATATATGAAAATTTTGATCACCGGTGGTGCCGGTTTCATCGGTTCAGCAGTTGTTCGTCACATTATTGATAATACAAAGGATAGTGTCCTGGTTGTCGATAGCCTCACATACGCGGGCAATCTTGAGTCACTCCTTCCCGTATCATCTGATCCCCGCTATCAGTTTGCGCAGGCAAATATTTGTGATCGCACAGAACTGGATACTCTTTTTACTGACTTCCAACCGGATGCTGTTATGCATCTTGCTGCTGAAAGCCATGTTGATCGCTCGATTGATGGCCCGGCAGCCTTCATCGAAACCAACATTGTTGGCACTTATGTGCTTCTGGAAGCAGCCCGACATTTTTGGCTTTCTCTGCCTGAAGAGAAAAAATCGGCTTTCCGCTTCCATCATATTTCAACGGATGAGGTGTATGGCGATTTGCACGGCACAACGGATCTTTTCACTGAAACGACGCCATATGCGCCAAGCAGTCCCTACTCTGCATCAAAGGCCTCCAGCGATCATTTAGTGCGAGCCTGGCAGCGCACTTACGGCTTCCCTACTATTGTGACAAATTGTTCGAATAATTACGGTCCTTATCATTTCCCGGAAAAACTCATTCCACTCATCATTCTGAACGCACTTTCAGGTAAAGCATTACCGGTATACGGTGATGGCGCACAGGTACGCGACTGGCTGTATGTTGAAGATCATGCCCGTGCACTTTATAAAGTGGTTACCGAGGGTGTCGTAGGCGAAACCTATAACATTGGTGGTCACAATGAGCGCAAAAATATTGACGTCGTTAAAACCATTTGTGAGTTGCTCGATGAACTGATTTCCGCAAAACCAAATGGGATCGCCAAGTTCTCCGAACTGATTACATTTGTGAAAGATCGTCCTGGTCACGATATGCGTTACGCCATTGATGCCAGTAAGATCGAGCAAGAGTTAGGCTGGAAACCACAAGAAACTTTCGAAAGCGGAATTCGTAAAACGGTTGAATGGTATCTGAACAATGAAAATTGGTGGCGCCGGGTTCAGGATGGTTCTTATGCCGGTGAACGTCTTGGCTTGACTAACTAATTTTAAGGAGAAGAATCTAGTGAAAGGTATCGTTTTAGCTGGCGGTTCAGGCACACGCTTGTACCCCCTAACCCGCGGTGTATCGAAACAGCTGTTACCGATTTATGATAAACCGATGATTTATTACCCAATATCTGTGCTTATGCTGGCAGGTATTAATGAAATATTGGTGATTTCTACCCCTGAAGATATGCCATCCTTTCAACGCTTACTGGGTGATGGTTCTCAATTCGGCATTAAACTCGAGTATGCAGTACAGCCATCTCCAGACGGCCTTGCCCAGGCATTCATCATCGGTGAAGAGTTTATAAACGGCGAACGTTGTGCACTTGTTCTTGGCGACAATATCTATTTTGGTCAAAGCTTTGGCAAACAGCTTGAAGCCGTTGCTAAACGAGAAACGGGCGCAACAGTCTTCGGCTATCAGGTTCAAGACCCCGAGCGTTTTGGCGTCGTTGAATTTGATAAGGACTTTAAAGCACTTTCCATTGAGGAAAAACCATTAAAACCAAAATCTCAGTGGGCAGTGACCGGACTCTATTTCTATGACAAAAATATCGTTGAAATGGCTAAACAAGTTAAGCCATCTCATCGTGGTGAGCTTGAGATAACGACATTAAACGAAATGTATCTTGAGAAAGGTCAATTGCAGGTGGAGCTTCTGGGCCGAGGTTTTGCGTGGCTCGATACAGGAACACATGATAGCCTGATTGAGGCTTCACAATTCGTCCACACCATTGAAAAACGACAAGGTTTTAAAGTAGCTTGTCTGGAAGAGATTGCGTTTCGTAAAGGATGGTTGAGCAAAGAGCGTGTTGCTGAACAAGCTGCATTAATGAGCAAAACTGCTTATGGCGCGTATCTGACCCAACTACTTAACGAACATAACTGATTATAAATTCAGGCTGATGGGCTAGTCCGGCCTGAATTATTTTCTAAATATCACTTCAGATAAAAAAAAGCACCGAAAATTCGGTGCTTTTTATTGCTCGAAGTCAATCAATTTTTACTCTTCGGCAAACTCTTTCAACCATGCCTTGAACGCTTCGCCCTGCGTGTTATGGCGAATACCATACTCAACAAACGCCTTCATATAACCGAGCTTATCACCACAGTCATGTGAACGGCCAGTCATGGAGAAGGCTTCAACAGTATGTTTTTTCATCAGCATGGCAATGGCATCAGTCAGCTGAATTTCATTACCTGCACCGTACGGTGTCACTGCCAGCAGTGGCCAGATAGCTTCGGACAGAACATAACGGCCGACAACCGCAAGGTTTGATGGCGCGTCCTTCAGTTCCGGCTTTTCAACGATAGCCGTCATTGGCGCGCTTTCGCCCGGCTCAACTTCTACGCCGTTGCAGTTAACAATACCGTACTTGGAAACGTCTTTCTCCGGCACTTCTTCAACCATGACCTGGCTGTTGCCAGTTTCCTGGAAGCGACGAAGCATGGCAGCAAGGTTATCTTTACGCAGATCGCTGGTGGAATCATCCATCAAAACGTCTGGCAGAATAACCGCGAAAGGAGAATTACCAATCAGAGGTTTTGCACACAGAACCGCATGCCCAAGGCCTTTTGATTGCCCCTGACGTACGTTCATGATGGTCACGCCTTTCGGGCAGATAGACTGCACTTCTTCCAGCAGCTGACGTTTCACACGGGATTCAAGCATACTTTCCAGCTCGAAAGAGGTATCGAAGTGGTTTTCGATCGCGTTTTTCGAAGAGTGTGTGACCAGAATGATTTCTTTGATGCCCGCCGCAGCACATTCATTAACGATGTACTGGATCAAAGGCTTATCGACGATAGGCAGCATTTCTTTTGGAATGGCTTTCGTCGCTGGCAACATACGTGTGCCCAGACCGGCAACAGGGATAACAGCTTTTAACATTGTAAAGGATACTCCTTGAAACCTATGGTGTGTAAATTCAGTCAGTTACCATCCAAACGCGTCAGGGATTTCTCTGAACTGAAATTGTAAAATTGATTTAAATTCCCAATCCGATAGTTCTTCCATGAGTATAGTCTCTGTGATTTGGTTTAGGGAGACCATACTCATGACTTTAGGACTCAAACACGATTATGTTAATTCAGTTACGATACCAGTAAGCCGCACCAAACAGTAAGCTAAAGGCTTATTTTTAGGAATGTTATACCTGTTCGGTGATTTAATAATCGTAACTTGCTGCTTTCCAAATCAGTCCTGACGGCTTTTTATCACATCTCATCCTTCTTCCCCTGGGCCCCCTTGCCAGTTTGCCTAGACCGCTGTTTTAGATTTGAAATTTGTAGCGCTGGCGCCCATTATTCACCATGCGACAGCTGTCGTGTAACCAAAGGTGAAAAACGCAATATGGAATGGATCGCCGATCCCTCGATTTGGGCCGGGCTTGCGACCCTGGTAGTTCTCGAAATTGTCCTGGGGATAGACAATCTCATTTTCATTGCCATCCTGGCGGAAAAACTTCCGCGTCAGCAGCGTGACAAGGCTCGCGTCACCGGGCTTTTACTGGCCCTCGTCATGCGCTTACTTCTGCTGGCCTGCATTTCCTGGCTTTCGACACTGACCCGCCCTCTTATTGCCGTGCTCGGGCATCCGTTCAGCGCGCGCGATATGATTATGCTTGCGGGGGGGATATTCCTGTTGTTCAAAGCGACGATGGAGCTTAATGAACGACTCGAAGGCAAAGATGAAGAACAAAGCCATCAGCAGCGCGGTGCTAAATTCTGGCCGGTCGTTGCTCAGATTGTCGTGCTGGATGCGGTCTTTTCACTCGACTCGGTGATTACTGCAGTCGGGATGGTTGAGCATCTGGCCGTCATGATGGTGGCGGTGTGTATTGCTATCGGCCTGATGCTGTTAGCCAGTAAACCACTGACACGTTTCGTGAATGCGCATCCGACTATCGTCATCTTATGTCTCAGTTTCCTGCTGATGATCGGCTTTAGCCTGGTTGCCGAAGGTTTTGGCTATGTTATCCCGAAAGGGTATTTGTATGCCGCGATCGGTTTCTCGGTGATCATTGAAGGGCTGAAC
>Ga0247732_10000197_pt1 | contig 36960 bp, 30 predicted proteins | sample UWRJL163409C2_FD_180940 | JGI IMG/M metagenome (GOLD analysis project Ga0247732, IMG submission 180940) | Plant litter microbial communities from Arlington Agricultural Research Station in Wisconsin, United States - UWRJ-L163-409C-2 | ecosystem: Environmental > Terrestrial > Plant litter >...
TGAGGTGCACGGAGAGCGCCGAGCCGATGGCCGCCACCGACAGCACGGCCGAGAACCGCGGCGAGCCGAAGATCGCGGCGACCACCGACCATCCGGGGTGCTCGGAGATTCTCACCGCGCGAGGCCGACCCGTCGCAGCAGCACCGGCGCGTCCGACTCGACCGGGCCGCCGTCGGGCACCGTCAGATCGATTCCGGTGGCGCCCACGTCGAGTCGGGTCTTCAGCGCCATCAGCGTCAGGAGCGCGAACCCGCCCTCGACGAGCATGCGCGATTCGACGAACGACTGGGCGACCAGAAGAGTGAGGATGAGGGCCGGGAGCAGGGTGACCGGAACGAACGGGACGGCCGTACCCCGGGCATCCAATTGCTCATCGACCGCGAACCACCACGACCGCCAGCACGCGCCGACGACCGCCCCGATGAACAGCACGAGGCCGACGATGCCGAGCTGCAGCCACACATCGAGCCACGCGTTGTGGGCCTGCAGATATGTCACGCCCTTGCGCTCGGCGAGGTGGGTGAACGGCTCGACCCACGGCACCCAGTAGCTGACCCAGCCCCAGCCGAACACCGGGCGTTGCTGGGCGAGCCCGGACACGGCGTTCCAGATGTCGAGGCGACCCGTGAGGTCGGAGCTCTTGCCGAAGAGCCGGAGGATCTGCGACGAGAACACTCCCACCAGAACGGCGAGCGCGGCGATGCCGGCGGCGCTCGAGACCAGGACCACCCGGCGCTGCCTCGGGTTCGACCGGCGCATCAGAACCAGGATGCCTGCGGCTGCGGCCACGATGACGAGCACGGCGATGGCCGTGGTCGAGCGGGTGAGCGCCAGAGTGGCGACCGACACGGCGAACCACGAGTACGAGCGAGCACGGCCCAGCGACCTCGACGTGAACTCGAGGAAGAGGCAGACGAGCGCGATCACGGCGATGAACGCCAGCAGGTTGCGGTTGCCGACGATGCCCTGAATGGGGTCTCCTGTGAAGAGATTCGCCTGGCTCCAGAAGAAGGCGTCGGGCAGCCTGCCGCTGCCGTAGTCGACCCAGAACGGAATGATCGGGCGGCGCACGAACACGGCCACGATGAACTCGAAGAGCAGCGACAGGCCGAGGATCCAGCGGGTCGCACGGCCGAGGGCGGTGAGGATGCGCGGCCACGACATCGAGGTGGCGAAGAAGATCGCCGCGATCACGGGGCCCGCCTGGGCGACCAGGCCGAGGAGCGTGGCCCCGGGGTAGAACGACCACGCGATCGACACGATCGCCAGGGCGAGGAAAGCGGTGAGACCCAGCGGGACGCGACGTGGGGTGAGCTGGCGCCATCCCTTGTCGCGCGTGATCAGCACCACCAGCGTGATGACGATCGCGAGGCAGAGGGCGGCGAATCCGTACCAGCCGATGAGGTTGCGCCAGAAGTCGCCGGCGAGAAGCGTGAAGAACGTGAGCACGGCCAGCGTCGAGCGGCCGGTGCTGGTCACGGAGTTCATAGAGGCAAGACTACCGATGCTCGTTCCCCGAGCTTGTCGAAGGGATCAGCCCTTTGACACGCTCAGGGAACGACTCGCTATACGAAGGCGGCGAAGCCCGTCAGCGCGCGGCCCACGATGAGCGTGTTCATCTCGCGGGTTCCCTCGTACGAGTACAGCGCCTCGGCATCGGCGAAGTGCCGGGCCACGTCGTAGTCCAGCACGATGCCGTTGCCGCCGAGCGCCTCGCGGCACCACGCGACGGTCTCGCGCATCCGGGCCGTCGCGTACGCCTTGGCGAGCGCGGAGTGCTCGTCGCGCTGGATGCCCTGATCGAGCATCTGCGAGACGCGCACGACCATGCCGAGGCTGGCCGTGATGTTGCCGATCGACTTCACGAGCAGGTCCTGGATCAGCTGGTGCGACGCGATCGGCTTGCCGAACTGCACGCGCTCCTTCGTGTAGCGCAGGGCGGCCTCGTATGCGCCGATCGAGTTTCCGACAGCGGCCCAGGCCACCTCGGCGCGGGTGAGGCGCAGCACCTTGGCGGTGTCGCGGAACGAGTTCGCGTTCTGCAGCCGCAGCGACTCGGGGATGCGCACGTCGGTGAGCGTGATGTCGGCGTTCTGCACGATGCGCAGGCTCTGCTTGTTCTCGATCTTCGTGGCCCGGTAGCCGGCGGTTTCAGTGGGAACGATGAAGCCCTTCACCTGGTTGTCGGCCGTGTCCTTGGCCCAGATCACCGTGATGTCGCTGAAGGTCGCGTGCCCGATCCAGCGCTTCTCGCCGTTCAGCACCCACTCGTCGCCGTCGCGCGTCGCCGTGGTCTTGAGGCCCTGGGCGGAGTCCGAGCCCGACGTGGGCTCGGTGAGGCCGAACGCGCCGACGATCTCTCCCGCCGCCATCCGGGGCAGCCACTCGGCGCGCTGCTCGTCGGAACCCGTGACGCTGATCGCGCCCATCGCGAGTCCGTTCTGCACGCCCACGTGGGTGGCGACGGACGCGTCGATGCGGCCGAGTTCGAGGGCGACGAAGCCGCGGAACACGGCCGAGTTCTCGAACGGCTTCGTCTCGTCCCAGCCGAAGCGGTAGACGTCGAGGTCGGCGAGGCCCTTGACGATCTCGTGCGGGAACGTCGCCTTCTCCCAGTGCCCGTTCACGACCGGCTTCACCTCGTTCTCGAGATAGCGGCGGATGCCGGCGAGGGCATCCTTCTCCTGGTCGGTCAGCATCGACTCGTAGCCGTAGAAGTCGCTCGCGAGAGGTTCCAATGACATGTGTGCTCCATTGCTCAGGGGTGTTCGGGTGCAACTCAATCAGCGAGGCCGTCGCCGCTCCAACTGATTGGTAGTTTGGGCTAAGACTCGGCAGGCCGCACCGGGCGACGTTGTAGGTCGCTCATAACGCTGCCCCCGGGCCGTGCTCCTCGCAGGCTTTCCAGAAAGGCGCCCGACGTGTTCGTTGGCATCACCAATACTCCCCGTGACTACTCGTGGGGATCCACGACGGCGATCGCCGAACTGCTGGGAATCCCGTCGACCGGAGGGCCGCAGGCCGAGCTCTGGCTGGGAGCGCACCCCGCATCTCCGGCCCGCATCATCGACGGATCGATGCGGCACGGTGTCGACGACCTCGCCGAGTGGATCGCGGACGACAGGGAGACGGCCATCGGAGGCCACGCGCAGCTGCCCTTCCTGTTGAAGATCCTCGCGGCCGACGGGCCGCTGTCGCTGCAGGCGCATCCCACGCTCGAACGGGCCAGGCAGGGATTCGACGCCGAGAACGCCGCCGGGATCCCGCTCGACGCCCCCAACCGCAACTACAAGGACCCGCTTCACAAGCCTGAGGTGATCGTCGCGCTGAGCGAGACCTTCGACGCCCTGTGCGGGTTCCGCCCGGTCGCCGAGATCCGCGACATCGTCGCTCTGCTCGAGAAGTGGGACACAGAATCGGATGCCCCGGCGCCGGCCGTTCTCGCCCCTCTCGCCGCGCGGGCGCGCGCCAACGGCGACGACGGCGAGATTCTCCGCTCGCTGGTGGAATGGCTGCTGGGCGGTTCGGAGGAAGTCGCGACGCTCGTGAGCCGGGTCTCGGCGCTCGCGGAGGAGAACGACCCCGCGGCGGCGGAGGAGTACGCGGCGTCGCTGCAGACCGTGCGCGACCTGGCGGTCGAGTACCCCGGTGATCCGGGAATCGTCATTTCCCTGCTGCTCAACCGGGTGACCCTCTCGGCCGGCGAGGCGCTGTATCTGCCGGCCGGCAACATCCATGCGTATCTGAAGGGGCTCGGCGTCGAGCTGATGGCGGCCTCCGACAACGTGCTGCGGGGCGGTCTCACGCCGAAGTACATCGACGTGCCCGAACTGCTGTCGGTGCTCGACTTCGAATCGCTGCCCGTTCCGTACCTCCGCCCCACGTTCCCCTCGGAGGGGGTGGAGGAGTTCCGACCGGGCGTGCCCGACTTCGTACTGGTGCGCATCGAGACCCGGCTCAACGAGCGCGCGGCGTATCGGCCCGATGGTGCGGCGATCGCGATCTGCACGTCGGGGTCGTTCGAGATACACGGAGAGCGCAGTGACACGACCCTCGAGCGCGGCCAGTCGGTGTTCATCACTCCCGAGGAGGGGGCGATCACGTTCACGGGAGTGGGCACGATCTTCCTCGCGGCCCCGGGCGCTCCTGCCTGACCACCACACCGCCAAGTCAGCACATTTCGGACGACATACCGCTCCCTGATGGCGCCCTGCCAGCGTGTCGCTATAGACGTGCGGACTTAGACGCGCGCCCAGCCCGGTAGCGGCGGAGCTCCTGGGCGTCGTGAACGGCCCGTTCGATCGCCTGCAGGGTCTCCGGCCACGAGTCGAACAGCTGATGAGGCAGGGTTCGGATCGCTGGCCGCCCCCACGTGAAGGACTGAAGAGTCTTGTCGTAGTCCCACGTCTGCTGTGCCTCATCGGAGTGCCATCTTCTACTGTCCAGATCGACGGCGACGACGTCGTCGATGAGCGCGTCGAACTTGCTCGACCCGGGCACCGCTCGTTGCAGCTCGACGACGTGACCCAGTCTGCGCATGCGAACCCCGAAGATGGATTCGGTGCCGGAGTCGGCGAGGGGATCGAGTTCCGTCCGAAGTCCGTGCAGGCGCCTGGGAAGGGTGTCGAACAGCAGATCGAGCTGACTGTCGAGGATGAATTTCTTCCGCAGCGCGGAGTCGATCGAGGCGATCGCGTGCTCCTCCTCCTGGCAGAGCACCGCCTGCCGTAGGGCGAGGAGGGGAGGAACGATCCAGTCGTCGGTACCGTGGCTCGTGTCTAGAGGAATGCGCTCGATGGGTCGCTGCCAGTGGACGCGCGGCACACCTGCATCTGCGAGGAAGTTCGTGTCGCTCCGCGCGATGCTCCTGTCCCGACCGAACGCCACCACCGAGTCGACACGCAGCCGCTTCGATCCGGCTGGCACGTGCACATGCAGGCGGGTGTCCAGCCCCGCCCAGACGCCCGATCGGCGGAGGGCGCTGAGGCAGCCGATCAATCCGCCCAGCCGAACGGCTCTGCGTTGATCGAGGTCTGCGGTCGCGCTCGCGTAGATTCCGCGTCGCTCGGAGACGATCAGCCTCGCCTGTCTGGCCCGTTCGATCGACCGAGGCGAGGCACCGTTTCGCAGGAGGGTCGCACGCGATGCGATGCCTCCATTCCGGTCGACAAGGTGGCTCACTGAGACGGCGTCATGACTGTTCATGGTGAAGACCGTGGATCACCGGTGGCGCCGATCGGTCGGTCGAACGAGAACCGTGGACAACTCTCCGCCCTGGTCATGGGGGGAGGAATAGGAGTGGTGACCGAGGCCGGACGGCTAAGTCAGCACGAACGTGTCGCCACGCCGCAAACGGCGCCCTGCATTGCGGAGTGTCTACCGGTTTGTGCTGACTTGGCGGCGAACCGCTGTCAGCTCACGAGTTCTCTCACGCAGAAGGTGCGCCGGTAGTTGGCCGGCGTGGTCTGCAGTGTCTTCACGAAGTGATGCCGCATCACCGCGGCCGATCCGAAGCCCGTCTCGGAGGCGACGGCCTCGAGACCCAGGGTGGTCTCTTCGAGAAGCTGCTGCGCGCGCATGAGGCGCTGCTTGTTCAGCCATGCCGCCGGCGTCGTGCCGAGGTCCGCTCGGAACCGGCGCGCGAAGGTGCGCGACGACATCAGGGCCTTGCGGGCCAGCTCGTCGACGCTGAGGTCGCGATCGAGGTTCTCGAGCATCCATTCGGTGACGCCTGCGAACGAGTCGCTGGGCTCTGCGGGCAAGGGGGTGGCGATGAACTGGGCCTGGCCGCCGGCCCGTTGCGGGGGCACGACCATGCGGCGGGCGATGACGTTCGCCGCGGCGGCTCCCAGCTCGGTGCGCACGAGGTGCAGTGCCGCGTCGATGCCCGCCGACGTTCCGGCACCGGTGATGATGTTGCCGTCTTGCACGAAGAGAACGTCGGCGTCGACCTCGATCTCGGGGAACTCGCGTGCAAGCCGGTCGGCGTGCATCCAGTGCGTGGTGGCGCGCTTGCCGTCGAGCAGGCCCGACTTCGCCAGCGTGAACGCCCCGCTGCACACCGTCAGGATCCAGGCCCCGCGATCATTGGCCTCGTGCAGCACCCGCAGAACCTCGGGATGCACGTCTTCCTCGATGATGTGAGCCGGAATGGCGATGAGGTCTGCATCGGCGGCCGCGGACAGGTCGTTCAGGATCATCATGTCGTAGCCGAGGCTGGTCGGGATGGGGCCGGGTTCTGCGGCAGCGATCGTGAAGTCGAAGACGGGCCCGCCCATGTCGGAGCGGTCGATGCCGAAGACCTCGCAGATCACTCCGAACTCGAACGGTGCGACGTGGGGGAGTGCGATGAGCACGACCTTCTTGAGCATGGCTGTTCCTTCACGGGAGGTGTGGCAGTAAAGCGTGGACTGTTGACATTCTTCCATCTGGTGGCGGATATTCGCAATTCATAGCGTTACTGCCATGATGATTTTTCTCGTTGTTATGGGTGTTCTGTCGGCCGCGGCGATCGTGTGGACGATGCGAGACTGGGTGCGCGATGGATACCGTCGCATCCCCATCGGCAGAGGAGACGACGAATGGCGTGGTTGGTAACAGGAGGAGCGGGCTACATCGGCTCGCACGTGGTGCGGGCGTTCCGCGAGCAGGGTATCGACGTCGTGGTCGTCGACGATCTCTCCAGCGGCCACCGCGAGTTCGTCGATGACGGAGTGCCGTTCATCGACGGCAGCATTCTCGACGCCGACCTTCTGCGCCAGACCTTCGAAGACCATGCGATCTCGGGTGTCGTGCACGTCGCCGGCTACAAGTACGCAGGCGTCTCCGTCACGAGGCCGCTCCATACCTACGAGCAGAACGTCACGGGAACCCAGGTGCTGCTCGGCGCGATGAGCGATGCCGGCGTCGACCGCATCGTCTTCTCCTCGAGCGCGGCCGTCTACGGAACGCCCGACACCGATCTCGTGACCGAGTCCACCGCCAAGAATCCCGAGTCGCCCTACGGCGAGTCGAAGCTGATCGGAGAGTGGCTCCTGCGAGACCAGGGCGTGGCGGCCGGACTCGCCCACACGTCGCTGCGCTACTTCAACGTCGTCGGTTCGGGCTACCCGGATCTGTTCGACACCAGTCCGCACAACCTCTTCCCCCTCGTCTTCGACGCCCTCCTCGACGGTCGCGTTCCCCGCATCAACGGCGACGACTACGACACCCCTGACGGAACATGCGTGCGCGACTACATCCATGTGTCCGACCTGGCCCTGTCGCACGTCGCAGCCGCGCGGCGACTGGATGCCGGCGAGCCGGTCGAGCAGGCCTACAACCTCGGGAGCGGGGCCGGGGTGTCCGTCGGCGAGATCATGACGGCGATGGCCGAGGGCACGGGGATCCCCTTCACTCCCGAGATCGCGCCGCGCCGACCGGGCGACCCCGCCCGCATCGTCGCATCCGGCGAATTGGCCGCGCGAGACCTCGACTGGCGGATGCGCCACACCCTCGACGAGATGGTTCGCAGTGCATGGGCGGCGCGGCAGGGCGAGTAGTCGGTATGGCGCCGTGCGCCGCCGCCGATATGCGCGACACGGTGTTTCGCCAAACCCTCTAGAAGCACTTGAGGGTTTACGATCTGCGACTTGACTCGGACGAACTACACGGGTGTAATTAGCGGGAGGGGTTCGGCAGGTCGAATGCAGATCAGAAGGTAGAGCGTGGTATGGCTATGGAATACCGCTCAGGCGTCCCAGAGGACTGGTTCGTCGATCCCGTCAATCTCGGTGTTCCGGGCGTTCGTCAACAGGCGCCGGTAGAAGACGAGAACCCGCTGGCCTGGCAGACCGATTCTCTCTGCGCCCAGACCGACCCCGAGGCCTTCTTCCCCGAGAAGGGCGGCTCGACCCGCGATGCCAAGCGCATCTGCACGTCGTGCGAGGTGAAGGCCCAGTGCCTCGAGTACGCGCTCAAGAACGACGAGCGCTTCGGCATCTGGGGTGGCCTGTCCGAGCGAGAGCGTCGCAAGCTGCGCAAGCAGGCCTAGGGTCATAGTTTTCTCATAGGTATCCCGGCACGCCGGGGCCTGACCCGCCGTGGGCGCATGCCGCCCTTAGGGTCTAAGGGATATGCGCGCCCGAGTTACAGCAGTTCTAGTCGCCTCCAACGGAGCGGACTACCTTCCGCGCACCCTCGACGCGCTGAAGGCGCAGACGAGGCAGCCCGACAGCCTCATCGTGGTCGATGTCGGTTCGTCGGATGAGACGCCCGCCCTGCTGTCGGCGGCGCTTCCCACGCACTTCATCTCGGCCTCCGGCAGGCTGAGCTTCGGCACGGCCGTCGCGCACGCCCTCGGAGTCGTCCCCCCTCCCGCCGACGAGAACGAGTGGCTCTGGCTGCTCGCGCACGATACGGCGCCGGAGCCCGACGCGCTCGCCGCCCTGCTCGCCGCGGTCGAGGTCAATCCCTCTGTTGCCGCCGCGGGCCCCAAGCAGATGGACTGGGAGCACCCCGACTACATCAGCGAGTTCGGTGAGACGCTCACGCGCTTCGGTGCCACGTATTCGATGGCCGAGACCGAGCTCGACCAGGCCCAGCACGATCGCATGAGCGATGTTCTCGGAGTCGGCGCGGCAGGCATGCTCGTTCGCCACACCGTCTGGAACGACCTGGCCGGTTTCGACGACGCCCTGCCGACCGCCGACAACGGCCTCGATTTCAGCGTGCGGGTGCGACTCGCCGGCCACCGGGTGATGGGTGTGCCCGCCGCGAGGATCGCATCGGCGGGCGTCGGTCTCGCCGGCCCCGGCCGCAGCGAGAAGGGCCGAGCGCGGAGAAAACGACAGGCGGATCGGCGGGCCGCGCAGCTTCACCGCAGGCTGGTCTATGCACCCGCGTTCGCCGTGGTGTTCCACTGGCTCTCGCTCGTTCCCCTGGCCGTGGCCCGCAGCCTCGGCCAACTGGTGCGCAAGCAGCCCGGCGCCATCGGCGGCGAGATGTCGGCCGCGTTCCGCACGGCGTTCGGATCGCGCATCACCGAGGCCCGTAAGAATCTGCATGCCGCGAAGAGGGTCGGCTGGAGCACGATAGCCCCCCTGCGCATTCCGGGAGACGAGGTGCGCCGCCGCCGCTCTCTGCAGCGCGAGATCGCCCTCACGCACCTCCGCGGCGAGAAGGATCGCATCCAGTTCATCGCGACAGGCGGCGTGACGACGGTTCTGATCTTCGCCGTGCTCGGGCTCGTGATGTTCGTTCCCCTGATCGGCGCGATCGCTCTGACGGGCGGTTCGCTGCTGCCGGTGAGCGCCACTCTCGGCGAGCTGTGGAGCCATGTCGGCTACGGCTGGCGCGACATCGGGCTCGGCTTCGTCGGTGCCGCGGATCCCTTCACCACCGTGCTGGCCGTGCTGGGGTCGATCACGTTCTGGTCGCCGTCGCTCTCGATCGTCGGCCTCTACCTCGCCGCTCTGCCGCTCGCCGCGCTTGCGGCCTGGTTCCTCGCAGCACGACTCACGGACAAGCCTTGGCTGCGCGCCGTCGCCGCCGTGCTCTGGACTCTCGCCCCCACCTTCCTCGCCTCGCTCGACAACGGTGCCATCGGCGCGGTTCTGGCCCATCTGCTTCTGCCGTGGCTCGTGCTGGCGGGTCTCGCCGCGCGCAAGTCGTGGTCGGCATCGGCGATGGCCGCCATTCTGTTCGCCGTGACCCTGGCGGGAGCGCCGTCGCTGTGGCCCGCGCTGTTGGTCATCTGGGTGGTCTCCGTGGCCACGGCGGGCCGCAACGTCGCCCGCTACATCGGCCTTCCGATTCCGGCCGTCGCCCTCTTCCTCCCTCTTGCCTGGGATCAGTTCCGCGCCGGGAATCCGATCGGCATCCTCGCTGACCCCGGCGTTCCTGTCGTGCGCGAGCCGGGGTCGATCCTGGCGCTGCTGAGCGGCATCCCCGATTCCGCACAGAGCGGATGGACCGGGCTGGCGTCGATGGTCGGCATCGATTCGTCGGTGCTGCAGCTCGTGCTGGCGATCGCCGTGGTTCCCCTCGGCCTCCTCGCCGTGCTCGCGCTCGTGCTTCCCGGTCCGAGCGTCACCCGGGCGATCATCGCCGTGGTCGGCGCACTGCTCGGCCTGGCGACCGCGATCGCGTCGACCCGAATCTCGCTCGACGCGATCGGCGCCGATCCCGTCGTGCTGTGGGCGGGCCCCGGGCTCAGCCTCTACTGGCTCGGCCTCGTCTGCGCGGCCGTCATCGGTCTGCACTCGCTCAAGAGATTCTCCCTCGCTCCCGGATTCGTCGCGGCCACCACCGTGGTCGTTGTCGCGGTGCCGCTCGTCGCGTCGACCCTGCTCGGGTCCTCGGCCATCCAGATCACCGATGGCCGCCTGCTTCCCGCGTTCGTCACCGCCGAGGCGGCATCCACGCCCCGCGTCGGCACCCTGGTGCTCACCCCGCAGCCCGACGGCGGCCTCGAGTCGGAGATCGTCAACGGAACCGGCGTGATGCTCGATGACCAGTCGACCCTCGCCTCTACGAACCGCGACCCGGCGCGTGACGCCGAACTCGCGGAGCTGATCGGCAATCTGGCCTCGCTCAGCGGCGAGGACAGCACCCCGCGTCTCGCAGACCTCGGTGTGGAGTTCGTGCTGCTCGCCAACCCGGCGCCGGGTGACGACGAACCCGCCCTGGTGACCACCACGACCCGCTCGACCGCGGCGTTCGATGCGAACGCCTCGCTCACGACGGTGGGCAAGACCTTCGCGGGAACCCTCTGGCAGATCACGGGAACCGAGAGCCTGTCGAGCCTCCCCGCGCCCGCTCCTACCAACCTCGGATCGGCCACCGGCGTGCTCGTGCTCGTCGGGCAGGGCATCGTCTTCCTGTTGATGCTGCTTCTGGCGCTGCCGGCCGGACGCCTGCAGCCGCACGGTGCTCGCGCCGTGAGCGCACTGGAGCCCGCAGGTCCGGTCATTCCCGATGAGCCCGACGCCGAGGGCTCCGACGATGACGAGATCGCCGACGACGGGGCCGCGGCTCCGGATGGGCAGGCCGCCGAGACGGCGGGCGCTCCGGCACCCGGCTCGACCGCGCGTCGCCGTCGTCGCCTGTTCGTGCGCAAGGAACGTCCCGACGCCGCCGCAGAGGCGGCCGCTGCCGCCGTCGCGGCGAGTGCGGCCTCGGTTGCGTCTGCTCCGGATGCGACGCCCGACGAACCGACACCCGACGAGACACAGGCGGAGCCGGACGGAGCACCCGAGTCATCGGTCGCGGAGTCGTCGGAGGCAGTGATGTCCGAGCCGACCCCCACCGCAGAACCGGAGACCGCATCCGCGGCTCAGATCGACTCGCACGCTCAGGCCGAATCACACGCTCAGGCCGACGTCGACCCGCAACCGGTCGTGATCCACCCGGGGGAGGACTTCGATCTGCTCGGACCGGCCGAGACCGTGACTGCCCCCCGGTTTGCTGCAGAGCCCGCGACCCCGTCGCTCGACGAGCTTGTCGAAGCGCCCGTCTCGACCGAGCTGCCCCCTGTCGAGGCGGAGCCGACGACGGAGTTCGTCGCGTCTCCTGAAGCCGCTCCCGAGCCCGAGCCCGCTCCCGAGCCCGAGCCCGAGCCCGAGCAGGCCGCCCAGGCGGAACAGGCCCCCGAGCCGCACCGCTCGGAACCCGAGGCGGACCCTGAACCGGCCTTCTCGCATCCCCGGGCCCTGCCCGACGACATCGACGACGACTACGACCCCGACGCGGAGACCGTGATGCGCGTGAAACCGATCGACCTGAGCCACGAGGAGGATGAGCACGATGGCCGCTAGACGCACAGTCATCGCGACCAGCGCACGCGCGCTGGGAGCAGCCCTGACCCTCGGAGCGGGCGTCGCGCTCGTGGCGGGAGCGGTGCTCGTCCCGCTGCCCTCGCATTCCGTCTCGGTGCCGGCCGTCGAGGTCGCCCCGACGCCGCTGCCCCAGACGCTCGTGTGTCCCGGATCGCTTCTGCAGCTCTCGAACGGCGCGGGAGCCGACGCGACCTCCTCCTCCGGCATCGGCTCGCCGAAGCGCAGCAGCGGGGCCTCCGAGGCCGATGTCGACATCGAGCAGGCCGCGCTTGCTGCTCCCGACAACTCGACCGTCACCGATGAGACCGCGCCCACCGTGGTGACGGCACCGGATGCCGATCCCGGCGTTCTCGTCGCTGCCGCCCAGTCCGTCGCCGTCTCGCAGGAGGACGTGGCCGGCCTCGCCTCCACGAACTGCGCCGAGGCGAAGGCCGACTCCTGGCTCGTGGGAGGCGCGACGACCGTGGGTCGCACGAGCTTCGTGCTGCTGAGCAACCCATCCGAGGTCACCGCCGACGTCGACCTCACCTTCTTCGACGAGAACGGCCAGCTCGAGGCTCCCGGATCGACGGGAATCACCGTCGATGCACAGTCGCAGCGTGTCTTCTCGCTCGCAGGATTCGCCCCGAACGCCAAGTACCCCGTCGTCCACGTCGTCAGCACCGGCGGATACGTCGCCGCGAGCCTGCAGCAGACCATCATCCGCGGCCTCGAGCCCGGCGGCGTCGAGCTCTCGGGCACGACGTCGGCGCCTTCCACCGAGATGGTGTTCCCCGGAGTCAAGATCACCGGGACATCCGCCATCGCACAGCGCCTCTCCGCCGACGGCTATGCAGATCTGCAGGCCGCGCTGCGCGTCTACGTGCCGGGCACCTCCGACGCCACCATCACGGTCTCGGTCGCCAGCGAGAGTTCCGGGTCGGCAGACGGCTCCTACAGCCTCAGCGCCCCCGGGGGCGTCGTCAGCGAGCTTTCGCTCAAGGATCTTCCCGACGGCACCTACTCCGTGACGCTCGATTCCACCGAGCCGATCGTCGCATCCGCGCGCACGTCGGCCCTCTCGGCCGGCGCCATCGACTTCGCCTGGAACCAGGCGGCGGAGCCGCTCGACGACGATGTTCTCGTTCCGATCGCGCCCGGCCCGTCCCCGCGCATCCATCTGGCGAATTCAGGCGACGACGAGGCGACCGTCACGTTGCGCACCGCCTCGGGCAGCGAGGTCAAGGTCGTGGTGCCCGCGGGCGGCACCAAGGGACTCGAGGCACAGCCGAACACGATCTACACGGCCACGATGACCGATGCGGTGAGCATCAGCGTGGGCTACAGCAGCGACGGGCAGCTCTCGGCGTACACGGTCGCGGCGCCGAGTGAGCTCGCCGCCCCGATCGTCGTCTACCCTTAGAGGCTCGCGGCGTACCCACCCGCGGAACCGGGTCGCAAGCGACCGGTCAGAAGTGACGGAAGCCCTCGGGCGCCAGATCCCACGGATCCTTGCCGAGGTATTCGGCGACGGCGCGGAACACGCAGCTCTCGACGAGCATGCGACGGTGGGCCTCGTCGTTGCGGTGAAGGTGCGCGAGACGCTCGATGGGCACGCGATAGAGAATGATGCGATCGCCCAGAACGCGCCAGCGCTCCACTCCCGAATCCGCAGTGCCCGGTTTTCCATTGGGGCCGTAGGGCAGCGCACCGATCTCGAAGACGGCGTCGGCGAGTTCGTTCGGCCAGATGCTGCGCAGGTACTCGGCCGTGGATGCGACGGTGGTGTCGAAGAAATCGATGCGGGTGTTCATCATGGGCAGATGAGGGCCGGTCACCGCCGAGCGCAGCCCTCTGCCGTGGCGGTTGCGGCCGGTTCCTCGAGACGAGGCCGGTGCGATGCGACGTGAGCGAGCCATGGCGAGAGTCTATTCTCTGTGCTCGCGCCCGGCAGCACCCGCGACACACGATCCAACCTGACTGCCTGATCGCCACCGCGGGCGTACCGTGAAGGGTGATGACGAATCGACCGTGTTCCCGTGTGGCGTGCCCCGACGAGGCCATCGCCACCCTCACGTACGTCTACGCCGATTCCCTCGCCGTGCTCGGCCCTCTGAGCCTCAGCCACGAGCCGCACAGCTATGACCTGTGCGCCCGCCACTCCGAGCGGCTCAAGGCGCCGCAGGGCTGGCAGGTCATGCGTCACGTGCAGTTCACCCAGTAGGCGTTCGTGCAGCGTCACCTCTTTACAATGGAGGCATGACTTCTGCTGCCGCACCGGTGACCACCCTGCCCTTCAAGGTCGCCGACCTCTCTCTTGCCGAGGCCGGTCGCCACCAGATCCGCCTCGCCGAGAACGAGATGCCGGGGCTCATGTCGCTCCGCGCCGAGTTCGCCGACTCTCAGCCGCTGGCCGGTGCGCGCATCATGGGATCGCTTCACATGACCGTGCAGACGGCCGTGCTCATCGAGACCCTCACCGCACTGGGTGCTCGCGTTCGCTGGGTCAGCTGCAACATCTTCTCCACGCAAGACGAGGCCGCTGCCGCGATCGTCGTCGGCGCCACGGGAACGCCTGACGCCCCCGCCGGCGTTCCGGTCTTCGCCTGGAAGGGCGAGACGCTCGAAGAGTACTGGAGGTGCACCGAGCAGGCCTTCGACTGGTCGGCAGAGGCCGAGGCCGACGGTGCCGACTACACCGGTCCGAACATGATCCTCGACGACGGCGGCGACGCCACGATGCTGGTGCACAAGGGTCGTCAGTTCGAGCTCGCCGGCGCCGTTCCCGCGAGCGACCCGTCAGACAGCGAGGAGTACGGCGTTGTGCTCGACCTGCTGCGCCGCTCGCTCGCCTCGTCGACCGATCGGTGGACGCGCATCGCCGCCGACATCCAGGGTGTGTCCGAAGAGACCACCACCGGCGTGCACCGCCTCTACGAGCTGATGTCCGCCGGCGAGCTGCTCTTTCCCGCGATCAACGTCAACGACTCGGTCACGAAGAGCAAGTTCGACAACAAGTACGGCATCCGCCACTCGCTTCCGGATGGCCTGAACCGCGCGACAGACGTTCTCATCGGCGGCAAAGTCGTGTTCGTGGTCGGCTACGGCGACGTGGGCAAGGGCGCTGCGGAGGCTCTTCGGGGGCAGGGCGCCCGGGTCATCGTGAGCGAGGTCGACCCGATCTGCGCGCTGCAGGCCGCGATGGACGGCTACCAGGTGGCCAGGCTCGAGAGCGTGATCGGCGACGTCGACATCATCGTCACGGGCACCGGAAACGAGAACGTGGTCACGGTCGAGCACATCCTCGGGCTCAAGCACCTGGCGATCATCGCCAACGTCGGCCACTTCGACAACGAGATCGACATGGCGGGGCTCGAGAAGCTCGAGGGCGCCGTCAAGGTCGAGATCAAGCCGCAGGTGCACGAGTGGCGCCTGCCCACGGGCCGCAGCGTGCTCGTGCTCTCCGAGGGGCGACTGATGAACCTGGGCAACGCCACCGGCCACCCCAGCTTCGTGATGAGCAACTCGTTCACCAACCAGGTGCTCGCCCAGATCGAGCTGTTCGCCTTCGGTGAGCGCTACCCGGTCGGCGTCTACGTGCTGCCCAAGCACCTCGACGAGAAGGTGGCGCGGCTGCACCTCGATGCGCTGGGCGTCGAACTCACCGAACTCACTCCTCGCCAGGCGGCCTACATCGGCGTGCCCGTCGAGGGACCGTACAAGGTCGACCACTACCGGTACTGAGTCGCCGCCGGCCTGTCGCACACAAGTTGCGGCCCAGCGCGGTCGTTGACGCCCGGCGCGGTGGCTGAGCCACGCGCTGGCCGGGACCAGCCGCGTTGGGTGTGAGTGACCGGTAGGAGCCGGAGGCGTCAGCGCCGGGGGAAGGCGTGCGGGAGGCTCTGCAGGATCGGGTCGAGCCGGTTCAGAGCGGCCTTCTGAAGGGCCAGGGCTGCGTACTCGCGATCGCGGCGCACGGCCGCGACCCCCGATAGGAACAGTGCGGGATGCACCTGCGGAATGGGTGACACGAACGGAGTGACCTCCGCGGCCAGCTCCACTGCAAGTCGTTCCCGCGTGGCCGGGGCCATCTGTGGCGCCTGGACGAGGAACTGTGAGACTCGATGTCCGAGGCGGTCGGGCAGGCGCGCCACGTCGACGACCTCGGCCCACGCCTGGAGCATCACCGGAACCCCTCGCGCATGGCTGACCGGAACCGGCACGCGCTCGTGCTGGCTGTACGTGCCTGCCAGAAGGTCGCCGAGCCGCTTCGATCTGCCGTTGAGCAGAGCCGTCACGATCGCGATCGAGCCCAGGGTCATGTAGATCTCGAGAACACCGACAAGCCCGCGGATCACGGAGTGCCTGATCGAGATGGCTCCTCCGTCGTCGCGCACGATGCGTGCGCCGACGGCGAGCTTGCCGACGGAGCGGCCCTTCAGCACTACCTCGAGGGTGGTGGGAACGACGACGAAGCACAGCACGAGCGCCGAGACGCTGAACGTCGCGGTGAGCGCCTCGTCGATGAGGGCGTTCTCGGCGAGGGCCCCGATACCGAGCAGGAGCACGATGAGGATGGCCACGGAGATGATGACGTCGATGGCGGCACCGCCGGCGCGCAGGATGAAGCCGGCCGGGCGCACGTCGAGGGCAACGGCTTCGCCGATCAGCAGCTCGTCGTCGGCGTACGCGTCGGCGAGCGGGTCGGTGAACGCCGGAGAGGGTGAGGCGACACGGGCGTCGGTCATGAATACAATTCAAGCAGATGGATCTCGATGCCTACACTGCAGCCCACCGCGACGAGTGGGCCCGTCTTGATGCCCTGGGCAGGCGAGGGCAGTTCTCGGGCGCCGAGGCCGACGAGCTGATCGAGCGATACCAGGCCGGCGCATCCGATCTGTCGGCGATCAAGACCACGGCCGGATCGACGGCCCAGGGCGCCCAGCTCTCCCTGTTCCTCTCGCGCGCCCGCCTGCGTTTCACCGGGGCCGGCCCGAACATCCTCCGCCAGATTCCCGCCTTCTTCGTCGTTCAGCTTCCGGCCGCCCTCTATCGCATCCGCTGGCTCACACTCGTGCTCGCCGTCGTCACGGTCGGCGTGGCCGCCCTCTACGCTCTGTGGGTGTCGAATGATCCGCAGGTACTGGCGAATCTGGGTTCCGATGCCCAGCTGAAGAAGCTCGCCGAGCAGGACTTCGTCGACTACTACTCGGAGAATCCCGCCGCGTCGTTCACCGGCCAGGTCTGGACGAACAACGCGTGGCTCGCCGCGCAGTGCATCGCGTTCGGCATCACGGGGTTCTACGTGCCCATGCTCATCATGTCGAACGCCCAGAACCTCGGGCTCAGCGCCGCCGTGCTGTTCCACTACGGCCAGGGCGACACGTTCTTCCTCTACATCATGCCGCACGGTCTTCTCGAGCTCTCGGCCATCTTCGTCGCCGGTGCAGCGGGCCTGCGCATCTTCTGGGCATGGATCGCTCCCGGCGCCCGCACCCGGGCGCAGGCACTGGCCGAAGACGGTCGAGCACTCTTCACCGTGGCCCTCGGCCTGGTGATCGTGCTCTTCATCTCGGGAATCATAGAGGGTTTCGTGACGCCCCAGCCCTGGCCGTGGGCGGTGAAGATCGGCATCGGCGCGCTCGCCCTCGCCGCGTTCCTCGCCTACATGCTCATCGTCGGACGAGCCGCCGTGCGCGCCGGCCACACGGGAGACCTCGACGAGTTCGAGGCGGGTGCGAAGCAGCTCGTCGCGGGCTGACCCGCTTTCTCGCCGGATGGATGCGCGCGCCGCACGCGGTCAGAGCTTGCCGGCGGCTTTGAGTGCGAGGTAGCGGTCGGCGAGCATCGGGGGCAGCGCGGCGGGGGAGCCCGTGACCACGTCGCCGCCCAGTCGACGGATGGCCGTGGTCACCCGCTCCATGTCGAGCAGCGAGCGTTCGGCCGACGCGGCGCGGTAGGTCTCGTCGCGGTCGCCGCGCTGCGACACCGCCCGGAGCACCTCGGGATCGGAGACGGCAGCCACGACGACCGTATGGCGCTGAGTCAGCTGGGGCAGCACGCTCAGCAGCCCGCTCGAAGACGCCGGGGTATCGATCGTCGTGAGAAGCACGACGAGAGCGCGCTGATTCGTGACGTTGCGAACCTGGCCCGCCACCGACGACCAGTCGGTCTCGAGCAGCTCGGGGTCGATCGTTGCCATCGTGTCGACCATGCGACTCAGCAGTTCGCCGCCGCTCGCGCCGGTCACACGGCCCCGGATGCGGCGATCCCACGCGATCAGGTCGACACGGTCGCCGGCCCGCGTCGCCAGGGCGGCCAGCAGCAGGGAGGCCTCGATCGACGTGTCGATTCGGGGCTCGTCCTCGATCCGAGCGGCCTGTGTTCGTCCGGTGTCGATCACGATGACAATGCGTCGATCGCGCTCGGGTCTCCACGTGCGGACCATGAGTTTCTGCTCGTGCCCGGCCCGGGCATCCCCCTGTCGCGCCGTGGCGCGCCAGTCGATCGAACGCACGTCGTCGCCGCGCACGTACTCGCGCAGGCTGTCGAACTCCGTTCCCTGGCCTCTGATCTGCACGCTCGTCGCGCCGTCGAGCTCGCGCAGGCGGGCCAGGCGAGACGGCAGGTGCTTGCGCGAGGTGAAGGGGGGAAGCACGCGCACGCGCCCCGGGCTCGACAGGGTGGCCTGCCGGGCCCAGAGCCCGAGCGGTCCGAAGCTTCTCACCGTGAGGCCGGCCGTTCGGCGATCTCCACGTCGGAACGGGGTGAGCGCGGTGCGCAGCACCCGGCGCTCCGACGGGGGAACGACGAGCGTCTGACGGGTGACGGCGGCTCCTGCCGAGGGCTGCCAGGCGTCGCGCACGAGAGCCCGCAGAGTTCTGGAGTTCTCATTCGTGAGATAGACCTCGCTCGCGACCGTCTCGCCGAGACGAACTCGATGCGGCAGCACCCTCTCGACGACCAGCCGACGCGGTGAGGCGGCCAGGATCAGGTCGAGCGCACCGATCACGACCGTGAGCAGCAGCCACAGCACGAGGGTGAGTTCGGCCTGGCGGTAGGCCTCGCCGAGAATGACGACGGGAACGACGCCGAGGGCGACGAGCAGAACGTAGCGACCGGTGACGGCCATCAGAGGGACAGTTCTCGAGGCGTCATCAGATGGGAACCTGCACCTGGCTGAGGATCGAACGCAGGATCGAGTCGACGGAGACGCCTTCGAGCTCGGCCTCGGGGCGCAGCTGGATGCGGTGGCGGAGCACCGGGAGCACCATCGCCTGCACGTGGTCGGGCGTGATGGCGGGGGAGCCGTTGAGCCATGCCCAGGCCTTCGCCGACGCGACCAGGGCCGTGGCTCCACGCGGGCTCACGCCGAGTTTGACCGAGGGGCTCTGTCTGGTCGCCCGGGCCAGGTCGACGATGTAGGCGAGCACGTCGGGGCTGGCGCCCACTGCGGCTGCGGAGGCCTGGGCCTGGCGCAGCTCGGATGCTCCGAGCACGGCCGAGAGACCCGCACCGGCCAGGTCGCGCGGGTTGAAGCCGGCCGCGTGCCGTTGAAGCACGGCGATCTCGGTGTCGCGCGGGGGAAGATCGAGCACGAGCTTGAGCATGAACCGGTCGAGCTGTGCCTCGGGAAGCGTGTAGGTTCCCTCGTACTCGATCGGGTTCATGGTCGCCGCCACCATGAAGGGGTCGGGGAGCGGGCGGCTGAGGCCGTCGACGCTCACCTGTCGCTCCTCCATCGCTTCGAGCAGGGCCGACTGCGTCTTGGGAGGAGTGCGGTTGATCTCGTCGGCGAGCAGGATGTTGGTGAAGACGGGCCCCTCGCGGAACTCGAAGTCGCCCGACTTGGCGTCGTAGACGAGGGAGCCCGTGACGTCACCGGGCATCAGGTCGGGAGTGAACTGGACGCGGGTCGTGTCGAGCGAGAGCGCGTGGCTCAGCGAACGCACCAGCAGGGTCTTCGCAACGCCGGGCACGCCTTCGAGCAGCACATGACCCTTCGCGAGCAACGCGACAATGAGGCCGGTCACCGCGCCGTCCTGGCCGACGACGGCCTTGCCGACCTCTGCGCGCACGCGGCCGAGCGCCTGGCGGAGCTGGTCGGGAGTCTGTTCTGGCTGGTCTGTCATGGTCGGCCTTTCGGTGGGGACACGGGCAGGTGGGGTGGCGGGGTGTGCGCGGTGGCTGCGGTTGTTGCGGGGGCGGTCTCGACGGTCATGGGCGCACCGCGCTCGTCACGGCGTTCTCGAGCAGCATGAGCCGGTCGGAGAGGGCGATCAGATCGGCCTCGCCCGACGGCATCGCATCGACCAGAACGGACCGGATGTCGCCGGGCGACCAGCCGGGCAGCACCGCGGCCGCCGATGAGGCCACCTCGTCGACGGACGCATTGCGGGGGAGTCCGAGCACCGACGACAGACGCGTGATGGTGCCGATGCGCAGCGAGTCGAGCGCGTGGGTGTGCGCGCCGGCCTTGGCGTAGAGCCGTGCGCGGCCCTCCATGGTCTCGCGCGAACGCACCGTGACCGGAAGGTTCTCGACCACGAGCGCGCCGAGCCTGCGCCCTCGCCAGATGGCGGCCGCGATGAACGTGAAGACGGTGAGCAGCAGAACGGGGGTCACCCAGTCGGGAGTGAGCGACGCGATGTCGGCCGGCCCGTCGGCCACGACGTCGTCTGCCGTCGGCACATACCAGACGAGGGTGTCGTCTTCGCCCAGGAGGCCCAGTGCGAGCGCCGCATTTCCTGCTCCGGTGATGCCCTCGTTGCTCAGCACGTCGGCCGCGCCGAGAACGGTGACGGTGCCGTTCGGAGCTTCGGTGCTCACGACGTAGTACGCGTCGTCCGAACTGCGGAAACAGAGTTGGGCGTCGCCGTCGGCCGCTGCGCGGTAGGACTGTCCGCCACCGATGATGGTGCCCGCGCGTTCGGCGGCCGGCAGGGAGCACCCGGCATCGACGCCATCGACGTCGCGGGGTGCCCCGGCCGCGGAGACTCCGGGAGCGAAGGCGCGCAACTCGTCGAACCCCGGAAGGAACAGCACGACCCGGTCGGCGAGCTGTGCGGCCTCGGCCAGCTGTTCGTCGGTCAGATAGCCGCCGGGGTCGGCGAAGGCGAGGGTCGCGCCGGGCGCCGCATCCACTGCGGCTCGCGCCTCCGGGAGCGTGTCGGCCTGCACGACGTCGACACCCTGCTGCCGCAAGACCTGGGCCACAGCCTTGCTGCCGTCGGGTGCGGCGTTCGTGATCGAATACGGCGCCCTGCTTCCGGTTCCGGTTCCGGATGCGACGACCACGGCGAGCAAGCCGACCACGGCGACCGCGGCCAGAATGAGCCAGAACCGCCAGCGTCGTGCCGTGGCGCGGAGCGTGGGCGTCGTCGACTCTGCCCGGGAGGGCGAGCTTTTCACGGTCGCGGGCGCGCTCACAGTGCACCTCCCGAGTCGGCGACGCGCTCCAGTCGGGCCGGCCGGGCGGAGAGCAGGTCGCGGTCGAGCGCCGAGACCTCGTCGAATTCCTCTCGGCTGCCTGACTGGTCGAGGTAGCGCACGCCGTCGAAGGACCGGGCTCCCCGGGCCAGACGGCCGCCGTGCTCGGGAAAGGTGCGGCCGGCGCGGGCGGCGAACTCCTGCGCCGTGGTTCCGGGAGTGACCGATACGACGGTGCGCTCGGCGAGCTGGCGGGCGACGGCGCGGAACATCTCCTCGATCGCCACGACGAAGTCGCCGGCGGCCGCCGCTCGTTGGGCCGACGACCGCAGTTCTGCCGAGGTGCGCGTGTCGTCGTCGTCGGAGAACAGGGCGCCGGCGACGGCGCTCCTGCGCTGCAGGCGGGGGCGGCCGAACACGAAGAAGGCCGCAACGATGAGACCGACCACGAGCACGGTCACGACCAGCGGGAAGATGTTCGGCACCGAGCCGTCAGCCGGTCCTTGGAACGATCCGAGCCAGTCCTGGATGGCCTGGGCGATGCGGTCGATGAGGGTCGGCCTGGCCGCCGCGTACTCGGGCTTGCCGAGCTCGTCGAGCAGCAGCTTGCGCGCGTCGGGCGCGTCGGGATCGACGGGAACGTCGAGAACAACCGTGGACAGTGCTGAGAACGGGCGCATAGGAGGAGAGGGGTCAACCGTTTCTCTGAGAGGAGACGAGATAGGGGTCGACGACATCGTGGGGGCCGCCGGCCTGCCGGGCCTCGACGTAGCGCATGAGGTCGAGGTCGAGACCCTCGCGGCGCATCCGCAGGTCGATGTAGACGACCGCGACGGCGGACGACTGCACGACGGCCGCGATGGAGCCCAGGATGAGGCTGACCACGAGCGCGAGTCCGTAGGTCACGGCCACCACGGCGATGTACGAACCGGAGTCGTCGGAGCTGCCGGTGGGGAACAGGAAGCTCGCGACGAGTCCGCCGATGAACGACACGGGAGTGGTGATGACCTGGGTCGCCGCGTAGAGGATCACGCCGATGAGCGCGAGAACGCCGAAGGTCTTCCAGAAGGAGTGGGTGGTGAGCCTCCAGGAGCGCCCCATCGACGAGATCACCCCTCGACGCTCGAGCACGATGATCGACGGCACGAGGGCCGTCTTCGTTCCCAGCCACACTCCGGCAGCGGCGAGCACGAGCGTGCCCAGAACACCGAAGAGAATGGCGACGCCGATCGCGGCCCCTCCGATCATGCCGATGAGCACCGCGATGCCGATGACCCCGGCCACGGCCACGACGATCAGGCCGAGGAGGATCGCGAACCAGGCGATCAGGGGCCAGAGCCGTCGACCGGCGGCCTTCCAGAGCGCGCCCATGCGGTTCTTCTCGCCCAGGGTGCCGCGGGCGACCTCGACGACGAGCACACCCTGCAGCAGTGCGGAGCCCAGGATCGACAGCGCGAGAGGCACGAGGCTGGCGAGGATGACCGTCGCCCAGGCGCCGGCGGTGACGGCATCGCGGTCTTCGGGGAGGGCGCTGTCGATGCGCCCGAATGCCAGGATGCCGACACCGCCGATGACGAAGACCGTCACGAGAGAGGTGGTGAGTTGAACGATCAGGGCGCTGCCGAAGGTGGCGCCGGGATTGCGTCGCAGAACCTGGAACGGGGTGCCGAGGAGCGTGCCGAACCCCAACGGCCGCAAGGGCAGCAGGCCGGGACGCGGCGGCGGCGACCAGGCGCCGGGCGCGGGAGGCGGCACAGCCGGGTAGCCCGTAGGCGGGGCTCCGTATGCGGCCTGGGGCACGCCGCCGTAGGGAGCCTGAGGCACACCGCCGTAGGGCTGCGGAAGAGACGGGGGCGCCGCAGGCCCGCCGTTCTGGCTGTCGTTCACCGGTGTTCCTTCATGTCGTATCGGTGTCCCCCCGGCATGTCACGTGCTCCCATGCTTCCACACACCCCGCCTCGCCCGCAGGATGCTGTGAATCAATGGCGGGCGGCTCGACTAATCTGTAGCGCATGGATGCTCGCATACTGGTCGTCGACGATGACACCGCCCTGGCAGAGATGATCGGCATCGTTCTGCGCGCCGAAGGATTCGAGCCGGTGTTCTGCGCCGACGGTGCGGAAGCGCTCGGCATCTTCCGCGAGTCGAAGCCCGATCTCGTTCTGCTCGACCTGATGCTGCCCGGTCTTGACGGCATCGAGGTCTGCAGGCTGATCCGAGCGGAGTCAGGAACGCCCGTGATCATGCTCACGGCGAAGGCCGATACCACCGACGTGGTGAAGGGGCTGGAGGCCGGGGCCGACGACTACGTCGTCAAGCCGTTCAATCCCAAAGAACTGGTGGCGCGCATCCGCACCCGTCTGCGGCCCAGCGCCGCCGGCTCGCCCGAGCTGCTGCAGGTCGGCGATCTCGAGCTCGATGTCGCGGGGCACGAGGTGCGCCGCGGCGACGCGCGCATCGGTCTCACCCCCCTCGAATTCGATCTCCTGCACGCCCTGGCCGCCAAGCCGCAGCAGGTCTTCACCCGCGAGATGCTGCTCGAACAGGTCTGGGGCTACCACTACAAGGCCGATACCCGACTGGTGAACGTGCACGTGCAGCGCCTGCGCGCCAAGGTCGAGGAAGATCCCGACAACCCGCGCATCGTCATGACCGTTCGTGGCGTCGGCTACCGGGCGGGTCAGGTCACGTAGCGAGCCGTGTCGACAGACAGCATCGCCACCGTCGAAGGGCGCCGCACGAGCCGCATAGGCCCGACGATCGTGCGGGAGTGGCGCACCTGGCCCATGCAGATCGCGCGCGGCTGGCGGCGATCGCTGCAGTTCCGCACCATCGTGATCACGGTGGCGCTCTCGGCCGTGGCCCTGTCGGCCACGGGTGCGTTCGTGTCGACGAGCATCAGCAACGACCTCTTCAACTCGCGACTCGACCAGGTGCTCATCGAATCGAAGCGCGCGGCGACAGCGGCGCAGAAGATCTTCGACTCGTCCGATGTGACCGGGCAGGCAGCCAGCCTGTCGCTGCAGAACTCGGTGAAGAACGCCATCACCGCATCGACGTCGTCACGGCTGGTGGCGTTGTACGTGACGCCGGGCAAGGAGTCCGATCCGAACACCGCGATCTCCTTCACCGCACTCAAGCTCGTCGACGTGATCACGCCGGAACTGCGCTCCCAGGTGTCCTCCGGCAGCGACGACCAGTCTCAGTACTGGCAGTCCGTCTCGCTCGGTGACGGGCAGAGCTCGTCGGTGCCCGGAATCGTCGTGGGCACTCCTCTCTCGGTTCCGGGGTCGGGCGAATTCGAGCTGTATCTCGGCTACGACCTGGCCGAGGCCGACCGCACACTCGTGTTCGTCCAGCAGATACTCCTCATCGCGGCCCTCGCGCTGAGCCTGCTGATCGGCGTGATCGCCTGGGTCGTCGTACGACTCGTCGTCGAGCCGATCCGGGTGGCCGCCGAGACCAGCGAGAAGCTCGCCGCGGGAGAGCTCGAGGTGCGCATTCCGGAGAAGGGCGACGACGTGATCACGACGCTGGCGAGATCCTTCAACGGCATGGCCGACAGCATCCAGTCGCAGATCACCCAGCTCGCCGATCTCTCTCGCGTGCAGCAGCGATTCGTGTCGGATGTCTCGCACGAGCTGCGTACGCCCCTCACCACGATCAGATTGGCCGGCGACGTGCTGTTCGATCAACGCGACTCCTTTCCGCCCGCGACGTCGCGCACGGCCGAGCTGCTGCACACGCAGACGGAGCGCTTCGAGTTGCTGCTCGGCGACCTGCTCGAGATCAGCCGGTTCGACGCGGGCTCCGCCGAACTCGAGACCGAGCCGGCCAGCCTCGTGCACCTCGTCGAGGGATCCATAGACGAGATGAGCCAGCTGGCGCAGCAGGCGGGGAGCGAGCTGCGGCTCGTCGCGCTGGGCGGGTACTTCGAGGCCGACATCGACGCGCGACGCATCCGGCGAATCGTGCGCAACCTTCTGGGAAATGCGATCGAGCACGGCGAGGGACGCCCCATCATCGTGTCGATCGACAGCACGGCCACGGCCGTCGCGCTCGCGGTTCGCGACTACGGAATCGGCATGACCCCCGAGTCGGCCGCCCGGGTCTTCGACAGGTTCTGGCGAGCCGACCCGTCGCGCAAACGCACCATCGGCGGCACGGGGCTCGGCCTCGCGATCTCCCTTGAAGACGCGGCGCTGCACGGGGGAGAGCTCGAACTGTGGAGCGAGCCAGGGGCCGGCTCGTGCTTCCGGCTGACCCTGCCGCGCATCAAGGGCAGACCGATCGGCGTCTCGCCGCTGCCGCTGCCGCCGCTCGATGCCGACGGCGAGGCGCAGACGCGCAACGCGTTCGACGAGCAGGCTTTCAACGGAGACAAGTCATGATGCGTTCACGCTCCCGAGCCCTCGTCGCCGCGATGGCCTCGCTGACCGTGCTGCTTCTCGCCGGATGCGTGGGCATCCCCAGTTCCGGTCCGGTGGAGAAAGGCGATGCGCTCTCGACCACCGACGAGATCGACATCATCTTCCAGCCCTCGGGCCCTGGCGTCGACGAGAGCCAGGAGGACATCCTCAACGGATTCATCCGCGCCGCGCTGAACCCCTTGAACAACTTCGCGGTCGCGAGGTCATTCCTCAGCAAGAGCTTCTCCGACGACTGGAAACCCGACGCCGGAGTCACGATCGACCAGAGCGGTCGCAGCACGCAGGCGGTGTCGGAGACCTCGATCGACCTGAAGGTCAGCCCCATCGCCACGGTCGACGGCGACGGGGAGTACAGCACGGTGCCCGCCGCGGCCCCGGTCACCCGCAGCTACACCTTCGTGCAGGAGGACGGGCAGTGGCGCATCAACACGGCGCCCGACGGCATCGTCATGCTCGCCACCGAATTCGCCGAGGTCTACAACTCGTATCCCCTCTACTTCTTCGACCCGAGCTACCAGCGTCTGGTGCCCGACGTGCGCTGGTTCCCGCGCGTCGCATCCAACACCGGAACGCGCATCGCGCGCGCCCTGATCAACGGCCCCTCCGCCTGGCTCGGCGGCGCCGTGGTCACCGCATTCCCCGAGGGAACGGGAGTGACGAGCGTTCCCGTCGACGCCGGACTCGCATCCGTCGACCTGTCGGGGCCCGTCCTCGACTCGAGCGAGGCGACGCTCGAGCGCATGCAGGTTCAGCTCCGGGCGAGTCTGCTCGCGTTGAGCGGCGTATCGAACGTGCGCCTGACCGTCGACTCCACCGAGGTTCCTCTGGCCACCTCGGGCGACGCCGCGCCCATCACCAGTCCCCGGGTCGACAGTCGTGCGCTCGTGCTGCGCTCCGGGCAGTTCGGCTTCTTCACCGGCAGTTCACTGACGCCCATCGAGGGCATCAGCGACGATGTGGCGTCGCTCGCGGCCACATCGATCGCGTTCTCCGACTCGGTTCCCGGCCTGCAACTGGCCGCCGTGGGAACGGCCGCCGGCGTCTACGCGGTCGCGCCCTCGTCGACGCCCGGCCTCGTCGACGACCGCCCGGGCCTCATCGAGCCGAGCATCGACCCCGACGGATTCGTGTGGACGGTTCCGCGCGGGTCGCCACTCGATGTTCGGGTGGCCGCAGGCGGGCGTACGCCGTCGAGCTTCACCGCCACCTGGGACGGCGCGAGCGAGATCGTGTCGCTCGACGTCTCGCGTGACGGCGCTCGGGTGCTCGCGTTCCTCACGATGGATGGCGAGCCCCGCCTCGTGGTCGCCTCGGTCATCCGCGACAAAGACGGAACGCCAACGGGGCTCGGCGAGCCGGTCGACCTGGCCGAGGGCGCGGGCACGGCCGTGGATGCGACGTGGGTCGACTCCCTGTCGGTCGCGTCTGCGACGCTCACCCCCTCGGGCGACAACGCCATCGTGCAGCAGCAGATCGGCGGCACGACGACGCAGCTGGCCGACGCGTCGGACGTGGTCTCGCTCGTGGGCTCGAACGACGTCGTGGGATTGCGTGTGCTGGCCTCCGACGGCACGATCCTGCAGCAGAGCGCCAACACGTGGCAGGTGCGAGCCGCCGAGATCGCGCTGCTGGCCACGCAGTACTGAGACCGCTCCGCACAGTCGCCCGCTCGGGTCGCTTTCTCCGCAGAGACCCGGCGCACGGGGAGCGTCACGCCCGGCGGCCGTCAGGCTGGGGTGATGGATGCCCGCGGCCCGATCTCGACGGCACTCCTCGACGGTCTCGCGGTGCTGCTGCCCGTGGAGTGCGCTGGGTGCGGCGCGCCGGACAGAGGGGTGTGCGACGCCTGTCGGGCGGCGCTCGAGCCACCCAGGCGGGCCGACCGTCACCTGGTGACCCCGCCCGGTGCGGGAGCGGGGGCAGACGGGCGCGGTCTTCCCCTGTGGTTCTCGGTGGACTACGCCGGTGTGCCCAAGAGGGCGCTGCACGCGCTCAAAGAGAGCGGTCGCGTCGATGCCGCGAAGCCGCTCGGGCGACTTCTCGGGGTCGCCGTGGCGCAGGCGGCCGCCGCCCTCGAACCCGGCCTGCCGGCCGACGCCCTGCTCGAGACCCTCGTCGTCCCCTCGTCGCGCAGTGCCTTCCGGCTGCGCGGATACAACCCCGTCGAGTCCCTCCTGCGGTGGGCGGGGCCGCAGCCCCGCCGGGCCACCGGACTCCGCTACGTGCGTGTTCCCCGCGACCAGGCATCCCTCGGCGCCGAGGAGCGGTGGGTCAATCTCCGAGGCTCGGTCGAGGCGGTTCGGCAGCGGCTCTCGGGGCGTCACCTGCTGCTCGTCGACGACGTGGTGACGACCGGCGCGACCCTGCTCGAATGCCGCCGTGCGGCCGAGGCCGGGGGCGCGATCGTGTGGGGTTCGGCAGCTCTCGCCCATACAGCAAAAGTCAAGAGAACAAACAGTGAATTACACGGTGACTTAGTCAGCCGGCAGGTCTACGGTGGGGGAAAAGGCGCGGAATCCAATCGCCCTCGACTCGGGCGCCGCGTCTTGGACTAGGAGAGATCGCCTTGGAAATCAACATCACCGGACGAAACCTAGGAATCACCGATCGGTTTCGGGATTACGCGACAGAGAAGGCCGAGAAGGTCGAGCATCTCGCCGACAAGGCCCTCGCACTCGAGGTCAAACTCTGCCGACACAACTCGGCCACGGCGTCGCCGGGCGACGACCGGGTCGAACTCACCCTGATCGGTCCTGGCCCCATCGTGCGGGCGGAGAGCGCTGCGAGCGACAAGTATGCGGCGTTCGATCTCGCCCTCGCGAAACTCATGGAGCGCGTGCGTCGCGCCAAGGACCGAAAGAAGGTGCATCGGGGCAAGCATCGCCCGGTCTCGTTGCGTGAGGCCTCCACGGGCGGCTTCTCGGTCATCGACATCACGCCGGCCGATGTCGAGGTTCTGAACAGCGTCGACAGCAGCGGTGCCGTCAAGCCACGGGCCGAAGAACCCGACCAGCCGAGCTACTCCGAAGACGACGACTACACCGACTACACGCCCGTCGTCATTCGAGAGAAGGTGTTCCCCGCCGCGCCGATGACGGTCGACGACGCCCTCTACTACATGGAGCTCGTGGGCCACGACTTCTACCTCTTCATCGACGCCGACAGCCTGCGCCCCAGCGTGGTCTACCGTCGCAAGGGCTGGGAGTACGGCGTGATCGGGCTCGACGACCAGGCGACGGATGCCGATGGCACTGTCGCCGCGGCCGCTGCGGCGGGAGCGTCGTCGCGCTAGACGTGCGAACGCAGCCTGCGTGACGAAGGCCCGGCCCTGCACAGGGTCGGGCCTTCCCGGTGTTCGGCCGGGATTCAGGCGCAGTTCCGGTGACGCACAGGCAAGGCAGGCTAGAATTGCTGGGATTGTCGGCCAAATGCGCCGCGATATCAGCAGTAGGAGACTCTCTGTGGCTTCAGTTCTTGAAAAGGTTCTCCGTGTCGGTGAAGGCCGTATTCTTCGCAGACTCGAGAGCTACGCGAAGGCGATCAACGCCCTCGAAGACGGGTTCAAAGACCTCACTGACGAGGAATTGAAAGAAGAGACGCCTGCCCTGCGCAAGCGCTACGAAGACGGCGAGAGCCTCGACCACCTGTTGCCCGAGGCCTTCGCGGCCGTTCGAGAGGCCGCCCGTCGCACGCTGGGCCTGCGCCACTTCGACGTTCAGCTCATGGGTGGCGCGGCGCTGCACCTCGGCAACATCGCCGAGATGAAGACCGGTGAGGGCAAGACCCTCGTCGCCACGCTGCCGGCCTACCTCAACGCGCTCACCAGCAAGGGTGTGCACGTCGTCACGGTCAATGACTACCTCGCGAGCTACCAGTCAGAGCTGATGGGCCGCGTCTTCCGCGCCCTGGGCATGACCACGGGCGTCATCCTGTCCGGCCAGACGCCGGCCGAGCGCCGCGTTCAGTACGAGGCCGACATCACCTACGGCACGAACAACGAGTTCGGCTTCGACTACCTGCGCGACAACATGGCGTGGCAGGCAAGCGACATGGTGCAGCGCGGCCACAACTTCGCCGTGGTCGACGAGGTCGACTCGATCCTCATCGACGAGGCGCGCACCCCGCTCATCATCTCCGGCCCCGCCTCCGGCGAGGCCAACCGCTGGTTCACCGAGTTCGCCGGCATCTCGACCCGTCTCGTCATCGACGAGGACTACGAGGTCGACGAGAAGAAGCGCACCGTCGGAATCCTCGAGCCCGGCATCGAGAAGGTCGAGGACTACCTCGGCATCGACAACCTCTACGAGTCGGCGAACACGCCGCTCATCTCGTTCCTGAACAACGCCATCAAGGCCCGCGCGCTCTTCAAGAAAGACAAGGACTACGTCGTTCTCAATGGCGAGGTGCTCATCGTCGACGAGCACACCGGCCGCATCCTCGCCGGCCGCCGCTACAACGAGGGCATCCACCAGGCGATCGAGGCGAAAGAGGGCGTGGCCGTCAAGGCCGAGAACCAGACCCTCGCCACGGTGACCCTGCAGAACTACTTCCGTCTCTACGACAAGCTGTCGGGCATGACGGGTACCGCCGAGACCGAGGCGGCGGAGTTCATGTCGACCTACAAGCTCGGCGTGGTCGCCATCCCCACGAACCGCAAGATGCAGCGCATCGATCAGTCCGACCTCGTCTACAAGAACGAGCAGGCCAAGTTCGACCAGGTCGTCGAAGACATCGCCCTGCGCCATGAGAAGGGCCAGCCCGTTCTCGTGGGAACCACGAGCGTCGAGAAGAGCGAGTACCTCTCCCGCCTGCTCGCCAAGAAGGGCATCCGGCACGAGGTGCTGAACGCCAAGAACCACGCGCGTGAGGCGGCGATCGTCGCTCAGGCGGGTCGTCTCGGCTCGGTCACCGTCGCCACCAACATGGCCGGTCGTGGAACAGACGTGATGCTCGGCGGAAACGCCGAGTTCCTCGCCGTCGCCGAGATGAACTCGCGCGGTCTCAGCCCCGTCGACACCCCCGACGAGTACGAGGCCGAGTGGGATGCGGTGTTCGCGAAGGTCAAGTCCGACGTTCAAGAAGAGGCCGACAAGGTCGTCGAGGCCGGCGGCCTCTACGTTCTCGGAACCGAACGGCACGAGTCGCGCCGCATCGACAACCAGCTGCGTGGTCGCTCCGGCCGACAGGGAGACCCGGGCGAGAGCCGTTTCTACCTGTCGCTCACCGACGACCTGATGCGCCTGTTCAATGCGGGTGCGGCCGAGAGCCTCATGGGCCGAAGCAACGTTCCCGACGACCTCGCGATCGAGTCCAAGGTCGTCTCGCGGGCCATCCGCAGCGCGCAGTCGCAGGTCGAGGGCCGCAACGCCGAGATCCGCAAGAACGTTCTGAAGTACGACGACGTTCTGAACCGCCAGCGCGAGGCCATCTACTCCGACCGCCGTCACATCCTCGAGGGCGAAGACCTCCAGGAGCGTGCGCAGAAGTTCCTGGTCGACGTCGTCGACGACGTCATCGACACCCACGCCGGGTCCGGCACGGGCGACGACTGGGACTTCGATGCCCTGTGGACCGAGCTCAAGACGCTGTACCCCGTGTCGATCACGATCGACGAGGTCGTCTCCGAGGCCGGCGGCAGCAAGGGCCGCATCGACCGCGCCTTCGTGCGTCGCGAGATCCTCTCCGATGCGCAGCTTGCCTACAAGAACCGCGAGGACACCCTCGGCGAGACCGCCATGCGCGAGCTCGAACGCCGGGTCGTGCTCTCGGTCATCGACCGCCGCTGGCGCGATCACCTCTACGAGATGGACTACCTGAAAGACGGAATCGGCCTGCGCGCCATGGCGCAGCGCGACCCGCTGGTCGAGTACCAGCGCGAGGGCTTCGCCCTGTTCCAGTCGATGATGGGCCAGATTCGCGAAGAGACCGTCGGCTTCCTCTTCAACCTCGACGTGCAGGTCAACACTCCTGCTGGCGAGGTCGACGCTCCTGTCGTTCAGGCCAAGGGCCTGGAAGACTCGACGGCCACCGAGAAGCTCAGCTACTCGGCTCCGAGCGACTCGGGTGGAGTCGAGGTGCGCAACCAGAAGGGCCAGATCGAGCAGGCCGCCACGGCTCGCGCGAAGAAGGCCGAAGAGGAGTCCGCTCCCGTCTCGTCCGCGTTCTCCCGTGGAGCCTCGGCTCCGGCGGCCGCCCCGGCGACATCCGGTCAGCAGGGCGCGAAGCGGCCCGCCGCAGGCCCGCAGGCTAAGCGCCCCGCCAACGCCCCGGCGGCCAACAACCGCGCCGACCGCCGCAAGCAGGGCAAGAAGAAGTAGCCGCCGCCGCTCCCTGAGCCTGTCGTTCCCTGAGCCTGTCGAAGGGCAGCCCTCCAACGGGCCCCTTCGACAGGCTCAGGGAACGACGCGTCAGAGAACGTTGATGGCGCTCGCGCGCCAGCGCTTGTCGAGTCCCTCCAGGCGTATGGCGACGGCTCTGGTGCGGGCTTTGCCGTGCACGATCACGACGCCCTCGACCACGCCGTCGGCAGGTTCGCACGTGATCGTGTTGCCGATGCGGAACGACGGTCGGCCGACGGGAGTGCCCCGCGCCTGACGCGCCCGGGTCGCCAGCACGACCCTTTTCAGGAGATGACGATAGACGTCGTCGGCGACCCAGCGGGAGAGCTGGTCGAGGTCGCGTGCGCCGGCGAGCACCTCGAGCACGCAGCGAGCGAGATTCTCCATGAGCGGCACCGGGTTCGGCAGCGACGAGGTCGAGGTGGGCTGCGCGTCGAAGTACTCGGGATGCGGGCGCTCGGGTGGTTCGGAGGCGGCCGAGTCGGGGACGAGGGGAGGAACGGCACGCAGTGTGGGTGCGTGCTGCGGATCGATATGAGGGGTCGTCGAGTGTGCGGTGCGGGGACTCTGCATGGTGTCTTCTCTGGCGAAACGGTCGAATGAGACGTCGTAAGCTGCGTGAGCAGGGCGCAGAGGCGCGCGCAAGCGCGCCCCAGTGACTTCGGTGCGCCGAGCGCCTGTTCTTGTCCCCATCCAGGCGAGCGATGCACTGTCAGTGGCTGGCAGTGATGTGCATGTCCCCCGCATGGGGGATCTTTGGATACTCAATCAGCTTTAGAGTCACAGTGTCTATAAGCCTTTGTGCCCTGTGGACAGATTTCAGCCCAACGCGCGATCACCCGTTACCGTTCCTGCTATGCGATGGGACAACCTGTTCTCCGATCTCGAGAGCCAGCTCGAGTACGGTCTTCACGCCGAGGAGAACGATCTTCACGACGAAGAGGAGCGGCTGCGGCTCGGCCGGCTCTCGTTGAGAGACCGTCTGCTGCAGCTGGCGAGCGTCTCGGAGCGAGGCGCGAACTATTCGATCTCGTTCGTTCTGTTGGGCGGCGGCACCCTGTCGGCGATCGTGAAGACGATCGGAAAGGATTGGTTCGCGGCCGACCTCGACCCGAGCGCATCGGGCAGCACGCGACGGCAGCAGCAGTGCATCGTTCCTCTCACCGCCGTGCAGGGGCTGTCGCTCACGAAGCGCCAGATACGCCACTCGCTCGAGCCTCGCCCCTCGCGCGAGGGCGCCGGTGCGATCACCGACAGGCTCGGGCTCGCGTTTCTTCTCAGAGACCTCTGCCGCAGACGCACGGCCGTCGAGGTGGTTCTGGCCACCGAGTCGGTGTTCGGCACCATCGACCGGGTCGGTCGCGATCATTTCGACATCGCCGTGCACGACGCCACGTCGTCGCGTCGCGACGTCGAGGTCGTGGGCTACCGCCTCATCGCGTTCGACTGCGTCGTGCTCTTCAGAGTGTGATTCTCAGCGGCTGATGATCTTGCCGTCGGACAGCTCGGGCAGTGGTGCTGCGTCGGACTGCTGCCACAGACTGAGGCGGCGACTCTCTTCGTACATCGCGTCGATGTACGACTCCAGAACGAGCCGCTCGATGCGCCAATGCCCGGCCGCTCCTACCTTGATGGCCGGCAGCTCGCCCGAACGAACCAGGGCGTAGACCTGTCTCGCCGAGACGTTCAGCACCTCTGCCGTGTCGGCGAGGGTGAGGAAGCGACCGAGGCGATCGGGCGAAGCGGGACCGTTCATTCCTCAATTATGAAACCGGCGCGATGCGTCCTGCGGGCCTGTGGATAACTTTCCCACGGTGTCGCGAACCTTGGCACCATGTGCGTATGGACCGCCCCGCTGAACGCCTGCGAACGCATCGAAGGTTCTTCGTCGACCCTCGTTTTCTGATCGGAATCACGCTCGTCGTGGTCGCTGCGGTCGGCGTCACCTGGCTCGTCGCCACCGTCGACGAGACGATCGACGTCTATGTGGCATCATCGACGATCAATACGGGCGAACGACTCACCGCCGACGATCTGGCTGTCGCTCATGTGCGGCTCGGCTCGGCCGCCGATCGCTATCTCAAGCCCGACGACATCCCGGCGGAGGGAGCAGTCGTCGTACGAGCCATCGGGCGAGGTGAACTGGTGCCGAGCGATGCAGTGGGCGCCGTCCGGTCTGTCGACGAGGCACAGGTGGTCGTCACCGTGTCCGGTCCGGTTCCGTCGATCGTCGACACGTCGTCTCGGGTCACCCTCTGGGCCTCGACCGCCGCCGACTCCGGGTCGGTGTTCGAGGCTCCTGTTGTCCTCGTCGCGCAGGCCGAAGTGGTGTCGGTCGTCGAATCCGCCGGGCTCGTCGCGTCCGGCACCGATGTGCAGGTCGAATTGCGTGTTCCGCGCGAGTCCATCGCATCAGTTCTCGAGGCCATGGCCAACGGTGCCGCGTTGGCCATCGTGCCCGACGACGAGCCGCTCGTCGAGAAATGATCCCGATGCTGACACTTCTGACCTGCCTCGACCACACGGCGGGCGACCGGCTGATCCAGCAGATCTCGTTCGCCGGACACGACATCGTCGCGCGGCTCGATACCGCCCACGACCTGGTGTCCGCCATCAGGGGGCGCACACCCGACGGCATCGTCGTGTCCGCCACGAGGCGGCATCTCACGCTCGACGTACTCGCTGAGGCCGACGACGCCGGTATCCGCATGGTCGCGGTCGCGGCCGACGACGCCGAGAGGCGTTACGCGCTGTCTCTGGGGCTCTTCGAGGTGGTCGATGCACGCGCATCGTGGAACGACATCGAGGCCCTGCTGCGCGGGGGAGTAGCCGTGCCTCGCAGCTCCGCTCCCGACGGCGGGGCGGGCACGGTGATCGCCGTGTGGGGCCCTGCGGGTGCCCCGGGTCGCACGACCGTCGCCATCCAGCTCGCCGCCGAACTCGCATTCAGGGGCAGAACCGTGGTTCTGGTCGACGCAGACACCTATGGCGGCTCGGTCGCGCCGAGCCTGGGCATGCTCGATGAGTCTCCGTCATTCGCGGCGGCCTGTCGACTGGCCTCGAGAGACAGCCTCACCCTGGCCGAATTGGAGCGCATCGCGTCGCGCTACGCCTCGCCGCGGTCGGCGTTCTGGATCCTCAGCGGAATCGGGCGGGCCTCGCGGTGGCCCGAACTCGGCGCCGATCGTGTGACGACCGTGCTCAGCACCTGCCGCCAGTGGGTCGACTATGTGATCGTCGACACCGGGTTCAATCTCGAGACAGACGAGGAGATCTCGAGCGACATGTTCGCCCCCAGACGCAACGCAGCCACGCTCGCCGCACTTCGTCAGGCCGACAGGGTGGTCGCCGTCGGCTCAGCAGACCCGATCGGACTGTCGCGGTTTCTGCGTGCCCACGTCGATCTGCTCGAGCAGGTCGAGACGGCCGAGATCTCTGTGGTGATCAATCGCCTGCGCGCGAGCTCGGTCGGCAGCAATGCGCAGCATCAGGTGCAGCAGACACTGGGCCGCTTCGGTGGGCTCGACGACGCCGTGTTCGTGCCCCTCGATACGGCCGGCGTCGACGCGGCCGTGCTGGCGGGTAAGACCGTGCTCGATGCGGCCCCTCGTTCACCGGTTCGCTCCGCCATCGCGCAGCTTGTCGATCGCAGTATCGTTGCGCCATCGCCGCAGGGCACATCGAGACGAGAGGCGCGACAGGCGGCGCGGCAGGAGCAGAGGGGTGGGCCGCTGCAGATGCTTCGCGCACGTCGCCTAGGCTAGGCAGGTGTCGACGCTCAGTGATCTCGTACTTGCCCAAGGCCGTTCCTCCGAAGCCGATGTCGAGTGGCTGCATCTGCTGGTGAGCGACTGGCAGTTGCTCGCCGACCTCGCCTTCGCCGACATCGTGCTCTGGGTTCCCACGGCCGACGACTCGTTCCTGGCTGTTGCGCATGCACGGCCGTCGAGCTCAGCCACCCTGTTCTACCGCGACTTCGTGGGGCAGAAGATCAAGCCCGAGTGGAACACCCAGGTCACCGAAGCCTTCCGCAACTCGGTCATCGTCGACACGGCTGCGCCCGACTGGTACGAGGAGACGCCCACGCGGGTGCGCGCCGTTCCCGTGCTGCGCCGACTCGCACCGAACGATCGCCAGACCACCGACCACCCGATCGCCGTGATCACCCGCCACACGAACCTCAGCGAGACGCGCACCCCCAGCCGTCAGGAACTCACGTTCAACGAGTGCGCCAACGACCTGTTCGCCATGATCGGCACCGGTGATTTCCCCGACCTCGGCGCGCCGACCGGTCCTCGACGAGGCGCCCCACGCGCATCCGACGGCCTGATCAGGCTCGACGCCGACGGCATCGTCACCTTCGCCAGCCCCAACGGCCTGTCCGCGTTCAACCGCATGGGCTTCCCCGAAGAACTCGAGGGCCAGTCCCTGGCCGAGGTCACGACCGCCCTCCTCGGCGGACGGCTCGAGGTCGACGAGTCACTGCCGCTCGTGGTCACCGGCCGCGCACCGTGGCGCACCGACATCGAGGCGAAGGGTGTCACCGTGTCGCTGCGCGCGATTCCGCTGCGCCTGCAGGGCACGCGCTTCGGCGCCATCGTTCTCTGCCGCGACGTGACCGAGCTCCGGCACACCGAGCGCGAGCTCATCACGAAAGACGCGACGATCCGCGAGATCCACCACCGGGTCAAGAACAACCTGCAGACCGTCGCGTCGCTGCTGCGCATCCAGGCGCGACGTACGCACTCCGAAGACGCCAAAGACGCGCTGACCCAGGCCATGCGCCGCGTCGCCGCGATCGCCGTCGTGCACGACACCCTCTCGGAGGGGCTCAACCAGCGCGTCGACTTCGACGAGGTCTTCGACCGCGTGCTGCTGCTCGTGGCCGAGGTGGCCTCGGCCCACAACACCACGGTGCACCCGAAGTCGAGCGGAAGCTTCGGCATCCTGCCGAGCGAGTACGCCACA
>Ga0247732_10000198_pt1 | contig 36932 bp, 35 predicted proteins | sample UWRJL163409C2_FD_180940 | JGI IMG/M metagenome (GOLD analysis project Ga0247732, IMG submission 180940) | Plant litter microbial communities from Arlington Agricultural Research Station in Wisconsin, United States - UWRJ-L163-409C-2 | ecosystem: Environmental > Terrestrial > Plant litter >...
GTGCCGATTACCGTCATGCGCGGGTGCGCGGCGACGGGTGCCTGTGGTGTGGTCATGGTGTCTCCTCGGTGGTCGCTGGTTCGGGTGGGAGCGCTCGACCGGGACGGCGCTCGGATGCGGGACTACCTGCTGCAGGTCACGTTCGTCAGCCCCTCCGCCGCTCCCGTGGCCTCGTTGGAGCACTGCACGACGTTGTCGAGCTCGGGGGTGAGGGAGTAGCCGAAGCCCGCGCCGTTCACCGCGGCGGTGTTGCCGGCGAAGACGTTGCCGGTGCCCCAGCCCTCCAGGATCTCGTGGGTCTGGTAGCCGTCGAGCGGCGAGTTCTCGCCGGAGTTGTCCTCGATCAGCCAGCCGTTGCCCTTCACGTCCACCCAGGAGTCGGCGCCGGTGATCGCTGAGCCGTCGAAGCTGTTGCCGCGCACGACGCCGCCGGTCGTGCCCTCCTTGATGTCGACGCTCTCCGAGGTCGTGGCCGCGATGTCGTTGCCCTCAACGACGTTGCGGTCGCTGGCGTCGGGCTGGCAGTCGCTCACGTCGCACCAGTTGCTCTCCGCCGTACCGACGTAGACGCCCTCGCCGAACTTCGGCTTGCGCAGCCCCGTGTCGCGGATGGTGTTGCCGCGCACGGTGTTGTCGGTGCTGAAGTCGCGCAGGTGGATGGCCTCGTCGCCGATCTGCGACACGTCGAGGTTCTCGATCACCGTGTGGGTGACGCCGTCGGCCATCACCCCCTTCTGCCCGTTGCGCACCGAGAACCCGCTGAGAACCCAGTGCGCCGCGCCGTCGAGGTGCAGCACGTAGCCGTCGTCGGTGCCTCCCCCGTCGAGCACCGCGTCCGCGGGCCCGCACAGCGTGACCGGCTCCGCCTCCGTGCCCTCGCCGGTGGCCACGAAGCTGCCGGAGTAGGTGCCGGGCTCCAAGCGGATGACATCGCCCGGGCCGGCCGCGGACAGTGCCTCCTCCAGTTCCGCGGCCGACGACACCGGCTCGCCCGCGCAGTCGGCCGGCGCGACCGCGGCTGCCGTCGGCTCCCCGGCATCCGCTGGCTGCGCGTCGTCGCTGTTCGCGCCGGAGCCCGATCCCGCGCTCGACCGTGTCGCGTCCGTGTTGTTCGCGCCAAGGGCGACGACCACGAGGATCACGGCGGCCGCGGCGACCAGCACCGCGATCGCGGCGATGACCCGGGTGCGGGTGAGGTGCATGGCTGCCTTTCGAGGGGGCGGGCGGATCAGTGCGGGAGGGAGTCGCGGCTGACGACGCCCGAGGTGAAGCTCGCGAGCGGGACCCGCTCGGCGTAGGGGTGGCGGATGCCGCGGCGGCGGTGCGAGACGGTGGCGAGCGAGGTGACGAGGATCGCCAGCCCGACCAGCAGCCAGACGATGGTGAGCGGCTGGAAGAGCGAGCGGGTCACGCTCTCCAGTGACGGTGCGGGGCGCCAGCCGACGAGGTCGTTGCCGGAGACGGCCGCGCCGCGGGCGTTCTCGGTGAAGATGGCGATGCTGCCGCTGCCGGCCACGACGTTGTCGGTGACCGTCACGCCCTTCGCGCGCCCGACCAGCGTGACCCCGTGGCTGCCGATCCCGCGCAGCTCGTTCGCCGTCAGTGCGGCGGCGGCGTTGCGCAGGTAGACGCCGGTCGGCACGTCGCTGATGGTGTTGCCCCGCACCTGCGCGCGCTCGACCCCGTCGCGCAGCGCGATTCCCTGACTGTGCTGGGCGCGCAGCGTGTTGTCGCGCAGCACAACGGCGCTCGCCGCCTTGTCGACCACGATGCCGTTCTCGCCCGCGTCGATGCGGCTGCCGGCGACCACCACCCCGGAGCCGCCGCTGATGGCGACGCCGTAGCGGGCGTTGTTCCAGAAGGTGCTGTTCACCACCCTGTTGCCGCCGCCCGAGCTCGGCGCGGTGCCGGAGGAGCTCGGCCCGACCCCGAGCGGCTGCCCGTCGAGGAAAATGCCGTTGCGACCGTTGCCCGCCGAGGTGACGCCGGAGAAGACGTTGCCGGTGCTCGACCGGGAGACCCGGAAGCCGTCGACCGCGTTGTTGTGCGAGGCGGTGCGCACCACCCGGCTGCCGGTGACCCCGCGGTGCAGCACGATCCCGTCGACGAGGCTGCGGCTCACTTCGGAGTCGCGGATCGTCACCCCCGCCGCCCGGGACACGAAGACCCCGAAGGCGTTGCCGTCGAGGCGCACCGAGTCGATGACGCCGGTGACGGATGCCGCGGCAGCGGCACCGGCCGGGGCGGGGACGGCGCCGGGTGCCGGGGGCGGCTGAAGCAGTTGCGCGCCGCCGGGCGCCGGGAGCGGTTCGGACGCCTGCGCCGCCTCTTGCCCGGCCGGCTCGGCCGCCGTCACGCCGTCGTCGGTGCCGGTGAGGGCGATGCCGCCGGTGGCCCCGCTCCAGAAGCCCAGGTCGGAGACGTTCGCGTTGCTGAGGGTCACGCTGCCGCCGGCCGCGCGCAGGTAGGCGCGCCCGTCCGCGGTCTGCAGGTCGGACGCGCCCTCCCCGGGGTCCCAGCTCGAGAGGCCGACCGGGTGCTGCGGGGTGCCCGTCACCGCGATCGCCCCGCCGAGCGCGACGATCGTGGCGAATCCGCCCGCGTCGCTGGCGAGGCGCAGCGAGAGGCCGGCCGCCGCGGTGCCGGTCGACTGGGTGTCTTCTGGGGCGCCGTCCGTCTCCGTGCCAGCCGCTCCGGTGCCGTCTGACGGAACGCCGTCCGGGTGGGCGGGCGGGCGGATGTCGAGGGTCGCGCCGTCGAGGACCGCCACGTTCTCGCTCAGCAGGTACGTCGCATCCGCTTGACGCACCAGCGTGTCGGGGGCGAGCAGCGTGAGCTCGGTCAGCGAGTACGGCTCGGCGCGGGCCGGAAGCACCAGGGTGAAGCCGGTGCCGGTGCGCAGCCGGAAGGGCCCCGGGACGATCCCCTCGCTGAACTGCGCGCTCGGGGCCACGGTGCGCACGTAGACCAGGCGCTCGGCCTCGGACTGCACCAGGCGGGACTCGCGCTCTCCGTCGCCCTCGTAGGTCTCGCCGTGCACCACCGGTGCCGTCGAGGCGGCGTCGCTCTCCGCGGCCTCGCGCAGGTTCTCGAGGTTGACGACGGCGAGTCCCGCGAGCAGGCCGACGGCGAGGCCGCTGACAACCCCGTGCACCACCGCCTGCGCGCGGCTCATGCCGCGACCGCCTCGGGGCCCGCGTCGCCCGGCTCGTCGGCGCCCGCCGCGTCGGCGGTGGCGGCCGAGCCGACGACGAGGCTCGCCGCGTTCTGGCCGTCCCCGCCGATCTGGTCGGCGTGCCGGGTGAGCCAGCCCTGCTTGTTCATCGTGACGAAGGCGAAGGCCTTCACCGGCAGCGCGATGAAGATCACCACCACGGCGATCAGCGGGAGGATCACGATGTCGCCCGGGTTGCGCCGCAGGTTGGAGATGCCGCGGATGCCGCGGCCGGAGAGGAACCAGGTGAGAGCCGCGACGCCGCCGACCACGGTGAGGTCCAGGCGCGCGAAGAGCAGGTAGAACATGCTCAGCCCCATGGTGAGCGGGGTGAGCAGGATTTGCAGCACCGTGACCTTCGTGACGAAGGGCACCCGCCAGAGCCAGCCCTTCGCGATCGCGGTGAGGTAGCAGCGGTAGGAGTTGCGGCTCCAGCGCACCCGCTGCTTGACGAAGGCGCCGAAGCTGGCCGGGAACATCGAGAGGGCGCGCGCCGAGCGCTGGTGCACGGTGCGGTATCCCGAGGCGAGCACTAGCCAGGTGAGCCGGCCGTCGTCGCCTGAGATGCAGCGCCGGCCGAGGAAGAACTCGTCCTCCATGTCGGTGAGCACACTCATCACCGCGTCGCGCCGGTAGACCGCCGTGCGGCCGGAGATGCAGGGCACCGCGCCGGCACGGCCCATCGCGGGCACGTAGTCGTAGTAGCGGAGGTTGACCAGCCAGTCGGCGACCCGGCGCCACACGCTGGTCGACCGCTCGTAGACGTTCTGCTGCGTGCTGACCCCGCCGACGCTCGGGTCGGAGAAGGGCTTCTGCACGTTCTCGAGCAGCCCCTCGGTCCAGGAGGTGTCGGAGTCGGTGAGCACCAGGATCTCGGAGCGCGCCTGGCGGATACCCGCGCCCAGGGCCGAGCGCTTGCCCGCGTGCTGGAACAGGATCGGGCGGAGGGTCTCGTCACCGAGCGCCACTATGCGGTCGTAGGACGCGACATCCGCTACATCGAGCACGATGATGATCTCGGTCGGGTCCTGCGCCCGCCACGTCTCGAGGCAGCGGAAGAGGATCTCCGGGTCCTCGTGGAACGACGGGACGACCACCGAGGTGGTGCTGCGGAAGTCGCTCTCGATCGGCTTCGCCAGGCGGGACAGCACGAAGCGGTAGAGCCACAGGCTCCAGACGATGATGCCGGCCACCGCAACCGGGAAGTAGGGGCGGAGGGCGTCGAGGTACTCCCCCAGCTGCAGCCAGAGCACGTGCAGATCGAGGAACGGTTCGGCTGCGGCGATCGGGAGGAACACGGGCGATGTCCTTTGGCTGGGCGACGGTGCAGTCGACAGCAGCGGCGGGGCCGCGGGCCACCCGCGCGGGCCGCCTCGGGAGTCGCCCGCACGGACCATCCCGGCGGTTCCGGCCACTGGCTACTCGGCCGTGCAGCCCAAACTAGGGTCGCCCCAACACCCGCTCAAGCCCCAGCGGGTTAAATAGTTCACATTCGGCCGGCGGCCTCAGACGAGGTCGGCGTCGAGCCGGCGGTTGACCAGCGCCTGCTCCTGCCCCGGCACGGCGCAGAAGTCGCCCTCGCAGGCCGCAGCCGCAGGATCGCCGACGATCAGCAGCGGGGCCGGGTTCGGGGCCGCGGTCACGGGGCGACCTGCTCGGACTCGGCGTCGGTGTCGGCACTGTCCATCTCGGCGCTATCGCTCTGGGCGGCGTCGCGCCCGGTGCGGGCCTGCTCGAGCACGTTCGCGAAGGCCGCGGCCTCCTGCGCCCCGGAGACGCCGTACTTTCCGTCGATGACGAAGAACGGGACGCCCTGGATGCCGTAGGCCTGGGCCTGCGCGACATCCGCTTTCACGTCCGCCAGATAGCTGTGGGCCTCGAGGGCCGCGACGGCCTCCGCGCGGTCGAGGCCGATCTCGGCGGCGAGGTCGGCGAGGTCGGCGATGCGTCCGACGTGGTGGCCCTCCACGAAGTACGCCTTGAGCAGGCGCTCCTTCATGTCGAGCTGGCGGCCCTTGCTCTTGGCGAAGTGCAGCAGCTCGTGCGCGATCACGGTGTTGGTCTGGTGCACGTGCTCGAAGTCGTAGTCGAGGCCGACGCTCTTGGCGATACCGGTGACGCGCTCGAGCATCTCCTCGACCTGCGCCACGGGCATGCCCTTGCGCTGGCTGAGGTAGTCGACCGTGTTGCCGTCGAAGTCGACGGGGGTGTCAGGCGAGAGTTCGAAGGAGTGGTACTCCACCTCGACGTCGCCGCCGAACTGGGCGGCCCCGTCCTCGAACTTGCGCTTTCCGATGTAGCACCAGGGGCACTGCACGTCGGACCAGATGTCTACTTTGATTGCTTCGCTCACTCTGAGCACAACCGCGGGGAGGCCCGGGTATTCCCGCCGCGGCCGAGACATGGGCCGCGCATCCGGCGCGCCCTCCCGCCCCGGCCGCCGGAGCCCCCTACCCGCCCCTCCGCCGGCGCCCGCCGGAGCCGCCCCTTTCGGAAATTCAGGACTTCTGCGGGGAACCCCGACTCCCTCCCCTGAATTCACGGGAGCGCCGAGCGGCTGCCCGGGCCGAAGTCCTGAATTTCCGTGGCGGACGGTCGGTGACCGCCGCCGGACCGCCGCCCGCTACGGCCGGACGCCCCGGCGATCGGCGACCGCCGTCTCGATGGCGCGCATCACGCGCGGCCACTCGGTGAAGACCTGGTTGGCGCTCACCCGGATGTTGTGGAGATGCGAGGCGGCGATGTCGAGGTCCTTGGACCGGTCGGCCTCGAACGTCTCGAGGTGGTACGCCCTCCCGTCCACCTCGAAGCCGACGCAGCCCGCGATGACGAGGTCGATGCGCTGCAGATCGCCCAGCCTGACCTGCGACACGACCTCGTACCCGGCCTGCCGGATGCGCACGCGCGCCAGGCTCTCGGGAAGCGACTCGCAGTTCTCGTCCACCCAGTGCTGGATCTTCTGCAGCCGTTTCGGCAGCCGGTTGATGGTCTCCCCGAAGTCCATCCAGTCGATCAACCCGAAATGCAGCGCCCAGTCGAGCGCTGCCACCGCCGTCTCGAACTTCTCGTCGATCACGACGCGCACCAGGGCGTCCAGCAGGTCTACCGACACAGCGGAGCCCCGCCGCCCGATGGCGGCGTCGTCCCAGTGCAGCACGAGCCCGTGGATCCGCCGGCCCTTGATCGGGATGTGGCGGTTACACGGTGTACGCATCCGCGCGGCGTTGTCGTGCAGGGAGACGTGCAGCACATTCCGCTCGAGCACCCAGCCGTCGAGAGCGACGACGGCGGAGATCCCGGTGAGCCGCCCGCCGACGCGCACGGCGCGGACACGCGGGTCGCTGTCGGGCAGCGTGGTGTACCAGCCCTGGCGCGCGCGTCGCGTCTCGCCCCGCCGCACCGAGCCGGTCAGGTCGAGGTCGCGCGCCCCGAGCGCCACGAGCTGCTGTTTCTGGGCCATGCCTCCGAGCGAGGCGACCATGTCGGCTATGTCGCGCATGCCCCATGATCACCGCGCGCACACCCTCTGGAACGGCCCACGGCCGCATCCGTGGTGAACGGCTCGCGCGGCCGGGCTGTGGAGGAGAGGCCGCCCTCGACAGCCCCCGCTTCGGAAATTCAGGACAAGCGGATGGGCGAGCCACGCACTGCCGCGGTTTCCGGCGGCCGCACCCGGGTCTCCCGCGCCGAAGTCCTGAATTTCCGAATCGGCGCCTCGCGCAGGTGCGAGCTCGCCGCACCCGGAGTCGCGCACCCGGGCGCGGAGTCACGCACCCCAGCGCTCGCAGACACACACCCCGGCACGCAGAAGGGGCCCCGCCGCAGCGAAGCCCCTCCCGTGTCGCGACGCGTACTACGCGCCGAGCAGCTGCTCCGCGAGGTAGCCGCGCAGGCGGTCGAGCGACACGCGCTCCTGCGCCATGGAATCGCGCTCGCGCACGGTCACGGCGTTGTCGTCGAGCGAGTCGAAGTCGACCGTGATGGCGAAGGGCGTCCCGATCTCGTCCTGGCGGCGGTAGCGGCGGCCGATGGCGCCGGCGTCGTCGAAGTCGACGTTCCAGTACTTGCGCAGATCCGCTGCAACCGAGCGTGCCAGCGGCGACAGGCGCTCGTTGCGCGACAGCGGCAGCACGGCCACCTTGACCGGCGCGAGGCGGCGGTCAAGACGCAGCACGACGCGCTTGTCGACGCCGCCCTTCGCGTTGGGCGCCTCGTCCTCCGCGTAGGCGTCGATGAGGAACGCCATCAGTGCGCGCGTGAGGCCGAACGCGGGCTCGATCACGTACGGGAACCAGCGCTTCTCCTGCGCCTGGTCGAAGTAGGAGAGGTCGGTTCCGCTGGCCTCGGAGTGCGTCTTCAGGTCGAAGTCGGTGCGGTTCGCGATGCCCATCAGCTCGCCCCACTCGCTGCCGGCGAAGCGGAAGCGGTACTCCACGTCGACGGTGCGCTTCGAGTAGTGCGACAGCTTCTCCTGCGGGTGCTCGAACAGGCGCAGGTTCTCCGGGTTGATGCCGAGGTCGGTGTACCAGGCGAAGGACTGGTCGATCCAGTACTGGTGCCATTCCTCGTCGGTGCCGGGCTCGACGAAGAACTCCATCTCCATCTGCTCGAACTCGCGGGTGCGGAAGATGAAGTTTCCGGGGGTGATCTCGTTGCGGAAGCTCTTGCCGATCTGGCCGATGCCGAAGGGGGGCTTCATGCGCGCGGAGCCGAGCACGTTCGCGAAGTTCACGAAGATGCCCTGCGCGGTCTCGGGGCGCAGGTAGTGCATGCCCTCCTCGTTGTCGACCGGACCGAGGTAGGTCTTCAGCAGGCCGGAGAAGTTCTGCGGCTCGGTCCAGGAGCCGGGCTGGCCGGTGTCCGGGTCCTTGATGTCGGCCATGCCGTTGACGGGCGGGTGGCCGTGCTTCTCCTCGTAGGCCTCGAGGAGGTGGTCGGCACGGTAGCGCTTGTGGGTGTGCAGCGACTCGACGAGCGGGTCGGAGAAGACCTCGACGTGGCCGGAGGCCTCCCAGACCTTGCGCGGCAGGATGACGGCCGAGTCCAGGCCGACGACGTCCTCGCGGCCCTGCACGATGGTCTGCCACCACTGCTTCTTGATGTTCTCCTTGAGCGCTACTCCGAGGGGTCCGTAGTCCCACGCGGAGCGCGAACCGCCGTAGATCTCTCCCGACTGGAAGACGAAACCCCTGCGCTTGGCGAGGTTGATGATGGCGTCGAGGGAATTGGCGTTGGCCACAGATGTACTCCAAAGTTCAGCCGTGCTGGATGCGCGGCCCTAGTAAGTGGCCCAGTTTACCGATGCGCCCGCGGTCGCGGGTGCATTCGAGGCCCCGGACCGACGCGCCCGGTGCAACACTGTCGGCCGCCTTCGACGCTGCACTACACGGAAATTCAGGACTTCGGCGGCGGCTACGGTGACGCATCCGCTCAATCCAGCGGATGCGCTGGGCGCGTCCACCCGGAAGTCCTGAATTTCCGACGTGGCCGGGTGGGCACCCGCGGCGGCGAAGTGGTCGGGTGGGCACCCGCGGCACCGAAGCGGCCGAGTCGGCACCCGCGGCGGCGTCAACGGCCGAGCGCGGCGACCACCGCGGCCACGTCGGACTCGTCGTTCCAGAGGTGGAAGGCGGCGCGCAGCAGTCCGGCCCGGCCCGAGGCCGTGATCCCCGCTGCGCGGAGCCTGCCGAGGTCGCCGCCGGTCGGGTCGGCCCAGGTGACGATCGCCTGGTGCTGCCGCTCGATGCCGAGCTCGTCGCAGAGCGCGTCGCCGAGGCCGCTGGTGCGCGCCCAGACCTCGGAGATGTCGAGCGAGGCGAACATGCGGATGGCGGGCAGCGCACCCACCCACGCCGACCACGCGGGTGAGATGTCGAAGCGGCGCGCGTCGGCGGCGAGCTCCATCTCCGGCCCGTAGCAGGACTGCCAGACCGTCGCGCCCGCGTACCAGCCGGCCTGGATCGGCACGAGCTCGCGCTCGAACCGCTCCCCGAGGGTGAGGAAGGCGACACCGCGCGGCGCGCAGAGCCACTTGTACGCGTGGCAGACGGTGGCGTCGAACAGCGCGGCGTCGACCGGGTGCACCCCGGCCGACTGCGTCGTGTCGCAGAAGGTGAAGGCGTCGTGACGAGCGGATGCCGCGACCACCGCCGCGACATCCGCTACTGCTCCCGTCGCCGACTGCACGTGCGAGAAGGCGACCAGCCAGGTGGAGTCGCTGATCTCCGCGGCCAGCTCGGCCAGCGGCACGGAGCGCACGGTGATGTCGCTGCGCTGCAGGAAGGGGAAGACCATCGACGAGAAGTCGCCGAGCACGCAGAGCACTTCCGCGCCGGCGGGGACGGCGGCCGCGACGACGCTGGCGATAGCGGATGTCTGCGACCCGATCGCGACACGGCTCGCGTCGACGCCGACCAGGCGGGCGTACTCGGCGCGGGTCTCGGCGACGACGCCGTCGTAGTCCATCGGGTTGCGGCGCCCGGACGCCCACAGGTCGAGGTCGAGCTTCTGGGCGGCGACGGTGGCGCGGGTCGGCAGGCCGCTGGAGGCCGCGCCGAGATAGAGGCGCGGGCTCGGGAAGCTCTCGATCGCGAGATCGAGCGACGGCGAGAGCGAAAGCGTGGGCATTCCCCCAGCATCCTCGCCGACGATGCATGCGACAAGAGCATAGTTTCGATAGAACCCATAACATGGGCCTATGACCTTCGCCGGAGACCAGCGCCTCGACCTGCAGACCGTGCGCATCGTGCGCGCCATCGCCGACACGGGCAGCATCACGTCGGCGGCGAAGTCGCTCGGCTACAGCCAGCCCGCCATCAGCCAGCACCTGCAGCGCGCCGAGTCCCGCCTCGAGCTGCCGCTCGTCACCCGGGTGGGCCGCTCGGTGCGCCTCACCGAGGCGGGCGCGCTGCTGGCCAGGCACGCGATCGCCATCACCTCAGCGATCGACGCCGCGGAGGGCGACCTCGCCGACCTCGCCGGCCTGCGCACCGGGACGGTGCGGCTCGCGGCCTTCCCCACGGCCTCGTCGACGATCGTGCCTCGACTGCTCGCCGCGCTCGCTGCGACGCAGCCCGGCATCCGCGTCACCTATATCGAGACCGAGCCTCCCGAGGCGATCCAGATGCTGCGCGAGGGCGCCGTCGACCTCGCCATCACCTTCAGCTACCCGGGCGACCGCTCGGACGTCTACCGCGACTCCGCCTCCGGGCTGGGCAGCGAGCCGCTGTTCACCGAGGAGACGGTCGTGGTGATCCCCGCCACCCACCCGCTCGCCGATTCCGAGGTCGTCGACGTGGCGCGCCTCGCCGGGGAGCGCTGGATCGCCGGATGCCCGCGCTGCCGCGGCCACCTGCTCGCGGTCTGCGAGGTCGCCGGCTTCGAGCCGTCGATCGGCTTCGAGACCGACAACGCGAGCGCCGTGCTCGGCATGGTCGCGAGCGGACTCGGCGTGGCCCTGCTCCCCCGGCTCGCCCTCGCGACGGCGACGCCGCCGGCCGGGGCGGTCATCCGCCCGCACTCGCCGCGGAGCGCCCGCAGCATCCAGCTGCTCTCCGGCGCGGGAGCCGGACGCGTCGCGAGCCTCGCGGCGACCAGTTCCGTGCTGCGCTCGCTCGACGGCTCGGACTGGGGCCTCGTGCCCGCCCCGCGCGGCTGACCCTGCCCCGGCCCGCACTCGGCCCAGCCCCGGGCTCGAGCTCGACCTCGAGCTCGAGCTCGAGCTCGAGCTCGAGCTCGGTGCCCCCCCTTCGGAAATTCAGGACTTCCGACGCGCGAGGGTGCCGCCGACCGGCGCGTCGCGCATCCGCCCGGCCTTTTGTCCTGAATTTCCGAAGGGAGAAGCCGGGGTCGTCGCGGGGCGTCGCGGGTCGTCGGCCCGGCTACTGCCGGCGCGCGCGCGCCGCGATCGCGTGGGCGTGCTCGATGATGCGCACCACCTCGAGGCTGTCCCGGGGGTCGACGGGAGACGGCGCGCCGTCGCGGATGCTCGCCGCCACCCCCGCGTAGAAGGCCGGGTAGTCGCCGCGCTCGGTGGGCACGGGCAGCACGCCCTGGTCGGAGCCGTCGATCCCGGCCACGCCCCACTCGGACTCGGGGGTCACGCCGTAGCCCTCGGAGCCCGGCCAGCGGTACTCCTTGAGCATCGCCTCCTGGTTGTCGAGGCCGTGCACCACGTACCCGCCCGCGTCGCCGAGTACGCGGAAACGCGGCCCGCTCTGCGCGGCCGCCTTGCTCATGGTGAGGTGCGAGCGCACCCCCGAGGTGTGCAGCAGCGAGATGAAGGCGTCGTCCTCGCTGAGGCCGCCGCGCACTCCGGTAAGCTCGGCCTGCTCCACGGTGGCGGGGCCGAAGAGGTGCAGCGCCTGGTCGATGAGGTGGCTGCCGAGGTCGAAGGTGATGCCGGCCCCCTGCTCGATGGTCGTCATCTCCTGCCACATCCCGGGCTTCGGGCTCCCCCAGCGCTCGAAGGTGGACTCGAAGCGGAACACCGCGCCCAGCGCGCCCTCGCGCAGCAGCTTCGCCACGGTGAGGAAGTCGCCGTCCCAGCGGCGGTTCTGGAAGACGGCGAGGAGGCGCCCGGTCTCCTCCGCCTTCGCGATGAGCTTCTTCGCGTCGGCGAGGCTGGGGGCGAAGGGCTTGTCGATCACGAGGGCCGCTCCGGCCTCGAGCGCCGCGATCCCCTGCTCGAGGTGCACGTGCGCGGGCGAGGCGAGGATGACCAGGTCGAGGTCGCCCGCGCGCGCGAGCAGGGCGTCCGGGCTGTCGACGATCTCGGCGCCGGGATGCTTCTCCCGCGCCTGCGCCTGCCGCCCGGGGTCGCCGGTGGCGATCAGGTCGAGCGAGAACGCGGGGTTCGTAGCGACGAAGGGTGCGTGGAAGACGCGGCCGGAGAGGCCGTACCCGATGATTCCGGTGCGGATGGCTGAGGACATTTTGCCAGCCTAGCGCCGTCGACAGCGGCCGAGCGGGCAGACTGGGCGGATGCTGTCCGCGCGCGACCCCGTCACCGCGCTGCCCGCCCGCGTGCTGGTCGCCGGCGTCTCCGGCGTGGGCAAGTCGACGCTCGCCGCCCGGCTCGCGCGGGAGCTCCGCCTGCCGTACACCGAGATCGACGCGCTCTACCACGGCCCCCGCTGGACGCCGCGCGACCAGTTCCCAGCGGATGTCGCGAGCCTGGTGTCGGGCGAGGCCTGGGTCACCGAGTGGCAGTACCACGCCGCGCGCCCGGTGCTGGCGGCGCGCGCGCAGCTGCTCGTCTGGCTCGACCTGCCATTCCGGGTGACGCTGTGGCGGGTGGTGGCACGCACCGTGCGCCGGTCCCGCTCGAAGCAGCCGCTGTGGAACGGCAACGTGGAGCCGGGCCTGTGGCACGCGGTGAGCGATCCGGAAGGGATCATCCGCTGGTCCGTCGCGACGCGCGGCAAGTACCGCCTGCTGATCCCGGAGGTCGAGGCGGCGAACCCGGGACTGGTGGTGGTGCGGCTGCGCAGCCGCGCCGAGGTGGAGCGCTGGGTGCGCTCGCTCAGCCGGGCTGCCGGCCCTCGGCCCAGTGCGGGCGGATGAAGCCGCTCTCGTAGCCGAACATCGCGGCCTGCACCCGGCTGCGCGAGCCGGTCTTGGCGAAGACGCTGGCGATATGGGTCTTCACGGTGGCCTCGGCGACGTAGAGCGACCGGGCGATCTCCGCGTTGCTCAGGCCGCTGGCGATCGCGCCCAGGATCTCGCGCTCCCGCTCGCTGAGCCGGTCGAGCCGCTCCCGGTAGTGGCCGGCCACCTCGTTCGTCGGGTTCTGCCGCAGGGTGCGCTCGAGCAGGGCCGTCGTCATCGCCGGGTCGATGAGGGCGTCGCCGCGGGCCGCGCTGCGCACGGCGGTGGCGAGCAGGTCGGGGCCGGCGTTCTTCATCAGGAAACCGGTGGCCCCGGCCCGCACGCTGTCGCGCAGGTACTGCTCGTCGTCGAAGGTGGTGATCATCAGCACGGCGCCCGCCGTCCCCGCGTCCACGATGCGGCGGGCGGCCTCGATCCCGTCCATTCCCGGCATGCGGATGTCCATGAGAACGACATCGGGACGGAGCTCGGCCACGAGACGCACGGCCTGGGCGCCGTCGGAGGCGGTACCGAGCACGCCGATGTCCGGCTGGGCGTCCAGCATCGTCTGCAGGCCGGCCACGATGACCGGCTGGACGTCCACGATCACCACGGTCAGGCCGCCGCCGCTCATGCGTCCCGCCCGCTCGACACGGGCAGCACGACCCGCACCGACCAGCCGCCGCCGATCCGCGGGCCGGCGACCACCGATCCGCCCGCGGCATCCGCCCGCTCCCTCATGCCCCGGATACCGTGGCCGCCGTTCGACAGCCCGGAACCGTCCCTGCCCGGACCGTCGTCCTCCACGGTCATCCGCGCGAAGCCCGGCGACGCGGCGAACCGCACGTCGACCTGCGGCGAGTCGGAGTGCAGCAGCACATTGGTCAGCGCCTCCTGGAGGATCGACAGCATCGTCGGCCGCACGGCGTCGTCTGCATCGCTCAGGGTGCCTACGACGCTGACCCGCCGGTTGCCGTTGCGGAGGCGGCCGACGAGGACGTCGACGGAGGCGTCGAAGGCCGCCGGTTCGTCCCGGCCCTCGGCGCGCATCATCTGCACGGCGCGCCGCATGGCGGTGAGCGCGTCGTTGCCCTCCGCGGCGATCGCCTGCACGACCTCCCGGAGCCGTTCCGGCTCGCGGTCGGCCACACTGTCGGCGGCCTGCGCGCGCACCACCATCGCCGCGACGTGGTGGGCGACGACGTCGTGGATGTCGCGGGCTATCGCCGTGCGCACCTCGGTGGACACCCGCTCCCGCTCCGAGGCCTGCAGCACCAGGAGCTGCTCGTTGCGGAGGGCGAGGTCGCTGGCGACCACCCGCATCCGGTTGATCGCGAATCCGAGGGCCAGCACCACCATGAGCATCAGCGCGATCAGCACGCGCCGCGAGGGGTCGGAGATCCACTCGACGATGACGCGGTTGTTGATCTCGCCCACCGTGAGCATGCGCGGGAACTCCGGCAGCAGGGCGACGAGCGCGGCGACGACGGTCACCGGCAGCACGAGGTAGGCCCTGGTGCCCGAGGCGGCGGCCCGGAATCCGGCGACGGCGAGCGGGATGATGCGGATCTCGAGGTCGCTGTACCCCCAGAACAACGGGACGACGACGATCACGGCGACGACGACCAGCGTCGCCAGCGGCAGCACCCGGGACACCGGCCAGACGACGGCCGTCAGCACGGCGACGAAGATGTAGGTGCCGATATTGGCCGGGTACCACGCCAGCGAGAGGGCGGAGGTCATCAGGACCAGGACGAGGAGGAAGGCGCTCCCCGCCGCGACGAGGTCGCGCACCGACAAGCCGCTCTTCCGGAACAGCTTGAGCATGGTTCAACCCTAGCCGCGAGGGTTCGGCGGCCCCATCTTTCTTTCGACTGATCCTGCCCGGCACGAACCAGCCGTCGGACCCGGCGCGAGAACTACGCCGTCGGCGCGTCCACGGCACCGCCGAAGCGGCGGTTGCGGCTGGCGTAGAGGCCCACCGCCTCCCAGAGCTGCTCGCGGGTGAAGTCGGGCCAGAGGGTGTCGAGGAAGACCATCTCCGCGTACGCGCTCTGCCAGAGCATGAAGTTACTCGTGCGCTGCTCGCCCGAGCTGCGCACGAAGAGGTCCACGTCGGGGAGATCGGGTGTGTACAGGTGCTTCTGGATGCTCTTCTCGCTGATGCCGCTCGGCTTCAGCCTGCCGGCCGCGACGTCCTCTGCCAGCGCGCGGACCGCATCCGTTATCTCCTGGCGCCCGCCGTAGTTGACGCACATCGTGAGCGTGAGCACGCTGTTGCCCGCCGTCAGCTTCTCGGCGTACTGCAGCTCGTTGATGACCGACGCCCAGAGGCGCGGCTTCCTGCCGGCCCAGCGCACACGCACGCCCCAGTCGTTGAGCTGGTCGCGGCGGCGGTGCAGCACGTCGCGGTTGAAGCCCATGAGGAAGCGCACCTCATCGGGCGAGCGCTTCCAGTTCTCGGTGGAGAAGGCGTAGACGCTGAGGTGCTTGACGCCGAGCTGGATGGCGCCGGCGACCACGTCGAGCAGGCTGGCCTCCCCCGCCTTGTGCCCCTCGATGCGGGTGAGGCCCTTGCCGTTCGCCCAGCGGCCGTTGCCGTCCATCACGATCGCGACGTGCTCCGGCACCGCCCTCTTGTCCATCACAGGCGGGTAGATGCCCGTCCAGTCCACGGACTTGAACTCCACCGCGTCCGGGTGGGTCATTCCGGGTTTGACTCTTCTCATGCGGTGGACCGATCGACGTGTTGGAGCGAGCGCAGCGTGCGCTCGAGGTGGAACTGGGTGTACGCGGCGACGACCCCGCTCGCCTGGCTCTGGTGGCGCTGGTCCGAGGCCTCGACCGCCTCCCAGTCGCCGGTGAGCAGCGCCGAGAGAAGCTGCAGTGTGGGGATCTCCAGTCGCGGTGATCCCGGAGGCGCCACCTCGTCGGCGACCACGCCGCCGAGCTGGGCCACGAAGACGGTGTGCGGCCCGGGGGCGCCCGTGACGGCGCAGTCGACGAAGCTCGGGGCCCAGCCGGCGATGGAGAGCGAGCGCAGCAGGTAGCTGTCGAGGGTGACGGACGAACCGTGCTCCCGACGAGCCAGCGACCGCAGGGCTCCGACCAGCAGCAGGTACTGCTGCAGCGAGCCGTCGTCGTCGGTGATCTTGTCCGCCGTCTCCACCATCACGCTGGCCGCGGTGTAGCTGCCGTAGTCGGCGGTGATCTCCGCGCCGTAGGAGCCGAGCGACTCCGCCTGGGTGATGATGTCGAGGCTGCGGCCCTCGAAGAGCTGCACGTCGGCGACCATGAACGGCTCGAGACGCGCGCCGAACTTGCTCGCCGTGCGCCGCACGCCCTTCGCCACGGCACGGATCTTGCCGTGCTGGCGGCTGAGCATCGTGACGATGCGGTCGGCCTCGCCGAGCTTGTGCGTTCGCAGCACAACTGCTTCATCACGGTAAAGGGGCACCTACCCATTATCGGCGCTGCCGCGACAATGGGTGCCACACACGCGCGGCGACGAGCCCGGGATCCCCCGGCCTCGCGCCTGCCCACCCCGCGAACAGGAGCACGCCATGACCATCCTCGTCACCGGAGCGACCGGACAGCTCGGACGCGAGGTGGTCCCGCTGCTGAGATCCCGCGACGCCGGGGTCGCCGCGCTGAGCAGACGCGTGCACCCGGCCTTCCGCACCGCCGATCTGGCCACCGGCGTGGGTCTCGCCGCTGCGCTCGAGGGCGTCGACGCCGTGGTCCACCTGGCCGCCGGTACGCAGCAGCAGCGGGAGGCCCGCAATCTGGTCGCCGCCTCGCGCTCCGCCGGCATCCGCCATCTCGTCTTCATCTCGATCGCCGGGATCGACCGCATCCCCCTCCCGTACTACCGCGCCAAGCTCGCGGCCGAGGAGGAGATCGAGGGTGGCACGGTGCCGGCGACCGTGCAGCGCACGACCCAGTTCCACCCGTTCGCGGCCGCGCCGTTCCTCGCGCAGCGCAGACTGCCGGTGATCGTCGCACCGCGCCTCAGCATCCAGCCGATCGACATCCGCGAGGTGGCCCGCGTGCTCGCCGACCTCGCGCTCTCCGGTCCGGTGGGGCGGATGCCGGACCTGGGCGGCCCGGAGGTGCTCACCGGACGGCAGCTCGCCGAGCAGGTCTCGGCGCGGCACGGCTGGCGCAGGCGGATCGTCGACGCGTCCCTGCCGGGGCGCACCTGGTCCGCCTTCGCCGCCGGCCACCACCTCGTGCCGGCGAACCGGGCGGAGGGGCGCACCTTCGCCGACTACCTCGCGGAGTCGTGACGGCGGCGCTACCGGGACGCGCGCACCGCCGCGAGGATCAGGTCGGCCACAGCGTCCGGCTGCGACACCGTCACCGCGTGCGAGGCGTCGATCTCCACCGTGCTCGACTGCGCCCGCCTGGCCATGAACCGCATCGACTCGGCGGGGATGGCGAGGTCGTCGCGGGTCACCATCGTCCAGGACGGGATGCTCCGCCAGGCGGCGCTCGTGGCCCGGTCCTCCAGCGCGGTGGCGGCGATCGGCCGCTGTGTCGCCGCCATCTGCGCAGCTGTCTCCTCCGCGACATCCGCTGCGAACACGGCGCGGAACTTCTCCTGCTCGATGTAGAGGTCGTCGCCGCCCTCCGCTCCCGCCACGAAGGGCGCGGAGGTGAGGGCGGTGCCGAGCTCGCCGCCCGGGTACCGGTTCGCGAGCTCGCCCGTGCTCTCCCCCGGCTCGAGGGCGAAGCTCGCGACGAACACCAGCGCCCGCACGTTGGCCGCACCCTCCACGGCCTCGCTCATCACCGAGCCGCCGTAGGAGTGGCCGGCCACCACGACGGGTCCGTCGATGTGGTCGATGACGCTGCGCAGGTAGGACGCGTCCTGGCCCAGCCCGCGCAGTGGGTTGGCGATCGCGAGCACCGGAACGGCCTCCGCCCTGAGGCGGCTCACGACACCGTTCCAGCTCGACGACTCGGCGAAGGCGCCGTGAACCAGCACAACGGTGGGGACGCCCTCCTCGGGGGAGAACACTGACATGGACATGATCACTCCTTCTCTCGATTGACTATCCCGATTGCTTCATGCGAAATGCAATATATTGCGCTTTGTCCTGGAACCGCAAGCCCCGTGACGCTGACGCGGCAGGGAGTCGGGATACCCGTCACAATGGACTGGTGAATCCCGCCGCCTTCTTCATCCCCGCCTGGGCGGACATCCTCGCCATCGGCATCGGCAGCCTGCAGGGCGCCCTCTTCGCCGCACAGTTCCGCGACCGCCGGCTCGACCTGCTCGGCGTCGCGATCATCGGAATCGCGACCGGCTTCGGCGGCGGAATCCTGCGCGACCTGCTGCTCAACGAGCTCCCCGCGGCGATGCAGAGCAACTGGTACCTGCCCGCCGCCACCGTGGCGGCGCTGATCGGCATGTTCCTCGAGCGCATCTTCAGCAGGCTGTCGGGCGTCATCACGGTCCTCGACGCGCTCACCATTGGGCTGTTCGGGGCGATCGGAACCACCAAGGCGCTGTCGCTGGGCGTGCCGCCCGTGCCCGCGGTCTTCGTGGGCGCGCTGTCGGCCGTCGGCGGCTCGATCCTGCGCGACCTGCTGCTCAACCTGCCGATCGCGATCATGCAGGTGGGGTCGCTCTACGCGGTGGCAGCCCTGGCCGGCACCTCGAGCCTGGTCGTGCTCGTCGCCTTCGGAGTGAACGTCACCGTGGCCGCCGCCGTCTGCGTGGCGCTCACCTTCCTGGTGCGCGTGCTCGCCGTGCTGTTCAACTGGAGCCTGCCGGAGCAGCGCCGACTCGAGAAGATCCCGACCCTGCGGCGCTTCCGCAACTTCCGCAACTTCCGTCGCTAGGCGCCGGCCCGCCGCCCCACCCCAAGGTCCCCCACCCCCCCTACGGAAATTCAGGACACGGACGCGCCAACGGCATCGGCCGCCCCGGGTTTCCGGGGCGGCCGATGCCGTCGTGGTGCAGAAGTCCTGAATTTCCGAAGGGGACGCCGGCGGAGCGGCGCCGCGGGATCAGACCGCCGCGAGCTCGCGGTCGCCGGCGACCGCCCGCACGGCGCGGTTCACGGCGGAGACCACTGCCTTCAGCGACGCCGTCGAGATGTCCGCGTCGATGCCGACGCCCCAGAGGCGCATGCCGTTCACGTTGAGGTCCACGTACGCGGCCGCGTAGGCGTCGCCGCCCGCGCTGAGGGCGTGCTCCACGTAGTCGAACAGCTTCACGTCGATGCCCTGCTCGGCCATGATGTTGAGGAAGGCGGCGATCGGACCATTGCCCGTCGCATCCGCATTTATCACGTCCTCGCCGACGCGGAGCACCGTCTGCAGCGCGACCTCGCCGCCGAGGTCGCTCGCGGTCTGCGTGCGGTTGAGCTCGAAGCGGCCCCACTTGTCCTCGGGACGGGTGAGCGGCGCCGGCAGGTACTCGTCCTGGAAGATCTCCCAGATCTGGGCGCTCGTGACCTCGCCGCCCTCCGCATCCGTCTTTGCCTGCACGACCCCGGAGAACTCGATCTGCAGCTTGCGCGGCAGGTCGAGGGCGTGGTCGTTCTTCAGCAGGTAGGCGACGCCGCCCTTGCCGGACTGCGAGTTGACACGGATGACCGCCTCGTAGCTGCGGCCGAGGTCCTTCGGGTCGATGGGCAGGTACGGCACGGCCCAGACGAGGTCGTCGATCTCGACGCCCTGCGACACCGCGTCGACGGCCATGGCCTCGAAGCCCTTCTTGATGGCGTCCTGGTGCGATCCGCTGAATGCCGTGTAGACGAGGTCGCCGGCCCAGGGGCTGCGCTCGGGCACGGGCAGCTGGTTGCAGTACTCGGCGGTGCGTTTCACCTCGTCGAGGTCGCTGAAGTCGATCATCGGGTCGATGCCCTGTGTGAACAGGTTGATGCCCAGCGCGACCAGGTCGACGTTGCCGGTGCGCTCCCCGTTGCCGAAGAGGCAGCCCTCGATGCGGTCCGCGCCGGCCAGGTAGCCGAGCTCGGCGGCGGCGATGCCGGTTCCGCGGTCGTTGTGCGGGTGCAGGCTGAGGATCACGCTGTCGCGGCGCGCGAGGCTGCGCGACATCCACTCGATCGAGTCGGCGTAGACGTTCGGCGTCGCCATCTCGACGGTGGCCGGCAGGTTCAGGATGACGGGCCGCTCGGGCGTTCCGCCGAGTGCGTCGACCATCCGGTTGCAGATGTCGAGGGCAAACTCGAGCTCGGTGCCGGTGTAGCTCTCCGGCGAGTACTCGTAGTGCACGTCGACCTCGGGCACGGACTTCTCGGCGGCGATGCAGAGACGGGCGCCCTCGAGGGCGATGTCGATGATGCCCTGCTTGTCGGTGCGGAACACGACGTCGCGCTGCAGCACGCTCGTGGAGTTGTAGAGGTGCACGATGGCCTGCTTGGCGCCGGCGATCGACTCGTAGGTGCGGTTGATCAGGTTCTCGCGCGCCTGGGTGAGCACCTGAATGGTGACGTCGTCGGGGATCAGGTTCTCGTCGATCAGGCTGCGCACGAAGTCGAAGTCGGTCTGGCTCGCGCTCGGGAAGCCCACCTCGATCTCCTTGTAGCCCATCTTCACGAGCAGGTCGAACATGATGCGCTTGCGCTCGGGGCTCATCGGGTCGATGAGGGCCTGGTTCCCGTCGCGCAGGTCGACGGCGCACCAGCGGGGCGCCTCGGTGATGCGCTTGGACGGCCAGGTGCGGTCGGGCAGATCCACCGACAGCTGCTCGTGGTACGGGCGGTACTTGTGGATCGGCATGCCGGACGGCTGCTGCGTGTTCTTCATGGTCTCTCGTCTTTCGCTCTGGTTGGGTCAGCCGACAACAAACACCGCGACGAGGGAGGCCTGAAGGTTAGGACTCGTCGCGGCAGCTAAGGAGGAGCAGACCGAACAACACCCGAACAGATTACCACCCTCCCTCCGCCCCCCTCCGGAAATTCAGGAAAGTGGCACCTCACCCGCTCGCACAGCCGCTAGTTCTGGCGCACGACGGCAGGAGCGGATGAAGAAAGTCCTGAATTTCCGAATGGGACGGGAGGGGGAGGAAGACGGGGGCGGGGGGCTAGTCGACCGCGAGGGCGACCACCGGCGGCACCCGGGTGGCCCGGCGGGAGGGGCCGACCGCGGCGGCGAGGGTGAGCAGCGCTGCGAGCACGACAACGCCGGCCAGGAAGGGCAGCGGCAGCGCGGGCAGTGCGAGGCCGGGCGCTCCCGTGATGCTGCCGAACATCGACTGCACCCCCGCCCAGCCGTAGAGGATGCCGAGCAGCAGCCCCACCGCCACCGACGCGGCGGTGAGCTGTGCGCTCTCCGCGGTGATCATCGCCCGCACCTGCCTGCCGGTGAAGCCGAGGGCGCGCAGCAGGCCGAGCTCCCTGCGCCGCTGCAGCACGCTGAGCGAGAGGTTGTTGACCATGCCGACGGCGGCGATCACGGCGCTGAAGCCCATCAGGATGGAGAACACCACGATGGTGATGACGAAGACCGTGTCGATTCCGGAGTAGTAGCCGGGGTCGTTCTGCTGCGCGCGGGTGATGATGTCGGTGTAGCCCTGCAGGGCCACCGCGAACATCGTGACGAGCGTGATGCCGATGACCAGCCCGATGGTGGTGCGCGAGGAGCGCCCGGGATAGCGCACCGCGTTCTCGGCGGCGAGGCGCGCGGCGGCGCCGCGTCCGAGCAGCCGCCCGACCAGCCGGAGGGCGACCGGCATCACCAGGTGCGCTCCGAGCACGAGCCCGGTGAAGGACACGATCCCGCCGCCGAGCCCGACCAGGATGCCGTACGACGACACCTGCCCGATGGCGACGGCCGCGCCGAGGGCGGCGCCGCCGAGCACGAAGAGGACGATCGCGGTGCCGCTGCGCACGCGGGAGGCCGCTGCCTCCTCCATGCTCTGCTCTCCGGCCGCGCCGGTCGCCTGCATCGGGGAGACGTCGAGCACCCGGCGCGATCCGATCCAGGAGGCGAGCCAGGTCGTGAGCACGACCGCGCCGAGCGGCAGCAGCAGCACCGGGCTGAGGAACGAGTAGGCCACATCGTCGGGGATGGTGCCGGTGCCCGTGCCGACGAGCACGGTGGCCACGGTCGCGAGGGTTCCGGCCGCCGCTCCGAACACGGCGCCCGCGAGCCCGACGAGCACACCCTCGCGGGCCACCGCCCGCCGCTGCGAACGGGCGCTCGACCCGATCAGCCGCATCAGCGCGATGGTCCGGGTCCGCCCGGCGATGATCGTGGCGAAGGTGTTCGCGGTGACGACCGCTCCCACGTAGACCGCGATGACGATGAACACCAGGCCGACCAGGCCGAGCAGCACGGTGACGGTTCCGCTGTCCCCGGTGACGCCGTCCGCCTCGATGATCTGGCTGATCACGCCGACGAGCTGCAGCACCGCGACACCGAAGGCGCTGCTCAGCGAGGCGACGAGGATGCTGGGCGCGTGCTCGCGCAGGAATGCGCGGATCACAGCGCACGCTCCATGCCGAGCATCAGCGCGCTGATCTCCTCGGGGCTGGACTTGCCGAGGTCGCGCACGAGCTGTCCGTCGGCGAGGAAGAGGATGCGGTCGGCGTAGCTCGCCGCGATGGGGTCGTGGGTGACCATCGCGATGCTCTGCCCGTACTCGCTGCTCGCGGCCGCCAGCAGGCTGAGAACCTCGCGGCTGGTGCGGGAGTCGAGGTTGCCCGTGGGCTCGTCGGCGAACACCAGGTCGGGGCGGGTGGCCAGCGCGCGAGCGATCGCGACGCGCTGCTGCTGCCCGCCGGAGAGCTCGTGCGGACGGTGCGTCAGCCGGCTGCGCAGGCCGAGCGAGTCCACGAGCCGGTCGATCCACTCCCGCTCCCCCGCGCTGGGGCGCCGGCCGTCGAGCTCGAAGGGCAGCACGATGTTGCCCTCGATGTCGAGCGTCGGCACGAGGTTGAACGACTGGAAGACGAAGCCGACCCGGCGGCGCCTGAGCACCGTGAGCGCGTCATCCGCCAGGGCCGTGATCTCGGTCTCGCCGAGCCAGGCGCGGCCTGCTGTGGCGGTGTCGAGCCCGGCCATGATGTGCATCAGCGTCGATTTGCCCGAGCCGCTCGGCCCCATGATGGCGGTGAACTCGCCCCGGCGGATGCCCAGGGTCACCCCGCCGAGCGCCCGGACGCTGTTGCCGGTCGAGCCGTACGATTTTTCGAGCGCCTCGACGCGGGCGACGAGCGTGTCTGCTGTGGTGTCCATGCTCCAAGGCTAGGAACGGCGCGGCGCCGCCGAATCGGGCGCTGTGCCCGCATCCGCTACATCGGGAGGATGATTCAGGTGAGCTTGTTCTCGTACGCGAAGACGACGAGCTGCACGCGGTCGCGCAGCCCGAGCTTGCCGAGCACGCGCGAGATGTGGGTCTTCACCGTGGCCTCGCTGAGGAACTCGGCGGTCGCGATCTCGGAGTTGCTCAGCCCGCGGGCGGCGAGCACGAAGATCTCCCGCTCGCGCGCGGTGAGCGCGCCGAAGGAGGCGGGTGTCTCGCCCTGCTGCTGCGAGTCGAAGTTCTCGAACAGCTCGCGGGTGGCGGATGCCGCGATCACCGAGGTTCCCGCGTGCACGGTGCGGATCGCGGCCAGCAGGAACTCCGGGTCGGCGTCCTTGAGCAGGAAGCCGCTCGCACCCCCGCGGATCGCCCGCATCGCGGCCTCGTCGAGGTCGAAGGTGGTGAGCACGATGATGCGGGGCAGCGTCACGCCGCGCGCCAGGGCCGAGGCGAGGATCTGCCTGGTCGACTCGATGCCGTCCATCACGGGCATGCGGATGTCCATCAGGATCACGTCGGGCCGGGTCTTCTCGGCCATCGCGATGCCCTCGGCGCCGTCGGCGGCCTGGCCGACGAACTCCAGGTCGCCCTGCGAGGAGACGAGCATGCGGATGCCCGTGCGGAAGAGCGCCTGGTCGTCGACGAGGCCGACGCGGATGCGCCCGCTCACGCGAGTGCACCGGTGGCAGGCACCGAGGCGGCCACCACGAACTCCCCGCCGACCGGCCGGGCGAGCAGGCTGCCCCCGACCAGGGTGGCGCGCTCGTTCATGCCGGCGAGGCCGTGGCCGATGTGGAGGGCTGCTGTTGTTGTCGGCACGTCTATCCCGTTCGTGATTCTGAGGTCGAGGCGGTCGGGCAGCCAGCTGAAGCCGACGTGCACCTCGCGGTCGCGGTCGCCGTGGCGCAGCGCGTTGGTGATGGCCTCCTGCACGATCCGGTAGACCGAGAGCTCCTGCGCGGTGCCGAGCGGCCGCGGGGCGCCCGACTGCTCGAAGACGATGGTGAGACCGGATGCGCGCAGCTGCTCGAGGAGGCGGTCGAGGTCGGCGAGCACCGGTTGCGGTCCATCGGCCTGGCTGTGGCGCAGCTGGCCGAGCAGCAGGCGCACGTCGCCGAGGGCGTCGCGGGCGGTGGTGGAGATCGCGATGAGCGCCTCGTCCACGGCGTCGGGATCGTGGGCGCGCGCGTAGCGCGCGCCATCCGCTTGGGCTATCACCACGGCCAGCGAGTGGGCGACGACGTCGTGCATGTCCCGCGCGATGCGGTTGCGCTCCTGCTCGACGATCACGTCCTGCTCGGCGAGCTCCGCCGCCAGCCGGCTCTCGCGGTTGCGGATCAGGGAGCGCAGGAGCAGCCCGAGCAGCCAGGGCAGTCCGAGCACGAAGACGATGGCGGCGAAGAGCAGGCTGTACTGCAGGAAGATGTCGGGGAGGTCGACGAAGCCGAGCACCGTCTCGGACACGCCCCGGGCGGCGCCGCGCAGGGTGAGGTAGGCCGCGGCGACGAAGGCGCCGACGCCGACCGAGATCAGGCCGAGGGAGCGCACCGTGCGGGTGCCGTACGCGGCGGTAGTGAACAGCACGGCGCAGGTCGCGACGTTGAACAGGTTCGGCTCGATGGAGAGCACCATCTGCGCCACCGAGAACAGCCAGGCCAGCCCGAGCGCGATGCCGGGCGAGACCCGGCGCAGCGCGAGCGCCAGCGCGTAGCCGCCGATCACGATCGGGAAGCCGCCGCTGAGCGCGATCGGGAAGCCGCTGTAGTAGTAGCCGTAGTACCGGCCGAACACGCCGGCGGCGACGGCGAAGTAGACCACCGCGACGGCGAGGTCGACGCCGTACTGGTACCTGTGCAGCGAGCGGATCATGTGTACACGGTAGGCGCTCTCAGCCGCCGGGCGCGCTCGCTGCGGGCAAGATCATCCCAGCGATGGACACCCGAGGGTGTCGGGAGCCGAGGCGTCAGAAGCCGAGGCGCCCGAGCTGCTTGGCGTTGCGCTGCCAGTCCTTGGCCACCTTCACGCGCAGCGACAGATAGACCTGCTTGCCGACGAGCTTCTCGATCTCGCTGCGGGCCCGGCCGCCCACGTCCTGCAGGCGCTCGCCCTGGTGGCCGATGATGATGCCCTTCTGGCTGTCGCGCTCAACGAAGACGTTGGCGTAGATCTCGACCAGGTCCTTGTCGTCGCGCTCGATGATGTCGTCGACGGTCACCGCGATGGAGTGCGGCAGCTCGTCCATGACACCCTCGAGGGCGGCCTCGCGGATCAGCTCGCTCACACGCGATTCGAGGCCCTCGTCGGTCACGGCGTCGAGCGGGTAGAGCGGCGGCGACAGCGGCATCAGCTTGATCAGCTGGGTCATCAGGGTGTCCAGCTGGATGCGGCTGGTCGCCGAGATCGGGATGATCGCCTCCCAGTCGTCGCGCAGCTCGGAGATCGCGAGCAGCTGCTCGGCGACGGCGGGCCGCGAGGCGGCGTCGATCTTCGTGACGATCGCGATCTTCTTGGCGCGCGGGAAGGAGTCGAGCTGCTCGGAGATGAAGCGGTCGCCCGGGCCGATCTTCTCGTTGGCCGGCAGGCAGAGGCCCACCACGTCGACGTCGCCGAGCGTGGTCTGCACGATGGAGTTGAGGCGCTCCCCCAGCAGGGTGCGCGGGCGGTGCATGCCCGGCGTGTCGACCAGCACGAGCTGGCCGGTCTTCTGGTGCACGATGCCGCGGATGGCGCGGCGGGTGGTCTGCGGCTTGGAGCTCGTGATCGCCACCTTCTCGCCGACGAGCGCGTTGGTCAGGGTCGACTTGCCCACGTTGGGGCGGCCGACGAAGGAGACGAACCCTGCGCGGAAATCGGGATTGGAGGTGTCCACAGTAATCAATCGCTTTCTGTTGTGCTGTCTGCGGGGGCGGCATCGAGTGCCGCCGCCTTGTCGCGTTCGACCAGGACGGTCGAGACGCGTCGTCTGCGGCCCTCCGTGCGGTCGGCGGTGAGGACGAGGCCGGACACCGTCGCGGTCGACCCCTTCACTGGAAGCCTACCGAGAGTCTTGGTGAGCAGTCCGCCCACGGAGTCCACGTCGTCGTCGTCGAGCTCGATCCCGAAGAGGTCGCCGAGCTCGTCGGTCGGGAGGCGGGCACTGACGCGGAACACGCCGTCGCCGACCTCCTCGACCTCCGGCACCTCGTGGTCGTACTCGTCGGAGATGTCGCCGACGAGCTCCTCGATCAGGTCCTCGAGCGTGACCAGTCCGGCGATCCCGCCGTACTCGTCGACCACCATCGCCAGGTGGTTCGACTCGAGCTGCATGCGGCGCAGCAGGCTGTCGGCCTTCTGCGACTCGGGGGCGAACAGCACGGGCCGGGCGAGGTCGACGACGGTCATGGTCTCCGCGCCGATCGGCTGCTCGTAGCCGAGGCGGGCCACGTCGCGCAGGTGCAGGATGCCGAGCACCTCGTCGACGTCCTCGCCGATCACCGGCACGCGGGATACGCCGCGGCTGAGCAGGATGGACATGGCGGTGCCGATGCCCTCGTCGCTCTCGACGGTGATCATGTCGGTGCGCGGGATCATCACCTCGCGGGCCACCGTGTCGCTGAACTCGAAGATGGAGTGGATCAGCTCGCGGTCGACTTCCTCGAGCACGTCCATCTCGGTGGCCTCGTCGACCATGCTCAGCAGCTGCTCCTCGCTGGAGAAGGTCGCCGACTTCGGCCGGCCGGGCGTGACGCGGTTGCCGACGGCCACGAGCGCGTTCGCGATCGGACCGAGAGACAGGCGGATGCCGCGGATGAGCGGTGCCGTGGAGCGCACCAGCGACCGCGGGTGGGCCCTGCCGACGCTGCGCGGGCTCGACCCGACGAGCACGAACGATGCGCCGGTCATGATCAGCGCTGACCAGAGCAGCGCGAGCCACCACTGCTCGATCGCGTAGGCGAAGGCGAGGGTGACCAGCACCGCCGCCGTGGTCTCGGAGACGACGCGCGTGAAGTTGAGCGCGTTGGCGTGGGTGCCGATGTCGTCGGAGATCGCCAGCAGCGCCCGACGGGAGCGGCTGTTCGCCGCGAGGTCGACCATGTCGGTGCGGCTGAGCACGGTGAGCGCGGCATCGACAGCAGCGAGCAGTCCGCCCAGCAGGACGAGCAGCACCGCGACGCTGATGAAGATCGCGATCATCACGCGCGGCTACCTCTTGCGTTCGGCGAGGGTGAAGCCGACGAGGATGTCGCGCTGCAGACCGAACATCTCGCGCTCCTCCTCGGGTTCGGCGTGGTCGAAGCCGAGCAGGTGCAGGAGGCCGTGGGTGGTGAGCATCAGCATCTCGTCGAGCGGCGTGTGGCCGGCGGTCTCCGCCTGCTCGATGGCCACCTGCGGGCAGAGCACGATGTCGCCGAGCAGGCCGGCCGGGGTCACGTTGTCCTCCGTGCCAGGGCGCAGCTCGTCCATCGGGAAGCTGAGCACGTCGGTGGGACCCGGCTCGTCCATCCACTGCACGTGCAGCTGCTCCATCGCGGCCTCGTCGACGAGGATGATCGACAGCTCGGCGTCCTGATGCACGTGCAGCTCGTCGAGCGCGTAGGTGACCAGGCGCTGGAGGACGGGTTCGTCGACCGCGATGGCCGACTCGTTGTTGATCTCGATAGACATGTCAGCGCTTTCGTGTGGGGTTCTGGCGTTCGTACTCGCTGCGCTGGCGCTCGGCGTCGTACTTCGTGTAGGCGTCGACGATCTGTCCGACGAGGTTGTGGCGCACGACGTCCGCGCTGGTGAGCGGCGCGAAGTGGATGTCGTCCATCTGGTCGAGCACGTGCGTCACCAGCTGCAGACCGCTGGAGCCGGTGGGGAGGTCGACCTGGGTGATGTCGCCGGTGACGACCATCTTCGAGCCGAAGCCGAGGCGGGTGAGGAACATCTTCATCTGCTCGGGGGTGGTGTTCTGGGCCTCGTCGAGCACGATGAAGGCGTTGTTGAGCGTGCGGCCGCGCATGTAGGCGAGCGGCGCCACCTCGATGGTGCCGGCCGCGAGCAGCTTCGGCACAAGCTCCGGGTCCATCATCTCGTTGAGCGCGTCGTAGAGCGGGCGCAGGTAGGGGTCGATCTTGTCGTTGAGGCTCCCGGGGAGGAAGCCGAGGCGCTCCCCCGCCTCGACGGCGGGGCGGGTGAGGATGATGCGCTCGACCTCCTTGCGCTGCAGGGCCTGCACCGCCTTCGCCATGGCGAGGTAGGTCTTGCCGGTGCCCGCCGGGCCGATGCCGAACACGATGGTGTTCTCGTCGATCGCGTCGACGTACGACTTCTGGCCGAGGGTCTTCGGACGCACGCTCTTGCCGCGGCTGGTCAGGATGGCCTGGCTGAGCAGGTCGGCCGGACTGCCGGACTGCTCGCGCAGGATGCGGGCGGACTGGGTGACCTCCGTGTCGCCGAGGTCGACGCCGTTGCGTACCATCTGGATGAGCTCCTCCACCAGCAGGAGCGCCGGCTGCAGTTGATCGGATGCGCCATCGACCTCGGGGTCGGTGGTCAGGGTGATGCGGTTGCCGCGCACGAGCACGGTGACGAGCGGGTACTGCCGTTCGATGGTGTGCAGCAGCCGGTCCTGGGGACCGAGCAGGCGCACCATTGCGACGCCGTCGACTTCGAGCTCCGCCCTCGTGAACGAGGACGTGGGGGGCGTGCTGTCGCTGCTAATCGGCAAGGCTGCCTTCCGGTAGGTGTCCGCCGAGCACGTGCGCGTGCACGTGGAAGACGGTCTGCCCGGCGCTCTCGCCGGAGTTGAAGACGAGGCGGAACTCCCCGCCGCTGTGCTCGTCGGCGAGCGACTGGGCGACGCCCACCAGCTCCGCCAGCAGCGCGGGGTCGCCCGCTGCCAGCTCCGCGACCGTGCGGTACTGCTCTGTCTTGGGGACCACCAGCAGGTGCACCGGGGCCTTGGGCGCGATGTCGCGGAAGGCGATCACGGAGTCGCTCTCGAACACGATCTCTGCGGGTATCTCGCGCGCGACGATGCGTGTGAACACGGATGGCGTGGAAGTGGACATGGTGCCTAGCTTAATCGCTGGCGGTCACCAGCGTCCGAGTTTCGCGTTCAGCACAGCGATCGCCGCGGGGCCCGCGGTGGAGGTGCGCAGCACCGTGTCGCCGAGGCGCACCGGAGTGGCGCCCGCCGCGGCGAAGGCCGCCAGCTCGTTCGGGGCGATCCCGCCCTCCGGGCCTACCACCAGCACGATGTCGCGGCCGTCGGGCTCGAGCGCGCTCAGGGCGAGCTCCGCGGTCGGCTCGAGCACGAGCATCCGCACCTCGGAGGCCAGCCGCGACAGCTGGTTGGTGGTCGCGAGGTCGAGCACGTCGGGCAGCCAGGGGCGGATGGACTGCTTGGTCGCCTCGCGCACGATGGCCGACCAGCGGTCGTGTCCCTTGGCGACCTTCGCGCCCTCCCAGCGGGAGATCGAGCGCGCGGCGGTCCACGGGATGACCCCGTCGACGCCGAGCTCGGTGGCCGCCTGCACCGCGAACTCGTCGCGGTCGCCTTTGGCCAGCGCCTGGGCGAGGAAGATCGCAGGCTCGGGGCGCGCGCGGTCGTCAACGGTCGCCGCCTCCACCACCAGCTCGGTGTGCTCGGCCGACACCACGGTGCCGGTGACGACGAGGCCTCGGCCGTTGCCGATCGACACGGACTCCCCCACGGCCAGCCTGCTGACGGTGACCGCGTGGCGCGCCTCGGGGCCGACGATCGACACGCGCGTGCCGACCTCCGCGGTCGCGAGCAGCTCGTTCAGGTAGAAGTGGGCCATCCGCGTCGCCTAGACGTGCAGGAAGCGGTCGCGGAGCTTGGCGAACAGCCCCTGCTGGAACTGCGCGAGGTGCGGCGCCTTGCCTTTGTGGCTGCCCGCGAACTGGCGGATCAGCTCCTGCTCCTTGCCACTGAGCTTGGTGGGGGTGACGACCTGGACGCCGATCTTGAGGTCGCCGCGTCCGCCGCCGCGCAGCTTGGAGACTCCCCTGTCCTTGATGGTGAGCACGTCGGCGCTCTGGGTGCCAGGCTTCAGCTCCAGCTCCAGCTCGCCGTCGAGGGCGGTGAGGCGCACCGTGGAGCCGAGCACGGCATCCGCCATGCTCACCTCGAGCGTCGCCAGGAGGTCGTCGCCGTTGCGGCTGTACACCTCGTGGTGCTTCACCTTGATCTCGAGGTAGAGGTCGCCGTTGGCGCCGCCGGCGGGGCCGACCTCGCCCTGCGAGGGGAGCTGCAGGCGCAGTCCGGTGTCGACGCCCGCGGGGATGTCGACGGTCATCTTGCGGGTGGCGCGCACGCGACCCTGGCCGGCGCAGGTCGCGCAGGGGTTGGGGATGACGGTGCCGTAGCCGCGGCAGGTGCCGCAGGGGCTCGAGGTCATGATGTTGCCGAGCAGGCTGCGCACGGCGCGCTGGATCTGGCCGGAGCCGTGGCAGATGTCGCAGACCACGGCGCGGGTGCCTGGGGCGCAGCAGCTGCCCTGGCAGGTCTCGCAGAGGATCGCGGTGTTGACCTCGAGGTCGCGCTTGGTGCCGAAGATGACCTCGTCGAGGTCGACCTCCACGCGCAGCAGGGCGTCGCCGCCGCGCTCCTTGCGCGAACGCGGTGCCGCGGCTCCGCCTCCGCCCTGGCCCTGCCCGCCGAAGAAGGTCTCGAAGATGTCGCCGAAGCCGCCGAAGCCCTGTCCGCCGAAGCCCGTCTCGGGTCCGCGGTCGTACTCCTCGCGCTGGCGCGCGTCGCTGAGCACGTCGTAGGCGTGCGTCACCGCCTTGAAGCGGTCGGAGGCGCTGGGCTCCGGGTTCACGTCGGGGTGGAACTCCCGGGCGAGCTTGCGGTAGGCCTTCTTGATCTCTTCCGGGGTCGCGCTTCGCTCGACACCGAGTACTTCGTAGTGGTCAGCCACAGTTAGTTGATTTCCTCACGCTGGTGGGTCGGCATCAGGTGGTGCCGAGCAGTCTGGTCAGGTAGCGGGCGACTGCTCGCACCGCCGCCATGTTGTTGGAATAGTCCATGCGGGTGGGGCCGAGCACGCCGAGGCGCGCGATCCCCCCGCCGGAAGACGTGTAGCCGCTGGAGAGGACGGATGTCTCGCCGAGGCCGAACTCGGCGTTCTCCCTGCCGATGGTGACGGCGACGCCGTGGTGGTCGACCTCCACCTCGCCGAAGAGCTTGATGAGCGTCACCTGCTCCTCGATCGCCTCCAGCACGGGGAAGATGCTCCCGTTGAAGTCCTCCTCGGTGCGCACGAGGTTCGCCGCGCCCGCCATCAGCAGGCGGTCCTGGCGGTTCTCGACGGTCTGCTCGATGAGGCTCGCCGCCACCCGCTGCACGAATACGCGCCTGCCGCCGGGGAACTGATCCGGGATCGTGGCCAGCGCCGCCGCGGCATCCGCCAGCCCCAGCCCGCCGATGGCGGCGTTGACCCGGGAGCGCAGCTCCGCGAGGAGGACCATGTCGATGTCGTCGCTCACGTCGACCACCCGCTGCTCGACCCGGCCGGTGTCGGTGATGAACACCGACAGCAGGCGGCGGGGGTCCAGCGGCACCAGCTCCACGTGGCGCACCTTGGAGCGGGTGAGCGTCGGGTACTGCACGAGCGCCACCTGGTGGGTGAGCTGGGAGAGCAGCCGCACGGTGCGGGCGAGCACGTCGTCGAGGTCGACCGACTGGCCGAGGAAGGTCTCGATCGCCTGGCGCTGCGCCCCGCTCAGCGGGCGCAGGTCGGCGAGCTGGTCGACGAAGACGCGGTAGCCCTTGTCGGTGGGAACGCGCCCGGAGGAGGTGTGCGGGGCCACGATGAGCTCCTCCTCCTCGAGCAGCGCCATGTCGTTGCGGATCGTGGCGGCGGAGACCCCGAAGGAGTGGCGGTCGACGATCGACTTCGAGCCGACGGGCTCGCGGGAGGCGACGTAGTCCTGCACGATGACGCGCAGAACCTCGAGACTACGGTCGGAGACCATCGACACCACCGCCCTTCACCCGTTGGCACTCCATAAGCATGACTGCCAATTGTACCGCGAGACGCCGCCCCCGCCGGAGTGCGCGCCGAGGGCGGCGCAGAGCGCCCCGCCGCCCGGATTCGACACAAAGTCGATTCGAGGAGACAAGCGGCCTGTCCTGCTGCTTTAATGAGCGCATGACAGACGCGACCCCTCCCCAGAACCCGTACCAGGCCGCACCCCAGCCGCTCAGCCCGAGCGACGAACGCCTCTGGGCCACCCTGATCCACGTCGGCGGAATCTTCTTCGGATTCCTGCCCGCCCTCATCGGCTACCTCGTCCTCAAGGACCGCGGCGCCTTCATCCGCTCGCACACCCTCACGGCGCTGAACTTCCAGCTCACCATGCTGATCGGCTACATCGTCGGCTACGTGCTTCTCGTCGTCGTCATCGGCGGTCTCGTGCTGCTCGCCGTGGCCGTCGTCACCATCATCTTCAGCATCATCGCCGCGATCGCCGCGAACAAGGGCGAGAGCTACAGCTACCCGTTGACCATCAAGTTCATCAAGTAGTCACTCCTCCAGCAGGCGCCGCACCACGGCGTCGGCCAGCAGCCGCCCGCGCAGGGTCAGTTCGATCGATCCGCGCAGGGCGGCTGCTGCGTTAACCAGCTCGTCGGCGATCAGCCCGGCCACCGCCCGCCGCCCAGGCGCCTCGAGCTCGGCGATCCTCAGGCCGGAGCGGATGCGCGTGAGCAGCAGCACACGCTCCACCCGGCGCGTCTCGTCGTCGAGCGTCTCGCGCCCGGCCGCGGGAGAGACCCCGGCGAGGATGCGGTCGGCGTAGGCGGCCGGGTGCTTGACGTTCCACCAGCGCACCCCGCCGACGTGGCTGTGCGATCCGGGGCCGACGCCCCACCAGTCGTGGCCCTGCCAGTAGGCCAGGTTGTGCTTCGACTCGTTGTCCGCGTCGCGGGAGAAGTTGCTCACCTCGTACCAGCTGTAGCCGGCAGCGGCCATGCGGGCGTCGAGCAGCTCGTACATGTCGGCCTGCAGGTCGTCGCTCGGCTCAGCGACCTCGCCGCGGCGGATCTGCCTGGCGAGCTTCGTGCCGTCCTCGATGATCAGCGCGTAGGCGCTGAGGTGGTCGGGGTTCTGGGCGAGGGCGTGCTCGAGGGAGGCGTTCCAGTCGTCGAGGCTCTCCCCAGGCGTGCCGTAGATGAGGTCGAGGCTCACCTGCAGCCCGGCCTCGCGCGCCCACGCCACCACGAGCGGGACGCGCTCCGGGTCGTGGGTGCGCTCGAGGGTGGCCAGCACGTGCGGGACGGCGGACTGCATGCCGAAGGAGACCCGCGTGAAGCCGGCCGCCTTGAGGGCGAAGAGGTAGTCGCGGTCGACGGAGTCGGGGTTGGCCTCGGTGGTCACCTCGGCGCCGGGCTTCAGGCCCCAGGCGATGATGATCGCGGCGAGCATCTCGGCGAGGTCGGTGACGGGAAGCAGCGTGGGGGTTCCCCCGCCGAAGAAGACGGTCGAGACCTCGCGCTCGGGGAGGCCGGACTGCTCGAGCACGCGGCTGGCGAGGGCCACCTCCTCGATGGCCTGGCCGGCGTAGTCGCTGCGCTTGGCGCCGCGCAACTCCTCGCTCGTGTAGGTGTTGAAGTCGCAGTAGCCGCAGCGCACCCGGCAGAAGGGCACGTGCACGTAGATGCCGAGGTTGCGCTCGTCCGCGTGGTCGGTGACGGAGTGCGGCAGGAGGCCGTCGGCGGGCGCCGGATCGGCGAGGGGAAGGGCGCTGGGCATTGTCCGATTCTCTCACCCGGCGGGCGGGCGCGCTCGCGCGGGGCGCTCAGGGGGCGTCGCGCACAACCACGTTCTCGCTGATGCGGGTCCAGCCCTCCGCCTCGCCCGCCGGCACACCCACCGCGGCGATGGCCGCCGTGTGTCCGACGCTGCTCACCGTGAGCGGGCCTGCACCGCAGCCGATCACTGCTCCGACCGGATCGAGGATGGCGAGGCAGGGCCCGCCGGCATCCGCTTCCTCCTCAGCCATGACGATGAAGTAGTCGACGCCCTCGTGCGTGCCCACGAAGCGCGTCGTCGAGAGGTCGTAGCCGTCCGTCTCGACCGTGAGGTCGTCGGGAAGCTGGTCCGCGGCTGTCTGCTCCCGGTCGAATGCCGGGTACGCCGATCCCGCGCAGCCGGAAAGCGCCACTCCGAGCGCGGCGGCGAGCATCAGCAGGGACGGGAGGCGGAGCTTCGACGTCGGCATGTCTGAACAATACTCCGCGCTGGCGGTCGCGGTTGGGCGCTGCGCTTTTTCGCCCGCGCTGCCGGATGTTCGACCGCGGAGGCGAAAAGCAGGCGCGCGACCCGTCGGGGCGCCGTCAGTCGATCGGACCGGCCAGCGCGCGCAGGTAGCGCCGCGTGTAGAACTCCTGCGTCATCCGCAGCACCGGGTAGACCAGCCACCAGTACCAGCGGGCCGGGCGCGAGAAGGCGCGGATCACGATCCACACCGAGTCGTCGTCGGCGATCTCGACGACGAAGGCCTCCTCGCCGTCCTCCGGATGCCCGGGCAGCGTCCCGTAGGCGAAGCCCCGGCGGGTCGGCTCGTCGACCACGTAGACCACGCGCGCCGGGGCCTTCACACGCGCGAGCAGGAAGGGGATGCGCAGCATGGCGGTGTCGCCGGGGGCGATCAGGGCCGAGCCGTCGGGCGCATAGACGGTCTCGCCGTCGAGGGACGTGTGCGAGGGGGTGAGCGGCGCCCCAGACGGGTCGAAGAACACCGGGGTGTAGGTGAGCTCGCTCACGTAGCCGGGCGTGTGCTGGGTCTCGACCCGGAAGCCGCTGCCGCGCTGCACGCCCCAGGTGAGGATCGCCGTCGACGCCCAGCGGAACCGCTCCCGGCCGTGCCCGATGCGGGCGCGGCGCTCGAGCGGCCGGTAGCCCGCAGGCGGGTACTGCAGAAGGTCTGGCGCCTGGGTCGCCCCGACCGCCCCGTAGCTCACGGGGCGGGTCCAGAGCTCGGCGACCGCGGTCACTACTTGTCTTTCTTCTTGGCTTCCGTGTCCCCGGTGAGGGCGGCCACGAAGGCCTCCTGGGGCACCTCGACCCGGCCGACCATCTTCATCCGCTTCTTGCCCTCCTTCTGCTTCTCGAGCAGTTTGCGCTTGCGGGTGATGTCACCTCCGTAGCACTTGGCCAGAACGTCCTTGCGGATGGCGCTGATCGACTCGCGGGCGATGATGCGGGCGCCGATGGCGGCCTGGATCGGCACCTCGAACTGCTGGCGCGGGATGAGCTTCTTCAGGCGCTCTGTCATCAGCACGCCGTAGGCGTAGGCCTTGTCGCGGTGCACGATGGCGCTGAACGCGTCGACGGCCTCGCCCTGCAGCAGGATGTCGACCTTCACGAGGTCGGCCTCCTGGTCGCCGATGGGCTCGTAGTCGAGGCTGGCGTAGCCGGCGGTCTTGCTCTTGAGCTGGTCGAAGAAGTCGAAGACGATCTCGCCGAGGGGCATCGTGTAGTGCAGCTCGACCCGGTCCTCCCCGACGTACTCCATGCCCTGCATGGTGCCGCGGCGGCCCTGGCAGAGCTCCATCACGGTGCCCACGAAGTCCTTCGGCAGCAAAATCGAGGCCTTAACGATCGGCTCGCGCACCTCGGCGATCTTGCCGCCGGGGAACTCGCTCGGGTTGGTGACGGTGACGGTCTTCTTGTCGTCGGTGGTCACCTCGTAGATCACGCTGGGCGCGGTGGCGATGAGGTCGATGTTGAACTCGCGCTCGAGGCGCTCGGTGATGATCTCCAGGTGCAGGAGGCCGAGGAAGCCGCAGCGGAAGCCGAAGCCGAGGGCCACGGAGGTCTCGGGCTCGTAGACGAGGGCGGCGTCGGAGAGCTTGAGCTTGTCGAGCGCCTCGCGCAGCAGAGGGTAGTCGCTGCCGTCGATCGGGTAGAGGCCCGAGAACACCATCGGCATCGGCTCGGAGTAGCCCTGCAGCGCGACGGTCGCGGGCTTCGCGAAGGAGGTGACGGTGTCGCCGACCTTGGAGAGGCGCACGTCCTTCACACCGGTGATCAGGTAGCCCACCTCGCCCACGCCGAGACCCTTGGTGGGCGTCGGCTCGGGCGCGCTCACACCGATCTCGAGCACCTCGTGGGCGCTCTTGGTGCTCATCATCATGATCTTCTCGCGCGGGTTGATCTTGCCGTCGATCATGCGCACGTAGGTGATCACGCCGCGGTAGGCGTCGTAGACGGAGTCGAAGATCATCGCGCGGGCGGGGGCATCTGCGTCGCCCTTCGGTGCGGGGATCAAGCGCGTGGCCATGTCGAGCAGCTCGGGCACGCCGACGCCGGTCTTGCCGGAGACGAGCAGGATGTCCTCCGGCTTGCAGCCGATGAGGCCGACGATCTCCTTGATGTACTTCTCGGGGTCGGCGGCCGGCAGGTCGATCTTGTTCAGCACCGGGATGATCGTGAGGTCGTTCTCGAGCGCGAGGTAGAGGTTCGCGAGCGTCTGCGCCTCGATGCCCTGGGCGGCGTCGACGAGCAGGATCGCGCCCTCGCAGGCGGCGAGGCTGCGGCTGACCTCGTAGGTGAAGTCCACGTGGCCGGGGGTGTCGATCATGTTCAGCGCGTAGGTCTGGCCGTCGAGCTCCCACGGCATCCGCACCGCCTGGCTCTTGATCGTGATGCCGCGCTCGCGCTCGATGTCCATGCGGTCGAGGTACTGCGCGCGCATGTCGCGGTCGCTGACCACGCCGGTGATCTGGAGCATGCGGTCGGCCAGAGTCGACTTGCCGTGATCGATGTGGGCGATGATGCAGAAGTTGCGAATGAACGCCGGATCGGTGGAGGCAGGCTCGAGGGCCGTGAGTGCGCGAGGAGACATTTG
>Ga0247732_10000201_pt1 | contig 36711 bp, 62 predicted proteins | sample UWRJL163409C2_FD_180940 | JGI IMG/M metagenome (GOLD analysis project Ga0247732, IMG submission 180940) | Plant litter microbial communities from Arlington Agricultural Research Station in Wisconsin, United States - UWRJ-L163-409C-2 | ecosystem: Environmental > Terrestrial > Plant litter >...
CTCGACCTCGCCAGTCGTGACCGCGAGCGCACTGCAGCGCACGCCCGACTGATCCCAATTCGCAGGGGCGCCGAATACCTTGTTGTTCGACGAGTGCTGGGTCGGGGTCATGACTGGTGCTCCGTGATCGATCGCACCACTTCGTTCACCGCCTCGGATGGCGTGTGTCCGTTGCAGACGTTGTCGGCCTCGATCCATGCAGGACCTGCGCCGGTGAACGTGCTGTATTGCTGGCCCTCCTTAGCGCTCATGTTCTGACCCGCAAGCCAGCGCGGCACGCCTGATCCTTCCCACCAGTCCGGGTCGAGCCAGACGCTGATCCCGTGCTCGGTCATGAGCTTTTCCATGTCGTTCACGGCCGCTGCCCCCAGAAGCGCAGCATCTGGTGGGCCTCGTGCCGGCGCCAGTCGTCTTTGCCCTCGGTCGCCTTGTAGAGCGCGCGCACGACGCTGGCATGCGAGCACCAGACGTCGCCGTCGAGGGTCACCGGGCCATTGTCCGAGCCGGTCAGGCTGATCAGCACGCCGATCACCATGACCACAGCGGCTCCAATTACCGCCCCGAATAGAATTAGGTCGAGGCCCCATTGAGAGATATTCAACATTGCAATTCCTTGGTGAATTAGAAAAGCGTCGGATCGTTAAAAGACGTCTTGAAGCGCTTAATTGCGACTTCGAGGCGCTTCAATCGACGTAGGCTCATCGTATTCAGTGCAATGTCAATTGCAAGAGCGACGAGGATCGCGACGTCGATGGCTGTGGAGTAATTCACGAATCGTCCTTTTTTCGGGCTTCGAGTTGCAGGCGGATCTTGACCTTCAGCGCGTTGACGATGGCGTCGAGGTGTTCGTCGCGCTTCCAGTCGGTGCCGGGCTTGCCCTTGAGCAGCGCGACCTCTTGGTCGTTCAGCACGCAGGAGACGATCATCGGCGGATCGCCGTCGACCAGCTGCAGCGAGAGGGTGAGGCGGGGCTCGATCATGGCTTCACGCTGCAGATTCTCAGCTTCTGTCCGGCGAAGTCGATCACCATGCCGGGCGACAGGATGCGCTCGCGCAGCGTCGGGAAAAGCTGCGGTGGCGCGATGATGGTGATCAGGACGGCCGACCAGTTACCGCGGCCTGGGGGCTTGCAGATCAGCGTCATTCGCCGCACCCCTTGCCGATCGCCCCTTTGTTACCGGCGGCGGTGAACTGCTTCCAATGCACCCAGCCGCGCGCGCACAGGAAGCCCCATTCGCGTATGCGTGGACCCGTGATGAACAGCGTCCAGCAGTCGCCATCGGTGAGCTCGACGCGATGCGGCGCTGGACCCCAGCGGAACTTGACGGCGCCCTCCTTGCGGTCGACGTATTCGCGCGGGCCGCCCGGCACGCTCGTTCCCAGAACCCATTCGCGGTACTTTCCTCGCAGCAACCAACTGCAGTTGAAGAGCCAGGGGTGATCGTGCAGCGCGCGGTCGTCGTCGCTGCGCTTGAAGCAGTGCAGATAGACGTTGAAAACGGTATTGCGAGGGATCACCCACCAGCGCAGCAGGTAGGGATCGGCCTGGCCGCCGATGATGAAGTCTGGCGTGCGTCGGGTCACGCGAGCGATGAGGCGTTCAGCGATTTTCACGACTTGCCCTCCAGCTTCGCCCCGACCTCGGCCATCACATAGGCGAGGGCGAGCATCTTCGGACCTTCGGTGTCGTCGACGAACGGCGCCAGGGCAGCGCGCAGGTCGAGCACGGCGGCGTCGAACTCGGCCAACTGCTCTGGCGGCAGTTCGCTCGCCAGGCCCTTGAGCATGAGTTGTTGCGGGGTGGTCATCCGATGAGTTCCTTCTCGATGCGGCCATAGTGCGCGATCAGCACAGCGTCGGCCCGGTTGTGGTCAAGGGCGCGCTTCAGCCGACTTGCGGCCGTGGCCGGGTAGAGCTTCCGCGCGATGGTGAGGGTGTCCGCCTTGCTGCTGTTCAGGCCGTAGAGACGCTTCCACGTGCGCGGCACCACCATCACCGGCGGCATGCGCAGCATTTCGAGCACTGTCTCGACGGCGCCGAGCGTGCGCATCAGAGAGCCCTGCGTCTGCACGGCGTTCCCGAGCGTGCCGCCCATGGTCGACACCTGCTCGACGTAGGCCTGCACGGGCTCGCCTGGGATGGTGCAGCGCAGGATCAGATTCGCCAGCGCGCGCCCGTCGATGCGGCGCTTGATCAGGCCGGTGCCGGGAAGGTCGACGGTGGGCAGATCCTCGACCACGCAGGAGCCGCGCTCGTCGATGAAAGCTACGGCGCCAGTTAGGCCACAGTCGACGCCGATCGTGATCACGCGACCTCCTGGCGGTGCTGCTGGTGCTGCGCGCGATCCGCCAGCGTGCCCGGGTTGAAGATCGGGTGATACCGCTGCGCGATGGCGACCTCGTCGGGCGAGAGCGGCGTCTCCTCGGGGTGCGGCGTTCGTACGTACGGCACGACGGTCCTGCGGCGTAGGGTGAATTCGGTCATGTGGTCCTTGGTGGTGGTGAGAGGTCAGCGCGTCGCCTGCTTGGCGCGCGCTTCGAGAAAGCGCTGAAGGCGGTGGCCCCACTGCGCGTAGCTGCTGCCAGGCAGCGGGGCGAGCTCGTCGTGCAGGAAGTCGGCGAGTTGCGGCTTCAGGCGGCCCCAGGACTCGACGAGGCGCTTCTCCGGGTCGATCTGAAGTTGCGCGCGGCGCCACGCATTGAGCTCGACGACCACCGGCCGCCAGTCCTGCAGCATCTGAGTGATGCGCACGATGTCGTGGCCGATGGCGCCGAAGTGCAGCGCGCAGACGCCAGGTGCAGCTGGCCCGGCGAGGAAGATTCCGCCGTAGAGCGGGCAGTCGTTCGCCATGCAGCGGAAGGTCGGGGCGTCGTTCACGGTGCGTCACCCACAAACCAAAAGTTGCAGTCGGCATCTTCGTCGACGTGGATCTCGTTCAGCGTAAAGCAGGCCTCGCACTCAACCAGCAAGCCCAGCAGACGCCATCCATCCCCGAGGGTGATCTCGTGACCGCATCGACGGCAGCACGCGGTATCGGTCATTTCGACGCTCATCGCTTGCCCTCCAGCGCCCGGCGCGCGAGATGGCCGATCAGCGGCGCGGACACAGCGGGCGCGGCCAGTGTCGGAACGTGCTCGCGCGCGTATTCGAGCGATATCCGTCCGCGGTCGACGGCGTCACGCAGCGCCACCTCGCGGCCCTGCACGTCGTAGCCCAGGCTCGGCGACCACTCCACCGGCATGCGGTGCTCGCGCGCCGCGATGATCGCCTTGTTGTAGGCGTCGCGGAACGCCATGCGCGCGGCGATCGGGTCGCGCTGCTGCAGCAGGGGCAGCGCCACACCCCAGGCGGCGCACATTTCCGAGGTCCAGACGACCGAGCGGCTGTCGTCGAACGGGATCGCGGCCCATGCCTCGTCAGCAGTCGGCCGGCCATCGTCGAGGCGGCTCACCACATCGGAGACGGTCAGCAGACCGCGGACCTCCTTGCGGCACCGGGTCAGCGCGCCGAACACCTGCTCTTCAGGGAAGCCGGCCAGATCGCCGACGAACACCGCCGCGGCCTCGGGGCTGAAGGTGCGCCCGCAGAGTTCCGCGGTCACGGCGACGGCTTGGATCAGGGCGACCGACGGTTCAGCGGTTGCCATAGAGGTTCCCTTCGCGCGCACGCGCCTTGTCGATCAGCGGTCCGAACGCGGCGGCATTGGCGCCGGTCTTGTCGGCCTGGCGCGCTGCAGCCTGCGTGCTCTGCCGGCCGGTAAACCACTCGGTGCGCAGCTTCTCAGCGTCGCGCAGCAGCAGCCCGACCGAGTGCCCGCCCTGCAGGTACCACCCGTTGTTCGAGCGCACGTAGAAGGCGGCCACCTGCGGCGCTTCGTCCGCGCCGATGCGCTTCACCAGTTGCGCGAGTTGCCCCATCACGACCTGATTGCGCACCGGCTCGACGTCGTAGCGCGCGCGGTAGGCGGTGCAATAGAGCGCCCAGACAGCGGCCGTCGCGCTCGGCTTCTTCGGCTCGGGCGTGGCCTTCTTCGCCGGTGCAGGGCCCGTGCCCTCCAGCGTGAACCCCTCGACGATCTCGTCGCCGCGGTGGAAGTGCGCGCCCTCGCGCAGCACGAAGAACTCGGCCAGCATGTCGCGCGTCGCCTTCTTCTCGGCCGGCGTGGTCGCGCGAGCGATGCGCACGCAGCCGGCGAAGTCGCCAGGGAGCGGCCGGCCAGTGGCGACGACGCGGTCGAGCAAGCGCCGGTAGATGCCCTCCTGCTGGGCGGTGAGGTTGGCGGTGCGCGCCAGAAGCGACGCGCCCGGGTCTTGCGCGGCGCTCATTGCGCCGGCCCGATCAGCACGAACTGCAGCGGCTTCGTCGCGAGGTTCTTCCGCACGCGGCCGATCTGGATGTCGTTCTGCAGCAGCCCGGGCACGTTCGCCGAACTGATGTCCAGCGCCGACGCGATCTCTCGCCGGTTCATCGGCCCGCGTTCGGCCAGCAGCGCGCGGATCTTCGCGGTGGTCGACTGCGACTGCGGCCGGCGCTCGGACTTCGGCTTGTACTTCGACGGCTTGCGCGGTTGCGGCGGTTCGTTCCGCACCGTCAGCTTCGGCTCGCGGAAGTTCGGCGGCTGCGACGACTGCGCCTTCGCCGCCTTCTTCGGGGTGTGGAACTCGACGGCCCAGTCGATGCCGCTACTCCAGCGCTTGTCGAAGGGGGAGAGGATCAGGCCTGTGTGGGGGGTGGTCATGGTGTGGTGGTGGTGGTGGTGCTGGAAAGAATATCGACCGCTCGATCGAACGGCCCCTCGAAGAACTCGACTCGCTGGACCTGCCAAATCCCGCTCGCACACAGCGCGGCGATGAAGCGGCGCTCTTCAGCCAGGCCGCCGGAGCCGATGCGCACATGGAAGCGCGTGACATCGGCGCCACGCTCGCGGATGCTGTCGCACGAAAGCGCGCGCATGCGGGTTGTCGGCTGGCCGGTGTAGCCGACCTTCACCCAGCCATCCGAGAACTCGACGACATAGAGGCTCGGCGGGCATGCGTCCGGCAAGACGAGAAACCTGTCGTATTTGGGCGCCGTGGCCTTGAACCGCTTGCGCGGCCATCGCATAACGAGGCTGGCGCTCATTGCTGGCCGGTCGGCTGCGCGTCTGTGGGCAGACGCCGGCCCTTCGCCCACTCCTGCAAGCTGGCGAACGTTTCGAGCGTCACCTGCTTGTAACCGGCTTTGATCCGGTAGAGCGTGCGGATAGAGACCCCGGACTTCGCCGAGACCTCGGGGATGCTGACCTTAGGCGCGTTCAGCAGGGCGGTTATGCGTTGGATGTTCATAGGTGCCGATGTTGGCACAACACGAAACAGAGCGCAATGCCAAAATGTTCACAATGGCTATTGCGTTGCTGTGCCAAAGACGGCATGATTCGTCCACAGCAACACACCAACCGGAGAGCAGCATGGCAAACAAGATCCACTTTCGGCTTACCAAAGAAGGTTCGGCCGCTTGCGCCTGTGGCTGCGTTCGCAAAGACGGCTCAGTGAGCAAAAACAGTCGGACGACTTACGCGCATATTCCGGCTTCGTGCGTGGTGGGGCCTGATGAATTCCGAGCAACGCCTGCCGCTGACCGCTGCGCGCATTGCGCCGAACAATTCACCGCGCGCATGAACGCCCGCCGCGTCAGGTCGGGCAAGCCACTCTACTCCGACGCCTTCACCAAGACGATCGCCTAAGACAGCCACAGTCCAAGCCGGACGCAGACGGCTTGCGCTGGCACTGTCCCACCCAGCACACCACCACCAAGGAACCCATCATGATCCTGACCTGTTTCATCCACGGCGAGCCTGCATGGCACGAACTCGTTGGCACCGACCGCCTGCTGCCGGACCCGCACGACGGCTGCACCTACACGCTGGAGCCGCGGAAGTGAGCGCCGCGAAGGCGAAGGTCTACGGCGGCACCGTGATGCTGTCCATAGGCAAGCGTCGCCAGGCGCGCGCCATCATCGCGACCACCTCGCAGCAGAACGTCGCCAAGGCTTTCGGCATCACGCTCGGCGACGTGCGCGGCTTCTGGTCTGTGACCGGGAACCCCGCCGAGGTCGAAGCTGCGACCCGTCGCTATGGCGTTCCGCTGGTCGCGCCTCTGGGCCAGCCGAACACCGCGGCGGATTACGTTTCGCTGACCGAGGCGAAGGCCGCCAGGAGCCCCGCATGACCTCGATCACCCGTCACACGTTTCCCGGCCTGCAGCGCCACGATGCCGAACTGCAGAAGTTCCGCGGCCTGCGAGTCGCCACGCTGCGGCAGGAATACGACCTGCTGGCCGCCAATCAGAAGCCCACGCCCTGGGAACTGCGCCGGCGCGAAAGCCTACGCCTTGCCCTTGGCATCACACCACCGAAGGAGAACCTCCTGTGAACACGACCCGCCTCTCTCAAGCCCGCCGCCTGTTCTTCTGCGACGGCGTCCCTGCATCCACTGCTCGCCACAATGCACGCCAGTGGACGCGCTCGGTCCGCTTCCTGGGCGCACGCTGGCATGTCCTGCAGCAGCAACCGAAGGCGCCGTCGACGGTGACGCTCGGCCAGCTGCGCGAGCGCCTGCAGAAGATCCGCGGCACGCCGTGGGGCGCGAAGCTGGTCAGCGAGACCGAGACGATCGCCGACCGAATCGAGTTAGAGATCGCCGAGCGTGAGATCGCTGCTGGTCTGCGTCCGGCTGTGCGCGGCGAATCGTGCTGGGGGCCGCTGTAATGGGCACGAACTTCTACTGGCTGAAGGAAGAGAAGCCGCCCTGCGAATGCTGCGGCCGGCCGTTCGACGACGCGCGCCTGCACATCGGAAAGTCTTCGGTGGGCTGGTGCTTTGCGCTGCACGTCGTGCCGGAGGACGGCATCCACACGCTGGATGACTGGCGGGAACTCCTGAAGCAGCCGGGCAGAATCGAGGACGAATACGGTAACTCTCTCAGCGTCGAGGACATGCTCGCGCGCATCACCGACCGTAGCGGCCGCGGCCCCGGCTGGTCGCCCAGTGAGTACGCGAAGAACAGTTCCCAGCCTGGCCCGAATGGTCTTGTTCGAAGCGTCCTGAATGGCCACTGCATCGGCCACGGCGACGGGACCTTCGACTATTTCGTCGGGGAGTTCTCGTGAACCCGCACCGCATCAACCACACCCCGAAGAAGCCCGTCGGCTTCGGCTGGGCGCTCCTGATGATCGTCGGCGTCGTGCTGGCCGTCCTGGCGCTGATCACGCGCTGCACCGAACTGATCTAAACCTCTCACCACACCACCACCAAGGAAAACCCGTGATCATTTTCACCAACCCCGGAGAGATCGACATCCGCTCGATCTCGACCTTCGGCGTCAGCGTCAAGGAGGGAAACAACCCGATCGGCTTCTTCGGAACCGGCCTGAAGTACGCGATCGCCGTGCTGCTGCGCACCGGGCATCGCATCACCATCATGTCGGGCGATACCGTCGTGCAATTCGGCATCGAGGCGCAGGATGTGCGCGGCCAGGCGTTCGACTTCGTGACGATGCAGGTCGGCGACGGCCCCGCGACCTCCGTCGGCTTCACGACGGAACTCGGCAAGCAATGGGCTGTGTGGATGGCCTACCGCGAAATCGCCTGCAACTGCAAGGACGAAGGCGGCAGCGCTGACCGCGCGCCGTACATGGTCGACCCTGAGGCCGGTCGCACGCAGATCGTTGTGCAGGGTGACGAGTTCGATGCGGTCTTCGCGCGTGCGCACGAGTTCATCCTCGGCGACGAACCCCAGGCGGTCTACGGGACGCTCGAAGTTCGGAAGCAGCCGTCGCATCACTTCTTCTACCGCGGCGTCCGCATCGCCGACCTGCATCGCCCGTCGCTGTTCACCTACAGCGAGCAGACGCAGATCGAACTGACCGAGGACCGCACCGCGAAGAGCATGTGGGAGGTGCAGCACCGGATCATTTCCGGCGTGCTGCAGGCGACCGACCGGGACTTCATCCGCACGATGGTGACGGCGCCCGAGGAGAGCTACGAATCGACGCTCGACTTCCACGGCTGGGGACCGACGCCGTCGGCCGAGTTTCTGGAGGTCGTCGGCGAGTGCACGGCGAACAAGCTGGTGAAGGTCAACCCATCGGCGAAGAAGCGCCATGACCAGCATGTGCAGGCCGCGTTCGCGCCGCGCGAGATCGTGATGACTGCGGTTCAGGCCGAGAGCATGGAGCGCGCGCTCGACTTCTGCGAGCGCATCGGCTTCTCGATCCGCGGCGCATTCCCGATCCTTGTGGTCGAGTCGCTGGGGAGCGGGATCCTCGGCCAGGCGCACGGCGGCACGATCTACATCGCCGAGCGCGTGTTCCACCTGGGCGGCTCGAAGCAGCTGGCCGCGACGCTGATCGAGGAGTTCGTGCACCTGCGCCACGGCTGGGCCGACCTCACGCGGGAACTGCAGAATTTCCTGTTCGAGAAGCTGGTCAGTCTGGGCGAAGAACTCGCAGGGGAGCCGCTGTGAAGACCCCAGGCATCTACTACGGCATGCCGATCGAGGACTACCACAGCCTGACGGCCGACTCGATCTCGAAGACTGGGCTCGACGACATGGCCAGGAGCCCGATGCACTATTACGCGCGGCACCTGCACCCCGACCGGCCGACACCGGAGCGGAAGCCGTCGCACGACTTCGGGAACATGCTGCATTGCGCGGTGCTGGAGCCGGAGCAGTTCGACCAGCGCTACTGCGTCCTGCCGCCGGGCGCACCGAAGCGGCCGACCGAGGCGCAATGGAACGCCGTGAAGTCGAGCGAGAGCAGCGAGGCGGCGAAAGCCTTCTGGCTGGATTGGAACCAGCGCACCGCCGGCAAGGCAACGATCCCCGCAGCCGATCGCGATGCCGTGCGGCAGATGGCCGCCAGCGTGCGCAAGCTGACGAACGTCTGGGGCAAGCTCTCTGGCGCCGAGGTGCTGAAGGGACCGTCCGAGGTCTCGGCCTTCTGGGTCGACGAGCAGACCGGCGAGGCGTGCCGCTGCAGGCCCGACAAGGTCTTCATGCTGAACTCGAAGCAGGCCCTGCTGTGCGACCTGAAAGGCTTCGGCGATGTGCGCCCGCGCGAGTTCTCCCGGCAGTGCGGCAAGCTGTCGTATCACGTTCAAGATGCGTGGTACTCCGACGGCTTCGCGCACGCCAGCGGGATCGAGGTCGTCGGCTTCGTGTTCCTCGTCGTCGAGGACACTTGGCCATTCGCCGCGGCGTCCTTCGTGCTGGGCCAGGAAAGCCGCCTCGAAGGGTTCAACGAATACCGCCACCTGCTCGACCTCTACGCGCAGTGCAAGCGCACCGACACGTGGCCGGGCCCATCCGACCGCACGACGAAGATCGACCTCCCCTCCTACCTGTTCGACCGGCCCGACGAGGTGATCGAGTTCGACGGTAACCCGCAATCCTGAAAGCACCACCATGACCGACATTTCCGACCTGCGCTCGACCATCGTCCCGCGTGGGGACCAACTGAACACCGACCAGCTTCTCGGCGGCCCGCTGACGATCACCGTCACCAGCGTGGAAGCCGGCAGCGAGGAGCAGCCGCTGCTCCTGCACTACGAAGGTGAGGAGGGCCGCCCCTACAAGCCCGGCAAGACGATGCGCAAGCTGCTGATCTACGCCTGGGGCGAGGACGGTCGCCAGTGGGTCGGCCGCTCGATGACCCTGTTCGCCGACGGCGCAGTGATGTTCGGCGGCATGAAGGTCGGCGGCATCCGCATCAGCCACCTCTCCGACATCGCGAAGCCGATCTCGGTCTCGCTCACGTCCACCAAGGGCAAGAAGGCGATGCACTCGGTCGAGGTGCTGCAGGTCGTCACGCTGGCCGACGTCCTGAAGGCGATCGGCGGCGCGACGAATAAGGCCAGCATGGACAAGGCGAAGGCGCTCGCGCTGCAGCTGATCAGCCCGGCCGACAAGGAGGCGGCGCGCACGGCGTATGCGGCCCGCGTGCAGGCGCTCAAGGGCCCGGCGAAGGCCAATGCACCGGCGCCGGCCGATCCTCCTGCTCCTGGGCCGTCTGACGCGACCGCCGCGCCCACGCTCGACGACCTGAAGCAGCGCCTCGAAGAAGCGGCCGATGCCGAGGCCGGCTCGGACGTGCTTGAGCAGGGCATGCACCTCGACCAGGCCGCGCAGCAGGAACTCGTCGAAGCCTTCAATCGGAGGTTCCCGTGAAAGAACGGCCGATTCTGTTTTCCGCCCCGATGGTGCGCGCCCTGCTGGCCGGCACGAAGACGCAGACGCGGCGGGTCTGCAAGCCGGCCGAGGCGCACGGCTTGTCATTCGTCGTCGAGGTGCCTGACCCCCAGGAGCGCGGCCAGGTCTACAACTGCTCGCACTTCGGCGATGAAGAGGGCAGCGTGCTATTTGCCAGCCCATATGGCGGCGTCGGGGATCGACTGTGGGTACGCGAGGCGTGGCGCACGCTGAACGTCCATGACCACGTGCCACCGCGTGAACTATCCGGCGCGAAGGTCTGGTACGAGGCACAAGACGACGTGCCCTTTCACCCCACCGCTTTTGGCAAGTTGCGGCCGTCGATGTTCATGCCGCGCTGGGCCTCGCGCCTGACGCTGGAGGTGACAAAGGTCTACGTCGAGCGGCTGCAGGACATTAGCGATGCGGATGCACGGGCCGAGGGCATCGAAAAACAATCTGACGGAATCGGCTGGAAGCGCGGCCCCATTTCGGGCGACATCCCAAACACTGCGACTAGAACCGCCTTTCCACGGCTTGCTTATCAATCGCTCTGGGAATCCATCAACGGCCCCGGCTCCTGGGCGGCGAACCCCTGGGTCTGGTGCGTTTCGTTTCGGAGGATCGAGCAATGACCATCGCTCTACGCCGAGAGGTCATCCGCACCGCGCACGCGATGGCCAACGCGAGTTCCATGCGAGAGCGTGCGGTAGCTGATCACCTGCTCGCCCTGGGTCGCCTGCTTACCGCCCTCACGAATCAAGGTATCGAGGAGATCGTCGTGCTGCCGTTCGCAGCGTCAGAACTTGAAGCCGTGCGCGGCCAGGAGAAGCAGCAATGACCGCGCCGAAGATCATGCCCGTGACGCAGTGCAAGGCGGTTTCCTCTTGCATGGCCAGCCCGAGCAGCTACGCGAGCCGGCTGTCGAGCTACGCGAAGCCCACGGCGAAAGCGGTGGCAGCGCTCGCCCTGCGCGAACTCGAAGCGGCTAGGCAGAAGGACATCGAGACGCACGCAGCGAACGCGCCAGCCCTCGAAGCGAACGCGGCCATCGTCGAGCAAGTCACGGCCATGATGAATGCGGTCGGCATGCCCACGAAGTACAGCGAGCGCGATCCGAAGTCGCGGGCGCGCTATCCGAAGAGCATCACCCACGACGCCGGCTATCTCATCGACCTGCGCCGCCACTGCCCGACGACCGACGGCTTCGATTGGGCGACCACCACCTACGAACGGCTGCTGAAAGACTACAAGGCCTTTGAAGAGCGCGGCGAGAAGGAGGCCGAAGAGGCGAAGCGCCAGGCAGAGATCGAGGCGAACCGCGAGATCGAGCGCCGCAAGGCCGACATGGAACTCGCCGCGATCCTGCTGCGCTACCAGCTGCCGATCGAATCCTCGTGGGGCGATGTGCTGGAGAACCTGCGCGCGCGCGACCAGCGGCTCGACCTGGCGGTCGGCATGGCGCAGACCCGCGGCGATTGGTCGGAGGGCCCGTACCGCGTGCGCTCAGCGTTTGACCGCTTCACCATACACACGACCGAAGACAAGGCCATCGCGAACGACGTCCTCTCCTGCCTCGAAGACTTCGAGGACGGCCGCGTGTTCCGCGACACGACATGGAGCTACAGCAGGCTCTTCGCCGAGGCCGCGGACCAGCAGCTTTCTCAGGACGTTCAGACGGCGATGGCGCGCGACTCCTCCTATTGATCCCACGGCGACGCTGCCCCGCCTTCTGGGCAGCACCCCGCAGCAACCTACAGGAGCCTGCAATGCAATTTTCCCTTCCCGACTTCACCAAGACCCGCATCCTCGACATCGATGCGCTGAGCCAGAAAGGACGGCCGCCGAACTCGAAGCCCGGCGTTCAGATCGCCTGCTCGGTCGAACTGCCGAACACCATCCTCACCGAGTTCGACGGCCGCATGCGTGGCGCGATCTACGAGAAGAGCGCCGCGGCCGAGACCGATCCGCAGAAGGGCCTCGACGGCGTGGAGCCGGTCACTGACCTCCCGAACCTGACCTCGTTCGGCCGCCGCCTGCGGTCCTTCGCCTTCGAGGCCGAGTTCACCGGCTTTACGCTGGTGGTCGACTACGGCACCGGCGGCAAGTCGAATCTGTCGCTCCCCGACGCGAAGCTCGGATCGTTCCGCTTCACGCCGAAGGAAGGCGGAACCGTGACGCTGAAGTTCAAGGTCGAGGCGAACGACGTGCCCGAGGCGACGTTCGGCAAGCTGGCGACGCTGAAGAGCCGCGATGCGCAGATCCAGCTGCTGCCGCCGGAGGTCGACCAGGCTCAGCAGGATCTCGAACACGCCGAGCGCGTGCTCAAAGGTGCCGACGGCGTGAACAAAGTCACGAACGCCGGAACTCCTGATGCGACCGATGCGTTCCTGGCCGCGCAGAAGGCCTGACACTGACAGCACTCGCCGGGAAGGTCTCGGCGAGCGGGTCAACGGCAGCGCACCCCGACCAATCGAAAGCGCCGCCACACCAAGGAAATGAAAATGAAGTTCTCGAAGATCTCCCTCTCGATCGCCGCCCTGATGTTCGCTGGCGCGGCCCTGGCCACCGGCGCAGGCAACGGCGCGGCTTCCGTCTCCAGCGGCACGCAGGCATCGGCCGGAAGCGGCATCAACGGCGGTTCGTCGGTGAGCGTCGCCTACTCGCGCAACACGGCCGGCCTCGATGCGTCGACCGGCTACTCGGCCGGCGGCTCGGTGCTCGGCCAGCAGGCCGGTGCAGCGGGCGTGTCGGGCGGCGTGCAGACGTCGTCGGTCGGCTTCGCGGCCAATGTGTCGACGGGCAATGCCGGCGGCGCAGCGGCTGCAGGCGGAACGGCATCGGCCGCACAGCAAGGCGCCAAGGCCTACACCGCCGGCGCAGGCGTGAACGGCAATGTCGCGGGCGGCGCTCAGTCGGCCAGCAGCTTCCAGATCAACGCGGCCGACAACGGCGCTGCAGGTCTGGCGGTCGGCGGCGATGCGGGCTACTCGGCCACCGCGTCGAGCACGCGCATCGGCATCTTCACGACGAACCGCACGGCGACCACCACGTCGAGCGCCTTCGCCACGACGACGCCGCTGCAGTCCTTCACCTGGGGCAACGCCGGGTACACCGTCAGCAATGGCGCGACCTCGTCGGCCGGCGCGAACGCTGTCTCGGGCGGCACCTCCAGCCACAACTGATCCGAGCAGCACGCGGAAATGAAAAAGCCGCCCGGGTTTGAAGCCGGGCGGCCCTCTCAACAGCAACCACACCAAGGAACTGAAATGACGACCTCTCTCACCAAGTCGCGAACGAAGAATATCACCGTCGGCCTCGTGCTGCTCGCTTTCTTCGGCATCGCCAGCGCTCAGAGCGCCATCGGCTCGGGCTACGGCATCGGCGCAGGCTACGGCGGCGCCGTCGGCGACATCACGCTCAATGCACCCAGCAGCACGACGCCCTCCGACCAGACGATTCGCCACAAGGGCGCCGGCCAGTTCGCCGCGCCCACCGCTCCGACCACGTTCGGCGCTGTCGGCAATGCCGCCGGTTGTCCGGTGCTCGAAGGCGGCTCCGTCGGCGTGTTCGTCGCCAACGGCAGCAAGACCACGGCGCGCGAGCTCCCGGGCTGCATGTCGATCCTGCTCGCCCAGGTCCTGTCGAACATCCAGCCGGCCGCAGATGGCTCGATCACCTTCCGCGAAAAGGCCATGATCGAATCGCTGTGCGACTTCCCGCAGTACCGCGCGCGCCTGAAGACCGTCGGCTATCGCTTCGGCGGCGCGCCGTGGATGTGCGCCGAGGACCGAGCCGAGACGCCGCGCGATGACCGCGCTCGCCTGGGCACACCGGCCGGCTTCGAGGGCGCCAACATGCAGGACCCGGCCGTTCGTGCACGCGCTGGCCTGCCGCCGCTCTGATCTTCACTTTCAACCCTGCCGGCCTGGGCACACGATGCGCCCGGTCGGCCACCAAGGAATCGCCATGGCCACCACCCCCCGCAATCAGTACCGCCTCGAAGTTGTGAAGAACCGCCTCGGCATCGTGCACCTGCGCCTGAAGCCACCACGCGGCGGCGAGATCATCCTCTCCGGCGAACTGCTGGGAGACCACCGTAGCGCCACCCGCACGGCCGAGCGCATCGCAGAAGGAGCGAAACGCGGCTTCAAGGTGGTACAGATCCACGAAGGGCCGAAATCGTGAGCGCGTCGCACGGTTCGCACTGCCGCTGCTGGGAGTGCATCGACCGGGAGAACCGCCCGCAGCGCACCACCACCAACCAGGCAAGCGGAGTGGCCGAGGTCTGCCCCGATTGCGATATTGCGGACTGCTTCCACATCCGTGCTCGCCGCGCAGCCCTTGCTACCAAGCCTGCTGCCCCTGCCGAGGTGGTGGCGCCGGTGTGGCGATGCTTCCACTGTGACGTGGTCTACACGGATCGCGAAGAAGCACGCCAGCACTTCGGCCTGCCCGGTGACGTGGCAGAACCTTTTTGCAGGACGGCACTCGGCCGCGCACTTATGCTTCGCCGCACCGCCACCCCACCAGCGGCACCAGCCGCCACCGAGGCGCAGAGTACTCCCACACAGGCACCCAGCACGGGGGCGGTGGTTTTGAACGATGAGCAGATCGACGCAATCGCCCTGCTCTGCCACGCCGCATCCACGCGAAGCACCCCGCTGCCTTTGGATGCCGCTGAAGCAATGGTTCGACAGGTGGTGAGCGAAAGCCGCGTGTTTCGGGTCGCCCCTCCCGTGGTGCAGCCTGCAAGCCCTGCCATTGACGCATCGCTCATTGGGGCGGATGGCGGCTACTACGACCGGCCTGCAAGCCCTGCCGTAGAGGTGGCGTTCAAGCCGGTGCTGATCGAGTTCGAGGACGCCCACGACACCGCATGGCAGGCAGCAGCGGCATTCCGGCCGCCCTACTTCGGCAACAACTTTCGCGCACACAACTGGGTTGTTGAGGCGATCAGATCAGCACACATGGACGGGCAGCGATTCGCGCACGGCTTGCCGAAAATCAACCGTGCGATCGGCGGTGAGTTGCCCCAGGCGTTGCGAGAACAGCGCGCCACCCCTCCCGCAGCGGCATCCAGCACCGCCCACCCGGTCGAGTGGACGCCGATGGCCGAGCAATTCGACGACGGTGCAGGGGCATCCAGCACCGAGCCGGCGAGCTTGAGCGATGCGGAGATTGTCGAGATTTGGGGAAACTACGACGAAGGGGTCGACACCCGCCGCGACGTAGTGCTGCGCGCCATTCGCTTCGCCACCCCGACCCCTGCGGTGGCTGTGCCTGGAAGCCTGACGGACGAGCAGATCGCAATCCTTCGGCGAACCACCATGAAGGATCCGCATCAGCAGCGGGCATCCGACATCGCCTTCGCCCGAGCCATCATAGCCGCCCTCGCCACCACCAGCACCGCAGGGGCGAGCCTTCGGGCGGTCGCTGAATCTATCGAGAAGGCGTGCCCGAACGATATCGACCCGGGCGATGGCGCGGTGCTGGTGGCGCTGTCCGCTGCCGAAGTGATCGCGCTGCGCTCCGCTCTTGCCTCAAAGGACCAATCATGAACACGCCCACCTTCTACACGCCCGAATCCCTCAAGGCCACGACCGCCAACGTATCGTGCGGCCTGCCTGATGGCCGATGGGTTGCATGCCGTCCTGAAAGCTGGCAAGGGCTATGCCTGCGCTTGCGGCTGCGTGCCGCATGGCTGGTGTTCACCGGCCGCGCCGACGTGCTCCAGTGGATCGAACAGCCGGCCGCAGCACAGCCTTCGAGCGGGGTGGAGCCGTGAGCCGCACCAGCAAGGTCATGCGCGTGACCATCACCAAAGAGATTCGCGTCGAGATTGACGATGCCCATCTGACACCGGAAGCGCTCGCCGAATTCAGCGCATCCATCTACAAGGTTGATCGCCCCATCGACCTCTTCGAGTGCGCGGCCCAGCAGATCGCACGCTTCGAGCCGTCTTTCGTCGAAGGCATTGGCACCGCCGTCCCCTACTACTCCCACACCAAAGACACGGCCGCCGTCGTCTGGACCGAAGTGGATGAGGAGGTCGAGGTCGAAGAAGTCAGGGCACGCCCAGGGGCTGCCACACCCAAGGGAGGCGAAGCGTGAACAAAGGACTGATTCATCGAGTTGAGGCGCCCATCGCTACTGCGGCAACGCCGACCGAAATCACCAACGTGGTGGCTCTGTTTGAGGCGCTCGCGGTGGGCTGGGTGGAGGGGTCCAGCCTGAACCGCTACCTTGTGGCTGGTGATGGCATCCCGTTCGTGCGTGTGAATCGCCCCAGCTTCCCGAACACCGGCAAACCAGGCGCCGGCGACATCCCAGTTGTCGTTCTCAATCACGCCTACAGCATGCGTGGCTTCATCCAGCATGAAACTCGCATCCTCTACCGCGGCATGTTTGAAACCGCGTTCGATGATGAAGATCGTGTGTGGTCGGCGTGGCTTACAGCCGAAGGGTTTCGATTCGCACAGGCGCCAGTCTTCGACATCGCCCATCTGCATCACGTCTACGCTACCTGCTCGTTCTTCAACCCATCGACCAAAGGCCCGGAAACGAAGGAGCTGGAGCGCGCCACCAACTTGGCGATTGGCGCGCCCCAGGCCGCTCCAGCGGCGGCCAGTACCAAGGAGTCCGCATGAGCACCGAACTGAAGCCCTGCCCCTTCTGCGGCAGCTCGGCCGAGGCCTATCCAGACGGCGAAATGGAGGGGCACACCATCATGTGTTCCGGCAAGACCGTTCTGTTTGGAGGTGAAGCTACAAACTGCCCGCTTGCAACATTCGGGTTTGCCACGCATGAAGCCGCTGCGGCTGCATGGAACCGTCGCGCAACCCCCGCACCAGGGGCGCCAGGGCAGGAAGCTGCAGCAGTGCAAGCGGTGGGGGCGGCCGAACAGATGCTGAAGGCACTGAAGTTCCACCCCAGCGCGTCGCATGTCTCGCCCGACTTCCGCGACAACTTCAACGCCACGCTGCAGCAGCACTTCGACAACTACGTGCGCTACGGGGCGGGTGCTGGGGAGAAGACATCGTGAGCAGCTTCGCCGACCTCTGCGACTATGCCGACTCGATGTTCGGCCTATTGCCTGACGGTCGTCAGCGTGTCGGAGCGCCGCTCGCAGGCGCTGCCGGCGGCGACAGAAACAAAATGAAGGAAGCGAATGAACGATCCAGCACAGAGGCCGCCGCTGACGGCCGCACGACTGCGCGAACTGCTGACCTATGAACCAGAGACCGGGATATTCCGTTGTTCGACCGATAGGGTGGGCAAGGGGTGCAAGCTGAAGGCGGGCATGAAGGTCGGAGGCCCCCACAACAAGGGGTATTGGTGCATCAGGATAGACGGGCGCTCCTATCTTGCGCACCGCCTCGCCTGGCTCTACGTGACCGGCCAATGGCCAACGGAAAGCGTCGACCATCGGGACCGAAACAAGATGAACAACGCCTGGGCCAACCTGCGCGACGTGACGCACACCGTCAACATGCAGAACAACGGAGCGCGAGGGGTGAGCTTCCACAGCGGCAAGTCCCGATGGATGGCCCAGATCGTCGCCAATGGCAAGCAGCGTCAACGCTACTTCCAAACTGAAGGGCAGGCGCTTGCGGCCCGCGCGGACATGAAGGCTCTACTTCACGCCTCCGCTTAACGAGTCGTGGGCGGCTTCGCAGGCGGCACCGGCGACGTAGGCGTCGTCTGCGGCTGCAGCATAGCGTCCCGCAGCTTCGTCAATTCGGCTGAGCACTGAGGCAAGCATCCCTGCTGCATCCGGCTCACCCGGGCTTCGTCCGGCAGCGCCGGGATTCGCGCCGGCTCGACGGCTGGCGGCGACGAGGGCGGCGACACGCCCGCGCAGCTGATCAGCAGAGGCATCAGCAGCACGAGCAGCAGCATCGGCCGCGGCGGTCTGTTCTTTGGCTTCACGTCGAATCCTTTCGTTCTCTTCCTGGCGGGTGCGCTCGATGGCGCGCTGCTCATCGGCTTGCGTCTTCGCGGCCTGCGCGTAGGTGGTGCGGTCGTTGGCCAGCGCCTCGCGTGCTTGCGCTGCCTGGGTGCGCCCGTCGCTGACCTGTGCGCGCTGGATGAGCACCAGGGCCAGCAGCGCGCCGATCGCGGCGATGTACCAGTATTCCGCCAACAAGCCGAGGACCCGCTTCACGCTTCAGCCTCGATCGCCTGGCGCACTATGCCGGTGAGGCGCCGCACTTCGTCGAGGCCGAAGGTACCGCCGTTGACGCGCTTTCGAATGCTGGTGGTCTCGCCGAGCATGGTGTCTGGGATGCGATCCTCCCACCACGCGATGCAGGCTTCGAGCGCAAACCGTGGCTGCTCCAGCAGTTCAGGAAGCGAGGTGAGGTCCTGACCGATCAAGCGACCGACGCGGTCATAGTTCGCGCGCCCGGTGATCTGGATCACGCCTCGCCCGCGGAATCGCCAGCCGTCGCCGTCGTAGAGGTTGCCCAGGTTCTGCCGGCCCCATGCACCGCCGTAGATCGTATTCGCGATGGCCTGCTGGTCGGCCATCTGCCGGCGGCCGGTGTCGATGCGGCCGAACTGCAGCGCCTGCACTGGCGTGATCCGATGGATGCCGAACAGCTTGATCAGCGCGTCGGAGGTGTAGTTCAGGTTCTCGACCAGGCGCGTCAGTCCTGCGCTCTCGTGGATGATCTCTGGCAGGAAGTCGACGACGTCTGCGTCTCCCTTCGAGAACGTGCCGTCGTCGATCTCGTCGCTCAGCACATCGCCCCACAGGTCGGCAGTGCTGGGCCCCACGCCGCACGCTGTGAGGATGCTGGTCCATTGGTCGGGCGTGCGTTTCATTTGTGCCTCACTTGTCGGAGATAGGGGCCTGAATGGATGTGGGCGGCGGGTCGGTCTTGCCCGACGACGGGAACACCCGAGCGAAGCCTGCAGCCACGCCATCGACCGCGAACCGCGAGACCACGTCGCGCCAGCGGCCTTGCGACGCGCCGGCGATGATGATCGCGAGCATGCGGAGTTCCTTGTTGAAGATCGACGGGGAGACGGTCTGCAGCCAGAGGAACAGCAGGTAGATGACGGCGCCGCCGATCATGGCGACGACCAGATCGCGCAGCAGCTGGCGCCATGGGTACAAGACGAAAACCTTCGTCGACATGAGGCGCACAAGCGTCGCGCCGATCCCGCCCATCACACCGAAGCCGCCGGCGAAGAGGATCGAATTCCAGTCGTAGCCCGTGAGCTCGTTCGCGAGGGAAGGGACCAGCGCGCCGGCCCAGACCATGGCCGAGCACGTGGCCACCCAGAGGGCGACGAGGAGGCGAAGGCTACGCGGGTTCATGGGGCGATTGTCCGTCCCCCTGGCCCGGCTGAGTGCCCACCTCCTCGCGCGCAAGCTGGGCATTCAACGAGAGCGCCAGGTTCCACGCCACCCAGAGGCCGAAGATCGCCCGCGCGATGTAGAGCGGCGTCACGTAGGTGAAGTCCAGCGGCTGGGAAAGGAGCGCCATCGAGGCCCACAGCACCGCGCCGAGGAATGCGCCCGCGCCGGCCAGTTCTCGCGGCAGGCGGCACGACAGGCGGTTCGGCGTGAAGATCAGCGCCAGCAAGTGCGGCAGCATGAGCGCCGCGGTCAGGAAGAAGCCGAGCGACACGATCGGATAACCCGAGAGCATCGCGACCTTGTGCATCGCGCTCTGCTCGACGAAGCCGATGTAGACGGCCGACTCGGCGGCCATGTAGAAGGCGACGCTCATCGCGAAGATGGAGAGGCTTCGAACCTCGACCCTGTCGGCACCCATCTTCAGGAGCGGCGACTCGGTGATGAAGCGGCGAAGTTCGGAACGGCTGACGATGTTCGGCATGGTGAAGTCTCCGGCCTGATGGGGTGAGCGAGTTTCGGACATCGGTCAGGCCATGAGGCGGGATTGTGCGCCGATGCGGTGTCGTCCGGCTACCGGGGCGGTCACAGTTCGGCCCCACCGAAGATGATGGCGGACGTCGACAGGGTGCCTTGCAGGGTGGCTCCGTTGCCCGCCACCAGCCCACCGCCCACAGGGCAGGAGAGGAGCACGCTGCGCCGCCCTGTCACTGCCAGTGTCATGCCGGTGATCGCGAGCGCAGCGCCGGCCGCACTCGTGACCACGAAAGAACCGCCAGCAGCCACCGAAGTGACCGAGAAACGCAACTCGACGTCAAAGGTGTAGTTGATGAGCGATGTCGTTGCCGAGGTGGCTTGGCCGGCGCCGACTTGTTCGTTCGTCGACAGAGACCGCCAGACGGCAAGATACCGCTTGCACCATGCCAGTTCCCAGGCAAACCCCTTGCGCTCGAACGGGGTCGGGATGGTGCCTGGCTCCAGCTGCACACGCGACAGCGTGCCGGTGTTGAACTCGACGGTCAGATTGCCGGCGGCCGTGACGCTGGCCGCAGTGACACCGCTCGCGGCATAGGAGCCAGCGGCGATCTTTCCCTGCGCCGTGCCGAACCACGACATGACGTAGCTGCCGCCCTCGATGTACCGCCCCTCGATGATCTGCTGGAGCGAGCCGGCCGTGATCGTGATGACCGTGTCAATGCCGGAGGTGGCAAAGGTGTAGGTGCAGCCCGCGGCGCCAGCCTTCCAGCCGTCGTGACCGTACTGACCAGCCGCAAGCACCACAGAGCCCGAGACCGTCCGTTGATTCACCTCGAAGTTCGGATTGCGGATGCGGTTTCGGAAACTGATCACCGGCCCCAGGCCGAGCGCGTCGCGTGCCTCTGCAGGGTTGCCCGTCGTGCCCAGCACGCCAACGACGTAATCCCACAGCTTGCCGATCCCGGTTCGAAAGACTGCGTTCGATGGGTTCGGGTAGGTGTTGGCGAGTTCGGTTCGTGCGGGAGGCGTTGCCATGGTGGTTCCTTCAATAGCCCTTGATGCGGAGGTCCGCGGTAGCTCCCGACACGCTGGTGTGCGCGCTGTTGAAGGCGCGCACGACAGGGGCGATCGGGTTCGTCTTGTCGATCTCGATTGTCACCGCGCCGCTGCCATTCGACTGCAGCGTTCCGATCACAGTCTTGATCGAGGTGAACGGCTTGGCGTAGGGGATCACCGTGCCGCCTGCAGCAATCGGGAGGTCGTCGATCTCTTCCTCGATGTCCGGCGCGTCGATGGTCAGGACCATTGCCTGAAGGATGCCGCGGTCGACGCCCGCGCCGATCGTGACGCGGAACTGATACACGTCATCGGATGCGATGGCCTGGCCCGGCCATGGGTTCCACGCACCCGGCGGCCCATAGAACGAGTCGGCGTCCGGCCCATAGAACGAGTCGGCATCGGGGCCGTACTTCGACCCGGGGCCCGAGAGGCGATAGTCGACCCGCAGGTCGACGCCTTGCGCGGCAATGTCGAGGGTCATCTTCGAACCCGCGAGAGCCGAACTGATCGGGACCTCGTTCGTCACGTACACCAGCTGGCCATAGGCCGCGGCGTCATAGAACGAATCGTTGTCGGCCCCGTAGAAGCTCTGATCGTCCGTCCCATAGAGCGAATCCAGCGCATCGGCCGAAGGATCGCCGCTGACCAAGGTCCAGCCGCTTTGTTCGCCAGGAGCGAAAGGCCAGCCCATGGCCTCAAAGTCCCATTGCTCGATGATGTTCGCGACCGGCGCGTCGCCGAGGTCCATCACGATATCGGCGGTGTTCTGCGACACGTTTCCGGTCGTGTCGATTGCCTTGCCCATGATGGTCACGACGCCGCCCGGGCGCGTCTCCGGCTCCCATGGGCTCTCGGTGACGATGCCGTTATGCAGAGGGGCGGCACTTCCCCAGTCGAGGTTCACACCGTAGTGGAAGCGGAAGACGAAGCCGGCCAGGTCAGGCACGCGGCGCGGCAAGCTCCACGACAACACCGCGCCGCTGATCGAGAGATTCAGGATGTCCGGTGGCGGCTCGGTCTTGCCGACGATGAGGTGGGAGATCTGAGGACTCCAGTCGCTCGCCGCCACATCGTTTCGGCTCCGCACGCGCAGGACGATGTAAACGCCATCCGGCAGGCCTGGGATGACTGCGGAGGTGTCGCTCCCAGGCACTGTGACGGTGCCGCGAAACCCGGTCGATGGCATGGTCCAGTCGACGTCGATGAAGCCGCCCCGGATGGATGCGTCGACGATTGGCGCCCAGATCACCCGCACGCCGTTGATGATCGTTCCGTCGCTCTGGATGATGAGCTCAGACTCGCCGCTTCGGATCTCTGTGATGGTTGGCGCGAGGATGTCCCACGGCCGTGGCAGGCCAGAGTTCGAGGCATACCCCTGCGGCACGAAGCCCGCGCCGTATTGGTAGATCGCCGAGGAGGTCTCCTTCAGGGTCAGCTGAATCGTTCCGTCAGGCGCCAGGTCGCGGCCCAGCACGCGGAACTCCTTGGCGGCCCATCCGTAGCGCGGAAGCGTGAGGGTGACGCCGTCGAAGATCTCGATCGGGTAGGCGCGCAGCTTGAGCGGAACGACGACGGTCAGCGGGTCGCGTGCATCGCGCAGCAGAATCCCGGCGATGTGGAAGGCCTGGCCGGCGTAGAACACCGCAGGCATCGTGACCTCTTCGACCAGTTCCGCGCCGTCCTTAGCGACCAGTGCGTCGGCGCGGAAGGGAGAGATCGGCGACTGCACATAGCCTGCCGCTTGATCCCAGATCCGCGGCAGCACGATATTGATCTTGTCGTTCCGCGCCTTGTGCACGCTGGTCGTGATCGCCGACTGCGAGACGCCACCGTCGCTCGTTCGGCTCACCACCGCGAGATCCGACTCGACGAGGTTCACCACGGGCATCTGATACGCACCGGCGCGCACGTAGAGCTCCCCTGCAGCGTAGGCCCATTCGCCGCCCATTGCCTGCGCCAGGTCGTCGAAGATGTCGCGAGCCGGCGATCCGAAGGGCACGACATAGGCAGCGCGGAATGTCTGCACCAGATCGGAGCCTGTATAGCTGATCGCCTGATCGCAGGCATTGGCGGCGGCGACGATGCGGGCGTCTTCTGCCGCGGTCATGGCGGCACGCTTGCCGAACTGCGGATGCAAGTCGACGTAGCGCATCATGAGGGCCGGGTTTTCAGCGAACTGCGTCAGGCCGGTGCGCGGATCGTAGATCTTCGCGCCGCGCAGCTGCACCGTGACCGATGGCAGGCCGGAGGGGAAAGCGGTTTCGTCGTAGTCAAACTCGCAGATCACATAGGCGACCCCGTCGGCTCGGTGCTGGTCCGTCCACACGCCGGGAAGTTGCGCCATCAGGCCGGCATCTGCAGCCTGGCCGGGCGCGCCAAGGTGCCAGCGCGCGCGCGCGTATGAGCGAAGAACCGTCGTCTGATAGCTGGCCGAATAGGTGTACGCCGGGTCATAGTCGATCGTCACCGTCGCGCCTGCGAGGGTGTACGGCACTTGGCCCTGAATCGGATCGGGCTCGCTTGATCCAACACTGGCGCTCCCCTCCCTGACGATGACAAGTGACCCGGCGTTCGGCACGCTTGGGAGTACGGTCACGGCGCCGGCCAGCCGGATCGGGTTGAACGGATTGAGCGGATAGGAGGTCGTCTCGTTTCGCGCCCATGGGGAGTTCAACACCTCGCCTCCTGCGCCGAGTTGCAGCGTCACCCCGTTGAACAGCACCGCCTCGATCGCGTCGATCTCATGTCCGGCCACCGCCATGCACATCAGGAAGCGCTCGCTGTACGCGCCCACGCTGGTGCGGAAGAACACCGTCCCACCCTTCACCATACGGCCGAGCACGAGCTCGCGCGGCGCCATCTGCGCGGGGACGTTGGCGAATCGATCCACCTGGGCCGCGTCGAAGGCGGCTCGCTTGGCGGCCTTGGCCTTCCGCTTCTGATAGTTCGACAGCGCCAGCGAGCCCACCGCGAGCACGAGGTTTGCCACGACCACGGCCGTGGAGGTCGCCGTCGCGGCAGCAATGATGAAGGGAATAGCGGTGGGCATTCAGACTTTCCAGCAGCCCAGGGCGTGCGACATCGCGTGAGCCGTCAGGCCATCCTCGCCAGGAGAGATTGCGGTCGTGCCGTTGCAGATGGCCAGCACCTCGCGGCCGTCGTTCATCATTAGCACGACGTCGCCCACCGAGGCTAACATCGGGCCGACCGGACTCCCGAGTGCCGCCGTCGCGATGGCTTGGAGGCCTCCGCCCGCCTCGATATGACGCAGCGCGCCGGCAGCCGAATCGTAGCCCCTGAACGCCTCCGCGTGGTCGATGCCCGTCATCGCCAGAACAGCGTCCGCGGCGAAGAGACAGCAGTCGTTCGTGCCCCATTCGAACTTCTGGCCGGCACGCTCACGCGCCAGGGCGGACAGGCGCAATTGCCAGTCGAGAAATCTCATCGCTGGCCCTTCTCGATGAACCACTGGCGGTGCGGCCAGATGATCGGCGCGTCCACCTGCGAGAGCACGTATTCGAAGGCCCTGTCGCCAGGATAGAGGGCCTGCTGATCGGCGTTGCTGTACGTGAGCGGCGAGCCGCGGAGCAGATCGACAGCGCTACTCTCGGCCGTCACCGAGATCGAGCACGTCTCGCCGTCTTCGGTGATGCCCATCGTGTCGAGCGTCCCGATCCAGTCGAGGGGCGCGTCGACTATCTGATAGTTGCTGTCCAGCAGCGCCGTGCGAATGTGGCACGGCGTTCCCTGCACGACTGCTGCATCGTCCAGCGCGAACGCGATGGCTTCGGTGCTGACCCCCGACAACTCGAAGCTGAGACCCTTGATCTCGCCCCCGGAGTCGTGGATCTCGGCGACCGTCCCCAGGATGCCGGCGCCCTTGAAGAGCAGGCCCGCATAGGTGAAGTCGAAGTTCGAGGCGTTCAGGGTGAGCGGGGTCGGGACGAAGCCCATGTAGACCAGCTGCACGATCGCGGCGTTCGTCCCGCTCAGCGCCGCCAGCGCCGGTGCGCCGAGCAACCTCACGAGATAGCCTCCACGAACTCGAATGAGACCTCGGGGCTGTAGCCCGGCACGTACTGCACCGCCGAGGGGGAAGCCAGCCGAAACGGGGCCGTCGGACGATCCCAGGTAACCAAGCTGCCCAGTGGAAAGGCCTTGCGAATCCGGTTCACCAGCGTGATCGGCATCAGGCCGCCGCCGTCGGCGACGGTGTCCTGCGCGATCATGAGCAGCAAGCCGCCGATCCCGATCATGTCGCCGGCCAGCAGCGTCCAGCCCGGGGTCATGCTGCCGATCAGAAGCGAGCTCGCGCCGGGAATTCCGGGGTCACTGAGCGGCGTGCCGCGCATGGTGCCGCGTGGGATGGGGCGGCCGAAGTGATGCAGGTTCACCGTGTTCGTCATGCCGCGCAGCGATGCGATGAACGCCTCTACCGCCGCGGCCTCACCAGTGCGCCGAGCGGGGAGCGTCATGCCAATCGCCCAGCGATCATTCAGCAGGTCGACGACCTGCTCGCTTCCGCTATAGGGCGAAGACGACGCACGCTGCACGACGTTCATCGCGAGCGAGAAGTCACGGGGGCAGAGCCCGGTCGGAAGTGCGATCGTGGTCATGCTGCAGCCGCCTCACCGGCATAGGCGCGGCTTCGGCGCAGGTTGCCCGTCACCTGCTGCTGAGAAACCGCGATCGCCTTCTTCACCTGCGCCATGCTGGCCACGTCGCCAACGGTGAAGTTGTTGTTCACGATGGTGGTCCCGCCGCCGCCGCTGAGCGCCTTGTTCGGGATGATGGTGCCCGCGGTGCGTGGAACGAAGAGCTCGGGGCCCTTCTCGCCGACGACGCTCATCTTTCCGACGGGCGGCATGCCGCCTTCTGCGAAGAAGCCGCCGAACCACTTCCCAGCACTGGCAAGGAGATCGGCGAACCCTCCGCCAGACGAACCGCCAGAAGAGGCGCCGCCAATGGCTTTTGCGATCGGCCCGGTGATCTGCTGCCGGATGACCAGCGCCGCGATGTCCTTGATCAGGCCGCCGATCACGTCACTCAGCTTCCCGCCTTCGAGGATGGCCTTCTCAAAGCTACTCTCGAACGCAGCACCGACCGCGCTCGCGAACTCCTTGGCTTCATCGGCATCCTGCTTCAGGCGCTGCGCGACCGCGCGCTCGCCGAGCAGGTCCTTGCGCTCGGTCAGCGCGTCGATCTGCGCGCGGATGGCGTCGGTCTCGCGCACCAGCGCGCCGGAGCTTTCACTGCGCGCGAGGTTCTCTTCGAGGATGGCGACCTTGCTGCTGATGCGCGCCTTCTCGATGGCGGCCTGCGCCTCGACGCTCTTGCCGAGAAGTTCGGTCTCCTCGCGCATCGCCTTGTTACCCTCGATCAGGCCCTTCGCCTGCTCTTCCTGGGCCTCGGCCGACTTCAGCAGCAAGGCATCGCGCTCCTTCTCCGCTTCGGCGGACAGCTTACGGTATTCGAGCATCGCCTTCGCAGCGTCGACCTCCTTCGCCATCGCCACCGCCCGATCGATCGTCTCGCCCTTCTGCAGTTTCAGACGGCCGGCCTGCACGTCGGAAAGCAGCTGCTCGACGACGGTCAGTTCCTTCGTCTTGTCGAGTTGCTTGCCCAGGTTCTCGATGTAGTTCGTCAGTTCGCTGTCGGTCTCTTTCTTCGCCTTCGCGACCTTCTCCGGCTTGCCAGGCAGCGGCCCCACGCTGGCCAGCACCTCCGGCCGCATGAAGCGCCGAGAGACCGCGTCGCCGGTGTCGCCTGCGCCGGCGAGCGCGTCGCGCGCCTGCAGCTGCTTCAGGTAGTCGTATTGCTTCTTGCTGTTGCGGATCGCGTCGTCGATGCCGCGCGTGTCAGACTTCGAATTGACGTAGCGCGCGCGGTCCTTCTCCAGCCCCTCGATCTCTTCGCGCAGGCCCTTCAGGTTCGACTGCTGCGTCTTGAACGGGTTGATCGTGCCGAAGGTCAGGATCGCGTCGAGGAAGCCGCCGGCGGTCTTGCGGCCGATCGTGAACTCTTCGATCACACGCTGCACGCTCGGCAGCAGGTCGGAAACCAGCGTGCGACCGAGGTCCGTCGCGCCCTTCTGCAGCGCGAACAGCTGCTTGTTGAAGTCCTCGGCGGCCTGCGCCTGCGCCGTGGTCACGGTGCCGACGAGTTCAGTCTTCTCGGCCAGGTCTTTCAGGAAGGGCGCCACCTCGCGCACCGACTTGCCGAACAATTCCTGCACGAGCCGCGCCTTGTCGCCGTCGTCTGCGAAAGTGGCCAGCGCCGCGGCGGTCTGGCGCAGCGCCTCGGCTGGGTCGATGGCCTTCAGCTTCTCCGCGTCGAGCCCGATCGCCTTCAGCGCCTGAGACGCGCCGTTCTTCCCGTCGGCCTCCTTGAGCGTGTTGTTGAACTTGATCAGCGCGCCCTGCACCGTGTCGAATGAGGTGCCAGTGCGCAGCGCCACGTCTTCGAGCGCCGAAATGTTCTCGATCGAGGAGCCGGTCGCGTCGCGCACGTCGTTCAGCGCGTCGAGGCCGTCGATCACCTGCTTTCCGAAGTAGACCGCGGCGGTGCCGGCTGCGACCAGGCTGGCGCCGACTGCGACGCCGGCCTTCGAGACCGCGTCGTCGATCTCCTTCGCGCGCTTGGCCGCCGTCTTCGACGCCCGCGCCATGTCGGTTTCGAAGGAACCTGTTTTCGCGAGCAGGTCAACGGTGATCGATCCAATGGCCATTCAGCGCTTTCTAGGTGGTGGTACAGCGCCGGCCGCTTCGAACAGAGACCGATCCGCTTCCGTGTTTCCGTCATCCCCTGGCGGCGCGAGATAGTCCATGGCCGTCTGCAGCGTCACGCCGCCATTGCTCCAGGCCACCAATGCCGCCGGCTTCTGATACCGATGGTAATCGTCGAACGGGTGCTCGGTGTAGAACTGACACCAGGCTTCGAACTCGGGAAGCCCCATTGCCGCTTTCCACTCTGCGACCGTCCGGCCGCCCAGTGCGAGCGCCAGGACGTGCCACAGCCACTCGCGGCTATGGGGCGTCAGCCGTTTCCCTCTTCGGCCTCCTGCACGGGCTTGTGGTTGAACAGGAACGCCTCGGTGTAGATCGCCGCCGCGACGTCGGGCAGGAGCTTCTGCGCCTTCTCGATCGTCAGCGCCGGCTCGCCGTCGGGGTCGCACAGCGCGGCCGCGATGAGGATGTGCGTCCGCATGGCGCGCTGGTCGATGTCCTGGGAACGAGCCGCCGAAAGGAAGCGCTCCCAGTCGAAGGAGGACACCTTGCGGAACCACAGTTTCTGCGTGCCGCCGGGCATCTTCACATCGCGCTCGCCCACCTCTGGCGAAACGAAAAAGTCCTTGGGAAGTGCCATGACGATCAGGCGACGCTCAGGTCGAAGTCGACAGAGCCGGAGCGCTGGATCGTGATCGAGCCCTTCCAGATGTCATTCCCCGCCACGTCGAGACTGAGGTCCGAAACGTAACCGCGGAAGATGGCCGAGGCGCGGTCGGTGACCGTCTGCAGGACGCTGGCGACCACGGTCGGGACCGTGGCGGCGTGCGAGCTATAGATGCCCCACGAGACCTCTTCGCCGCTTTCCTTCAGCGCGAGCAGCGCCTCGTGCGCGGCCTCGTTCACGTGGATATTGAAGGGCACCGTCACCTGACCTGGGCGGCCCAGGCCCGGGATACTGGTCGCATCGCCAGTGTTGTCGAGGCAGGAGGTGTCGATCTGGTCGCGGGCGCCGCCCAGGCCAGAGATACCCGTGGCGCACACGACGCGCAGCGCCGTGGTCGCGCCGGTTGCCCAGTAGAGGTCGGTGCCTTGTGAACGAATAACGCCGCTTGCGGTTGCCATGATGGAGGCCTTTCAGGTTGGAGGATGGAACAGGGGTGATTGTCAGCGCGGATTGATGAAATCGAACGCCATGGAGAAACGGAAGCGGCGGGTCGCAAAGTCGCGATCGTCGGCGACATAGGCGACGAGCACATGGCCCTGCGCCTCGATGGCGTCGCGCACCGCCTGGCCCAGGGCCTCGATCTGCGCGTCACCGTTGTCCGCGCTGGCCCAGCAGTCGACCTGCACGCGCCAGCGATCGGCACAGGCGCCGGTGAGGCTGTTCTCGGCTTCGCCGCCCGGCGCGCTCCACGTGACGTAGGGAAGGCTGACGCCCTGGGTCGCCTCGCCATGACGGTACACGCGCGCATCGATGCCGACGCCGACCAGCGCAGTGACCGCGGGCGCGGCCGTGAGGATGGAGGTCACGAGGGGCAGCATCAGCGGCTCGCCTTCTGCATCTTCTTGATGATGCGGTTCGCGCCGGCTTCGATCTCGCGGACGACGGTGGTCAGCGCGCGCTCGCGGGAGGCCATGAAAGCCGGCAGCATCCACGGCTCGGCGCGCTGGTCCTCGGTGCCGAACTCCAGCCAGCGCGCGGTCATGATGGCGGTGAGCGGCTTGCCACGGGTGTTCAGCCGGCCCTCGTACTTCCGGTTGCGGCGCACGAAGACCTGCATCTTCTCGTTTGCGCCCGAGCGCTGGGGCCGCGGGTCGCGACGGATCGAGAGCGCGTCGTGCAGGACCTTCGTCGGCACGTAGCCGGAGGCGGCCGAGTCGCGCGTCACCGCGAGTATGTTGCGCTGCGCCTCCTTGAGGATCACGCGCGCGCCCTTGCGTAGGCCGGCCGCCACCGGGCCGCCGCGCTTGCTCACCAGTTCAGGGGGCAGCGCCTTCAGCTTCGCGAGCAGGTCGTCGACGCCGTGCAGGGTGCGGGTGTCGATGGCCATCAGCCGCGATCGTCCAGCGATGCGCCGATGCGTGGCGCGGGCTCGTCGTCTGGCGGCTCGTCGAGGTCGCCCTGCGGCTCCTGCGCGTAGAACTCGCCGGTGAAGGTGATCGGCTGTCCGATCTCGAAGCGCACCTCAAACCAGCGCGGGTTCGTTGGAACGCCGAGGGCGCTTTGCAGGAGGTGGATGATCTGCTTGCCCACCTCGTCGTGCGGCAGGATCAGGGTCCGGCGCTCATTCATTGGAGGCTCCTTGCTCGACCGTCAGGTCGGTGTATTCGTTGCCGCGCTCGTCGGGCAGCACAGCGAGGATGGAAAAGATCACCTCGCCTTGCTTGACGCGCCACGCGGGATCTACAGCCCGCTTCCGGATCCGCATCGATGCCCGGGCCGGCGCCAGGACGGTATTCGCTCGGGCCATTTCCAGGCCGGAGGTGTAGCGCACATCGGCCCAGACGGCGATCACATCCTCCCAGGTGGTCGACATGGCGCCGGTGCTGGCATTGCGCGAGCGCACCGGGCGCTGCAGCTTGATCAGCTTGTTCAGGGAACCGATGCGCATCAGATCCCCAAGCCCGTGCGGTACGGGAAGAGGCTGAACTCGGAAGCCATCGGCATCGCCGCGACGCTGACGCCGCTCTGCACGTCCTGGCGGTTCTCGAAGCGGTGGCCGAAAATGAAGAGGATGCCGCTGATGATGTCGTCGTTCGCCACGATGCCGGCGCGGATCTCGCGGCACTCTTCCTGCGCGCGACAGTAGACCTGATGCGCATAGGTGCGCGCGTCGCACCGGGCCGCGCAGTCCTCGATCAGGTCGGCGGCCTCCAGCGCGGCATCGTAGGCGGTGCGCGCGGCAATGAGCGCCGGCGTGACGCCGTCCTGTGCCTCCTGCAGTTCCTCGTCGGTCGCGTAGACCTTGCGGTTCAGGAACTGCTGGGCAGCTTGCTCTGCGCCGCGCAGGTACGGCAGGAACTCCTCCTCAGGAAAGTCTGGGTCGACCCGGAGGTGGCGCCGCGCTCGGTCGCTGTCGATGATCGGCATGGTTCAGGTCTCGTCGATGTTGAAGTGGAGAGTCTGCTGCTCAACGCGGTTTTGGTCGGTGGTCCAGACGCAGCGTGCCCACTGCTTCGAGCCGTCGGCGCCGATGGTCTTCAGCATCACATAGGCGATCGGGCCGCGGTCGGTGTCCTGCACGACCTCGCTGTCGGTGACCTGCAGACCGTCGCTGCAGGTCCAGACGGCTTGAGCAGAGGTCGACACGGCATCGCCTTCGACCAGCCAGCCGCGCAGCGCGATCCCATAGTCGAGGTCGCTGCGCACGCTCTTGGTGATGACCTGGCGCCCGTAGCGCTCCTGAAAACCTGTCATGGGGTGTTCCCTTAGAAGCCCGCCGGCCGCGGCGATAGCTCGATTGTGCGCGACTGGGCGCTGATCACGAGGATTCGATTCTGCGCGGGCAGCGACAGCACGCGCTCGCTGTACCCGAAGACGATGTCGCCCGGCCGCGCCTGAACGCTGCCCACGGCCGAGACCGACGCCACGCCCGCCGCGGTGCCCGACGTGCGCGACACCGCCGCGCCGCTGCCCTCGGTCGTCGCGATGCCGGCCGCCGGTGTGGCGCTGCGCGCGCTCGTGCCGCCGGCCAGCGCCGAGACCGATGCAGCACCAGCGGCCGGGGTGAACGCGGCCACGGCGCGCGCGGATGTGGAAGCAGCCACCGACGCGATGCCGTTCACCGGCACGGCGGTCGATCCCTGCCCGGTGCCGGTCACAGCAGAGACTGACGCGACGCCGCTCGCTGGCGCCGCTATGGCCTTCGATGCAGCAGCGACCGTGCTGCTGACGGTGGCCAGCCCGACAGCCGGAGACGGCGCTGCGCGCATTGTTGCAGCCGCGAGGGCCGAGACGATGGCCGAGCCTGCCGCCGGCGTCGCGCCGTATGCCACGGCCGCGGCGCCTGCTGCCGACACGGTGGCGACGCCGCTCGCGCTGGTCGTTGCGGTCGAGGCCAGGGCAGCACCGCCCGCCGCCACCGATGCCGCACCGGCTGCAGGCACTGCAGAGGATGCGACCCCTGTGATCGACGAGCCCACCGCGGAGGCAGTCGCCACACCTGCAGCCGTGACTGCCACTGCCGATACGAGAGCGCGCGCGACAGCAGAGACGGCGGCCAGGCCAGCAGCTGCAGCAGCCGCGACTCGGGTGGTCGCCCGGCCGGCCGCGCTGGTGGTTGCCAGGCCTGCAGCAGCGGTGCCCGCGGTGCGCGAGGTGGCGGCAGCAGTGCGCGACACGGTGGCGGCGCCGGCGGCGGCCGTGGCGGTGGTCGCCGTCGTGCCGCCAGAGGGACCTGGGAAAGGGAACCCGTCGTCGACGAACGAGGCGGTCACAGACTCGTTGATCAGGTAGCGGAACTCGTCGATCTTGCCGCGCCAGCCGGTCGAGGCCCCGACGCTCTTTCCGACCCACGCCACGGTCGGCACCGAGAAGCCCGCGCCGTAGGCCACATTCGCGACCAGCGTCCCATCGATGAAGAGGTAGACGCGCTGGGTCGAATTGACGAAGGACGCGGTCAGCAGGTGCGGGTTTCCGTCGCTGGCGAAGCTGCCGCGGTTGCCGCTGTTCGCGCCCTCGAAGTCGAGCTCGTTGCTGTTGCGAATATTCAGGTTCCAGGCGTTGGAGCCGAACAGCGTCGTGAAGAAGAAAGGAGGAGCGGTGCCGGCCTTGACGCGGATGTCGATGCGCCAGTCCCGCGCGCCTGCCATGTTGTTGATGACCGCTGCAGTCGTCGTCGAGACTCCACCCTCGGCCGAGGAAAGATCGAGCGATGAAAGCCCTGTGATGGGGCTCACCGTGCTCTGGGTGGCGCCTCCGCTCGCCGTCCAGACGTTGCCCGGCACCTCGTCGGTGATGGTCGTGCCGCTGTTCTCGAAGCGGAGGAGAGTGACGAGCGACACGCTTCAGGCCTTTATTCTTCGGTGACGACCACGCCCGCATTGATCTGCGGCGTCACACCGTTTCCGGTGACGATGGTCGGCGAGATCGCGCCCTTGTAGAGCAGCTTTCCAGCGCCCGAAGCCGAGGTCCCGATGCCGAAGAATGCCGCGGTGCCGCTGCCGCCAGTGCCGGCCGGGAACACCGCCGCCGCCGCCAGGGAAACGGCATTCCCCGAGATCGTGAAGCCGCCCGAGGTGCGCGCCACGGCGACGCGCGCATAACTGGTGTACGTGACCTCGCTCGTCGTCTGGTCGCCGGCCTCGCCCGGGTCGGCGGTGTGCAGCGACAGGTACAGGCTACCGGCGGTCGTCGAACCGCGCAGGCCCGTCGCGTCACCTATCAGGGCGGCGGTGGTGTTGTTGAACACCATGGTCAGGAGGTCGGTCTCCCAGGCGTTGGACTTGCTCATCAGGGTATCTCCGGTGAATCAGAAAAGGGAACGCGCCCGGGGTGGGGCGCGAGGGGATGGTCAGGCGTTCTCGGCCGGTGCTGCGTCGAGCAGCGCGGCGAGGTCGTCCTTCAGGCGCACGCCGTCTGGGATGGCGATCTTCCGGCGTTCGAGCTCGGCCTTGATCTCGTCGACCTTCAGGCCTTCGGAGGGCTTCGGCGCGGGCGGCGGCGCAGGCGTGGGCGCGGGGGCCGGCGCCGGTGCGGCGCTGCCGTCGCTGCCGTCTTCCTTGAGCCGCGTCGCTGCGCCGATCTCTACGAAGTGCTGGCCGCGGTTGCTGTCCATGCGGACGGTCGTACCGGCGCGCGGGTCGGGGGATTTGAACTTGATCAGCATGATTCGCTCCTGTGAAAGATGGAATAAAGGCCCGGGGATCGCCCGGGCCTTGTTCAGTCAGCGCCGAGGCGCATCAGGTCACGATGCCGAAGTCACCGTAGATGAACGCTTCCGGACGGTACACAGCCAGGGCCAGGCGCTCTTCCGCCAGGATCGTGACCATGTTCTTCACGAAGTCGTCTTCGTTCTCGGTGGCGACTTCGACGCGCGCTTGCCAGCGGTCAAACACCTGGGCGCCCATGCGGAAGGCGCCGGTCAGGAACTTGTCCACAGCGATCGCCTGCGTCTGCACAACCGGCAGACCCCACAGCGTCGGGCTGATGTTGCCCTGCGGGTTGCCGATGATGTAGCGACCTTCCGTGTCCTTGGCCAGTTCGATGCGTGCCCAGTCGATCGGGTTCAGCACGTGGCCGGTTGCAGGGTATTCCGCGAGGAACGCCTGCAGCATGGCGAGGCGGATCATGTCGATCGACGTCGGCGAAGGCACTGCCGTCGGTGCAGCGTAGGCCGTGGCCTGGGGGATGATGCCCAGCAGGTTCTGGCCGGTGCCGTCACCGTTCAGGAGTTGCTGCTCTTCCTTGAAGGCCAGGCCGTAGCGCATGCGGCCGTCGATGAAGCTGGCCAGCTGCGCCGCGTCGTCGAGGATCTGGCGCGATGCCTTCACGAAATGCGCGATCACCTTCGGGCTGGTGGTCATCAGATCGAACTTGATCGACGACTCGGGCTTCTTCGCACCTTCGGCCACGCCAGCGGCGTTGTTCGTGAACCCGGTTTCCTTCACGTACTCCAGCAAGTTGCCGTCCATCGTGCCGGGGGTGATCAGGTCACGCACCGTCATGCGGCGCTCGGGCATGGCCAGCACGCCGGCCAGTCGGTTCGGGCGCACGAGGTCGCCGGCCGAGCCGTCTGCGTCGGTGGTCAGGCTGGTGATCGCTGCCTTGTAGGTCAGGTCGACCTTGCCGCGCGGGCGGGTCTGGCCGAGGAAGGCCTTGACCTTCTCGTCTTGGATGAACTGCTGGCCGAAGGTCTGATGCTGCACGTCGCCGCCGGCGCCGTTGGCTTCGATCTTCGCGAGTTGCTGCTGAGCCGCTTGGAAGTCCTTGGCGAGCGCGCTGTGCTCGGTCATCAGCTTGTCGACAGCGGCCTTCGTCTCGGCAGTGATGGCGCCGGAGGCCTTCACCTCTTTCAGGGCGGTCTCGGCGAAAGCCTTGACGTCGTCCTCGATTTTCTTGATCGAGGCGCTGACGGCTTCGGGGTTGATCGTGGTCATGGTGATCCTTCAGGAAATGGAAAAAGCAGGGAGGGTGAAGCGGCTGAGCGCCGCGAGAACGTCTTTCGACGGGTCGGCGGCGGGTTCCACCCCATCGCCTCCAGCGGGTTCGCCCTCGCCGGCGCCGGCGGGATCACCCGCGCCGGCCTTCATTTCGCTGATCATCCGCATCGCTTCCGATTTCGGAAGTCCTGCAGCCATCAGCGCGGATTCGATGCGCCGCTCGGTGCGCGCGTTCTTCTTGCCCGATCCCTTCTCGACCTGATCGGAGGGCAGGAGCTCGTCAGCGAAGCCATCCTCGACAGCGGTCTCGCCGCCGATCCATGTCTCCGCATCCATCATCTTCGCCGCGGACTTCATGTCGAGGCCCGTGCGATCGGCGTAGATCGTCGCCATCGCCTCGTCGAAAGGCTTCAGCGTCTCGGCGATCTCGATCAGGTCGTTCCGGTTGCCCACCGCCATCACCCAGGCGTTATGGATCATCAGGAAGCCGGCCTTTGCGATCTGCACCTTGTCGCCAGCCATGGCGATCACCGAGGCGGCAGAGGCGGCCAGGCCGATGATGCGCACCGTGATCTCGCCCTTGTGCTCGCGCAGGAGGTTGTAGATCGCCAGGCCTTCGAACATGTCGCCGCCAGGGCTGTTCACGTTCACGGTGACCGGGCCGGCGCCCATGGACCGCAGCGCCGCGGAGATCCGCTTAGCGTTCGTGCCCTCGCCGCTCCAGGGGTCGTAGCCGATCGCGTCGTAGATGCTGATCGAGCGCTCGGCGTCGTCGGTGGCGGCCTTGACACCGGCGTTCCAACGGTCGAGCGCGCGAGCATTGATGGCGCTGCTGATGCTTGCCAGCGGGCGGCCTTGGGGCACGGGGGGCAGGGTCTTCAGGCTCATCGCGTTTCCTTCGGAAGTTCGTCGAAGCCCAGGAAAGCCCGCATCGCGGCCCGCGCTTCATTGGTGGGGGATTGTGCAGCACCGACGCTGTCGAGGGTAGTCATCGCCGATTGCACGGTGAGGACCGCGGCGTTCCCGCCCATCGGCTCGCGGTCTTCGAGCTCGCGCACCTCGTCGCGGGTCAGGATGCCGTTATTCACCATGGCCGCGTAGAAGGCGGCGCGGCCGGCGCTGTCGGCGCGCAGCAGGCCCTCGACGGCGAACTTCGGATAGAACCGCACGCGCTCGCCCGGCGTGAGCAGGTCCTTCACGATGGCCTGCTCGATGCGCTTCAGCCAGGGCGAGAGGGTGAAGGTCAGGAATCCGATCATCTGCTGCTCGATGCCGGAGCCCCAGGACGTCGACTTCTCGGTGTGGCCGACCATCCACGGCGGCACGCGGAACCAGCGGCAGATCGACTCCACGCCGAACGAGCGGGATTCGAGAAGCTGCGCGTCGATCGGGTCGATGCCGACTGCCTTCACGTCGGTTCCGCCCTCCAGCAGGGGCGCCTCGCCGCGCTCGACCGACCCTGCAACGCTGGTCTTGAACTCCGTCCGCTGCACCGGCTTAAACCAGTTCTTCGCGGTGTAGTAGATCGCCTGCATCGTGCCATTGCGGAACGAGCGCCGCGCCGCGTTCTCGGCGTCGATCGAGGCCTGAAACACCTTGGCGCCGTACTGGATCACCGAGACGCCGTTCATGCCGTCCAGCGTGAAGCCTGGCACTGTCCAGATGTTCGCGACCGGGATCTCGCGAAGCGTGCCGTCGGGCCGCGGGTATTCGTAGCGCTTCCGACCGTTGGCCAGGGTGCTGATCCGCAGCTTG